>TARA_R110002126_G_scaffold103074_4_pt1 | contig 116442 bp, 80 predicted proteins | sample TARA_R110002126 | Tara Oceans TARA_R110002126 (sample SAMEA4397536) | marine metagenome | biome: Polar Biome; feature: [DCM] deep chlorophyll maximum layer (ENVO:01000326); material: water (ENVO:00002006), including particulate matter (ENVO:01000060) such as... | depth 30 m
TATTGAGATTGCAAAACTCTCGTTGTGGCTGCGCACTGCCCAACCCAAACGAAAACTTACGAGTTTAAACAACAACATCAAATGCGGCAACTCTCTTATCGAAAGCAAAGCCATTGCCGGCGACAAAGCCTTTAACTGGAAGGAACAATTCCCGGAAGTGTTTGCCAAAGGAGGTTTTGATGTGATTATTGGAAACCCGCCTTATGTTGTTTATATAAAATCAATATTTGGTGATGAAACTTTAAAGTATGTAAATCAGCAATTCCAATTTTCAGAATACAATCCAAATACCTATGCATTATTCACTGATTTAGGATTAAATATTATTCTTAAAAAAGGAGGGTATCTTGGATTTATTATACCAAATTCTTGGCTAGATGGTCAATATTTTTCAAAAATGAGAAAGGGTGTTTATCATAAAAATGTTAATGAAATTGTATATTTAAAAGATACCGTATTTGCTGAAGTCGTTGAAACTGTAATTTTATTGTCTGAAAATGTAGCAAATAAAAATGAAACTATTAAGTTGTCATCAGATGTAATCAACAATACCTTTGAGCAAGTACAATTTAATAAAGATAAATTTATTAGTGGTTATAATCCTTTCATTACTAAGTCAGAACCCTTTTTAGAAAAGTTAGAAACCAAATTCGATAAACTTGGCAAAAACGCAATTGTTTATCGTGGTGTTGAAACTAGGGATAATAGTAAATGGTTGTCTGAAACCAAACATTCAGAGTTTCATATTCCAATTTTATTAGGCCGTGATGTAAATAAATATCAATACAATCATAGTGGTACTTATTTGAATTTTATTAAAAAAGAGATGAAAAGTAATGCAAATGAAAATATGTATTTGCAGCCAAAAATTTTAATGAGGAGAACTGGAGCTACGATTATAGCAACAATTGAAACTGAAATGTATTTCGCACTTAAAAATTTGTATTTAATAATTCCCAAAAAGACAGATGAAATTTATTCAATGATTGCACAAATTAATTCTAGGTTGATGAGTTACTACCATAAAACTAAAAGTAGTGATGAAAATAAAGCATTTGCCCAATTTAAAGGCATTTATATTGAAGGATTTCCTTATGTCAAGAGTGAAAGTTCAGAGTTTAAAATTTTAATAATTGACATTTTAAATCGTACAAATGATTTCAATAAAGTAGTAACAAAATTCACAAACTACTTTTCAGGACAATATAAACTTGGGAAACTGCCTAAAAAGCTAGAAAACTGGAACGAATTAACCTTTGCTACTTACATTACAGAACTCAACAAAGCCATTAAAACAGCAAGACAAACGCCACTCACAAAAAAAGACGAGTTCGAATGGTTAGACCTATTTGAAGAAAACAAAGCCAAAGCCCAGAACCTAAAATCACAAATAGAAACCACCGAAAAAGCTATTGATAAAATGGTGTATGAATTGTATGGTTTGAGTGAGGAAGAGATTAATATTGTTGAAAATAATTAAAAAAGTAAGAGATAGTAAACGAAAAAAATACTTGGAAGGATATGAACATTAATCAAAAACAAATCGTGCAGGATAGTTTAGAAGCAATAAAAAGCACCGATATTGAGCAACATTTAATAGCTACCTATCCTACTGAAACTGATTTTAGCAAAATAAATATCAGTAAATATAGTGCTGCAGAATTTCTGTTTCTTTTCAATAAAATGATTACTCAATTAGAAGAGGAATTAGAAAATGGATTAGGATTTTTATTGCCATTTACTGAAAATTATGCTAATGATTTTGGCGCAGTAAATCTTCAAAACGATTTGTCAAATATTCATAGTTATTTAAATTCCAACCAATTTACTACTATCGAGCCTATACTAGACAAACTAATTCATTATCAAATAAAAAATGGCTTCTGGAACAAATCAGAAGTAAAATCGCATTCAGTTGATTTAGAAGAACTAAAGAAGCAAAAAACTTTAATCAATCTAAATCAAAAGGCATTAAATAAAAATCTAATTTCTTATGATGTTTTAAAAGCAAATTTAGAAAGTACAATTTCTGATTTTAAAGTTTTTATCGATGAAAAAAAACTGGAGTTAACCCAAATTACAACCTTACTTTCTACTGCAAATTCACAATTAACAGAGTTAAATCTAGTAGTTTCTAATGCCACAAATAAGGATACGGAAATTGACGGAATATTAAAGAATATCAAGGATAAAGTTACAACGGTTTCTGAAAGTATCACAGAATATGAAACTGATTTCACGTCAATTAAAAAAGACAATTTAGCATTAAAACTTCAATTAGAAACATCAATTGCCACAGCATTGGAAGATTTAAAAAAATCAAAAGAAGGTATTGAATTTGTTGAAGGTAATCGGGAGGAAATTGTTCGTTTAACCGGAATGGCTGCAGATGGTGCATTAGGTTCGAAATTTGACCAAAGACAAGATAAATTAGAAAAGGGATTAGTTTTTTGGAAAAATAGTGTTCCTGGAGTTACCATACTTTCTGTTATATGGGTATTGGTTGTATTTACTTGTTTGAAAGCAAATACAGGTGATGTATGGATAAACTTATTAATCAATTTACTTAAAACTTCCCCAGTTTTTATATTAATGGGATTTGTTTTTTCACAATACAAAAAAGAAAGAAATCTTCAGGAAGAATACGCTTTTAAGTCAGCAGTAGCAATGACACTAACGGCTTATTCTGAAATGCTTTCAAATGCGGATAGAGAGGACAATACTTCTCGTCAACAAATGCTATTGAAATCTATTGAACTGGTGTATAACCAACCGAAAATTCATCCAGATAAAAGTGAAACATTATTTAGTTTTAACACGAAAAATTTAAAAGAAACAGTTGGCACTTTGACTGATGCTTTAAAAAAAAATTAAGGGCAATTAATAAATTATGATGCGACAAAATATTCATTCTACAAATATAAAGAGTGTTGGTTATGAAGATGGTAAATTAGAAATAGAATTTAAAAATCGTTCAATTTACCAATATTTTAATGTACCAGAAAATGTTTTTTTAGGACTTCTAAACGCATCATCAAAAGGAACTTTTCTGAACACTTACATCAAGGACAGATATAGATTTAGACAAATTAGATAAATACCAAAGTAAATTACATTTTTTCAAAATAATACAAGGTAGGGTTAAAATTGTATGGTTTAAGCGAGACAGAGATTAGGATTTTGGAGGGGAGTTAAGAACTAAGTTTATGAGAAAAGGAAATTGTCATTTATGTGGGGAATTTAAAGAACTGTCATTTGAGCATATACCACCAAAAGCTGCTTTCAATGATAGGCCAATTCTAATTCAAAAACACGAACATTTGTTTGATAAAAAAAGTTATGTCTATGGAAAATCAATAAGAAGCAATAATGGTTCTGGTGCCTTTTGTTTTTGTGAAAATTGCAACAAAAATACAGGAACTTGGTATGCTAGGGATTTCTCAGAATTTGTAGCTCAAGCCTATAATCACTTTGATAAAGCTGAAATAATTAGCAAAACTAATATTATAGAGTTTAATTTTAAACCTTTGAATGTTTTGAAACAAATACTCACAATGTTTTTAGCAATTGAACATACTGGTATTCTCAAAAATGACAAAGAATTAGTAAACTTTATTTTAGAAAAAGATAATAATTCATTACCAGACAAGTATCAAATATATTTGTACAATACAATTTCAAATCACAAGAGATTATATGGAATACAATGGAAGAATTTTAATGGAAGAATGAATACCCATTCTGAAATTACTTTTAAACCCGCTAGCGCGGATTTCAAATCCGTGCCCTTTCCAATGGTAACTATAAACAAATCCAGTATTATGTATTAGTCAAACCAAAAAAAGATCAAAAGAAATAGAAGCTATATTTTGTCCTTTTGTGATTTGCATACTGAAGATATTAGTAGTATTCAAAAGAATTTATTATGATTAAAGTCTATTTAGATTGGAATGTTATGTCAGGAATGAAAAACAATCATTTCCCAGAACTAAATGATATAATATTAAACAAAGAAAAATTTTTATTATTATACTCAACCTCTCATATTGGAGATATATTCGCCAGTATTAAGTTCGGAGTAACATTTTAATAATTAATTTGAACTATTAATCGTGTACCGGACTTTGTGTACAAGGACAGTTACTAATACCTGCAAGAAAGTCAAGCCCAATTGTAACGACATGAGTTCCCGTATTAAATACCGCTAATTGATTAAGAGTAACTTGATAAGAATATCCAAAATAAAAATTAGACTTCTTAAAACCCACCATTGGCCCCACATTTAATGGTTTAAAAAACTGGTCATTCAAGAAACGATAAGAAACTCCAATCCAGTAGTAATCATCGTATCTGTTAAATTTTCTGTACTTTATGTTGACATCTGTACTCGAACGCCCGTCGCTGGCAAAATATTGATAAAAAACAGACGGTTCAAATTCGGCCGTATTATCATTGAGACTTTTAAAAACATAGCCTGAATACACTTGGTAATTTCGAAGTAAGATAGGCTCCACCCCTGAAAATCGATCGGCGTTTTTATTTAAAATATTACTAGCATTCAGACTCAAATAATAAGACTTGTTTCTGTATAATAAGCCTACTTCAAAGTTGTTGTTTGAAACAAATCTATTGTCAGTGATACTGGGATCCAGCATAGGTCTTTCATAGGTGGTATTGAACTTATCAATATCTATTTTAAAATTATTGAGGTTGTACGACATCGCAAACGACAAATATTGCTTGGAGTAATAATCCAAAATCAAGTGGTGTGCAAAAGACACTTTGGCACCAGTTTGCCTCGTATTTCCATTGCTGTCATTGTAAAAAGACAGCCCAACCCCGGATTGATCTGCAATTCTAAAATCGGCATAAACCGATTGATTGTTTGGGGCATCTTTTATACCCACCCATTGGGTCAATCCATTGGCTCTAATTTTAAGATTATCACCAATTCCTGCAAATGTTGGTGCTATTACAAAATGATTGTCGGCCAGATACTGAGTAAAAACCGGTAAATTTAACTCTTGACTATAACCCCAAGTTACAGCAAAGAGTAGAAATGATGCTATTATTTTTTTCATTAGATTTTTTTTCATTTGTCAGAACTGCTCGTCCCTTTAATAAATTTATCTGTAAAGCGTAAAATGTCCCACAAATTCGCGAGCGTCCTTCATGTCATTCAGCCTTAAAACATACCAGTAATCGCCGCTAGGAAGCTCTGCTCCATTGTATTTACCATCCCAATATTGTCCTGTACGATAGTCCCCTACTTTACGACCGTATCGATCAAAAATTGAGAATAGTAAGTTCTTATAATTTTCTGTACATCCAGGAGCCCAACCATCGTTAACACCATCTCCGTTTGGAGTGAAATAATTTGGAATACATACATCAATATACTCCATATATTTCGTAACACTAGCCACACAACCATTAACATCTGCAACGGTAACGGTATACTCCCCTGATTTGTAAATAATAAAATTAGACGTACTACCATAGGATTCCCCATTGAGCATATACGTATATCCGCCACCGCCACCAGCCGCTACAGCAACAATCTCATTTAAGCCTCCATCATTCAAAACGAGTGTCAAAGGATCTACTTGGACAATATTAAAAATTATCGTTTGCTGTTCGCATCCGTTGCTATGTCTTGCCGTAACAAAATGAGTCCCGGGAGCTAGATTGGTAAATATAGCCGACGATTTAAAATCACCCCCGTCTAAAGCATAATCAACATCTGCTGGATCAGTGATACTGTCATCAATGCTAATGGTAACCGTATTGACCGCAGCATTATTCACGCAGTCATACTGCACTACTGCGATTGGTGTCATGTTTATAGATTCAGGTAAAGCTACTAACCAATCTGTCGTACAACCATTAGCATCACGAATGAAAACAAAATGGTTTCCGCCACTTAAGTCTGTAAAATCAAATTCTGTTTGGGTTGCTGTACCCACTGTATACGTTCCGTTAGGATCATCCAGACTAACACTGTAAGGTAAAACTCCTCCATCGACCTCAATCATAAATGCTCCGTCTTTATCTCCTGCGCAAATTTCAGGAAGTATCGATCCTGCGACAGTGGATGCTACGATAGGCGCCGGCTCCGTGATATCAAAATTGATTTTCACATAGCAACCCAAAATATCCTGAACAATGATATCATAGTTACCCGGTGCCAGTTTGTCGAATATATTCGTGTCTACAAATTGATTCAAATAGGGAGAAATAGCATATTTGATACTTCCCGACCCTCCGGAAGCATTAATTTGTAATATTCCATTCTTTGCCCCATTACACGTTACATCTATAGTTACATAAGGCGCAATCAATGGAGAGGCTGGTTGCGTAATGCTAATCACGGAAGATAATGTTGTACAATCCCCGCTATCTACTTTTACCTGATACTTTCCGGCAAAAAGACCCGTGAAATTACCCGAAGGTTGTGGCTCTTGAATAATTGCACCAAGTCCATCCAGCAAAGTATAACTATAATTACCCAGACCTCCTTGAGCCGTTGCAACAATAACCCCTGTATTGTCTCCTGCACAATTAATGACCGCATTCGTCTTGTCTAAATTAATCACTAAGGTCTCTAATGGATCAATTTTAATATCATTAGAAATATAACTGGTACAACCCTTGGCATCTCTCACATAATAATGATAGGTTCCTACTGGAACTGAGAACGTAGCTGGTGTTGCTGCTGTAAATGAACCTGACATTTCTGGCAAACCGCTAGGTGTAAAACTTCCATCAGCACTATAAGTGTAAGGCCCCGTTCCTCCTGTAGCGCTTAATGTAAGGGTCGCTTCTGTCAAACAAGTTTGAGAGCTATTTTTTACTAGACTCACTATAACTTTAGCAGGTTCAGTTATTACTATTGGACTTGAAACATTAGAACAAGACCAAGTATCTGTCACCATAACATTATATGTCCCTGCGCCTAAATTGTTAAAAACAGAAGCCTGTTGTGGTCCATTGCTGTTAACAACATTTCCTGTAGCGTCAAGAGTTTGCAATGTGTACAAATAATCTCCTGAACCTCCTGTTACTGTGTTTACAGTAATAGAAGCACTTGTGTCTCCATAACAACTTAGTAAAGAAACATCTGGACTGGCTGTTACAGCGATTGGTGTTGGATCTAACAAATTCACATTTACAGGCACTATACATCCTTTGCTGTCTTTTACATTTACCGTATAACTTCCGGCGGTTAATCCTGTAAAATCAGTCCCGGCACTCCATAAGACTATAGGGTTACCTCCTAATTCCAATTGGAATTCGTATCCTCCTGGCCATCCGCCACTAGCAGAAACGGATATACTTCCGTCAGCACCAGCACACGTAATTTCAGTATGTGTCTCCATAAGAGCCAATGTTGCAGTTGGACCTGTAATCGTGAAGTTTTTAGTCACTGCACAATCAGGTGATTGTGATAATGTTGCTGTTATGGTATACGTTCCTGCAGCTAAACCTGAAATAGGGATTGGCCCATTATCTGGGGATGTTCCTCCTGGAAGAGGCGTCCCTGCAGCATCCACAAGCGTATAAGTAAACGCACCCGCATCATCCCCATTTGGAGGTGTTGTAGTAATGTATCGGTCTACAAAAGTTACATTGGCACTACCAGTAGTTCCTCCAAAACAGGTGACATCAACTACAGCATCAATGGTTACATCAAACGTATTCGGTTCGTTTACATAATGAACTCCTTTTATTTCACAATTCGTATCTAAGTTTCTCACCGTGATTAAATAATCAGCTACTGGAAGATTAGTAAATATACCGGTTGTATTGGTTTGACTTGGATATAAAGTACCCGTTGTATTGGCATCTACCAACGTATATTCTAAATTAGTCGCTGTTCCTCCAACTGTTGTTGCAGTAACGGTAATATCTTCCAGATTAGAACAGGTAATCGCTTGATTTATAGTAACATTTACCTTAACTAAAGCAACATAAGGTGCAATTGTGATAGGCCCAGTTGTAGTTCCAAAACAACCTTTACTGTCGTACACGTTTACAATGTATGAACCTCCTAAAAGATTCCCTTCCGTATACACATTACTAGCACTAAACTGTACTTGCGTATTAGGTGTTCCTATTTTTATAAACTCATAGTTCAAATATGGCGTGGTACCGCCCGTTACACCTGTAACTGTGATAGTAGCATTATTACCTACGTTTCCTGTGGTACAACCAAATTGTACAACAGTTGGTGCAGGCACAACAAGTACCGCTGGTTCGAGTACATCTATAGTTTGAGTAGCGGTACAAGCTCTACCTGATGTAACAACAACGGTGTACGTTCCGGCTGATAATCCACTAAATAATTGAGAATTTTGAGAAGGTCTGCTCACGGCTAGCCCGCCTACTATTGTTCCGTTTAGCGTGTACGTGTACACCGGATTATCATTGACTCCAGGAGCTAGTGTGGCTAAAGTTGCGGTGATTGTACCATCAGTTCCACCGTTACAAGTCACAGCTGTAGTATTCAAACTAAATCCAGTTATCAGCGTTGCTGGTTGTAACGTTACCGTTGTAGTTACTTCACAGCCCGTTGTTATATCACGCACATAAATGGTATGTGTTCCTGACGCAATACCGGTAAATGGTGTTGCCATTGGGTATACGCCACTGCCGATTCTATATTCATAATTTCCTGAACCGCCTGTTGTTGCCACTGCAATCACACCATCTCCATCTGCGCAAGAAGGTGATGTGGTAACTGTTGGTGTCAAAATTAATGGGTCTAAAATGGTAACTGGTGCCGCAGTAGTAGCACATCCATTCGCATCTTTAACCGAAATGGTATAAGTGCCTGGTGCGTTCACTGTAATTACATTTCCGGTTTGGAAATTGCCTCCACCCGCACTGTACTGCAACGCTGTACTAAATCCTGTAGCTGTTACTGTAATGGTATACGTTCCTGTTGGACTCGGACACGGCGTTGCTACTACCGAAGTAATGACTGGACTCGCGTCTAAAACAATGTTTTGTGGTTTAGTAATGAAACATCCATTGGCATCCATCACATACACATCCCAAGCCATATTCGCGCCTCCATTAGTATCTACCACAAGTGTATTACTGGATCCGTAAGCAGATGCTGCTGGCACTGTTGAACCTGCAATCACTGCAACATATTTATAATTTACGGTTCCACCTGAAGCCACAACCGTAATAGTTGCCATATCGGTAGAACAATTAGTGTTCGTTGCCGTACTGGTAAAATCAAGAACCTGTGCAACTCCACCAATTACAAAAGGTACATCAGCTAAACATCCTGTTGTAGTATCTACCACTTGCAGCGTATAATTTCCAGGTGCTAGTGCAGTTAAACTCACTGGAGTTCCAGCAATCACTGGAGTTCCAGTTCCAACAGTTAGGGTTGCAGTATAACCTGCTGAATTAGCAACCGTAAAAGTTGCCGTTCCGTTATCTGTGTTAAAACAAGTTTCATCCGTAATCGTTGTTACTGCTACTGCTATATCCACACGTGGCGCAACCGTATACAATTCTTGGTAGGTACAACCATTAGCATCGGTTACTTGGAACAAATAATCTCCTGCTGTTAAACCAGTGAATACATTGTTTGTACTGTTATTGATGCTGGTTGGCATAAGCATTTGATAAGTAAACGGAACTACTCCGTTTGTAACAGTGTTAATTGTTACTGTACTCGTCACGTCTCCTAAACCTTGCTGTACACAATAAATAGGTGTTCCTGTAATATCCATATCCGTAGGTGGATTTAATGCTGGAGTAGTAACTGATTTTGAAACTGTTACACAACCTTTGGCATCTTTCACTGTATAACTTACAGTGGTTGCAGTTGTTAAATTATTAACGGTATAGATATTGGCTGTAGTGTATCCTAAACCATTAAAGTTATACAAATATCCGCCGTTTCCACCAGCAGCCGTAACTGTAATGATGGTAGTAGGACTACAAGTCGTATTGACTGTAAAAGTGTCTGTAGCTGTTAAAATTACAGGCTCTGTAATTGTTATAGGAGTTGAGGCCTGTAAACAACCTCTGCCATTACGAACCGTAACCACATAATTGCCTACTGGTAAACCGGTATAAACACCCGAAGCATCTCCAGTCGCGTTTGTAGTTGTACCCGAAAGTGCATAAGTATAAGGCCCTTCACCTGAAGTTACTGTAACCGTAATGGTTCCGTTACTTTCACCATTGCAAATTACGTTAGTTACAACAGGCGTAGCAATAATAGTAGCTGGAATTGGATCCAGAACTATGGTTGCTGTAGTTTGACAAAGTGTTGGATTGTTAGCATCTGTTACTCTAAACTCATAAGAACCTGGAGCCGATGCTGAATAAGGAGTTGTAGCGGCTACAAAACCACCCGAGTTAAAGTTAACTTCGTATGTATAATTTGAGGCTGGTGTTGTATTCCCGCCGATTGTATTCAATGTGATTGTTGCATTTGGTGTTCCAGTACAATCCAATACCTTCGTTAAAGTTGGTGTCAACTGCAATTGAGGATAAACAATATAATCTACATTAGCGGTACAACCATTACCATCCTTGATCTCCAGATTATACGTTCCAGAAGCATTAAAAGTAAAGCTTGACGAACTTTGGAATGCACTTCCGTTTACGCTGTAGGTTGGTGCGCCTACGATATCAGGATCAACTGTACCAGAAATAGTAATCGTAAATGGATTACCGTCGTAGCAAATTGGTGCAGGTGTTGAAATCGTTGGATTTTCATCTGCAAATACCGTTTCTGTTGTAGATTGTATACAATTGTATGAATCCTTCGCATAAACATAATATATTATACCTGTTAACGAACCTGGTCTAGTAAACGTGTTTCCGCTTACCCAACTAGCATCCGATGCTAATGGTGGAGTAGCCGAAGTAGTTACTTGATAGGTGTATGGTCCTGTACCATTACTAGCTGCCGCTGAAATAATACCCAACTCGGTACAATTTGAGTTTTTAACTAATGTTGCATCAACTACTAACAATACTGGTGACTCTTGGATATTAAAATTAGCCGAAGCATTTCCACAACCAGTATTAGGTCCTGAGGTTTCTCTAACGTAAACATAATAACTGCCCACACCTAGAGTAATAGGAATACTTGGAATATTTACCGTACTAGAACCCGGAACAGTGAAAGGTCCTGAAAGATATTGCGATATATTGGTAAACGCTTCAAAGATTTCATAGGTATAATCAACCGCAACACCACTTGAATTCGTAACATCAAAAGATACATTTCCATCTGCACTTCCTGTACACGTAATGTTTTTTGGAACAAGGTTACCTACTACAAGTGATGAATTTGAAGGTATTGGAGTAACTGCTGTTTCATAGTAATAACACAAAGTAGCTGAATCATATACAATAAAAGTATACGTAACTCCTGGAAGCAAGCCTGTAAAAGTAGTGCCTTTAGATCCTGGAGGAGTTTCTCCTTGCCATCCATCAGTCCCGTCGGCAATGAAAACTTGACCAGGACCGTTATAAATATTAAAATGGAAAGGTCCCGAACTCGTTAATGCACCAAGAACTGCTACATCAGCTGTACCGCCAAGAGCACAATTAGCTGTTGTATTAATAACAATATCTAAATCATCTGGATCAGATGCTACTTTTACATCACTTTCAATAACAGTACATCCTTTAGCATCCACCACTCTTATTTGATAGAATCCGAAATCAACTACATCGAAAGTGGTTGAAATATTTCCTGGATTCATTTCAGATTGGTTATAACCATTTATACCCGTAACATAGTAGGTATACGGTAGCGTACCACCTGAACCTCCTACAGTACTTACACCATCTGTAATCTTATCAATAATAATAGACCCTTTTGAAATACCAGAACCCGATACACATTGAATATCAATAACCCTAAAATCTATAACCATTGGAGGCGGCTCAGAAATAGTTATCGTTTCAAAATCAGTACATCCTTTAGCATCGGTTACAGTAACCACATAATCACCTGCTGATAAACCAGAGGTTTGTGTGCCATAATTGAAAACTGTTGGTGTAGTTCTCGTAACATTGAACACAAATGGTGATTGTCCTTTGGTATTGTCAATAGCAATTGAAATTGCCGCTGTATCATCTCCATTACAATTAATAAACGCCGTTTGAGTAACTCCAGTGATATCTGGATCAATTGGGGTAGTTAGTACGATTGGGGTAGTTGTAACAGCTTGGCATAATATGTTATCTGTTACTCTAAATGTATAACTGCCAGGCGTACTGGTATTGAATACATTGCTAGCCATTGTCGTGTAAACGCCTGCCGCTTCTTTATATTCATACGTATATGCTGCTGTGCCTCCTGTAGGTGTCAATGTAATTTGAGCAGGATCAGGTGCGCTACAGGTAATATCTTTGTTTAATACTGCTGTTAAGGTTAATTGAGGATTTACAGTGATAACATTACTTGTATTAGTACAACCGTTGCCGTCTTTTACAGTTATTGTATAGTTTCCAGCAGTTGTTACTACAAAAGTATTTCCTGCTTGGTAAGAAGCTCCACCGTTGATACTGTAACTAAGTGTTCCTACTCCGCCTAAACCTGAAGCAGTTATAGTATACGAACCAGACCCTAAACATTGTCCTGTTGCTGATGCTGTTACAGTTGGTAAAGGGTCTTTTGCAATAGTTATTGGTAGTACAAAAGTACAATTGTTAGCATCAATAATATGTGCGTACCACGTAGGAGTTGCTGGGTTTAAATTAGCAGTATTACTTGTTCCATAAGTTCCAGGTGTTGTACTTGAAGTAACAAATGAATATCTAAAACTTGGAGTTCCTCCCGCTACTGTAACCGTTACGCTTGATGTCGGCACGTTACAATTTGCATTTATGGTGGTATAGCTTGCAGATAACGCTGCAGCTGGTTGATTAATCGTAACAGAAGTAGAAGCTGTACATCCTGTAACATTATCTGTAAATACCACATTATACGTAATGGCTCCCAAGTTAGGCAAGGTAAACGTACTGGCTGTGCCTGCTACTGGAGATCCGCCATTAACAGTATAGCTATATCCTGAAGCAAAACCGCTAACGCCATAGCGAATAGAACCTGTAGTGTTTCCACGACAGTCTACATCGGTCAATTTAGTGGCCGTTGCAACAATAGGCGTTACAGGTACAATGGTGTAGGATTCTGAATAATAACAGCCATTCGCATCTGTTACTCTAAAGGTATAATTTCCTGGTAACAAATTAGGGAACGAAGCCGCTTGAGCCGATCCTGTTGTGGTTATTGGTCCAAAATTAGTAGAAGCTGTAGCTGATGTAGTTCCTGTAATCTCAAACCTTAAAGCACCTACTCCGTTGGTAGCGGTTACAGATACCGTTGTTGTGGTAGCTGTACACGTTACTGCGGCATTACTAAAAGTTAAATCTGTTGGTTTATTAAGCGGTGCCAATGTGATCGTTTGAACGGGTGATAAACAGCCATTCGCATCTTTAACAATTATATCAAAAGTTTGCGGAAGTCCGTTGTCATTGACAGTCAGCGTACTACTTGATCCATACGATGCACCATTGTTATAACTATACGTGTACGTACCCGTTCCACCTGTTGGTGCAACAGTAATAGTTGCCGATTGATTGGCGTTTGTAGTGCTACACTTGAAAGCAGTAGCCGTAGCATTGGCTGCAATAGGTGTTGGATTTATAATAGTCACTTGGCTTGGAGTAGACTCACAGCCTTTGCTATCGATCACTTTTATATCATACGTGCCTGCAGCCAAACCAGTAAACTGATTGGTAGTTTGTGTGGTGTAAGTAGTTGCTGAACTCCCTTTTATCGCATAAGTATACGTTGTAGTAAAGCCACCTGAGGCAGTTACGGTAATAGTCCCGTTATTTAATCCGTTACAAGTACTATCAGTTTTAACAGTAGTATGCGTTGGAGTCGTTTTTGGTGTTACAGTAATCGTGTTGCTTGTAGCTGGACATCCTTTAGAATCAGATACAGTAAATACATACGTTCCTGCAACAGTCGCAGTATATGGGAATGAAGCTACTGCTGTTGGGGTTCCTGAATTGAACGAAACCGTGTAGGTGTGTGTTGGGCCATAACCGCCTGTAATTATTGGGTTACCAATAGATGCGTTTACCAAACAGGTCAAGTCTTGAAGTAAAGATACGTTGAATGCTACTGCGGGTGCAATTACAATATTCGGAATAGTGGATGTACAATTGTTGCTATCTGTCACTTCAATCGTGTGCGTTCCTGGAGTAACATTAGCAAATGAAAACGTAGTTAATGCCGAGCTAATTGAGGCATTGCTGTCTAATTTATACGTAAATGGACCTACACCACCGCTTACATTTACCACTAGAGTCGCTGGATTTGCTACCGTATAGCAATAATCTGTCGATGCGTTTAATGTTGCTGTGAGAGTTGGTGGAGCGTTTACCGTTATTGGCACTCCAGTTGCATTCGAACAAGCATTTGCATCTTGCACAAAAACCGTGTAACTGCCTGCAGGTACATTTGTAAAATCTGGATTGTTATTGAAGGCGGTTACTACAGTAGTACCATTTGCTTGACGCAATTCATATTGGTACGCAGGGGTTCCGCCTCCGCCTACTGCGCGAATTGTTGCACCTGTACTGCAAGTAGCTTGAAGTATTATTGTGGCTGACGCAGTTACAGCAGTTGGTGCTGTAATTGGTACTGAGAATGTTTTGGTACAAACTGCCGCCGATGATGAATTAGGGCGTACTAGTACAGAATATGTATTTGCAGCTAAACCCGAAACCGTAACTGGAGAAGTTGTTGTTGTGAACCAATTTGCACCATTATTAGTAGAATACTGGAATCCCGTTGTTGCATCAAAATTTTGAGCAGCTATAGTAATTGTTCCATCATTAGACCCCAAACATTTTAGATTTGAAAAACCAGTAACGGAAGCGGTAAAAGCTTTACCAGAATCAATTGTTATAGGAAACTCTTTTGTAGTAACACAGGATATTACGGAGCTACTTACAATTAAGGTATAATTTACGGTAATGGTATGTGGTCCTGATGGTACGTTTACAAAAACATTAGAAGGAGTATTTGTATTTAATACATTATCGATTAAATACTCATAATTAAAATTAGATGCTCCATTATTATTTACGGTAACTGTAGCCGTACCATCACAATTAATTATTGTGTTTGTATTAATTGTTGGAGGAACGGGTTGTGGATCAACAGTAATTGCCATAGGAAAAACACAGCCGTTGGCATCTTTGATATACACCGTGTAGTTGCCCGGCATTTTGTAGGCCTCATTTAGGTTTGTCCAACTTCCCTGACTATCAAAACTGTATAAATAAGGATTTGGCGCCGGAAATGGTGTTCCCCCTTGTGGATTACTAACTCTTATTTTTCCTTCACCATTAGGACCACATCCTGCCAATTCAGAAACTTCCGCAGAAGCAGTTAGAGCGGCAGCAGGTCCAGTAATCGTAATAGGAGTTCCTACCTCAGTACATACTTGTTCGCTCAAGGTATATTCTAGGACTGGAGTATAGGTTCCCGGCGCTAGATTAGAAAAAGTAGCATTAGTACTGTACGATGTTCCGTTGTTAATACTGTATCTTAAACTGTAGCCATTGGCATTGCTGACATTAAATTTAATTTCTCCAGAATTGGATCCGTAACATAAAACATCCGTTTTACTTACTGTATAATCCGGTTTAGGAACTTCAGCGACAGTTATTGAAGTAGTAGTAGAGCAATTGTTCGCATCAACCACAGTAATATTATAAACACCTCCTGGGGGTAATGGTTTCGAAACTACTATTTGAGGTACCGTTTGAAATACCGTAGTACTATTTACAAAATATTTATAAGGTGGTGTCCCCCCAACTGGGTAAATAGTTATTTCTCCATTAGCGCAAGTTAATGCCTTGGTTAATGCAGCTGTAGCTGTTAATTTATCTGGATTTATTATGTCAATAGATCCTGTTTCTATGCAACCATCTTCCGTTCTCACCTCATAGGTGTAGGTACCAGCAGATAAATTGGAAAAAGTATTTTCATTCGCTAATATAGGACCTACGCTATTTACCAATACTCCTGATTTACTGATACTGAAGAAATATTGTGCACGCGCATCATTGGCAACCAATCTTATACTTCCTAAATCGCCATTACAAAGTGGTTGGGTAGTAATTTCAGAAACTGTAAAATTCCTTTTTCTAATTAAAATATTTTGTACCTCAAAAATACAAGGATTTGTAGTTACACCAACTTGTCTGATATATACGGTATAAGTACCTGCAGTTGCAATTGTAAAAATAGTAGACAATTGGTAATTCACCTTATCCAGACTGTATTCATATCCGGAAGGGACTCCTCCAACTGTTATATTTCCATTGGTCGTACAAATAATATCATTGGTCGTAACTGTAGGGTTTAGAATGTTTTTATATACATTGAAATAAAAAATACTTTGACATCCCCCAGCATACTTTAAGACAACTCTAAATTGACCCGCAGTATCAGCCGAATAATTTGGACCCGTAGCCACTGTTTTCCAACAAGTGTTTGCAAAACTTTCATTGGCGCAATTAGCGATAGCTGTAGACGGACAGCTTGCTTCATCCAATTTTTGCCATTCTATCGAAGAAGCGTCTGTAATATTAGTTTGAATGAGTCGCGATGCATTTGCACCACAAAGAAAAATATTTGGTAATTTCTTTCCGTTATTCGGGCAAGTTACCACTTCTCCCTTATAAGGGGATTCTGCATATGGAATTACAGGATTAGTTATTGTATTCCCGTAAGGTATAACTGTTATCTCTTCTTTAATTGATTTACAGGAACCATTAGATACAGAACTCACATAATAGGTTCCTGTACTTGTTGCGGTATATGTTTGATTTGTTCCAATTACTGGTGAACCTGTAGGGCTAGTTGACCAAGAATACGTATCATAACCATTTGAAGCATTTAGCACAACACTACTACCACATAATACTTGATTTCGTGTAAATGTATAACCGTCAATATTAGCTAAAAAATTAGTAGATGAGGGCGCGCCAAAGTTACAAACTGTCGAGGCAAAACTACCTTCTCCTACAACTGGAGTAGTATTAACAACTCCTCTATAATTAGCAAAAGCCTGATTCTTAACTTCATTCGAACACGCATCACTGAATAGATTGTAATCAGAGACTACCTTAACATGCAGCCGTATGGTATGCAAAGGGTCGCCTATTTTTACTAAAGCATCCGGTATAGTAAACGTTAACCTTCTTGTAGCCGCGTTATAGGTATGGGTCACACCTACAGGCAACGATGTAATATCAGCTGGATAATTAAAAATGACGTTTTTAGGAAGAACGTCTTCTAAGGTGAAATTGGTGACATTGTCATTCCCTATGTTTTTAAAATCAATTTTATAGTATAAATCTTGCCCTAAATTAATAGTGGTATTACCTATATCATTACCGGAGGCATCTTCGACAATTTTAGTCAGACTTATATCAGGAGCAACAACATTTATCAAAAAAGAATTGAAAAAGCTAAACAGAGTATTTGCTTGACCTTTAGGTATTTGCAAACTAACTACTGCCTTAGTGGCATTATTTCCAACTTTAGCTGCATTTAAATGATCTACAGTACCTGTATCATAACCTAAAGTATTTTTACTATCAGGAACCCTTCCAGCAAGATACCCGTTTGGGTCCGTTATAGAACTGTTAAAAAAATTTTGATTAGGTCTTTCGGCGGTGGCAGGAATCCGATCTCCATTTGAACCACCATTACCAACTTCAACTATGGTTTTTGAAACTCTATCACCGTTTAAAGTCGCAAAGCCAAACTGTATGTTTACAGCAGCTGGAGAAGGAGGTGTAATAAATCCTGAAACAGGTATGTCTAGACTACTGCCATCAAAAATGGCACTAAAACCATCAAAAGTAGTAATGGATTTAGTGGTTGTTGTAGGGTCTTCATACACCACTACAAGAGTCCAACCTGCGGATAATCCTGTTGACCCATTATCACCTATACTTGAACTTACATTGGCTACCGTGTATACTCCTTTGGCATTTCCCAAACCAGATACTAAAGAAGTCACATCCGCATAACAGGCATAAGGCTTATTTGAATCAGGAGCTATAGGGGTACCAGGATTATCATAAATAGCTGTACCCACAATATCAGTATACACTGAACTTCCCGGTAATTTTAATTTTACATTTTTAATACTCGTTCTGCTATCTGCGGTTTTAATTAAAGCCCCCCAATACAATCCGGCATAAGCAATTGTAAAACAAGTCGTAGTTGCGGGAATTGCCAAAGTGGCACTGCTGGAACTAAAAGTTGTATCATCAGCATCAATATCAATATATTTCATCGATATAACCTCATTGTTACTACCTCCATTGAATGGAACATTATTGATACCTAATGTACTATTCCCTATCACAAGCATACTTCCTTTCATCTCTTTATTATACCTAATGGTAAAAGGCTTAAGGTTCTGGGCATAAGAACTAAAATGCAGTAAAGTCATCAAAACAACAAGAGCTGTTTTAGAAATAGTAGGTTTTTTCATGGTATTTAATATTTGGCAATCCCATTTACTTTCCATCCAAAGGGCATTGAAAAAAAAGCAAATATAAAATGGTACTGTTTTATTGACATTAACTCCTTTTGTTAAAAAAAAAAGGAGTTCTTAATTTATTATAATTCAAACTTCGAAGTCTGAAGATTCTTTTATTATCAAGAGAGGTAAACAAATCGTTCTCCTTGCTCCATTATTATTTTATTACCAACCCATTAATTATCAAAAAAGGGCTATTCTTACTCTATTTTAACTATTGCCATTTTACCGTTATAAGGTTTGTTTCCTTTTGACCCTAACGCCATTTGAGCTTGTTGCAAATTATCAAATTTATCATAATAAATAAAATAGTTACTAGAATTCACGTCATAGAAGAAATTGATATCTGATTGTCCCGCTGACACCACTTTTATTAAAAAGAGATCTCTTTTTGCAACTTCACTGTGTACGGCAATTATTAAATAATAACCTACTTCAGTGTTTTTAATGTTTTTCAAAATCTGCATGTTCGATTGCTCAGCTCCATAATCAAAATCTTCTGCTTTCAATGGAATTGCACTTAAGCTTGTCGTTTCTTTTATACGATTTAAAGTTGTTAAATCTTGTAAAAATCTTCCATGATCACCTACAAAAGACGCTCGTTTTATTCTTCTTTTTTTCTCGATTTCGGTCTCTACCTTAATATTCTCTAAAGATGAAAGTAAGTCTATGTTGGATTTCATTGCAAATAATTGTTCCGCTTTTAATTGCTCAATCGTATGTAGATAGCTTTGATTGATAGCCTCACTACTGTTAGTCTCTTTTTTGAGCCTTTCTTTATATAAATTATCCAATTCTCTAATTTTATCATTCTGATTTTTATTTGCCTCAGCGATTTCTGTTTTCAAAGATTCTATAGCATTGTTCTCTGCAGAAATACTTTTGAATGGTTTTGGTTCTTTGAAGATACCTTTCTCGCTTAAATCATTTTCCTCTTTTAAATCTCTGAGTTCTTTTGCTTTATTGGCAACCGTAGCATCTAGCTGGGCTAATAATTGTTTTTGCGTGTTTTTAGACTGCTCAATAAATTGGGTTAAATTTTTCATTTCCCTGGCGATAGCATCCTTAGGTTCTTCAACGTGTTTCGCCTTAGCTTCAGCAGCAATTTTCCCATGGGCTTCAATATCCGCAGCCAATTTAGCCTGTGCATCTGCATCTGCTCTCGCCTTGGCTTCGGCAGCTTTTTTTGCTTGGGCTTCTGCATCCGTTTTTAGCTTCGCATCAGCAACTTGTTTAGCCTGTGCCAATGCATCGGCTTTTGCCTTAGCTTCGGCAGCTAATTTCGCTTGGGCTTCTGCATCCGCTTTTAGTTTTGCATCTGCAGCCAATTTGGTCTGTGCCAGTGCATCGGCTTTCGCTTTGACTTCGGCAGCTAATTTCGCTTGAGCTTCTGCATCCACTTTTAGTTTTGCATCTGCAGCCAATTTGGTCTGTGCCAACGCGTCGGCTTTTGCCTTAGCTTCTGCTGCTAATTTCGCTTGGACTTCTGCATCCGCTTTTACTTTCGCAGCAGCAGCCAGCTTAGCCTGTGCCAACGTGGCAGCTTTTGCCTTAGCTTCGGCAGCAATTTTCCCTTGGACATCTGCTTTTAGTTTCGCATCGGTAGCAAGTTTAGCCTGTGCCTCTGCATCCGCTTTCGCCTTAGCATCTGCTGCTAGCTTCGCTTGGGCATTTGCTTTTAGTTTCGCATCGGTAGCAAGTCTAGCCTGTGTTAATGCATCTGCTTTTGCTTTAGCATCTGCTGCTAGCTTCGCTTGGGCATTAGCGGCCCTAGTTTTAGCATCTACATAAGGAGCTGTGTTTTTTGGCTTTAGCGGTTTTGGACTCACATCTGGAACAAATAATGCCCCTCCCTCTTCTTCATCCCCATAATAATTATTCTTGCTAGTAATATTATAAGCAAGTGTAATTTCATGCGAAGATCCAAAACTTGATAAATCACCTGTCGCCTTTTCAAAATTATACTCAACGGAAATTTTAGGCGTTATATTCAAACCTAAACCAGCCGAAGCTCCATATAAAGTATTATAACCGCCTTGAACCCAAACACCACTAGGGATAGAAAACATCATTAAGCCCGAAACAACAGTTTTCTCTTTTTTGAGCTCTGTTTTTAACAAACCCGAAAATTTACTCTTATCAAAAAAACCATAGCTGTCTAGATAGCCCGTATGCATCACATGCAATTCAATGCTTCTCTCTGGATCATCCTGCACCAGTTGCGATGTTTTCAAATTGTATAAAAACAAATTCTTTAGCGATACTCCAAAATCAAGAAAGGCCGTCCCATAATTGATTCCCGGATTTGCGGCAAAAAGAAAATTAGAAGGAATATTGTCTAAAGAAGGATCTGGGTAGTTTGTAATTACTTTACCCTTGTTGAGACCGCTTTTATAAAAACCTAAATTAAATCCAAAAGTAAGATTGCTGTCTTGGGCCAATTCTACGTTTTGGGCAAAATTAACAACCCCGCCAAAGGTGGTAAAAACACCATAATCCTGCTGAAACAATCCAACGGCTATTCCTTGGGTCTCACTCAACCTACCAGCATAGCTAAACAAATAAGTTTGGGGCGCATTATCAAATTGTACCCACTGTTTTCTATTATAAAAACTGACAAAAGTATTTTGTTCCCTAACAAAACTAAAAGTGGGATTGATAATGTATCTGTTGAATTTTAACGAATTACGAGCGGCTAAAGCAAACGAAACCACTCCATCTTCAGTTGGTGTTGTCTGAGAATAAAGTGCAGTGAAAAGGCCATAAAATAAAGTCAATAAAAGTAAATTTTTTTTCATGTTATTTTATTACGGTTATTGAACCTTTCTTCACTTTTTTACCCTGCGTACTAATGATATAATAATAGACCGGATTTACATTTTTAAAATCCATCATATTCTCAGGCCAATTATTTTGATAATTATTTGTCTTCAATATTTGTTCGCCTGTGGAACTCATCAATAATACTTCAGTATTTGTTCCGCTTAAATATTCCTGAGGGATCACCCAAGTATCATTTATCCCATCTCCATTAGGGCTTATAAAATTAGGAATCAAAACGACATCCCTATCAATAATAGGGTATTCAATAGTGAAAAGAAATTCATTAGAAGCTCTACAACTACTCGTTTGAGTAATAACAACCTTATAATCCCCTGCCGTTGTTGCATCAAAAGTGGCACCATTAGCACCATCAATTAACACATCGTTTAAAAACCACTGGTAAGCAGGATTTTCAGCGGTTGTTGTTGTGATTACTGTTTTTGTTTCCCCTTCTTTTATTGTATTTGTTCCTGACAAATTGATAGCGCTCAAAAATTGTATTTTCTGTAAATTAATCGACGCATTAGTAATACATCCTCCAAAATCTACTTTTACAACATATAAGCCCGCTTTACTCGCTTCATAAGTATTCGCAGTTGCTCCTTCAATTTTTAGGTCGTCAAGAAACCATTGATAGCTGTTAGCGGCTTGTGTACTGAGTGTTGTTGTACCTTCAGAAGCACAAAAGGGATTTCCTTTGTTAGAAGTTATGCTCGAAACTTGTGCGGCGGACTCAGAAACGGTTACCCTGTTAGAATAAGAATTGGAAGTACAAGAACCATAATTAGTCTCTACATAATATTTTCCGGCTTGTGTTACTGTATAACTACCCGTACTGGCACTTACTAATAATGTAGGAGCAACCGAATTACCATTATCCCTAAACCAATTATAGGTCAACGAAGGATACTTTAATGGCGAATCATTAGTGCCCGTCCCAGGATTATCTATCCTTAAAACATAACTTCCTCCTGCGCAATAAGTGGCAGTTTCTACAAAATTATTGATGGAAAAAGGCGCGTTTTGTATCTGATAATAGGCCGAAAACGTATTCGAATCTGGGCTGGTAGATGCTGGAGTGGTACTCCGTATTCTTATTTTATAGGCTTCTCCTGCTATGTTAGTGGGAATCCGAAATCCTAAAGTAGCTGGAGAACCACTAACAGCTCCAACATCAGAACTAACCAAAATTATAGGATTAGAAAAACTTCCAGTTGCATCCGATAATTCTACAATAAATTGATTGGTTGAACTTAAAGCCGATTGTGGACTAAAAGTAAAAGTTACCTTAGACAAAATAGGCACTTGAGTATTATAATCAGCGTCTGCACAAATTTGAGTAAAACTAAGCGTAGGTTTACCAATCGTTATTTGAGCAAAGCCATCAGTTGCTGCGGCAAGAGCAAAAAACAAAAAACAAAAAAATCTTTTTTTTATTATAGTAGCCATTCTTAAACTGATCTTTATTTAGCATAATTAACAATTATAACTAAAATGTAATTTATTATATGTTACATTCATACGTTTTTAAACCTAAAATTGTCCTAGAAACTATTTATCAACATTTGAAGCCACAATCTTTCCTATTTTTAATCTAAAATCAGGTCTTTTATCATTCGAAAAGTCAATAAAGGTTTCCTTATTGTCACTTTTTGAATAAACATTAGAAAAAATACTATTCCCGTACCAGCTTTCTAAATCTTCGTTGTCAGAATTAAATTCCGTAAAAATATTACCTTTGCAAAAGTTGAAATACATTTCCTGAAATTTTATTCTCTTTAGATTTGCATCATTAACTTCAATCTTATTTTCCAATAATACAGCAGGGTTAAATCCGGAAATCACACTCCTTTTAAAGTCTATTGAAGCGTTTTCAGCAACATATACCGCCTCTTTTATTAAACCTGATTGAATATCGGCACTTATATTTTCACTATCGTTAACCAATGTTAAATTAGTTGCAATCACCGATGTTTGTTTTTTATTAAAATCAACTTCTTCTTTTTTATCATAAGAAGCAATATCAATGCATCGGGAACCTTTATTACTTGACAAAAATGATGAACGAATCGCTAAGGAATTATCAATACTACATTGTGTACCGTAATTAAATTTATAATCATCACTACTTGATTTAAATGAGACCATCTTAATTAATTTAAGGTCCCCTCCCAATATTTCAAAAGAATCACCTCCTGAATAACTCACCATTACATTTTCTATTACGGTTTTGTTTCCTACACCAGCTAATAGCAAAGAGTTAAAATTATCGGTCCCTTTCAATTTTGCACCTGCAAACTCTATCCTTACAAATTTTAAAATACCAGAATTACTACTGGTATTCAATCCCCCAAAAGTGGTTAAAGCCAAATTCAAATCAAATTTCACAGATGAAACACCTCCTAATTTATTAGTTGGCGCATCTCCTAATACGATTATACCGCCCCAATCTCCCGCTTTTTTAAGGTTTTTGTTAGAGGTAAAAACAATTGGGTCTGTTTCTAATCCTTCGGCAATTATAGTAGCTCCTTTTGTAATAATAAGAGAAGCCCTAGATCCAGAGTCACAAATGATCACCGTACCCGGATCGATAGTAAGAGTCGCATTATTAATAACATAAACACTTCCCTGCAATAAATAAATATTTTTCTTTTCTAATCTTGTATTAACAGAAATATTACCCGCCAAAATCCGATTGGCTTCCCCATAATCTTGCTTATAGGGCTTGAATTCTGTCCAATTGTTTAACCAATTGCCGGACCCAATTATCCCTCTTTCTTGCTGCGCGTTTACGCTAAAAACTATAAAAAAGACCATATATACAATTTGTGATATGCTTTTCATTGGCACTATAAGTTAAATAGTTGGAGTTTATCTTTAGAGTATTCCTGAAAAAAGTAATTACGACCTTCTAAGTGATTTCAAAATTCATCGATAAGGAGTGTCAATTATTCCTACATTACTCTTATCAAAATTTAAAAAGACAACTAAATTAATAATCTTTACATTTCATTGAATTCATGTAATAGTTTCATTGTGTTTTCATAAAACAAAATGGCCGCTATCAAATTATTTGTGTCTGCATAGGGAACCATTCTCCTTTGAAACTCCACCGTCACTTCAAGGAACTCGCTAGTACTTTCAGCTTGTCGGGTCAAGGCCTTTATATTATCATTAGGAATTCCTAAATCAGCCAAAGTAATACCTGGTTTAGTAACTAAGGCAATATAAGGTAATGTCTTCACAAGAACATTTATACGTTCTATATATAATTCCATCAACTCCCCTTTTTTCATTCCCTGCAGCTCTCTCATTTCGTGATACTTTTTTATCGCTGCCGTAGAACTGATAATACTGGTAGACAACTTTTTATCTTGTGCAGAAACGGAAGCTGTTGCAAATAAAAAAAACAAACTAAAAAAAATAATTTTTAATTTCATAATTCAGATTAAAGATTAAAGATTAATATAATTAAAACAAAAATATACAATAAAACTCAGTCTACAATGTTTAAATTATTTTTTATGACAGTAAAAGCTTGCGAAATTCATAAAAAACGTAAGTTTATCGATTAAATACGTATTTTATCGATTATTTTGAATTTTACGACGAATCAATAATAGAATAACTAACGGGGCTCTATAAGAAGATTAAAAACAGTAATTACCTTATCTCAGTTTTTATTTATTAAAATTATAAGTAAAAAAAATGTTTTATGATAAATATTAGCTGCCATTAGACTTTTTAACTTTTTTCCCAAAAAAGTTAATTTTTACCTTAAGAAACAAAATTTATTCGTTGCCATTTTTAAACTGGATATACAGATAAAACCAGTACTTATTGCAGAAGGAGTCGGCAAAACAAACGAAAGTAAACAAAACTACACCTAATTATAATAACAAGAGTACCAGAATCAATCCAGTAACAACCTATAATTTTAACAAAATCAAAGAGTTAAAGCAACTGGGGTTTTAAAAAAGGGCCATTTCGGATGCTTTAAAAATAAGCAGAAAAACTGTTGCTAAACACATAAGTTTAGATGGGTATTCCAGGGTAAACTGTCCAAGATTATGATGCTGTTAACTATGCAGTAGTTAGCACTTGTAGCAACGGACAAGTGAAAGGTCAGGTTAATCGTCTTAAGAATATCAAAAGAATGATTTATGGAAGGCCTAGCTTCTAATTATTAAGAAAAATGGTTTTATCTAATTTGCGCCTTTTTTACCAAAATTGACGAAGAACCAGTTTACCCACGAATAACCAGACTTATTATGAAAAATCATAAATTTAATAAAAAAAACACTATTAAAATAACTGTCGATAAACTCATAGCGGCAACAAAAAACACACCTATGAATAAGAACATCTTGTCTTGCTTATTGTCTGTTTCCATTTTTTATACACTTTTTTTAACTGTCTCTTTTTACTACACATTAAATACTCTGAATATTTCTAGTATACCCAACTCTTTTAACTAAACGTTTAAAGTAATTTCTAGAAACTTATTTAAAAGCGTCATGAGTTTTAATTGAAGTGCTAATTTACTTTTTTACACCTTAAACTACAAATAAAACCGACTAAATACATGATAAAATTATATAAACAATATTTTTCCTACTTTTAGATTTAAACACTTTACCTTTTAAAGACGATATTTCCTAGAATAGGGAATCTTTTAAATTAAAAAAAAGCAACCTACATGACAATATTTGAAACAGATTGATTTTGAATTTTATACTGTCTCCCAAAATTCGAACAATAAATTTAGACTAATTTATATAGGAATAAAAACGTGAAATCAGTAATTGTCATGAAAATATTGATGATGTAATTAAACATCTTGCCAAACTTTTTAAAGTTAGCGAACAAGCAATGTCTTTCAGACCTTCAAATTTGAGTTATTACATAGGTTAATACTCTTTTTAAGAGCTATTTAAACATTTATTAACGAATGTTATTAAAAAAAAATACTAATTTTGTATCGTGAAACAATCAGTAAACATAGCGACAATTTTTCCCAAACATTTATTTTGGGATATGGATCATAGTAAACTTAGTCTTTCCAGAGACAAGGATATTATAATCCCAAGAGCTTTGTTTGCCACAAACCAAGAAACTTTTGCAACAGATATTGTTAAATTAGAACAGTATTATTCCAAAATACTAATTCTTAAATACCTCAAAACTACAAAAGAGCGTATTAGCAACGAAGTTTGTGCAATGGTAGCAAAAAGATACAATGTACCCACTTTTGCACGTTTCAAACAAGTATGAGTGCAGTAGGTCCCATTCTAAAACAAACTATCTTAGACTTACAAAATTTATCAAGCATCTCGCAATTTGCATTAGGTGGTGGTACAGATTTGGCTTTAAGATACAACCATCGCATATCAATTGACATCGATTTTATCGCTCCGCTAATCATTGGAAGAATTGGTTTTGACCAAATTATAGAAGAAGTTGAAAACCTTTATGGTAAGAAGCAAGTAAATACAATGCTCCTAAATACAGAACTTAACGAACAATTTCTATTTTAAAAAATGTTTATTTCAAAAGAAGATCAAGTTATAAAAGTGGAGTTTTTGCAAAATATGAAATGCTTATTTATTCCAGAAGTATTTGATGGTATTCGAGTAATTCATAAAACAGACATTGGTTTATTCAAATTAATGAGTGCTTCAAATCGTTTTGCTAAGAAAGACATTTACGATTTAGACTATATAACTGATGAAATGCCTTTAATAGAATTATTCGATCAATTCAGAATCAAATCAGAAAAATTCAACCAATCGGAGCATAGGACAATTTTTGATTTAGATAACGAAATAAATCCAATAGACAAACCTGAATTACTTTTAGAATTCGATAGTGTAAAAATTTCAAAACAGAACAGACCTTCACACTTAAGCGATAGGATAGAAGTATTAGAAAGCAGTAAACCCTGGCCATTAGTTAGATTAAATTGGCGTTCTAAAGTAAGACAGTTATTTAATCATCTTGGCAAAGATTTCCCTGCTCCAACAGGTGTCAGAATAAAGTGATCATTTAAACACTTATTTACATGATCCCCAAAAGAAAGAGGGGTTTCAAAACAACATCCCCCTCCCTCCGGCTCGTCTTCAATGAAAACCAATTATGGCGTCTTCAAAGTGGATACCTCTTAGCAGAGATAATACCATAATCAACAGGCCAAATTATATTATAGATTATCACAATACATTAAATAGCCAATCTATTGTTTTCCAATGCCTTTAAATTTGTGTAGTTATACCTCATTTTTAACTTAAAACATTGGAAACATGCACAACGAAAAAATCACAATACTGTTTATAATAAGTACCGCCAGAACCAATCAAAGAGGCTTATGTCCATTATATTGTAGAATAACATTAAACAAAGAACGAAAACAGTTTAATACTGGGCTTCTTGTAAATCCACAATATTGGGGAAGCAAACTCCAAAAAGTAACAATACTAGAGCCAAACCACCAATATATAAATGCGCAATTAGAGCGTATCCAAGTCAAGATTTACAATATTATTTTGATATTTCAACTTCAGGGAATTCCATGTAAACTAGATAATATCTTTAATGAGTACAAAGGTATACCAATTAGAAAGGAAGAATATATATTGTCTTGTTACAGGAAATATGTTTCACGAATACAGAAACTAGTTGGAATAGAAATAAAACAAAATACCTATCAAAAATTCGTATATGTTGGAAATCATTTAGAAGCATTCATAAAGTGGCAATTTAAAAAATTAGATTATCCTTTAAAGGAATTAAGCTTGCGGTTTCTCGATGATTTTGACTACTATTTAAAGACAGAGAAAAGCATAAAGCAAATCACTATCAACAAAATCATTCAAAGGCTCAGAACACCTATCAAACAAGCTATTTCAGAAGGTTATTTAGATAGAGACCCATTTATACTATATAAATCTAAAAAGTTCCACAAAGATGTTATTTTCCTTACTACAGAAGAACTCCAAAACATTGAAGGGTCCACATTTACTCCAGAAAGATTGAGGATAATCCAGGACTTATTCATTTTTTGTTGCTACACAGGATTAGCTTACAATGAAATGGCGCATCTTAAAATAAAAAATATCCAAATCGGTTTTGACAACATGAATTGGATCCAGATGAAGCGTGAAAAAACACAACGCCAAATATCCATTCCAATACTCCCAAAAGCACAAGAGATTATCGATAAATATTTAATAGATAGTAATTCCGTATTCCCTGCTATAAGTAATCAGAAATTCAATGCTTATTTAAAAGAGATTGCATCTATAACAGAAATCGATAAAAGAATCACACACCACACAGCCAGGAAAACATTTGCTTCAACAGTTTTACTATACAATGATGTACCAATGGAAATCGTTTCAGAACTACTAGGTCATTCAAACATGACAATCACTCAGGAAAGTTACGGAAAAGTGGTCCAAAAAAAGGTTAGTGAAGCTATCAAAAACCTTGCATCAAAATTAAAATAAGAATTCATAGCAAATGCTTCGTAGTTCTTTTTGCAATAAAACGATTCAATTACGGGAAACCGTAAGAAACGGGTTCATATAAATCGTAAGTTTGAACATTAATATTTAAGATTGAAATATAATTACCCTAGCAGCAAAATACCTTTATGAAAATCCTTTACAAGATTATATTTTTTTTCATCCTAGTAAATAACGGATGTGTTTTAAGTGCTAGAAATAGTGACACATACATTGAGAAAACGAAAAAGACCGGAGCTTCCTTAAGTATTTTGAATAATTTAGCAGTGCCTTCCGCAACTATTTCAGGAACAACAACTGTTTGTCAAAATGCAGCACAACCACAAATAACGTTTACAGGCTCAGGGGGAACAGCTCCTTATACTTTTACTTACAAAATTAACGGCGGTAGCAATTTAACGATTGTGACAACAGCAACCACTAATTCGGTTACGCTAAATATCTCAACAGCAACGGTTACAACGCTAAATTACAATTTAATTAGTGTTCAAGACGCCAGTATCCCTATTACCACACAACCTAGCTCTGACAGTGCGATTGTCACTGTAAAAGCTTCTCCAGATGCAACTTTGGGAGGGACTGGATCTGGAAGCGTATTTACCGGACTCCCTGTTTTTAAAATCTGTAGTAATACCACTTCAACATTTACTTTTTCTAACGCAACATCAACGTCTACTCTTAATACCAATTACTCGATAAATTGGGGTGATGGGACAACTGATTTTAATTCAACCTCATGGTCAACCGTATCTCACACATATCCTATAGGTCTTTGGAAACTTGTTTATACTATTAAGGGAAGTAATGGATGTGATACAGTTAAAAATTATATTGTTTTTGTTGGTTCAAATCCTGCCGTCTCTTTAGGAAATCCTGGAAATACAGATATTTGCAATTCAAGTTCCCTTACTTTCCCTATTACTGGGACAACTAATAATCCTCCTGGAACAACTTATACAGTAACATTTAATGATGGATCCCCGCCAGAAGTTTTTAATCATCCACCACCGTCTAGTGTAACTCACACTTTTTTAAAATCTTCATGTGGGATAACTAGTTCTGATGGAAGCAATTCGTATCCAAATTCTTTCTCTGCAAATATCGTCGCCACAAATCCGTGTAACACATCCTCTGTTGGTGTTGTGCCTATTTATGTCTCAACAGCACCAGTTGCGGACTTTACACTTCCACCATCTGCATGTACTGGTACGACAGTTTGTATGACAAATATATCAACTGGAGCAAATGAAATTAACAGTGGTACTTGCAATTCCTCCGCAAAAATAACTTGGACCATTTCTCCATCTACAGGTTATTCTATAAATAGCGGAAGTTTGGGTAATGACTTTAACTCTTCGGACCCTAACTTATGGGTAGCAGGTTCAAATACCCTGTGCCTTAATTTTTCTAATTCCGGAACATATACCATTACGATAAAAACAGCGAACAGATGTGGTTTTGATACAAAAGTAAAGACAATCTGCATAGAACCGCCTCTTGTCCCCTCTTTTACTCTAAATAACTACTCTGGCTGCTCTGCTCTCACAACAACAGCAACGAACACCACCACCATAGCAACAAATTCTTGTAGTCCTCCATCCTATGTTTGGAGTGTAACCTATGCTTCTGCCTATTGTGGCACCAACATTACACCTATTCCAAATCAAACTACAACAAATGCTTCTTTCAATTTCACGGAACCGGGAACCTATACCATTAAGCTTACAGCAAGAAATGCCTGTTCTACTCCACAAATAGCAACACAAGTTGTAACGGTAAAAAAACCACCAACAGTAAGTATTAATCCAATTACCTCTCTTTGTCAATCGCAACCAACGACATCTATTACTCCTGCGGCAAGTACCACTAATTGCGGTACCCAAGCCCTAACCTATGCTTGGAGTTTTCCAGGAGGTTTACCAACAACTTCAACTTCTGCAATTCCTGAAACTATTAGTTATGCTACCACAGGAACTTTCACTGTTTCATTGTCAGTTACAAATGAATGTGGAACAACGACAGCAACTAATAAAACTTTTACAATCAATCCTTCGCCTACAATAACAGGAAATCTATTTTCATGTGTTGGATTCACTTCACAATTAACGGGTTCGACAACTGCCGCTACAACTAGTCCTTGGACATCTTCCAATCCATCAGTAGCAACTATTAGTTCGACTGGCTTAGTAACAGGAATTTCGGGAGGAACCACAACCATTACTTATACCAATTCTAGTAATTGTAAAACTACAGAATTGTTTACAGTAAATTCGGCACCTACCATAACTCAACCGCTTTCTAGTACCATTTGTCTAGGAGGAACTCCCAATGTTCTGTCTGTTACTGTTAGTGGGGCTACTAGTACTCCAATGTATCAATGGTATTCAAATACAGACAATAATACAAGTAGTGGTACTGTTATCACTGGAGAAACCAATTCAAACTACACTCCTCCATCGACCATTGCAGGTAAAATATATTACTATTGCGTTATTACCTTATCTTCTGGAGGATGTTCAGAAATTAAGTCTAACACTGCAGCGGTAACGATACTGGCTAATGCTACAATAACTTCACAACCTTTAACTACTCAGAATCTTTGCGTTGGCGTTACCATACCCTCACCTCTATCAATCAACAATACCGGAGGAACGGGAAATTCTTCCTACCAATGGTATTCGAATAATACTAATAATACAACAACAGGAACTGAAATCACTGGAGCAACAAGCTCCACATATACAATGCCTATTTTTACAGCCCCTGGCAACTATTTTTTCTATGCAGTAGTATCATTAAACGGGAATGGCTGTGTACCCGCAACAAGCAATGTAGCCGAAATTATTATCTATGCTGACCCTATAATCTCATCGCAACCAATCTCCTCACAAAATTTATGTCTAGGGGCCACTCCGGCAAATTTAGAGGTTAATGCAACTGGCGGTAATGGAGCATTTTCCTATCAATGGTATAGCAAGACAACAAATTCAAATTCTGGCGGCACAGTAATTGCCGATGCTACTAACAGCAGTTTTTCTCCACCTACCAATGTCATTGGCACAAAATATTATTATTGTATAGTCGTCCAAAATAGCACATTAGGTTGCAGCGTTACAAGTACAACCGCAGCAATTATTGTAAATTCTACAGCAACAATTACAAAGCAACCAGATTCGAGTACTTCATGTTTAGGCGGAACTCCTCCAACCCTATCGGTAGCTTATAGCAATGGAGTAGGAACAGCCTCTTATCAATGGTACTCTAATACTACCAACACTTTGACTGGAGGTACAGCAATTACTACTGCAACAACGGCTAACTTTAGTCCTCCCAATACTGTCGTTGGTACTGCCTACTATTACTGTGTCATCACACTGTCATCAGGCGGCTGTTCTAATTTAACATCTTCAATTGCTGAGGTGGTAATCAATCAAAACCCTGTTATATCCTCAAAAACAACACTAATATGTAGCGGAAATTCATTTACAGTCGCTCCGCAAAATTCTGCCGGGGATATCGTTCCAAATAACACTTTATTCAGTTGGACAACCCCTATTGTTTCTCCATTTGGTGTAATTACAGGCGCAGTATCTCAACCAACGCCTCAACCGACAATAAGCCAAACATTAGTAAATTCCTCTTCAAATCCTGCTACTGTTTCCTATACGGTTACACCAATTTCCGGACTTTGCAAAGGCAATACATTTACAATTATGGTTACCGTAAACCCTTCCATTTCATCTACTGTTACTTTAACAAACAGTACTTGTTTTGGTGCCAACAATGGTGAAATTCAAACTAGTAGCACTGGAGGAATACCATTCAGTACAGGGCCATCTTACACCTACAGTTGGACCGGACCAAACGGATTTAACTCATCTGCGTCTAACATTTCAAATTTGGCTCCTGGGAATTATGACCTTTCCATTTCAGATGCTGGTGGTTGTCCTATTACTAAAACCTATACGATCACAGAACCTAATGATATTATTATTGGTACTGATTTGCATAAAAATGTTAGTTGTTTTAATAAGGCAGATGGTTCAGTTGCAATCACAGTCTCGGGCGGTACCTTGAACTATTCTTACGCTTGGACGAAAAACGGAAGCCCTTATTCAATCGCAGAAGACTTAGCTAATTTAGCTCCTGGAATATATGTCCTTTCAGTTTCTGATGCTAAAAATTGCGGTCCTAAAACAGCCTCTTTTACTATAACTGAACCTCCTATTTTGGATGTAACGCTAACTAGTAAAACCGATTTATTGTGTTCAGGACATCCAACCGGAGCAATTGCTATAAATGTTGTTGGTGGCACAGCACCCTACAACTATGCTTGGACAGGACCAAATGGTTTTACAAGTTCCAATAAAGACTTAGACGCCATTGCAGCTGGAACATATAATTTGGTAGTAACCGATAATTCGGGTTGTTCAAAAACATTAAGTGTTACCTTAAGCCAACCATCTGAAATTATTATTACCGCGACCACAACTCCCATTATCTGTTATGGCGATAACGATGCATCCATTAGAATTGCCGTATCTGGCGGTCTTGCACCCTATCAAATATTATGGAGTAATCTAGGAAGTAGTACTTTCCAGGACAATCTATCCGCTGGGGATTATTTGATTACCGTTACAGATTCTAATAATTGTGTAAAAACATTGAATGTAAATATCCCCGAAGCGCCCATTTTCACAATCAATCCGGTTGTTAAAAACATCAGTTGTTTTGGTAATAATAATGGTAGTATTAATCTAAATCTAGTGGGTGGTATCGCTCCCGTGAAACTGGTGTGGGATGATAATGCCACGGCTGGAAATGTCAGAAATAATTTGGGGCCTGGTTCTTACACAGTAACAATTGTTGACAGCAAGCCTTGTACGATCAAAAGAACTTTTATCATATTGGAACCTCAATTATTAGTTCTTTCGGCCAATGTCACCAATGCCTTTGATTGTGACAATGCCAATAGCGGGGCGATAAACCTCCTTGTTGCTGGCGGTACAGCTCCATTTAGCTATGCCTGGTCTAACGGTGCTACAACTGAAGATTTAGCCAATATCCCCGCAGGAAACTATATGGTTACTGTAAAAGACGCTAATGGTTGCTCACAACAGGCGCAATACAGTATCAACAGGCCACCAGCTATAGTAATTGGGGTGGTCACCAAAACCGAATTTGACTGTGCTGCTAAATACATCAAACAAAATTTTGTAGCCCAAGTTTCTGGCGGTGTTCCTCCCTACTTGTTCGAGTGGTCAAGCGGAACCGTTAGTGGTGCGAACAACGAAATTATGAATACCAGTCAAAATGGAACTGCGATACTTTACGTAACTGATGCTATTGGATGTAAAGCAAATTACTCCTTCAATGTTAAGTTGCAATCCCTTGGTACACCTTCCTACAATACAAGTTCATATTTCTATTCCTCTTATGGCAATTATTCCATAAATGATCCGATTCAGTTCACCAATACTGCCACAGGAGATTATATTAGCGTGGCTTGGGATTTTGGAGACGGCAGCGTTTCTGCAGAACCTAACCCGGTGCATACCTTCATAAATCCAAAAGATTATGTTGTAACCCAAACGGTAACCTACCCTTTCGGATGCATATATGTGCAAAAAATCACCTTTATCGTTGAAAAAGGATATTTATTGGTAGTTCCGAACGCTTTTACTCCAAACAATGATAACATTAATGACACATTAAGACCCGTAACTAAGGCTTTAAAAAACGTTCGCTTGGATATCTATGACACCTGGGGTTCGCTGATATATTCAGAAACAGGGGAAATTTTACGAGGATGGGATGGTAAAATAAAAGGACAGAATGCGGAAAACGGTAATTACTTCTGTAAGGTCAGTGGTGAAACTTTTTACGGAACTATTGTCAATGTCAATCACCCATTTGTATTAATAAAATAAGCCCCAATTAGAATGAAATTAAAATTTATTTTATTTATCGTGTTAACTTCTTTATCCATTACAGAAGTGAAAGCACAGGACCCCGTTTTTACCCAATACTTTTTGGTTCCTGAAACACTAAACCCTGCATTTGCGGGAACTTTAATAACTGGATATGCTGGACTTATTCACCGATCTCAATGGCCAAATGAGACCAGACGAATCGATACTGAATATGCATTCGTTAACGGTCCAATTGGTCCTGAAAGAAATATGGGCTTAGGTCTATCTATTTTAAATCAACGCGAAGTATTTACTAATTATAATTATGTTCAGGTCAATGGGGTGTATTCCTACAATGTTAATCTAAATGATGATTGGAGACTTCGATTAGGATTGGAAGCAGGTTATGGACGCAAAAACTTTAATTTTAGCAGTCTTTTATTCGAAGATCAAATCAATACCAATGACGGTACTACCAGCGGTGGAAGTGCTGATCCTGGTGCTTTAAACGCGAATGAGAAGATTGATCTTCTGGACATCTCCTCAGGTGTATTACTCTACAGTGACCAAGCTTGGTTTGGTGCTTCCTTAAAACATTTAAATAAACCAAACATTGCTTTTATAGCAGATGGCGCAGTTCCGTTGGAAATGTTTTTAAGCGTTCATTCCGGTTATTCAATAAGTTTGGATGATACCCATTTAAATTTCTTTCCTGATCAAACAAATTTGTTACTAACTGCCAGTTATATGCGACAAGCACAATACAACAGATTAGATTTCGGTACAGCACTCGAATTCAAACCACTAATTTTAGGAGTGCTTGCGGCAACAAATCCAGAAGGGAAAAGCAATAATAGTCACTTTCTAACGTCTGTAAATCTATTTGGCTCTATTCAGTTAGATCGTTTTGTATTAGGTTACTCCTATGATATTAACACTTCAAAACTAGGGAATACCCAAGGCGTACATGAACTTTCATTGACATGGCAATTTGGTCGCGACTGCTCAAGTTGTGATAATTATTTGGTAAAAAAACCTTGGGGAAGAAATTATTAAGAGCAATTTTAATCACAACAATAACCCTAGTTCTCTCTACGCTATGCACCTAAGACTTTTTATAAATACGACACACTAAATGAAACAGCAATATCACCAACAGTGGGTATTGGTTAAATAAATTATTGTGCGTTAATTTACAACCAGCAAACAGTTGGTGCAGCATTGTATTCTTTGACTTTCTAGCGCATCAATGATAAAAATCTACAAAGTGAACAGTTCTAAAGTGTATGTTGAAAGTATATTAGAATTAATAAGCAACATAGGCACGGATTACAAATCAGCGCTAGCGGTTTTAATCGACAATATATTTGCGAATTGTTTGGTCATTCCAGTAGCAAAACAACTGCCATCTACACCCAACTAATCACAAAAAACCTACTGCAAGCAAATAGTCCACTAGATGATTTATAAGATAATTATTATATATTTGATTATAGATAAAGTCAGACTTTAGTCAGACCTATATACTAGCTATCTTCAATTTTACCACAATTAATATTAAAATATAGCAATATCGTAGCAGTTAATAACGAAAATATACTTCCATTCTTTACAAGAAATAAAAGATGCTTGAGTCACTTGTAAAACTTAAACGCTATAATTTTTAGACTGCAGGTTGAATTAGAATTACATTAGTTTTTATAAATAAGAATCCCATTTGTTTTAAGCTTGGTGTTTCCAATCAGTATTTTAGTTCCTGCAGGAAGTTGTATTCGTTTTTCTGCACCAAAGTTTATTTTCACCATAATGGTATCTCCTTCAAAAAAACGGCTAAATGAAATTTGGTTATCGGTTAATTCCAGTTTATCATATATTCCGTATTGCAAAGCTTTTTCCTTATTTCTTAAGACTATCAACTCTTTATATTTATTTAATATCGAATGCTGTTCCTTTTCCATATTTTGAACATTGATTTCCTTGTAATCAGAATTAATCTTAATCCAAGGTTTCCCTTTTGAAAAACCCGCGAATGCATCACCATTCCATTGCATTGGACTGCGTGATTTATCCCGATTGTTTTTGTTTCCTTCTAGCAGTGCTTCTTCTGGATATTTGCCTTTATCCAATGCCAATTGATAGTGGGTTTTCCCTTGGATATCGACCATTTCATCCATGCTTTCAGCCGTGATATTATGCATTCCAATTTCTTCTCCATAATATATAAAAGGAACTCCTTTTGCTGTGAGAATTAAAGCCGCTAAAGCGACTGTCTTCTCTGGAGAACCATCGGCAAGTCTATCCATCATTCGAGGCATATCATGACTCCCAAAAAACAACGTAGGGTAGTTTTGCATGTTTTTTTCCATACTTTGCAATTCATCATATATTTTTTGTGTCGAGAATTCGTTAATGCTTCCAAAGTTAAAATTAAATACAACATCCAATAGTTCAGGGGATTGATATTGCTTTAAAATTTCTATTTTATCGCTTCCTATTTCTCCCACAATAAAGCGATCGTCATACTCGTTAACAACCGATTTTATTGATTTCATAGCAGTCTTTACCCCTTTTTGATTAATGTCGTTAAGATGCTCCTGTATTCCGTCTTTTATGGGGTTGTCTTTTGCGATTCCATCTGTGGTGAGAAAATTGATCACGTCCAAGCGGAAGCCATCGACACCCATATCCAGCCAAAATCGTAACACGTTTTGAATTTCGGCAACCACCTTAGGGTTTCCCCAATTGAGATCGGCCATTTTTTTGTCAAATTGATGGTAGTAATATTGGTTTGTCGTTTTGTCCAATTCCCAGGCGGAACCTCCAAAAAAAGATTCCCAATTGTTGGGTTGATCTTTCCAGATGTAATAATTTCGATACGGATTGTCTTTTGATTTTCGAGACTCCCTGAACCATTTGGAATCGGTTGAAGTATGGTTCACCACTAAATCCATGATTATTTTTATATCCTTTTTGTGAGCCTCCTTCAAGAATGTTTTAAAGTCATCAAGTGTGCCATAAGTGGGGTCCACCTTGTAATAATTGGAAACATCATAACCATTGTCGACTTTGGGAGATTCTAAAAAAGGAGTCAGCCAAATTCCTTTTACGCCCAGACTCTGAATGTAGTCTAACTTTGAGACCAATCCTTTAAAATCGCTAAAACCATCTCCATTGGAGTCTTTATAGCTGGGCATATAGATTTCGTAGAATACCGTTTCTTTCCACCACACTTTATCCGAAGGAGTTTTTTTCTCTTTATTGCAGGAAAACAGTAGAAAAAGAAGTGAAAGTAGTATCGTTTGTTTCATAGTTTCGATTTGAGTTTATACCTTTTTAAGGGTCTGTATTCTTACAAGTTTTTTTTATTTCGAATATTATAGCTTTCTTAAAATTGTATGTAATATAGAAAATGGACGAGTAACTTACTGCAGTCATCGTCCATTTCTGATAGTAATTAATGAAACAGATTGCCGCTTTCAGTAATTTTATTTTCTATTGAAAGAATACTTTACAAATAGGAAACCACAATATTATTAGCGTAATATTTTCCATCCTTTAAGACAATCTTAGAACGGGAAGGGATTTCAATAATTAACCTTGAAGAAAGCGCTGGTATATTTATTTTCTCCACTTTAGAAACGTTTTTCAATAGGACTTTATGCGATATAGCATCATATAAATCTACGTTTGTAGTCGTTTTAGTGTGGTAAGTCACCGTTTTTTCTCCATCAAAAGGATTGTACATTAGAAAAGTAGGGTAGGCTTCGTCACGGTAAAAGTCAGTAGCCAGACAGTTTAGCTTTAAAATTTCAGGAACATCTGTTTTTTCAATGATGGCACCTGCTATTCCTACATGTCCACTTCCGTATACACTAAATTGGGAAACATCAGGGTTTCCTTCAATCCAGTTTGGACCGTCACCAATAGCAACAGGAGCTTGCAAGTTTTCATATTTTTTAAGGTGTGATTTTTTGATCAAACCTTCATAAGCAATCACTCCTTTGGTATGTTGTTTTTCTTCAGGTATCGTTTGGTGTTCATCGGCTATCTCATAAGGATAAAAGAATTTGATGGCATTACTGGCATTCAGCATCCATTTTCCAACTACATTGGCATATCGTGGATCGTAACGAACCATAGGTACTAATGGCCACATAGAATCATAGGTATTCATCAAAAAGGCAAAACCTCCATGATCTACCGTACTTCCCATTAAGCCAGAAACATCGTATCCGTTCCAGTTATCGAGTAACATTCCCCACCCTTCTCTACATTCTGGCGTGCCGTTGAAAGTCCAATCCAGAATTTTTGAGTACTCATAATTTCTACCTTCTTCTGCATTTAAACGAGCGGCTACATAGGCTCCAAAAGGCATCAATATTTCATAATAGCGATTATCTTTTTGGTTTAATAATGCTTGTAAGGAAGATTCAGCACCTTTTAAATATTTAGGGTCGTTGAACTTTTGATAAGCTGAATACAGCACATAAGCATGACCCGCAGCAACATCTTCTTGTTTGCAAATCCAATTGTCTTTAGGTTCTAGTGTTGAATAATCAAAAAACGAATGCTGGTAATTCCCTGCCATTGTAGAATCGGCTTTATAGAATTTATCTGCAACGGAACGTTGAATATCTGAATAGTCTTTTTCATTTGGATAGAAATCAGCAACGGCATAGAACATCAAATTGGGATATACGTCATACCACCAGTCCCTTGCGTAACCGCCTCCAAGAAGTGCCACTTCCGGGGAAGTATTATTCATGATAATATTCCACTTGGTATCGCTGTTGTAATAATTTTTCAGCATCCCAACGTAGTCCTTTCCGTTTTGGTTGGACTTGTCTATTCCCACTAGACTAGCGCCCATCACAGACCCAATACTGGCTAGTGATTCATGGAAAATCCCTTTGTGATGTTCAACACCTTGTCTTACATCTCCCATAGCAGTGTAAATTCCAAAGGTTTCCTGATCAAAGTTCTTGCGAGAGTCATCTTTCCAGATTAGTGGCCAATATTTACCAGTTTGACTGACGTCATACACTTTAGCATCGTAGTCTTTTGCCAATTGGTTAAAATCAAGTATTTTAAACGGTTTTGGAAAATTGGGCATATCTGAAATGCGCTGTATTGATTGCTGTTTTACAGCAGGAATCACTGCAATCGTAGATTGAGTTGTATTACAAGAACTTAAGCTAATACAGAGAAAGAGAACTATTAAATGAATTGTTTTATACATCTTTATTTTCTAGTTTAGATTGTTGATCCAAAAGTTGTTTGGCGATTAAGATTGAGAGTAATTGAATTACGGCGATGATTAATAAGGCATATCTCAAGGCGTCATCTGCATTTCCGAAATAGGCAATACCTAAGAAAGTACCAGCACCTAAAAGACGTCCCACATATAATCCGAATTCATGATTTAAGATATATGAAAATTCATTTCTATTTTCAATTACAGACAATATATCAATGACTTTCAATTGAATAGGAAAATACGCAATATCAAGAATAGGCCTTGCTATTAACAATAGGAATATAAAGATAATTACTCCTGTTGAGTTAAACATCAATGTATTGAAAAAGGAGGCTAAAAAGAAAAAGATAAGCCCTATACTAAAAATCACCAATCGATGTTTAGGTGACGATAGTTTACCAAGAATCAACATAATCACTGCAGCGATAATGGCTCCTACAGATTGTGCAGTTCCCAATGCCCCTTCAGAAGCAAAAAATTTCATCATAAGCATGGCTGGAGCTGTTACGATAAATCCTTGCGCTAGTCCTTTTAAAACAGCCATTTGAAGCATTTTTGTCCAAAGTTTATGAAACTTGAAATAGAGGAATTTCTCATTCCTAGGTTTTTCATAATCACCAAAATGAAATACAATGGAAGCAAGAATAGTGAATATAAAAACCACTCCGGTAACGACTCTATATCCTGAATTCACGCTTTCATTTGAGGTTGAATCACTACCGTTCATCAGGTACCAGCCAATAATTACGGGTACGATAACGGCGGTTAAAGTATAGAAAAAGGTGTCTAGTCCGTAATAGAAATTTCGCGTTTTATCAGTTGTCGTAGCAAGCACGAGATAATCCCTATTAGCCCAATACAAACCAAAAGACATTCCCATTATCAATCCTGCTGAAATTAATCCAGTATAACTGATTTCCTCTAAAGACATCATATATACCATAGAAACGCCGCTCAATAGCATCCCAATGGAGAATAGCTTTTTGATATTAACGGTATTCAATAAAAAACCATTTATAAAAAAGGTAATTGGGATACCTGTATAAATAGCTAATTGATACATCATTACTTTAGATGGATCATTAGAGTTTCGCATGATGTAAGAAGCTACAAAAATGTCAATTACTGGTAAAACAAACGCGTAAATTAAGTTGGTTAAGATTAAAATCTTGGTGCTCCTGGAAAAATCCTTGAGTCCTATTTTTGCTAGTTTTTCCATTATACGTTTAGTGTTTTTAAGATTTCTGCAATGGAGAACGTGGCTAAGCCAACAAATTCATCGGCCGCACCATAATACATTTGTATTTCATCTCCATCAACGATATGTCCATTGGTAAAAATCACTTCACCAAAAAACCCCGTCCTTTCATAAGTTTCCGTTGGCACCATAATGGGCTCTTCTGAGCGGGCTATAACAATAGAAGGGTCTTTCAGGTCTAATAAAAGAGCTCCTAAACAATACCTGTTTTCTTTGGTGGCCCCATGATAAATTTCTAACCAGCCTTTCTCCGTTTTTATTGGGGCAGCTCCTGCTCCTAAACGTTTGCTGTCAAATTTTCCTTCACGAGTTTTCGCAATACATTTATGGTTTCCCCAATGCACGCCATCAGGAGATTCTGCCAACCAAATATAATTACCACCCAGTTCAGGACTGCTTGGACGGTGTAAGGCATAAAATTTATCATTGAATTTTTCTTCAAAAATGGCACAATCTTTATTGTGCGGACTAAAAATCATTCCTTTTTTCTCAAAAGTTTTCCAGTCGGTTGTGGTTCTAAGCCCAACACCAACACCATTTGAAGAAACCATGGTGTAAGTAAGATGATAGGTATCTTCAATTTTAGATACACGGCAGTCTTCTATACCATATGATTCGTATTCTCCTTCTCCAAAAAGAGAAGTATAGCCAGGGTTTTCCTTAAAATCAACTCCATTATCACTCCAAACCAATCGTAAGTGAGATATGGTTGTGAGGTAATCTACCCCATCGTATTGGATCACTCTAGAGTCTGAAGCATTCAATTTTGGATCGTCAAGCTTAAAATCTAAAATTTCAACCCTTCCGCTATTATTGTAAATTGGAACAGATAATAGACCTTCTTTTTGGACTGTTCTTTCGGCTACTCTTACAAGTAACCCTGTTTTTCCATTGAATTCAAATGCCCCAGGATTAAGTAAGCATTCGATAATCATGTTCTCGTCACTTGCTTCTAAATCTTTGGGTGACAATATGGGATTGTTCTTATATCGATTAGCAATATCTGTCATATGTGTTTTTTTTATTTGATAAATCAAAAACCGTAAATGTATTTAGGAAAGAGTTTAAAAAAAGAGAAGTAGCAATTACCAATTAACTACTTCTCAATGGTATTAACCAAATTAAACAAACTTATTTTATATATTAATATCCTGCATTTTGTACTAAAAGACCAGCTGAAGCATCAATTTCTGACTGTGGTATTGGATACAACATATGCTTGTCCTGGAAGTTCTTTCCATGTGCTGTCATAACAGCCTTTGCAATTCCCCATCTTTTCAAGTCTAGCATCCGTTGGTTTTCAAAACCAAGTTCTGCTCTTCTTTCAGATATTAACCAGCCTTTGACAGTTGCTTTATCTGTAGAAGAAACTCTGTCTAGTAAAGTCCCAACAGGTGGAATTGTTCCTAAAGCAGTTACCGTAGTTCTTGCTCTAGCTCTTATTTTATTGATAATTGCAATTGCTCCAGTATAATCTCCAGTTTCATTAAGCGCTTCCGCTTTCCAAAGCAAGGCGTCAGCATAACGCATATACACTTTATTTGTTGGAGCATCATCATTCCCTTTGTTACCGCCATCAAGTGTTCCTAACATTTTATTTACATTTTGATTGGGAGCATCAACAGTGTATGATTTTCTTGGATCATTTGGTTCAAATGAATTTAGGAAATTGGTGCTCGGAGCAAAAAATCCCCAACCTAAAGGCGCACATATACCATTTCCACTTCTTGGAGTGGTATTGGATTGATGATCGTAAGAAAAAATAACTTCATTATCTGTATATTCTTTTGCAGTGCTGAAATTGTCAAAATAATTCGCGTTTAAGCTATACCCTAGTGGAGCTAACTCATCAACTAAAGTGATTACTTCTGACCATTTTTCAGTGTATAAAGCTGATTTTGCCTGAAGTGCAATTGCAGCTCCTTTAGAGACTCTCCATTTTTCAGTTGTCGAAGAATATTTTGAATTTGGTAATAAGCCTTTTGCTAAAGCTAAATCTGACTTTATACTATCCCAAACTAAACTTTTTTTCGCTCGTACGGCAAAATCAAAGGCTTCTTGATAGGTTTGAACAGAACCCAAAATTAATGGTACATCGCCAAAATTAGTAACTAGTGAAAAGTAATAATGTGCTCTTAAGAAATAAGCTTCCCCTAACAATTGGTTTTTTCTTGCTGCACTGATTCCTGTGATGGTCTCAATGTCTGGTTTCGTTAGGAATCCAATGGCGATATTGGTTCTTTTAATTCCTTCATAATCGTATTTCCACAGACCGTTTGGACCTCCATTAGTTGAAGTAAAGGTAAAATTATTGATATCATCCATCCAAACTTGATCTCCATCAGGACTCCATTTTTTCTCCATGTCGTCTGAAGCGATGTCTTGCATAACATAATCATTTTGAAACACAAGCCCTCCGTTCCAATCCCATTCGGCTAAAAGGTTCAATCGGTTAGATAATAATTGGTAAGATGAATTAACTGAAAGTTCTACTGAATTTAGGGTTGGAGTAGTGTTTGCCTGCTCCAAAGTTGTTGCGCCTATTGGATCAGAAGTAAGCTCATCCTGGCAACTTGTTAAAAACAGTATGCCCATTAACAGCATCGATTTTAATATGTTTTTCATAACTAAATATTTTAGATGTTTAATTAAAGTTTGATTTGGATTCCCAATAAATATGCTTTTGATTGCGGATAAGTTCCTTTGTCAATCAATGAGGTAGATTCTGGGTCCAGTCCGGTGTAATCAGTTATGGTAAAAAGGTTTTGACCAGAAGCATAAATACGTAGGTTCTTAACACCAATTGTTTTTGCATTAAAAGTATATCCTATTTCAATGTTTTTCAATCTCAAATAAGAAGCATCTTCAACAAATACGCTGGATACATTTCCACCTCCATTATTATTAAAAGTAAGTCTTGGTGTAGTGTTTGTAGATCCTTCGCCATTCCAGCTATCCAATACCGCAGTCGTGGAATTAAAAGGACGGCTATCGTAGTTTAATATTTGTTTCGAGTCGTTATAACGATCAACTCCGTTAACCCCTTGTAATAAGAAGGAAAAATCAAAACTTTTGTATTCCCCGGTAAAGGAGAAACCATAGGTTAATTTGGGGATAGGACTTCCAATAATCGCTCTGTCATCGGCATTAATTTGCCCATCTCCATTTATATCTTTAAATCGAATGTCTCCAGGTTGTGCATTATTCGAGTTTGCAAATAATTGAGTGCTTACCTCTCCGGCATTTTGGTAAATACCATCGAATACAAGCCCATAATAAGAACTGATTGGCTGTCCAACTTCAGTTTTTGTATGCGTACCGTCATCAATAATGCTTTTCACATAAGTTTGAAGTTTATCAACTCTGTTGGTTAGTGTAGCTACGTTTGCATTTACACTGTATTTGAATACATGATCATTATTTTGCAAATTAAGACCAAATTCAAATCCTTTATTACTTACTTCCCCAGCGTTTACAATAGTCTGGCTGATAACTCCTACAGAAACAGCCGGCAGGGTCACGCCCAATAAAATATCAGTTGTGTTCTTAACAAAGTAATCTGCCGTAAATGAAAGTTTATTGTTGAATGTACTCAAATCCACACCAAAGTTAGTTTGTGTTGTAGTTTCCCATTTTAAATCTGGATTTCCGTAACGAATTATGTTTACCACACCACCTGATGTGGAAACCAAAGTTTCATAGGCATTATTCGGTATTTCTTGGTTACCGGATTGTCCCCAACTTGCTCTTAATTTTAAGTTAGATAGCCAGTCTGCGTTTTGCAAGAAGTTTTCTCTGGAAACCAGCCAACCTGCAGAAACAGAAGGGAAATAACCCCATTTATTATTTGGTCCGAAACGAGAGGACGCATCGGCTCTTACTGTGGCTGTGACAAAATATTTATTGGCGTAGCCATAAGTACCTGATCCAAAGAAAGATTGCAGTGCCCAGTTATTTGCAGAACCGGAACTATAGGCATTTGTTGTATTACCGTAATCCAGATATCTGAAAGAGTTAGAGGTATTGTCGAAATTTTGTCTGCTACCACCTATAGCTGCCGATTTACTGTTGATATTTTCCATTCCAAGTAAAAAATCGACACTATGATTTTCGTTGATTGTTTTAGCGTAGCTCAAGGTGTTACTAAAAGTAAAAGTCATGTTTTGACCTCTGTTTTCATCCAGCCCATTCGGTCTGTTGTTTCTTCCCATACCATAATACTGGTTTCCCATATCACTGATGTTGGCATCTCCGAAGTTTTCGGCAAAATTCTTATTATGTGAAAATTGAATATCAACACCAATATTGCTTCTGAATTTTAAAGATTTATCTCCAAGGAAAGCATATTCACCAAATAGATTCCCAAATGTTTGGTAAGTATTGCGTTTGTCATCGGTAAAATGAACGATAGCAATCGGGTTTGAACTATACTCATAGTTTTTACTCCATCCATCATTAGGTCCAGTATAGAAAGGTAAATCGGTGTACGGATTACTGGCTGAATAGGTAGGGTCATTTACGTCCTTGTATACGCTCAAAACCGGCGGACGTATTAAGGCATGACGTATAATTCCTGGAGCATCACCGCTTGAAGATAATTTGTCTTGTTTTGCGTAGCTGATCTGAAGATTTGTTCCTACTTTGAAGCGATCTGAAACTTTAGCGTTGATGTTTGTTCTAAAATTAATACGTTGGTATTGATCGTGGTCTTCAGCCACAATTCCATCGATGCCGTAATAACCTGCAGAGATTAAATATTGAACATCTTCTGAACCACCACTTACTGCAGTTTGGAAGTTTTTAGAAATCCCCGTTGTGAACAATTCATCTTGCCAGTTTGTATCGGCCAAATCAGTTCTGCTTCTATCCGCCGCATATGGGCTAATCGCAGTCGCTGAATTCCCAGCTGTATTATGCCATGCTTCATCTTGCACGGTCAAATATTGGTCAGAATTCAACATTTCAGGAAGGTTTGTAGCCATATGGAACCCGGTAAAATAGTCTGTTGTAATAGTCGCTTTTCCTGTTTTTCCGCTTTTGGTTGTTATTAATACAACCCCTCCAGCAGCTCTTGCCCCATATATTGCACCGGCAGCAGCATCTTTCAATACGGTCAAAGACTTGATGTCAGATTGGTTAAGGAAAGAAATATCGCGTGTTGAAATACCGTCAACGACATACAATACATCATTGTTTCCAAGAGAGCCTTCTCCTCTGATACGAATTTTGATCCCGTCACCAGGGGCTCCGGTATTAGCGGCAACAAAAACACCAGCTACTTGTCCTTGGAGGGCTTGTGCTACATCTGCTACTTTTGTTTTTGCTAAATCATCTACATTAACAGTTGTTACAGCACTGCTAAGGGAAGACTTTTTTGCTGATGAATACCCTATAAGGATAACTTCATCCAGTAGCTGTGAATCTTGGGCTAAAGAAACATTAACAGTACTCATTCCGTTTACAGCAATCTCTTTTTTCATATAACCAATATAGCTAAAAACTAAAACAGCTTTAGGGCTTACATTCTTTAATGTATATTTTCCATCAAAATCAGTTATTGTACCTGTATTTGTTCCCTTAACAATAACATTTACTTGTGGTACTGGACCACTTTTATCAGTAACAATACCTGTAATGGTTTGTGCATTTATAACACTTGCTGATAGTATTGTTCCTAGTAAGAACAATTTATAAATAATACTTTTCTTCATCATAAGGAAGTGTTAGATTGATTAATAATTTGGTTAATTGTTTTCATGGTTTTAAATAGTTTAGATGATTTAAATTAATTTGTTTTGAGTTTTAATTAGATTTAATAATCAGTCCATAAAATTACTTATAGGGCACAAGAAATAGTGTACACTATTTCATCAAAGGTGTATACAAGGCTGTATATGTTTTATTTTTAGGGATTTAATACTTGGGTTTGTACTTAACCTGATAATTTTTTGGAGTGATGTCGTACATCTTTTTAAACTCGCGATAAAAATAAGATCGGTTATTAAAACCAGATAGATAGCAAATCTCTGATACGGTTAAAACATTTTTTCGCAATAGTTCAGCGGCATGTTTTAATCTGATGGTGCGTATCAAATCGCCTGGAGTCAAACTAAAAATTTGTTTGGTTTTTCGATACAATTGGGAATTGCTGATGCCCAATTCTTTTTCAATAAAAAGACTTTGTAGATTCTCGTTATCTATATTCTTACGTATTAAATCAATAACCTTTTTAATAAATTCCTTTTCTTCATTTTCTATTGGAAGTGTAGCCAAGTTTTCGACAAGGTTGTCTTGTCCAAAATGTTTCAGTATCAATTCCTTTTCTTCGAGTAACTTTTGAATTCTTATTAATAGATGGTCAGGATGAAATGGTTTCGGGATATAGGAATTGGCACCACTCTCGATACCTTCTATCCGATGCAGTACAGATTCTTTTGCGGTAAGCATAATAAAAGGGATATGACAAGTTTGGATGTCCTTTTTTATTTTTTCGCATAATTCGATTCCATCCATTAAAGGCATCATTACATCACTGATAATAATATCAGGAATTTCACTTTTAATATTCTCTAAGGCTTCAATACCATTGTAGGCAATACTGAGTTTATACTTTTCGGATAATAATTCATTTAAAAAGGAATGGATTTCTTTTTCGTCTTCAACAATTAATATTGTTTTTCGATGATCAATCACAGCATCAAGTGTCGAAATTTTTTCAGGGACCGTATCAGTGGTATTTGGTATTTCCTCCAAGATACTTTTGAGGTGTTGAGAAATAAAAACTTGTCTAGTATCAGAATCAATATCGATTTCAAATTCTTTTTCAACAAAGGCTTTCTTGCCGCAAGGGATAAGGATTATAAAGCTGGTCGTTTCGTTCGCTATACTCGAAACTTTCACTTCGCCTTTAAGAACAGTAACCAGTTTTTTTATAAAAGCCAAACCAATACCAGTTCTAAACAAATCATTGTCAGTACTGGAATTAGTATCCGTTAATAAAAATTTATCAAACAGGGAGTCTAGTTTTTCTTGTGGAATACCTTTACCAGTATTTACAACCGTAATGTTTAATTTTTTGGAATTGGTTTTGTCGATAGAAATTTTCAGATCAATTTTACCATTTTCGGGTGTGTATTTAAAAGCATTTGACATTAAATTGAAAATGATTTTTTCAATCTTATCCTTGTCAAACCATCCATTTAATTTCGAGGGAATTTCAAGCTTGTATTCTATATTTTTATCCAATGCCCATTCATCAAACAATTCAGCAATTTGTTCGACTACGTTTACCAAGTCAAATTTTTTCACCACAACTTCTAAGTAATCAAACTCTGCTTTTCTGAATTCAAGTAATTGTTGCGTTAGGAAAAGCAATCTTGAAGAGTTTCGCTCAATCATTTGAATGAACTTCTGGTTTTTTTCGCTAAGATTCGTTGTTTCTGCTAGTTTTTGAATTGGGCCAACAATCAATGTCAGAGGTGTCAAAAATTCATGTGCAATATTAGTAAAAAACGAAAGTCTGTTCTCATGAAGCTCTTCTTCTCTTTGACGGAAAAGAATATTTTGACTTAATGACTGACGTTTTTTATAATAGCTAACAACAAATAATATGAAGAAGAAAAACAATATGGAGTAAATAAAAACGGCTAGGTTAGATTGCCAAATAATAGGTTTTACCCTGATGTCAATGGCGTGCACCGGTTTGCTCCACACGCCGTCACTGTTTGTCCATTTTACCCACAAGGAATAATTACCTCTTGGTACATTGGTAAATGAAATACTTCGTCTATTATTGATGTTATTCCAGTCTTTATCAAAATTTTCTAACTGATAAGCATATTGGCATTTTTCACTGTTAATATAGGTTAATGCTGATAATTCAATGTCAAAAAAGTTCTGGTCGTGATCCAATACAATGGCAGGTGGCGTATTGAAATCCGGCGAAATGACCAATCCCTGATAATAGGGAACGGCTTGGTTTCGGCCACTAATTTTATCAATCAACAGGTCAGGAACTACCGCTGATTCCTTTATTTGTTGAGGGAGAAAATAATTGAATCCTTTTATTCCTCCCATGAAAACGAAACCTGATTTCGGATCCTGGTAAAAAGCCCCGTCAGCAAATTCATTGTTTTGCAGGCCTTCGTTTTTAGTGTAATTAATGAATTTTGATTCTTCAACGATAAAATTAGATAATCCGAAATTTGTGCTGATCCATAGATTAGATTTTTTGTCGGAGACAATTCCGTGAATGGTGTTATTGGGAAATCCCTCTTTCACGGTGTAGCTTTTAAAGATGGCGCTTCCATCACTTCTTAGATCTTCCAGCAAATTCAATCCAAAACTAGTGCCTATCCAAAGCCTCTTTTTGTCGTCATTTTTCAGACACAATATATCATTATTCGATAGACTTTGAGAATCATCCTTTATGTTTTTATATGTGCGGAACAAGCCCGATTCTTTGTTAAAAAGATTAAGACCACCCAAACGAGTACCTATCCAAAGTTGGTTTTGATTCTTCGGGACTATGGAGAAAATAATATTACTACTCAAGGATTTTCCGTCCTCATTATCCGCAATGTATTTCCTGTATTGCGATAGCTTAAGTTTGTCCCCTGAACGTTCTATTTTGAATCGGATCATTCCGTAACCATTAGTTCCAAGCCAAACAAATCCTTTTTCATCCTGATAGATGGAATAAATTGACTTAAAATAGTCGCACTTTTCGTTTCCTAAAATTTCGGACCAACTGATGAGTTTAGATTTTTCTACGTCATAAACAGTGATGCCTTTTCCGTCTGTCCCTATAAATAACAAGCCGTTTTGTCCTTTGCATAATGAAAACACGGCATTATTAATGACGCTATTATTTTCATTGAAATTCGCATACTTTAAAGGTTCTTCGCTTTGATAAAAATTAGGAGGGAATTTAAAAAGCCCTTTTCCCTTTGTTCCAACCCAGAAAGAATTCCCTTCGAGTTTCAGAAATGCCCTAATAATACCACCGTCTAACTCCGGGATTTGTGTTTGTGAAATTAAATTGAAGGACTTTTTAAGGGGAAACATTTTAAAGATTCCATCTCCATCAGTACCAGTCCAAATCACATTTTCACTTCCTTGAATTAGTGTGGTAATTTTTTGATTTTTCAGATATTTTAACCACGATTTAGTGATGTTCGTTCCTATGCTATCAATGATGCTATAGCCTGATTTACCAGAAATAACAAGCCCACCAGGGATGTGACCTACGAAATTATCAATACTTTTTTCTGAAAGGACTTGTCTTTTTTTATCTATTAAGGAATATAAACTGGCGTTTCCCGAAGTTGGGATAATGCAAATCTTTTGACTTGTGATTGTTTCAAATGTTCGGATATTTTTTGAAATCAACTCTATTTTTGAAATTTTTTTTTCGGTTTTATTTGTATTGTCAATAGACAAAGAATAAAGCTGGTCATCTTCAAACAAGACCAATAAATCACCTTTGGAGCTGAACTCCATTTTTTTGACAGCCTTTCTTGGAAGATTCTTGGATTTTAATAATTGAAAAGCAGTACCGTCATAATATCCAATTCCAAAGTCTTTTACCGCGCAAAACACATTTTTTGAAGCATCAAGAGCCATGTTAAATTCTGATTCTGATAATGGAGGTTTATTCTCTCTGGAAAAGAAATAACGCTGAAAAGTATCCGTTTTTTTATCATATCGATTAATTCCATGTATTGTTAGTATCCATATTCGACCTGTATTATCTTCGCCTATTTTAAGGATTACCTGATTGCTCAGGCTGTTTTCATTATCCAATTCAGGTCTGAAAATTTTAAAATTATTTCCGTCATACCGATTTAGACCATCCCATGTACCAATCCAAAGTAAATTTTCGGAATCCTGAAAAATAGAATTAACGGAACTGTTAGATAATCCTTTAGTATTATCTAATTGCTCCAAAGAATATTTTAAATCTAAAGTCTTGGATGAATCTAAAAGCGGTTTAAGATTATCGTTATGCCTTTCTGGTCTTGCTGCTTCTTGAAGAGGAGTTAGTGCATTAGCTGGTGTAGTTTTTTCTTTATTCTTGCAAGCAATAAATCCTATAAAAATAAAACTAATAAATAAAATTTTAATTTTCAATTTAATAAATGTTTTTTGGATTTTCTGAAATCAACAATACCATTATAGATACCATCTCATAAATTATTTTTATTTTGTTGTTTGTAGATGTATATGGTATCCCGATGATTTTGAGGGTATATAACTCAGGCAAAAAAAAAACACTATATCGAAGTAAATGTTATGTAACCAAATGTACAAAAAAAATTATCAATAGAATAAGATTAATGGGCATGGGTTTTATGTATGAATGAAAATATTTTAGCTCAAAATTATTTTGTCAAGTTCATATGCAAGAATATTTTTTCTTATGACTCAAAGAAATACTTTCGGTTTATTAGCAAAAACCACAAAAACAAGCTCAAAAATTACTGCAATAAAGAAAAAACACATTTATAAATGGACTCAAAGACGAAATAAAAGCAGGTTTCTATTAGTTTTAAAAAAAAAAAAAAGCATGAAGTAAATACAAAAATATTTTACCCCTTTCAGTTGCCCCGAAAATGTTATATAATTAAAATGCCACTCCTTTACCAACACTTTGAGTTTTTTTGAAGCCTATTCCGTATCAGTATCTTTTCAAAAGAATAAATAAATTACAAGACTACATTTTCGTTCAACATCACGGGCAATCAAGCGGTCTCTCTTCGGTCGTTCCCTTTGTTCCGTTCGGCTGTTCCAGTCGGTCAACCGTATATTTTCATAAGAATATTTTTGTTTTACTATAAACTCTTTGTACTTAATCAATGGCATAGGTTATCCTCCGTTCTACAGACACTTCACAGCACTAAAAAAACAGCAGCTTGAAAATAAGCAGCTGTTTTTTTTGCACTGTTTCGTTCCTCATCTTCACACGCTCTCTTCCTGCGTTCGGTCGGGCTTATGCATCCTCAATACCGCTTCATTTCGTTACACTCCGCAGGCTACGTTTCACTGCATTCCAGCCATATTGTGTCTGCAACCCTCCGTTTTTTCAGCGGTTGCTCCTTCGCACAGCCATCGGGCTTGGCTCCGCTTACCTCACTTACGTTATCTTAGAAGCATCCATTTTCAATTATCAGTTATCCACTATCAATTATCAGTTGGTTCGGTCACTTTGCCCTAAATCAAGGTACACCGCCATAAGGCGGTTGTTTTTTATTTCTTACCCGCCGTTTCACGCTCATAGCCGCTACATTTCGCTTCGTACCTTCGCTCAACTCTCGCATCTATGGTGACTGTTCGATTGCCGCAACCCCGCCACGGCGCTCCTCATCCGCAAAAAAAAGTTCCTTGCCCTAAAAACGGGCACCACTTTTTTTGCTCCTTGCGGTGCTTGGGGGTGTTAATTGCCGTTTCCATAAGAACTCCCCTGAGAAACTACAACAAGTACGATAGTGCATTTTTCTGAAAAGAAAAAGAAAAAAATCCAGCAAGAATAGCATTCATTCCTCACTTCCAGTCGGTCATTCTTCCCTCCATTTTCGTTCGTCATTTCTGCTGTTATAACGGCTTTCTTTTTTTCTCTTTTTCCTTTTCCGAAATGATAATTCTTCGCATCCAAAAGAATATAAAATCAGCGAAAAAAATTAAGGTCGAATCTTTAACACCAAAGCGCTATGCCGAATTTTATCATCAAAACACACCAAAAAAATGCTATTTATAAAGGAAACCAAATCTTTATTCTGAACAAAGGAATGAACAGTGGCAAGCCTCAAAAAGAACCATTTACCAATAGCTTTGTAATCCTATTTCAAAACAATGACGATGCCGAAACAGTGTATTGGTTAGCTTATAGTTTATGGAAAGCAAAATTCTGGCACCAATCATTATTGGGGTCCGTAATTCCATTTTTAAGAATTACTGATTTCAAAAAGGATTTTATATCAAAAGTTAACGAAATGCTACAAGAACACGAGCTGCATAAAAAACAAATCCAGGCATTGAGGTTATTGGAACAAAAAGAAGATCGATGCCAGAAGAACATTGTACTCATTAATGAAATGAGAAGAGTGATATTGAATAGCTATTGCCATAAATAAAAATCCTTTCGGCACTTTACTTCATATGTAATCTAGATACCTAATTTTTAAAAATAGTAGCACACATACCAAGTGATTAAAGTTATATAAATTACCTTATGTGAGTACAAAAAACAGTTGCAATTCATGATAAATATTCTTTTTCCTCCTCTACGGTAAATAAAGTCTAAAACTTTGTTACTCTCTTAAATCCCTTCTAATAATGACGCATAACTGTCACACTCACTCTTTCACTATGGTTAAATCGATATTTTTTACTTTATTAAATAATTAGCTTAAGTTAACAATAAAATAACGAGTATTTCGATTTCAAAGCCTTACATCGATTAAAACACATTTTTTTAACTCCTTGCATGCATAGTCTATATTTTCATTAAATTAATGCAGCTACCGGTTATTCCTGTTGTCTTGCAGTTATTACTTCTTGTGTTGTATTTAAAAAGCTTTCCTTTTCCTTTGCCCAATAATTAAACCCCAAATCATTTTCTATTATGAAAAAAATTACATTTATTATTTCGATGATTACACTATGTGTTGGTTTTTCATCAACAGCTTCAGCACAAGTAACAGCTTCAGCACCTACTACTGCGACTGTTGTTGCTCCAATTTCAATTGTAAAAGCAACAGACATGAGTTTTGGAAACGTAGCTGTTTCGTCTACTCTTGGTACTGCAGTTTTAGCTCCTGCTAGTACTCGTACCAAAACAGGTGGAGTTACGTTACCGGCAACAACAGGTACTGTGACTGCTGCTTCATTTACAATAGGCGGTGACTCTAATTACACTTTTATTATTACGTTGCCTACAACGGACTTTACTATTACTAAAGCTACAACTTTAGAAACGATGATTGTTAATGCTTTCACCAGCACGCCTTCTGGAACTGGTGCTTTAGTAACTGGTGCAGCAACCGTTCTTGTCGGTGCAACTTTAAACGTTGGCGCATCACAAGTTGCTGGTATATATGCCAATGCCGCAGGCTTTCCTGTGACAGTAAACTATAACTAAGACTGTTAAAAAGGGTACTGCTAGTTTTTGCAGTACCCTTTTAATCATTTTTTACTGCTACTGTACATAGTAAAAAAGAGTAACTTATGAAACTGAAACTCCCTCCATGAAAAGGAAAATTTTACTGTTGTCACTATTTATTTTACCCTTTTCCGGCCTCTTAATGGCGCAAGTTCCAATCTCCATTATGAAAAATACGGACATGAATTTTGGTACTATAGCTATTTCAACCTCTACTGGTACAGTTATTTTGTCCACTTTCGGCTCAAGGACCGCTACAGGCGGGGTATTCCTACCATCCTTTACAGGAACTGTTACTGCGGCTCAATTTACAGTGTCTGGTGAGCCTAATTACACTTATGCAATTACGTTACCTGCAGCTTTCACACTTTACGAATCTGGAGTTGGTCCTGAATCCATGATTGTTAATTCTTTTACCAGTATACCTTCTGCCACTGGTTCTTTGACAGCCGGTACAGAAACTGTTCTTATTGGAGCAACGTTAAATGCCGGAGCCTCACAAGTTGCAGGTTCATATACCAATGCCACAGGTTTCGATGTAATTGTAAATTATAACTAGTAATACGAGAAGTCTGTTAGCCTTTTGCACATTGCTTTTTAATCCTCTAAACCGCTGCTGCCAATAATAAAATTGAAAGCTAAAATAATGAATGATTCCCCATGAAAGAGAAAATTTTACTGCTGTTACTATCGTTTATATCGTTTAATTGTCCAGTAATGGCGCAAGGGAATTTGATGATTTTTCCAAAACGCATCGCCTTTGATGGTATCCAAAACAGGATGCAGATTATCAACCTGTCTAATGTCGGGAAAGATACCGCCACCTATAAAATGTCGTACAACCAAATAAAAATGGATGAAGACGGCAATTTTATTTCTATCGAAGAACCGGAACCCAACCAGCGCTTTGCATCTTCCTATCTTCGATTTTACCCTCGCACCATTACTCTTGCTCCCAATGGGTCGCAAACAGTAAAAATACAGTTGATTAAAACCAATGAACTGCAACAAGGGGAATACCGTTCCCATCTTTATTTCCGTGCCGTTCCCAAAAACAAGGTTTTAGGCAATGAAGAAACCACCCATAAACCAGATGGCTTAAATATTAGTATAAAGCCGGTTTTTGGAATTTCGATTGCCAATATCATTACTATCGGAGAAACCTCCGTAGCTGTGACACTTTCGAATTTGGAAATCCAACACTCCGAAGAGGAAATTATCCTTTCCTTAGACTTTAATCGTAGTGGCAGCAGCTCATGCTACGGCGACATACAGGTCAATCATATTTCTGCTACTGGAATTACCACCAGCGCAGCCACTTTAAAAGGCTTTGCCGTGTATGCTCCTGGAAATTTACGCAGAACCAAAATAAAACTCATTGCCACCTCAAACATAGATTACACCAAAGGCCAGCTTCAGGTCATTTATTCCACACAAGACAAAGGAATAAAATATGCTGAAGCCTCCTTACGTTTATAACATCTTAAAATACAAAACTAACGTATTCCTCTAAGTTAGGTTTATTTGTTTTACTGCGTCCACCACAGTAGCTTTTCTTAGAGTAAATCCCTTAATTACCGCCGCCTGTCTTAATGAAGACGGTCTGTTACACATTAGAAAATATAATGCATAAGTGTATCAAAAAAAACATACTCTACCCAATAAATGGATTCCTTTCTACGGATTGTTTACACACAAGTCCGACACTCTTCTATATTTATTTATTATCCTATTAACATGTGTACATTCTTCTGTCAGTGCACAAGAACTCGACTGTGATGAAGTATTGCTGACGCTTAATGTGAAATACATGGGGAGTACCGAGCTACCCTCGATAATTTGTGGTAGTGAAGTGTATCTTTCGCTTCCCAATGTTTTTGATTATTTAAAGATTAAAAATACCACGAATACCACTTACAGCACCATGGAAGGTTTTTTTATCAAAAAAAACAACACTTTCAAAATTGATGAAAGTACCAACCAGATTACCTATAAAGAACGGGTAGTTCCGCTGAACACTGGCGATTTGATCCGCACCAATACCAATTTATTCCTGAAGGCTTCGTATTTTAAACAGATTTTTGAGCTCGATAACAACTTTGTTTTTAGTAGCTTGTCCGTTTCGATGTCATCTAAACTGGAACTTCCTGCAGTCAGTGAAGCACGAATCGCACAGCTTCGCGCCAATATTAACAAAATAAAAAACGAATTTACCGCCGATACAACCCTAGTCAGGGACAAACCCCTGTTTCACTTTGGAACCGCAAATTGGGCCGTGAATGCAAACCAGCAAACCAATGGCACCCACTCTGAAAGACTGCTTTTAAATTTGGGAGGCATGCTTGCCGGAGGGGAACTGACAAGCGCGCTTAACTACTTTAGCAATCAGCCTTTTGCATTAAAAAACCAATATTACCAATGGCGGTATGTCAATGAAAACAATAAATACATAAGCCAAATCACATTGGGAAAAATAGCCGCGTCGTCAACGTCTACTATTTTGTATCCGGTTGTCGGCGGACAAATCACCAATGCACCCACCCAAATCAGAAAATCTTTCGGCACCTATGCCTTAAGCGATCACACCCAACCGGACTGGATGGTGGAGCTCTACATCAACAATGTGTTGGTCGATTATATCAAAGCCGATGCTAACGGTTTTTTCTCCTTTAATGTTCCGCTGATGTACGGGCGCACTGAAATTTCGCTGCGGTACTACGGTCCTTGGGGTGAAGAACAGATTTCCGGTAAACAATTTGTGATTCCTTTTCAATTTCTTCCTGCAAAAAAAATGGAATACGTCCTGAGTTCCGGACTAATCGAAAACGGCAAAAACAGTCTTTTTGCGAATGCAAAAGTAAACTATGGACTTTCTGACCGTATCACCATTGGAGGCGGTGTTGAATACGTTTCATCTTTAGTAAACCAAAAAATCATCCCTTTTTTCAATTCGTCCGTGCGTATATCGCCCCAATTGTTTATTTCGGGAGCCTACTATCATAAGGTTATGTATAACGGTATATTGAACTACACAGCTCTTAATAACCTCCGATTGGAGTTAGATTACATAAAGTATAACAAGGACCAAGATGCCATCCGTTTCAATTATTCAGAAATGCGCAAGGCGACTCTATCCTTTCCCATACATACCGCACATTTTTCAGGTAATTCCCGATTCTCCTTGCAGCAAAATGTGTATAACACCAGTAAATATACTACTGCCGAATCTTTATTATCAGGAACGGGCTATGGACTGAACTTTAATTTTACTACCAATTTATTTTATTCCGCTACCGGCAAACCGTTTATTTACAGCAACCTGTCCACTTCGCTCCGCCTCCCAAAAGGATTCGTTTTAATCCCTCAGCTACGATACGATTACAATGAGGACGGCATCACTTCATTGAGAGCCGAACTAAAAAAACAAGTGTTCCAGAAAGGCTCAGTTCAGGCTTCTTTTGATCGTAATTTCAAGACCGGCAGCAGTTATCTGCAAATGGGTTTCCGATATGATTTCGATCATTTAAGCAGCAGTTTTTCGAGCAGTTTCACCAAAATTCAGGCATCATTTTCACAGTCGGCCAGCGGCAGCCTGATTTATGAGCCCAAAGCAGATTTTATCGATTTTAACAATAAGACCAGTGTAGGAAGGGCAAGCATGAAATTCATTCCTTTTTTGGACACCAACGGCAATGAAAAACGAGATCCCACCGAACCTCCAGTAATAGGTCTCCGGATTACATTAAATGGCGGAAAACAGATTAACTCCAAAGACGGAACCACAATAATTACAGAATTAGAGCCATATATAAAAAATCATGTGGAACTCAACACCAACAATATCAATAATATTGCCTGGCGCGTCAACGACAAAACCTTAAATATCACACTAAACCCCAATCAATTAAAAATAATTGAAATCCCTGTCGTTGTAGTAGGAGAAGTAGGTGGAACGGTAAACAGAAATGAAAACGGGAAATTCACTGGAACAGGTGGTTTAAAAATCAATATATATGATACTAACCATGTACTGACCAAAACCATACTTTCAGAACCTGATGGGTATTTTAGTTTCCTGGGTTTAAAATCGGGCAGCTATTTAGCAAAAATAGATTCGCTGCAATTACAAAATTTACAAATGACGGCAGAACCCGCTAGCACACCTTTTGAAATCGACAACGGAACTGATGGAGCAATTGTGGACAATATTGAATTTGTGCTGCAAAAAGGAAAACTTGGAAAATCAGATACTGAAACGATTCCGTTGAATAATCCAAGTAAAGCAGCAATTATTGACACTTCTGCAATAACAACTGATCAAATAGAGCATAGTGAACAAGTTGTTTATAGAGTGCAACTACTGTCATCTCCAATACAACTCCCGTTAAACCATCCTTGGTTCAAAAACAAAAAAGAAATAGTTGAATATAAACATCATGGTGATTACAAATATACTTGGGGCTCTAGTAGCTCACGCACTGAAGCCAACAAAATTAAAAACAAGTTGCGTTCGGAAGGGTATCACGATGCTTTTGTAGTGACTTTTTATCATGACAAAAGGATAAGCAGCCAAGAAGCTGTAGCAATTGATAAAAAGAATGCCGCTATTCAATTGGCAGCCGCTTCTCAAAAATCACATCTGGAGACCTCCAATTCCGACACTGCCCTTGCCGATGCAATTACAGAAGAACAATATGAAAGCAGTCCCGAAGATGGGCTAATTTTTACGACTCAGATTTTGGCTTCAAAAAAGAAAGTGGCTTTATCTGATTCGTTTTTCAAAGGTTTGAAGAACGTTAAAGAATACATGCATAATGGATTGTATAAATATATTGTGGGGATTAGTAAATCGATAGAAGAAGCAAACAAAAATAAAAATAAGATGCGTTCCCTAGGATTATCGGATGCATTTGTAGTCCCTTTTAATGACAATAAAAGGATAGGTAACAAAGAAGCCGAAGGAATTCGTAAAAAAAACAAGGCCATTCCCCTAGCAACAATTACTAAAGAATTACAAGCCGAAATTACCGTCCCTGACGTTCCTCTTACAAAGGCAACTGTGGCAAAACAGAATACAAATACCTCAGAGGAAGGATTAATATTCAAGACCCAGATTTTGGCTTCAAAAAAAAAATTGGCTTTAACTGATCCAATATTTAAAGGTGTGAAAGGCATTAAAGAATACATTCATAAAAAATGGTATAAATACACTATGAGTATTAGTAAATCGCTGAAGAAAGCGAACGAAATTAAAAACAAACTACGTTCACAAGGATTCTACGGGACTTTTGTGGTTCCTTTCTATCACAATAAGAGGACAAGTAATCAAGAAGCAGAAGCAATCAATAAAAAGAATGCAGCTGATTTGTTGGAAGCTGCTTTTCAAAAATTACAGTCGGATCAATCCAACGCAGATACTTCCGCTTTTGATTTAAATACGCAGGAACAGTATGGAGACAGTCAGGAAGAAGGATTAATATTCAAAAACCAACTTCTGGCTTCAAAAAAGAAAGTGGCATTAACTGATCCGATTTTCAAAGGTTTAAAAGACGTTCACGAGTACCAACATAAGGGATTGTATAAATATACAATGGGCGCCAGCAGATCGATATCAGCTGCAAACTATATTAAAAACACGCTGCGTTCCCAGGGATTTTCAACTGCTTTTGTAGTGCCTTTTTATAATGATGAAAGAATAAACTCCGGTAAAATCAGCGGCGTAGTATTGTATAAAAGTAAAAAATCGCTCGGTATGGCCGGCATAAGCATCCGTATTTATGATGTCGATGAAACCTTGATTACCTCCACCCTCTCGGAGGCCGATGGAACGTTTATCTTTTTGGGCTTAAAACCCGGGGCTTACACCGCTAAATTAGATGCAGGCCAATTAGATAAAGCACAAATGATCTTAACGACAAAAGCCCAAAAATTCAGTATTGCCAGGGATTATGAAGCTGTTGATGCCCATTTAAAATTTATACTTGAAGCAAAGGACCAACAGCCTCAGAAAACCGACCAAAATGAAGGCTCTTCGCAAAAAGGACTGGTTTTCAAGGTGCAGTTGATCGCTTCGCAATCGAGATTGTCTTTATCCAATACATTGTTTAAAGCTATGAAAGGAATCCAAAGGTATCAACATGAAGGGCTATACAAATACACTTGGGGAGAATCAAAAAGTCTCGATGGCATTCGAAAAATAAAAAAAGAACTCCAAAATCTCGGGTTCAAAGATACTTATATTGTCTCTTTCTATAATGGGAAGCGAATAAATATGCAGGAAACCACTGGCGCGGTTTACCTGGGGATGAATGGTACGTTTTATGAACTTGGTGGAATTACGATAAACATTTATGATGAAAATGATCAATTTATTACCGCCCTACTTAGTAAACCCAACGGCCGCTTTAGTTTTCTAGGCTTACGTAAAGGAAATTACAGCGCATCACTGGACCAGATTCAATTAGATAAATTACAGATGGTTTCGGATAACGCTTTCTTAAAATTCAGTCTTGATAATGAGGCGTACGAAGAGGCGGCAATGCTATTGAAATTTATACTTCGACAAAAAATAACAAATACTAAATAAATTTAAATAAAATCTCACTGTTAAACACAGTGATACAGCATTTGGTTTCATTTTTAAAAAGGCAAACACTTTACCAAAAACACTCATAAGACTAACAATCAATCACATTAATGTAACTGATCCAAAGTAAATGGCACAATACTTGACAGAGTATAAGAAAATAAAGAAAACCAAAAAAAATTAAAGATATAACACAAATCCAAAATAACGAGTATTAAAAGCGATACAAATGTCATGGAGCCTCATCTTTCCATTTATAAAAACGGATTCTATCTGATAAATTTCAAAAAGTCATGCCCAATCAATAATTAATGATCGCCTACTAGCCTATCTCAACAATAGAATCAGTTTATAAATGAAGTAGCAATTATCGAAAATTTTCCGCCGATTTGAGTTCAATATCAATACAACGATAATAGTTTTCAGATCACTTATTCTTAAATACAGTACGACTATTACTTTTGTTCTAAACAATACTAATATAAATAGTCAATGGTAAATCAATATCTTACCTTAAAAGATTAAAATTTCTCACTTTCATTTACATAAACCATTGAATAATAATATAAATTATTTCATTTATGTTTTTAATTTAACATTAGAACCTTTAACAACAAATTACAGCCTATGACGCCTATTAATGCGATAATCATAACCGAAGAAAAAGATACTTTAACGATTTTAAAAAAATTTGAAGAAGAAAACTTTATGATTATAAAAATAATTGGTGACGCAATATCCGGAATTGACGGAATTGACATAATAAAGTTGACAAAACCAGATGTCATTTTCTTAGATATTATATTTAAAGAGGATACTTTTTTTGAAATGCTCGAACAATTAGAATTTAGTTTCCCAAAACTGGTATTTATCTCTGCAAATGAGAATTATGCCGTCAAAGCATTCAAACACAATGCTATTGATTTTATATTAAAACCAATAGATTTTAATGCCATCATCTTAGCTGTTTACAAAGTAATCAAAATAAGGGAAATGGAGCGTTCTTATCAAAATCAAAAAATTAATGACATTAACACTTTGAATTCTTTTAATCGACCCAATGAATTCTTGGCAATTTCCTCATTAGATAAAATTGTTTTGATCCCTATGTCGGAAATTGTTTTTTGTCAGGCCGATGGGAAATACACTAATTTTCTCCTTATAAATGGTAAAAAAATCATGTCCAGTAAAAATTTAGGAGAATACAGTGCGTTACTGGATCCTAATTATTTTTTCAGAATCCATCATTCGTACATTATAAACATCCGCCATATTTCAAAAATTTCTAAAAAAGACGGCTATTTTTGTGAACTTTCAAATGGAATTACTTTAACTGTAGCCAAAAGAAGACAAGAGAATTTTAACAAATTTATAAAACTTAAAGAGTAGAAAATTAAAAATCGCACCTTAAAAATGCCTTATATGCTATCTCCATCAAATTAATATAAAGACTGATGACACTGATGAAAACTAAAATATTAATTATTGAACATGATACCAACGATATAGAATTGATTCAAAACGAGTTGAAAAAAGGTGATGTTAATTATACTGCACATACGGTGGGAACTAAAAAAGAGTATGAAAAAGCGCTTCCTATATTCCAGCCTGACATCATACTCTTTAATTATACTTTCCCTACTTTTGATGGTCTTACCGCTTTAAAAATAAGAGAAAATCTAGTACCAGAAATACCCTTTATTTTTATTTCTGAATCCATTGACAAAGAAAACACCGATGCTTTTATGAAAAACGGACTAACCACTTTTATACTCAAAAAACGATTATTCTCTTTAATAGATAAAATGAAACGGACACTTCATGAAGCTGAGCTGGCAAAATTAAATAAATTACTGAAACAATCTGAAGTAAAAAGGACAGAAGAATTAGCCCAAAATGAATCGAACTATAAGTCTTTAATCGAGAGTAGTATGGACGCTATTCTTCTGACAGTAACTGACGGACAGATTCTTATGGCCAATGCAGCGGCCTGTGAAATTTTTAAAATGACACAGGATGAAATTTGTAGCTCAACAAGACTAGATATTGTAGATGGTAAAGACCCACGATTACAAATACTATTAGATGAGCGTGATCACACGGGACGGGCAAAGGGAGAACTTACCTTAAAAAGGAAAGACGGCAGTAAGTTTCCCGGAGAAGTCACCTCTATAGTGTATACAGATCCTTATGGACAAGAAAAAACTTCTATGACAATTAAAGATTTAACGGAACAGAAACAGGCAGAGCAGTCTTTGAAAGCAAGTGAAGCATTCAGCAGAGGAATCCTTGATTCATTAGCTTCTCACATCGCTGTTATAAATTCAGAAGGAACCATTCTTAAAGTAAACAAGTCATGGAATACATTTGCGCAAAATAATGGCGGGAATTCTACCGATAAATTTGGTGAAGGAGCGAACTATTTTGATGTATGTGATAGTAAGAATACAGAAGACGTTTCATTTAAAGCATTGAAAGGAATAAAAGACGTACTTAACGGCTTCACAAATGAATTTTATTTAGAATACCCTTGTCCTTCTCCCGAAACAGAAAGATGGTTTTACATGAAGGTAAATAAGTTTGAAAGCTTTGAAACTATGGTATTGATTGAACATCATGATATATCTGAACGCAAAATGGCGGAACAAAAACTTTCTATAACAACTAATGCGTTACAGCGGACATTGAATGATCTCAACAATATATTGGATTCGTCATTGGACGTGATTTGTTGCTTTGATGAAGAAGGACGATTTGTTAGTGTAAACGCTGCTTCAGAATACATTTGGGGATATAAATCCCATGAACTGATTGGCAAAAAATATATGGATTTTGTGTTTCATGAAGATGCTGAAAAAACTATAAATGCCGCTGCCATCATCAGAAGTGGTGAGCCTGTTACCATATTTGAAAACCGATATGTACATAAAGACGGTAGTATAGTACCCGTGCTATGGTCCTCCAAATGGGATGAGAAGGACCAATTATTTTATAGTTTAGCCAAGAATGCAACCGAGAAAAAGAAATTAGAAAAAGCTTTTGAGTTCGAAAGAAAGCGGTTTTATGATTTGTATACCCAGGCTCCTTCCTGTATGGGTATTTTAAAGGGACCCAACCATGTCTATGAATTGGCCAATGATTTATATTTACAACTGATTGACAAAAAAAAGGATATCATTGGCAAAACCGTAAAAGAAATATTGCCAGAACTCGAAGCACAGGGAATTTTTAAATTTTTAGACACCGTGTATAAAACTGGCGAAACTTTTTCAGCCAATGAAATGCTGGTAAAATTTGATTTTCATGGCAATGGAAAACTGGTAGACACCTATCTTAATTTTATCTATCAGGCGCATAGAGACGATGATGGTGATATTGATGGCATTCTTTTCTTTGCCAATGATGTCACGGAACAAGTACTCTCTCGACAAAAAATTGAGGAAAGCGTGTTGCGTTATACTTCCCTAATAGAACAAGCAGGAGATGCCATTTGTTTCATTGATTCGTCAATGAATATTATTGAAGTAAATCGCTACGCATGCGAGAAATTAGGGTATTCGAAAACAGAAATTCTACAGCTTTCTCTAGATGACTTTTTTTTAGAAGAAGACCTTAAGGCAAACCCTTTAAAAATTTATTTATTAAAAGAGGGGAAGACCCTCAGGGGTGAAAGAAGAATTAAAAGAAAAAATGGTAGTTTAATTGAAGTGGACTTATCCGCAAAAATGCTGAACGACGGCACTTTTCTCATCTTTATACGTGATATCAGCGAACAGAAAAAAGCACAGCAAGCAGTTGTGGAAAGTGAAAAGAAATACCGTCAAATCGTAGAAACCGCTCAGGAAGGGATATGGCTGATAGATCAGAATCACCAAACCACCTTTGTTAATAATAAAATGTGTGAAATTCTTGAGTATGCGCAGGAAGAAATGATGGGAAAGGATATTTATTCTTTTATGGATCAAGAGGGGAAGAAGATTGCGACTAAATTAATGAAGAGGAAAAAAGAAGGTCAGCCAGATCAAAGACATTTTAAATATATTTCCAAGTCCGGAAAGGAAATCTGGACTAATGTTGTTGCCAATCCGCTGTTTGATGAAACTGGTATTTATAAAGGAAGCCTGGCTATGGTTACTGATATTACAGAAATTAAAAAAGCACAACAAACCCTCAAGGAAAAGGAAAAAAAATACAGGTATCTCTTTGACAATAACCCCATGCCTATGTGGGTTATTGATATAGTTACTTTTAAATTCCTAGATGTAAATAAAATGACAATCCTGCAATATGGGTTCAGTCGCGAAGAATTCCTTTCGATGACTGCTTTGGACATAAGGCCAGAAAAAGATAAAGATGATTTTAAAAAATTAAGTGATCTTTCAGGAATTAACGCATCAAATTTTAATAGAGGAATATGGAATCATAAAAAGAAAAACGGAACCGTCATTCCAGTTGAAATCATTGCACATGAAATCATCTATGAAGGAGTTCCGGCACGCTTTATCCTTTCAAACGACATCACAGATCGCAGGAAGACAGAACTGAATCTTAAAAAACGGAACAAAGAATTAGCCGATTATAAATATGCTTTGGATGAAACATCCATCATTGGGATTACAGATCGAAAAGGAAGAATCCTTCATGCAAACGACAACTTTTGTAAAATCTCAAAATACAGTAAGGATGAACTAATAGGTCAGGACCACCGCATCATCAGTTCAGGATATCATTCTGCCGCCTATATCCGCAAGCTCTGGGAAACCATATCTAGCGGAAAAATCTGGAAAGGCGAACTTAAAAACAAGGCAAAAGACGGAACATTTTATTGGGTAGATACTACCATTACACCCTTTCTAGATGAACATGGAAATCCTTTTCAATACCTTGCCTCCCGATTTGACATTACCGCCAGCAAAAAAGCAGAGCTGAATCTTGAAAAACGAAATATAGAACTTATTAAAACAAATACCGAACTCGATCGTTTCGTCTATAGCGTATCGCACGATTTACGTTCCCCACTTACCTCCATTCTCGGGCTAATTTCTTTTATTGAAGAAGAAAGCAAGGAAACGGACACACTTGAACATGTAACGATGATTCGGATCAGCATAAACCGACTGGATGAATTCATTAAAAATATTCTAAGCTATTCTCGAAACAATCGTACCGGTCTGGAAGTAGACAAAATTCCATTACAAAAAACTATTATTGATATTGTGGACTCACTTCACAGTATGAAAGAAGCGAAAGAAATTCATTTTGAAATTGATATCAGGGAACATAACCCTTTTTATTCCGACAGCCTGCGTTTTAATACTATATTGGTTAATCTGATTTCTAATGCAATAAAATACCATAAGAAAGAAGAATCCGGGGGGTATATAAAAATAACCGGTCAGTCAGATCCCGAAAAATTGGTACTGACCATATCCGATAACGGAATTGGTATTGCACCAGCGTACCACCAAAAAATATTTGAGATGTTTTTTCGCCTGTCGGGTAAAACAGATGGTTCCGGTATTGGCTTATATATCGTAAAGGATACCGTTGAAATATTGCAGGGTTCCATTGAAATCCAGTCAGAGGAAGGAACTGGAACCTCTTTTATTATTACACTAAAAAATTTAAAACCATGATAACAGACCAACAACCGAAATTTGAAACCGTAATGATCATTGATGACAATACCGTAGATCTGTACATCACCTCCCGCTTGATTTCTAAAAACTATTTTGGAAAAAAAGTCTTGGAGTATTCAGATGCAAAAGAAGCGCTGAAATATTTGCAGGACAATCAGGAAAATATTTCTGTTTTACCACAGATCATTTTTATAGATATATACATGCCGCTTATGTCGGGTTTTGAATTTTTGGAAGCCTACGATAAACTGCCACTTACTTTAAAAGACTATTGCAAGGTATACATTATTTCATCAACTATCGATGATAATGACATCGCCCGTGCCCGGAGAGATAAAAACGTCGTTTCCTTTCAGGTAAAACCCATCAATAAAGAGTTTCTTGCTCGTATTAATGTTGACTAAAGACCCGTTTCCTCCATTTAATTCTAAAATTTTAAAGATCTGGGCTAGTCTTTAAAATTTTAGAATTTTTCTATATCAAGAATGCACCAGTAACATCAATTTTGAGTAATGACATCATATAAAACAGAACCACTTAAGCCTTTTCAGTTTTTTTACCTTCTGCTCAAAAACTAATTAAAAGACCAGTTTTTCACTATGACGGTCACTTATTAATTTACGTTTTGTAAGTTAGCAAGTATACATTAATTTAAGCCTTTGAAATTGTTATTGATTTTGTAATTATTTTATTAAAAACAGTATGATATAAAAAATGACTTCCGAAAAACCAAAATATTAATAGTCGATTCCTTTCAAGCAAATGTTGATTAATGTACAGAGCAACGCATATCTGGATGTTGAAATAAGCGGGCTGCTTTTTAAAGAAGTGACAGGGTCGGATTTTCTTTCTAGTTTTAAAAAAAAATAAGATTTATTTTTTACCATAATTTTAGAGACAAAGGCAAATTGTCACTTAAAATAAAAAAGCCTGATCTTGAGATCAGGCTTTAAATAATCCCGAAAAGGTTACCAAGCCAAAACCGAATTACTTCTTTTTTGATTTTGTCAATCCTTTTAAAAGGAGCGAAACGATAAAACTAATAATAGCTCCTACAATTGCCAAGATAACTGTTTTTACAATATCCTCAGAAACAATATTGGGTACAACACTCAACAAAGTTCCAGATGCTGTTCCAATTTGCAGGGTGTTATTTGATTCCATCACGTGGTGAATTTTGATTGTCTTTTCTCATTCTATTTATGAGTTCATTCTCTGCTTTCGCATCATCATCAACTGTCATTTGACTCACTGCAGAAAGAACTCCTCCAGCAACTGCCAAATATCCCGCAACACTAACTACAACTGTTGGCAAAACTACTGGTGCCGCAATCACACTTCCACTTAGGCCCAACAATGCCAAACCAATACTTCGCAATACTCTGAAAAACTTCGGAGTGGGCAATTTTGTTCTTTCTACTACATTCATAATTTATCTCTTTTATTTCAGCCTTGTCTCCTGAGCGGAGTCGAAGGATTAGATTGGATCTTTATTTTCACTACTTCATTGTGTCCCATAGCAGCATAAACCAATGTCGTAAGCTTTTGTAATGCTATTCGGGAGGCACTGCCCTTCCCTTTTCCAGTATGTTTGGTTACGGGAGCGATACAGCCCAACAGTTCTTTTTTGGCGTCATTGGCAGGATGGATTAATATAAAATCTCGTCCTGGAACATTTTTTAAATGAATATGCCATTTGAATTTTGGGCTAAACCGCTTCTGTAAAACGTATTCTCCTTCGGGAATACAAGAAATGCGCCTTTGGTTTTGCAACCAGGGCAACTCGATGGCATAACAAACTAAAGTGCCGTTCCATTCTAAAGCTCCTTGTGTTCCCTCGGGAAAATAGGTTCTATTTAATACCAAAACCATCTTACAGACCGCTTACTTTTACCAATGCCAATGGATTGTAAGCCCCATTTTTCAATGGATACATTCTACCATTTACTTCCTGATAAAACTCCACTCCCAAAGCCAAAAATAAAGGGCTTACACTGTTTGGTGTCACCATATTCAACTGATTGATTGCAACTACTGGAGTAGAATCCCATGACTGGATGGCCGTTTCAGAACTGGAAACAACAAAAGTTTCCTCCTCAAAATTAATTTCGGCTCCCGCAGAAATGATTTTATAATGAGTAGTCCCACCTGGAGCAGCAATCATATTTGCAGGAACAAAATGATCCACGGCCACCGAAATTTCACCTGCAGCTCGATCAATAGTTCCTACAAAAGGAACAAACAAAGTCGTCCCTAATTTCCCCGTGATGTTGAAATCAAAACCCACAAGCAATTCCGCTTCTCCATCAATTACATTACGCAACCCTCTGTCGTTCACTAAATCCGCTTGAATCACTTTGACCATAGACTGGGTTAATCGGCTCACCATTCTACTATCAGCAGAATTAATAAGCAAAGTTCTCAAAGCTGTTCTTAGCGTTTTACCGGCTTTACCAGCTCTCCCAAACTCAGCTCCATTTTCACGGGTTCGCTGGAACGCAGGATCAGTTGCAATTCTTTTCGCATCGATGCCTCCTTTTTCACGTGCCAAATGCCCGTCTTTGGTTTTGTAAAAAGTAATATCCCCGATAGTACCTTTCAATTTAATTATGCCGTTCTGTCTTGCCATAATTCCTAAAATTTTAAATTAATAAATGTTTCAAATTCTCACAATCATCTTCCTGTTGCAACACTTTTCGATTGATTATGAAACAAATTTTAGTCAATTAAATCACATAAAAAAGACTCCCATATCCCATATGTCACTTTGTGACACAAATGGCAGAAAATGACTTAAAAACCTATTTACAACCAACGATACCAGGAATAGATTTCCGCTTCTGAACCAAAGGAATTATTTACTATTTTTATGGCGTGCCAGAACTTGAACCACAGAGGTTCCAGATTAGGCAAAGCCCAATCAAAGTCATAGATAGAGTATGAGAGCCAAAAACAATAGATTATGTATCTACCCTAAGGACATACAACGTATAACTGGTAAGAGTTATCGTCAAAGCATAAGACTACTTCAAAAAATGAGGATAAGGTTAAATAAACTAGAAGATGAGCTTGTCTCTATTGAAGAATTTTGCCAATTTACGAGCCTTAAAATTGAACAGGTTGAACCTTTAATAATTGGATAGATTTTATGTTTTAGGCAACTAAATTTTGAACCGATTCGAGTTCAATAATAGTACTCAATTAGTTCAAAGTTTAAACAATGAAAGGACTTTTTTTACTTTGATAAACCTTTAATTATCAATACATTTACAGTGATAAGTTTACATGATTTTTTACCTATAAATCGTAGGAGTAAAATCGAGACCCTTGTTTTAAAATAGTTTGCGAGACATCGTAAACACTAGCATAAAAAGAGGAATACAAATCCCTCTTTCTCCGCGGAATAAAAACCCTAATGACTGTTAAACAGTTATTTAGGGTTTTTTGTTTTTACTTCTACCCCACATTTAGTTCACATAATTATTATAGAACTGCAGAAAGCAATCAATAACACCAATAGACCCATATTAGTTGATATTTGCTACTAAATTAAAAAAGAGACATGGTGAGACGCATTATAGAAATCGTTGCTGTAAGACATCGTGAAATCTTCTTTTAGCATCGTTTCGCTGCAGCACTAATAATTTTACATAGAATTAATTATCATCTAAGAAAATCGAGTATCATTTTCATTTGACTACTTAAAAAGCAAATTTTAAGGCGAAAAACCACTAGTGCCAACTTAAACTTGTTGTAAAACTACCTACTAGCTCTTGAAAAAGGTTTAGTTTAAGAGCTTTCCTAGCTGAGAATATAACAGCACCGTAGTAAGTGCTATCTTTATTAGTGAGTAGATGTGAAGATGTCTATAATAGGTGAAATAAGGCCTTTCAAATCAGTCCTACTCCATTTATAGTATATCATATGATTCCGAATTTATATTTAGGCCGCCTTTATATTGGCGGGCATCAGTTTGTCCAATTGCCATTCTTGTCCCTTCCTTGCAGGCAGATACGCCACGGCCAGGTAAAGTGCAATGCACCGATACAGGATCATATCTTGGCCCCAAGTATGCAAAATAGTAATCATAGCAGTTTGGAATTCTTTCTTTCTACCAAAACTGCTTAAAGAAGCCCAAGCCGACTCAAAAAGGATATCATAAACCGAGAATTATATAATATTAAAAATAATTGTATAACATTCTCTATCCAAAGTTTTGTACCTTTAAAATAATGGTAAAGAACCATAGTCTATAACAAGTAAAGAAATTTATCGACCGCTTGCTTGAAGTAAAGCAGAGCTTTAAAACATTCTAAATTTACGTAGCTTGTATGAGTATAATCATAAAAGAAAATGAAAATGAAAACTAAAATGCAATTAGAACAAAACATCATAAAGATTACTACTACAATTAAACAAGAATATCCAGAATTATCAAAATTTATTATTGAAATGCCCGAGAACAATTCGGAGAGTGAGGAAGTAACCATCAAAAGCCTTGAAGAGTACTATAATTCTTTAGAAGATCTTCTCAATAAATATGCAAAAACGCATAGTGAAACGGAGATCAAAGAAATTCCTAAAACACCTGAATATGCAGACTTACAAATCTATCCGCCTTCTGAAGATATTTATCAGCAATTAAAGGAAGAAAAGGATTTGAATCCAGAAGATATTACAAAAAAGAAAGCGCCAAACGAAAAGGAAGGAACTTGGAACGAAAAGGACTTTAAATCTGTGAAAACGGGTGCTGATTTAGATGTTCCGGGATCAGAGCTAGACGACCAGCAAGAAAATGTGGGAAGCGAAGACGAAGAAAACAATTATTACAGTATCGGCGGAGACAACCATAATGATTTAGACTAATACAAAGAATAACATATAAAATAAAACAATTATGAAAATTCAATTCAACACAGACAAAACAATCTCTGGTGACGAAAATCAAGAAGACTATTTTACGTCCTTGATCGCCGAAAAGCTAAACCGATTCCAATCGCATATTACCCGAATAGAAGTGCATTTATCAGACGAAAATGGAAAAAAAGAAGGACCTAATGATATACAATGTATACTGGAAGCTAGAATAGAAGGCAGAGATCCAATAGCGGTTAGCTGTGACGCCGATACTGCCAAAAATGCTGTGTCAGGTGCCATAGATAAAGTAAAAACATCCCTAGAGACCATTCTTGGAAGGATACAAAATCATGAAAGATAAAATAAGGTGAACACATATAGGAAATAGAGCACTCGATTGAAAAGAATTAGCAAACTTTCTAGCGAGAGTTTTACTAGGTAAAAACTTTAATTTATATAAAAAGAAAAAATGCACTATGAACATTTAAGACTCATAGTGCTAGGATTAGCATAAATTCTTTGAAATACAATTTAGCAATAGACAATGTTGCTAAACGTATCCTCCTTATTGATCATTATGCACTAGTAATTTTTAGTGCTTGTTTAAGTTTATGCCATCCTACCTAAAATGACAGTAAAGGATTTATCAAAGTGCTGTTTGTAAATCATAAGAGCATCCTCAATATTTTGCTTGAACACATAAAATCGTTTGTGAATCAGTTCCCTCATATAGGTATTCGAGTAATTTCATAAAATTACTTATAAAAAAAACGGAAAAATGGCCTGCACTTTAAATTCGTAGTTAAAAGAATAATAACTGAATGAATCACAACGATTACCACTACTATCCTATGCCTCTTTTATAAGATGCAAAGGATTACTTCTATGGATTCTAATAGTCCTATATAAATTTATTGAAAAAAATAGGTGATAAAAGAAATACCATTAGACATCTAAATAACCCTTTTGTATCCCGTCATCATTCATACAAAAAACTTGCGATTGCAATGCACACACCACGCTAATCCGACAACCGCTAACTGTATTATTCGCCAATCCTGTATAAATTCTAAACAGTTATATATTAAAACGACAAAGTAATTAAATGTTACAGCAAACCCTTAAAATTAAAAATTTCAGCCGAGTCTAATACTGATAAATACGCCACTAACTTTAGGCTTAAGTAGTGACTTCAATTTTAGTAGTGCCATTGGTATAGAAAATTTTGCCAACCGAAGATGAGAACGCTCAACTCGTTTTAATAATGGGACTACAGGAACCGCTAAAATTGGAATTTTAACACCCTAAAAACGCTGTCTTTTATAAACTTTGTGATTCCCACAACCATAACATCCAAAGACAACCATAAACTCAGCCAAAACCTTAATAAAAAAAGATTTTACCTAAGAGAAGTATTTATAACAACAATATTAATGTTATAGGTATCTATTTTGCCATCTTTAATCCCTTTGAAGCAGTGGTTTTTTTTAAGAAAAACCTTAACAAGGCATGAAAGTGTTAAAGTTAATCTATTGACTTTAAGACAGTATTAATAAAGTCCCCGTATTTAAGTTGTAAACTGCAGATTAATAATTAAAACACTTACATATGAGTACAACATATTTGAATACCAAGTCAAGAGGATTAACCACAACAGTAGCTGAATTCTCGAAACAGGATGGTCAGAGCAACAGTGAGTTCCGTCAATTTATCAAGGAACAAGTGGTGGAGCATAGAAAAGAAGGAATGGACGTATTCAAATCACCAAGACCAGGAGATGACCGAAATAACGAATAACTTCCTATCCACAATGGAAAAAGGAGTAAATAAAAAAGAAGTAAAAGGCTATTTAGGAAATCTAAATAGCCTTTTATCAATTTATCTAAAAAAGCAATAAGAACCATAAAGTATGACAATTAAATACCTATGAAACTAAAGCTAACACAGTATATAATTTATTGCTAGTCCTCAGCTACTTGCGAATACTGAAGTGTCGCGACGCTAGAATTTACCATCTGTAATTTATTTACTAAATTAGTTGCTTAAACGCGTAGCAAAAAATATACCTACGGTTGTACTTCATTATTAAAACACGCAAAAATTAATAAATCATGAAACATATTATTACAGCATTTGTTTTTGCAGGAATTTTGATTTCTTGTAATTCATCAGACAAAACAAAAACGGCAACACAGGAATCCTCTGCGATGGAATCTGGAACAAAAAGTACATCAAATGATATCAATAAACAATTAAAGAATATTGATACTGATGAAGCTTTAATTGCAACAGCATTAATGGCTGCTCCCAAAGAAAACAGATCCAAATGTAAAGTTATTGGATATAATATGGCAGGTGAATTTGTGACTCTTAAAGAAGGAGATAATGAATTTATTATTCTTGCAGATAATCCCAATCAGGCTGGATTTAGTGCCGCATGTTATCATAAAGACCTCGAACCCTTTATGGCGAGAGGAAGAGCCTTAAGGGCAGAAGGAAAGACAGAACAAGAAGTCTTTGCTATCCGTGAAGCAGAGATGAAATCAGGTAAACTTAAAATAACTCCTGGTTTGACTTTACAAATCTACTACGGGGCAAAGACAGTGTATGACGCTGCAGCCTCAAAAGTTGAAGGTGCGCGACTTCGCTATGTGGTATATATGCCTTGGGCTACATCAAAATCTACTGGTTTACCAGAAGTCCCAATGGCTTCAAATCATCCTTGGATTATGAATTCCGGAACACATAAAGCGCACATTATGATTTCACCTTTACCAGAAGATCAAGAGTAGCCTTGATGAGGAATTATAAGTAGTATTAAAGAAAAACAAGCCCCATTATGTTAGCAAAAATATAAAGATTCCTATTTAGCTTTTTTTTATTGTTTGATGGATGATAGGTTTAATTAAAGTGCTTAAAGATAATTACAACGAGCCAAGCGAACTCCGTCAAAAGAGAGGACCGAGCCCAGCTGGAAATTGGCAATAATGTGGGAAATCAGTCTACTTCCAAAAGGCTTTATACAACTATTTCACATTATGCGATTCTTTTAAATGTACCAACTAAAATGAGCTAACGAGACAATACTTGAGCTCAATTATTCTACCTTTAGAATTAAATTATAAACCCGCTTGAAAGAAAAACTCAAACAATTAGAATTATTTTTAAAGAGCTCCAGCTTTGACCGAGGAATTCGTATTGGATTTGGGATTGCTGTACCCCTTGCAGTGCTTTATCTTTTAGGGTATTTTGAATATGCTCCAGCTGTTGTTATCGGTGCTTTTTTAAATGCGCCAGGCGACATTCCGGGAAGTATCAAACGTAAGGTTAATGCCATTTTAGTCAGTATTGGATTAACAATGGTTATTACAGCTATAATCCTATTTTCAAAACCTTTCCTACCCCTTTTATTGGTGGCACTTGCAATTATTACGTTTGCTGTGTCGCTGCTTTCTGTATATGGTTTTAGAGCGTCTTTAGTGTCCTTTTCTGGCTTGTTGGCAATGGTAATAGCAACTGCCATTCAAAAAGAAACAGCGTATGATATTTTAGTTCAAGTTGCCTTAATGGGAGTTGGAGGTCTTTGGTATTTAGTCGTATCCTATATTTTTCAAAAACTTGCGCCTATAAAAGATCAGAATCAGCTATTGTCAGATACACTTCTCCTTATTGGTGAATACCTAAAAATACGAGCCAAATTATTAACAAAGAAAACAAAGCGCGACGAACACCTTAAACAAAGCTTCGTCCTGCAACATCAAATCAACGAAAAGCAGGAAACACTCCGAGAAACACTGCTTACCGCACGTAAACGTTCCGGACGTTCGCATTATGAAGAAAAGCAACTATTAATCTTACTCTCTTCTATTAATATCTTCGAATTGATAGAAGCGAAACATTTGGATTATAAAATGATCGACGCCATTTTTGGCGAGCATAAAGAATTTCTAAAAGCTTCGAAAAACCTGAGTAAAATCATGGGCAACCACCTCATCCGTTTGTCTGAATTATTGATTCAAAATGATAAAATACCAAATAAAGATATTTTATTAAGTGCATTAGCAGAAGCCAACGAATCTATCAAGAATTACGTCGATACCGTCAAATTACCTGAAGCGCGTGAAGGTGCTTTAGTATTGAAAAATCTATACGATTACCAAGAGCAACTGCTACAAGAAATCAGAGTTATCAGACGTGTAATGGCCAATGTCAAAGAGGCTTCCAAAGTATCCTTAAAAAGACAAGATTCGAGTCAATTTTTAACGCTCCAGGAATACAGACTGAATGTCCTTGTTCAAAATTTCAGTTTGGATTCCACCATGTTTAGACATTCATTGCGCCTTGCCATTGCGATAGTATTTGCCTATCTATTAGGCTTTCTTTTTGACATCCAAAACACCTATTGGATTTTGCTGACCGTCATTGTTATTATGCGACCTAGCTATGGTCTAACCAAAGAGCGGTCGAAAGATCGTATCATCGGCACACTCATTGGTGCGGCTATTGCTGTTGGTATTGTGCTGCTTACTCAAAATGTAGTAGTTTATGCGGTATTGGCATTTGTTTCATTGGTATTCGCATTTGCATTGATTCAGCAGAATTATAAGTTTGCCGCCGCATTGATCACCATTAGTATCATCTTTGTGTATTCCTTAATCAATCCTGATGCCTTTGAAGTGATTCAATACCGCGTCATCGACACTATCATTGGAGCCACTATCGCTGTCGTTGCCAATTATATACTTTTGCCAAGTTGGGAAGCCAATAATCTAAAACAGGTACTTCTGAACGCTTTAAAAATGAACAAAGAATATCTTTTAGCAACACAAGAGTTGTATCAACATCCTTCTAAACACAAACTCTCCTATAGTTTGGCAAGGAAAGAAGCCTTTCTTGCTATCAGTAATTTAAATGCTGCCTTCCAGCGATTGACCCAAGACCCAAAATCGAAACAGAAAGAATTTGAACTGATTTATGAAATTGTGACGCTTAACCAGACAATGGTTTCTGCCATCGCATCCATCGGTAATTTTATCAGTAATCATCAAACCACTCCTGCTTCTATAGAATTTAATGTACTCATAAAAAAAATCTCCAATACCCTACAGATATCATTCGATAGTTTGGACGATACTCAAGTAAAGAAAAAAGTCGCTAAAGAAACTGCTGAAGATGCAGAGGAAAAGTTGTTGGGTAAATACCAGCAATTATCAAATTTGCGAGATAAAAATATCAGATTAGGCCACACCGAATTAGATACCGAAACCCTTCATGGTCTCCAGGAAGCTTATTTGCTTGCCAATCACATGAGCTGGTTAAAATCCCTTTCAGAAAACCTGCAAAAGGCAACGGAACGTTATCGTTCGGCTATTGTAGAGGACCAGTAGCAATTTTATTGGGTTTTAGTCAATAACTCCCACCGTGATTTTCAGTACTACTACAGCACTTACTCAAAAACTGAATTTAGTACTTATCAATATCTTATTTTTTGTTGTCTTCAATATATTCAGCGTTCCTCCTATTTGAAAAATTGAAATACATAAAGATCAAAAAAAAACGTATTAATTATTAAGTAGTTATTACTTAAACGGAGACTTTCTATTATTTGGTTTATCCTATTCCGGGAGTTCGAACTTCCTTTTAATCGAATATCAATTGTTTTTTCTTTACAGTTAACCTCTTCATTGCCTCCATTAAGGTTCCTCTTTTGCTTTCTGACAAACCCAATTCATTTTTTAATCAATTGGACGCTACTGCCAATAAAATAGCTACGTAATGACAAACAGCAGCTGCGAGCACAAAGAAATGCCAGACAGCATGGTTGTAACGATATTTCTTCCATAAGTAAAAAACAACACCCATAAGGTAAAGTGCGGCTCCAATTAGAATCATTGTGAGGATATTGGAGGGAATACTTTCAAAGAAAGTACGTCCACCAACAACCATAATCAAACCCATTCCTATGTAAATTATCGTAGAAAAAATCTCCCATTTTCCTATAAAAAAAATCTTATAAATGATTCCCAATGCTGTAAGACCCCACAAAACCGATAGCAACGTTATACCAAAAGAATTAGGCATATACATAAGTAAAAACGGAGTGTAAGTACCCGCTATCAAGAAATAAATACTGATGTGATCAAGAATTTCAAGTGTGCGTTTTGCCTGAGCATGCTGGATTCCGTGGTAAAGTGTAGAAAAAGTAAAAAGTTGTAAAAAACAAAAGCCATATATAGCGGCACCAATAATACCAGAAGTGTTATCACTTTTAATGGCAAATGCTATTAGGATAGGAATACTTACAATACCAAAAATAATTCCAAAACCATGTACGATACTGTTTACGAGTTCTTGCTTAATTTGTATATCTGAATTCTTAGTTTGCATAAAATTGATTTGATAAGGGGTATTGTTCTATCCCTTTTTTGTAAAATTACTCAAATCTATTCCTAACTAAGTTCTATTGGCTATATAATTTACCATTTTATTACTATCCATTTTACATCCAAAAGGTCCTCATCTTGCAACAGCTTCTAAGAAAATCTTGTATATAGTAGGTCTGTAGACCTGTTTTTTTTAGACAAGGAATAGCAAGAAAGTTAATGGAATACAATTTGACTCTATTTGCTACTATTTTTTTATTATTGAAACTGGATTAGAAAATAAACTTGTAAATACCAAACTTTCGCATCAAGTGAAGAGAATCTCCACTCACAAACAGATTGCTAGAAATATAAAAAGCATAAACCATTTTCACAAATAACCCTAGGTCGTAATAATTATTTCCACCCCCAATTTTCTCTTTGTGGGAATTATGTAACTATTCATCCTCATTGTGTTACAGCATTACCAGGTTAATGTTGTACCTTCACTAAAATCGCATGAAAGTCATACATGAAAATTGTAGCGTATCCATTTAGAGCAATCAAATTGATGTATTCTTTTGGAAATGATTTCAAAACGGTTGTGGAGTATTTCCGCAGACTATGTAATTAAATACGAGTCAATATGTCCATACAAACAGTTAATCCAAACACAAACAAGACAGTGAAGTCATTCGAAGAAATGACAGAGAAAACAGTTGATGCTAAAGTGGCGAAAGCCCATCTAGCTTATGCCAACTGGAAAGAAACGAGCTACCAGCAACGGGCTGATTTGCTACATAAGGTCGCTAAACTCATGCGAAGCAAGAAACCGGAGCTTGCCAAAACTATCACCTTAGAAATGGGTAAACTCCTGTCCGAAGCAGAAGGAGAAATAGACTTGAGTGCTGATATATTAGATTACTATGCCGATAACGCAGAAGGTTTTCTTGCAGATAAAGTGCTTGACCCTGAATATGGAGAAGCAATAATTCGAAATAGCCCAATTGGTGTATTGCTAGGTGTGATGCCTTGGAATTTCCCTTATTATCAAGTAGCTCGCTTTGCAGCTCCCAACATTATGGTGGGAAATACTATACTGCTTAAGCATGCCTCCATAGTTCCTCAATGTGCTGCAGCTATTGAAAAACTATTCGAAGAAGCAAAAGCTCCTGAAGGATTGTATACCAATTTATTTATTTCTGGCAAAAATGCATCAGCATTGGTTTCTGATAAAAGAATAAAAGGGGTTTCCTTAACAGGTAGTGAAGAAGCTGGTGCAAGTATTGCCATGGAAGCCGGAAAACATTTGAAAAAGGTGGTACTGGAGTTAGGTGGTAATGATGTGTTCATAATACTGGAAGATGCCGACATGGAAAAAACAGTTGAGTGGGCTGTTGTAGGCAGGATGAATAACAACGGTCAATGTTGTGTAGCCTCCAAACGGTTCATTGCAGTGGAAGCAATAGCCGACGAATTTATTCAAAAGTTTAAGGATAAGTTATCAAAAATGAAAGTGGGTGATCCAATGGATCCCGCTACCAACTTAGGCCCTTTAAGTAGTGAAGCAGCAGCAGTTCATTTAGCCGATCAGGTAAAACGTGCCATTGATGAAGGTGCAAAAGTCTTACTGGGTGGTAAACGTGCAGATCGTGAAGGTGCCTTTATGGAACCCACCATACTTACCGATTTGAAGCCTGGTATTGCTGCTTATCATGAGGAATTATTTGGACCCGTAGCCTCCTTCTATGTGGTGAAAGACGAACAAGCTGCCATTGATTTGGCCAATGATTCCGATTATGGCCTTGGAGGTTCTGTGTTTACACAGGACATTGAACGCGGAAGAAGAATTGCCAATCAAATTGATACTGGAATGGTCTTCATCAATCACCCCACTTGGACACAAGCAGATCTTCCTTTTGGCGGAACAAAGAATTCAGGCTTCGGTCGGGAACTATCAGAATTAGGAATTCAGGAGTTTGTAAATAAAAAACTGATTCGTGTAAGTGGATTAAATGATCCATTTTAAAAAAAGCTAATATAGAGCACATTAAAATCTGTTTTTGATACATTACTAACTTCACAAAATCAGCATATTACCAATTAGAATAATCGTTGTATTTGATAAGGATAATAAAATGCCATTTGTCAGACCCATCTACTACTATCCGTCTGGAACGGTCCCAATATATCAGACTTACTAACAAGTTATAGTCAATAGTCATACGAGAGCAGCATTCAATTTAGTAACCTAATATTAAAAATGCAACTCCATTGCTGCTAAATAGGTTGTAACTATAATTTAGATAGTTTGTATATTTTTCTCTCTATCCTCAAAGAAAATAAATTAACCTCATGAAAATAAAACAATGTAAATAATTATTTAACAACTAATAAATCAAAAATATATGAATTTACTTACTAAAGACATGATGCCAGAATTATTAAGTGTCAATGAAGAAACCTGCATATCACTATATATGCCAACGCACCGTACTCACCCTGATAATCTTGGGGATCCGATACTATTTAAAAACCTTTTAAAAAAGCTAAAACAATCCCTACTCCAAAAACATTCAGAGTCAGAAGTTACAACACTGCTGGAGCCATTTGTAGCGCTTGAAAATAATAAAGAATTTTGGAGACATACGTTAGAGGGATTGGCTGTACTTGGTACAGTTGATACGTTCAAAACCATAAGCTTACCGGTATCAATAGAAGAATTAACCGTTGTTGCTAATAGCTTTCATACAAAACCGCTACGCAGATATTTACAGTCGGTGGAGCGTTACAATGTGTTAGGTTTAAACCTACATGATTATCAAATTTATGAAGGAAATAGGCATTCGCTCACAGAACTGGAGCTTCTCTCAGACATTCCAAAAAATATAAATGAAGCATTGGGTTATGATTTAACCGATAAGCATACCACTGTTGCGTCTTATGGTGGTGTAGGGAATCAAACCAGCGACATGCATCACGGCCAAGGTGGAAAATCAGATGAAGCGGATATCGATACCGAAAAGTTTTTTCGCTTTGTCGCAAAAACGATTAATGATAACTATTCCAGTACTTCCGGTTTGCCACTTATACTGGCTGCATTACCAGAGCATCAGCATCTATTTCATAAGGTAAGCAACAATCTTTCATTACTTCCAAACGGAATAAATGTAAATCCAAAGTCTATACAACTCGATGAGTTGGTGAAAGATGCCTGGGGAGTTATGGAGCCCTATTATAATAACATCATTAACAAAATTTGTGATGACTACCACCAAGCAAAATCACAAGGTACAGGAAGTGATAATATAAGTGAAGTAGCTACGGCAGCAGCAGCAGGCAAAGTAGATACCCTATTGATTGAAGCCGAACTCCAAATTCCGGGCATGATAATAAACGACGCAGGTAGTATTGAAAAAGGCGATTTAACTAATCCTGAAGTGGATGATTTACTGGATGACTTGGGCGAACTGGTAACAAAAATGGGCGGGAAAGTGATGATTATTCCACATGAAAAAATGCCTACGAAAACAGGGGTTGCTGGTCTGTTTCGTTATTAAAAATCAAGCAAATAATGATATTTCAAACAACTAAAAAATACTAGAAATGAAAATCTTACTAAATACAGATTATAATATATCAGGAAGTGAAGAAATGAGAGAAACTTTGAAAGCTGTAATAAAAGATGCTTTCAATAGGTTCAGCGAACATATAACTAGATTAAAATTCAGAGGTAAAAGCAGCTATCAATATAGTAAAAACGATAGAAGAAGTGTACTAGAAGCGCGCCTAAAAGGGATGCAACCATTAGCTGTTACAAGCCATAAAGCCCTCTTTAATCGCTACAGGCCATAGAGATACCGCTGAAAACGTTTTGGATGAAGACAAATACAAACTCAGAGACCTTTGCTTATTTGTACAAAGTGACAATTCAGTAAAATAGTTATTTGTCATAGAATCAAGTGACCCCTTTTTGAAAAATAGGTAACAAATTATTAGAAGTTTTTTTCAAAATAAGCTTACAACTTTAAACTAAAAAGTCAAATTATACTAATTAAAAACACGAACCAATGAAACAAGGAGAAGAAGATTTTAAATTTGTAAAAGAAGAGAAGGATAAAACGCGAAACTATATTTTAAAAAAAGATAAATTGACAAAAAAAACCGTCTATATTCTTGCAACTGTAATAGTTGTTTGCTTCATAGCATTCATAATAATTACTATCGATTTATTTTAATAATATGATACTAATTATAATAAATAATACAAAAATCAGAGAATGAGAAACTCAGTACAATAAAGGTTCAAAAAAATCTTAATAAGAAAATGAATAGAAACTAGAAATCGATTAAAAATTGAAGAATATTTCAGTTCTCCTAAGTATTACTTAGAAAAACCAAATTATTAAAAAAATTAATATGAAAACGAATAGACTTTCAGATAAGATTACAACCGCATTAAATGAGCAAATGACTAAAGAAGCACATGCCTCCCAAATATACCTATCATATGGTGCATGGGCAGATAATAATGGATTCAGCGGCATCTCAAATTTTCTTTTCCGTCATGCAGCAGAGGAACGAAACCATATGATGAAAATACTGGAATACATATTAAACAGAGGTGCAAAAGCCATAGTTACTGCTATTCCTGCACCTACAACCGATCCCGTCAGTGTAAATAATTGTTTTGAAAAAGTATTTGAGCATGAAGTGGATAATACAAAATCCATTTATAAAGTGGTAAAAATGGCACTCGATGAAGAAGATTGGGCTACATGGAATTTCTTACAATGGTTCGTGAAAGAACAAATTGAAGAAGAAAACCTTGCAAGCCTTTTACTGGATAAAATTAAAATTGTAGGCGGTGAAAAAGCAAACGGTGATGCACTATACCTATTAGATAAAGATTTAGAAAAAAGATCAGGTGAAATAAGTTTGGCTCAAGATGCTACCACAACTAATCCCTAAGAAACAGGCTATAGGATTAGTTAAAGTCATGGGTTTTTTATTAATAATTTGAATTAATATTCGGACAAAACCTGCTTAATCGTAGTAATGAACCAAATAATTAAAGCAATATAAAATAATAATATGAAACGAAGTATAAACAGTTTATTAGGCTACACCATTAAAGGAACTGATGGTGAAATTGGAAAAGTAGAAGAGTTCTATTTTGATGATCAGACCTCAACAATACGGTATATAGTGGTAAAAACGGGAGGATGGCTTTCCGAAAAAAAAGTTTTGATTTCGCCCGAAGCATTTCAAAAACTGGATTGCGAATCAAAAACACTATCTGTAAATCTTACGCAGGAAAAAATAAAAAACAGTCCCTATATTGAAACAGACAAACCTGTTTCAGAACAACAGGAAGATTTGATTCGTGGATACTACTCTTGGCCCGGCTATTACGGAAACAGAATGTATGGACACATGGGCTTAGGCATGTGGGGGTATCCTTTAGTTGAAGTAAGAGAAACAGAAAAGGAAATGACACAAAGGAAAACGGAAAAGCATTCTAATGACAAACCGCATCTACGAAGTACACAAGAAGTTACTGGGTATGATATTAATGCAACGGACGGCGACATAGGCGAAGTCGAAGATTTTATAATTGATGATGTAAGCTGGAAAATCCATTTTCTTATTGTGGAAACCGGCAACTGGTTTTCGGGAAAAAAAGTGATTATATCCCCACGTTGGATTAAAAATGTGAAATGGCAGGAACAGACAGTTACTATTAATCACTCAAAGGAAGAAGTAAAAAATAGTCCCGAATATGATTCTTCGCAACCGATAAATGATTCCTATGAGCATTCGCTCAATGACTACTACGAAAATTAAAATAATAATTATGGAAATTTTACAAGAAGCAGAAGTATTTGAAAAAGCCAAAATGAGTAATATGTCTAATAGTGACAGAGTGACAGCTTCAAGAGAAGCAAAACGACTTGTATTAGCAATCAACAAAATTTATAAGAAGACAAAAGAAGCAACCTTAATGGATGTAATGAAGCGACTAACCATTAAGAAAAAAAGAATAGATATTCGATTGAAAGGAAGACCTAAATCTTGAGTATACTACTAATCCCTAATAAACAAACGCCATGGAAAATCATATTGTAAAAATAATTTCAGTGGAACCAGTAACGCATGATGTCAAGCGATTTACAATTCAAAAGCCAGAAGGTTTCAAATTCATACCGGGACAGGCAACTGAAGTGTCCATAAATACTCCTGCACTTAAAAATGAAAAGCGACCTTTTACATTTACAAGTTTAAATGATAATAAGCATCTAGAATTTACAATTAAAATTTATGATAGTCACAACGGAGTTACAAAAGAATTAGGGAAATTAAAGCACGGTGACGAACTTATCATCCGTGATGTTTGGGGCGCAATTGAATATAAAGGGGAAGGAGTATTCATTGCTGGTGGTGCAGGTGTTACACCATTCATTGCAATTCTGCGGCAGTTACAAGCGGATAACAAAATAGCTAACAACAAACTAATTTTTACCAATAAAACCGAAAAAGATATAATTTTGAAAAAAGAATTTAATGAAATGCTCGGTAAGAATTTCATCAACACGCTCACCGATGAAAAAAAAGAGGGGTACGAAAATGGTAGGATTGACTATACTTTTCTAAAAGAAAAAATAGACAACTTTAAACAGCACTTCTATGTTTGTGGTCCACCACAATTTGTAACAGCCATTTCAGAAGCACTTACCCAATTAGGAGCGAAAAGTGATACAGTAGTTTTTGAGAAATAATCTGTAAAATTTGTTCAAACTGCTTTAACGATTTGCTTGTTCTTTTCTCGAATTTAACGTTATAAAAAAATTCTTTAAATTTATATTGTGCAGGATACAAACGCATCCGATAGCAATAAATCACGAAAAAAACATAAAAACGACAGTAATTCAAAACATATTTCGTCTCCTACTGGCGCTATTTTTTGTTTTATTTTTTTCTGAAAATATTGGTTAATATCTCGATAGAAAAGATGCTTTTGGTACTTCAGATTCCAATAAGGCACGATTAATCAGGTTTTTCTTTCAACCGGTTCTCATAGCTTGGATCCCTTGTCATCAGACGCCTAGCAATCATAGCCAGATTCCACAAAATAAAAAAAAACATTATTAGATGTAATTGAAAAGATAAAGATTAGATAAACAGTACCGTTTATATTTCGGAAAATGGTGTCAATACCTAGCTAAATAAAGATGCTAAGTTAGCTAATCGATAGTTTTTTAGAAAACTAAAAAGCTAGATAATAAAAGATAATTAACAATAAAATATAATTGATATGAAAGCACTACAAATAGTAAAATATGGTGAAATTAAAGACAGTATATCCATCAATGAGATCGAAAAACCTTCTTTAAAACCAAATGATATTTTAGTTGAAGTTAAAGCAGCTTCGTTAAATCCCATTGATTACAAAATGGTGGAAAGTAAACTGAAAGATATGATTTCTTTAAACTTACCGAGTACAATAGGTTTTGACGTAAGCGGTGTGGTGGTTGAGAAAGGTGCAGATGTAAACAATTTCGAAATAGGAGATGAAGTATATTCCAGAGTGCCACAAGAACAAATGGGTACAGTAGCAGAATTTGTAAGTATCAATAGTGATCTAGTTGCTAAAAAACCCAAAAATAGTTCTTTCGAAGAAGCAGCCGGATTGCCATTAACAGGACTTACAGCAATACAAGCCTTGGAGGGTGTTGGCATTAAAGAGAACGATAGAATTCTTATTCATGCAGGGTCTGGTGGTGTAGGTAGCTTTGCAATTCAGTATGCCAAAGCTAAAGGAGCTATCGTATATACGACTACCAGCAGCAAAAATGTAGACTGGGTCAAAGCTTTGGGTGCTGACCGAGTAATTGATTATAAAACTGAAGATTATAAAGAGGTTGCAAATAATTTGGATATTGTTTTTGACACTTTAGGGAATGACTACACCTTTGATGCTTTTGAAATCATTAAAGAAGGTGGAAAAGTGACTACGATAGTAGGTCCACCTGACGAAGAAACAGCAAAGCAAATGGGAATGAAAGATTATAAGTTGACCGAAAAATTAGCAACACTGATTGAAAAAAAATCTGCTGTTTATAAACTAACCTGGATGCAGCCTGATGCTAAGCAGTTAAATACTATCAGCAGAATGGTTGAAGATGGGGATATTAAGCCTATAGTCGATTTGATTTATGCCTTCGAAGATGGAATCGATGCTTATTTATATCTGGCTACTGGCAGAGCCAAAGGGAAAGTAATTATAAACATGTCTTAAACTATTTAACACGATGGACCAGATTACTGTTTTTTTTTATAAACAAAGAAAATATCACTAACAAAAAAAAAGTAGTAGCCGTTACAAACGGTACCACGAGAAAAATCATTATTAGTTTATTAAAAGAATCTGAAAATTAAAAGCTTACTGCTATGGTTAGAAAACAGCAAAAATAAACTTGTCACTTAGTAGATATGAAAAAAGTCCGCAACACAAAAGATGAATTTGCGACTGAGTACAAGTAATAATAATAGTTTAAAAATAAAAATATAACAAAAATGACAAATTTAAGTAAACAAGAGATTCAGGATAGAATGAAAGAAATTGATGTTTTGTGGGTTGTAGAAGGCAAATTCATTCATAGAGAAATTATTTTTAAGGATTTTGTTGAAGCATTTTCTTTTATGACAGCCGTTGCAATTATAGCTGAAAAGAGTGATCATCATCCAAATTGGAAAAATGTATATAACAAAGTTACTATTGATCTTAACACTCATGATGCTGATGGAATCACAAAAAAGGATTTCCAATTGGCAAAGGGAATTGATCAAATAGTGAAAAACTACGCAAACCTTTAATTTACAATGTCCTGTGAGATGCAATTTTCATAGGCGGGAGCTTGTAGTCAATTAGAATAACAACAATAAATAAAAGATCCTGTCCAAAAACGTATTTAACCAATTACTAGCGATTGTTTAAATCCTATAAATGATGATTTACGACGGGATGATAGATTAAAATGAATTCATATTAGATACTAATAGGTCGACATATATACTAGTACTAGCTTGATAATGGACGCTGTAACTCCCCTACTTGATATGACCTAATAGTAACTTTAAACTAGCATTTTTTAACAGAGTTAAGGTCAAAAAAGATCGCTAAAACTAGAGTCACTAGCAACTGATTTGTAGAATAGTATAAAAAAGTTAATTGGCGTAAAAATGCAGCAACATCTTAAAATAGGCCACTATTTACAAGAAATAAAACAACAATCAATATGAAAATTATTATTTCTTTTTTACTGATGTTTATTTGCCTCTTTTCAGGATATTCACAAAACGACTACCCAGAACCAGCCAAAACACCAACCCGTTTATTTTACATTCAACATAGTGATAACCATAATACTTACGTCTATGATGCAAATATAAAAGCAGGAATTATTGATTCGTCTCAACCTATTAGTGCATACCGAATAGTTTATACTAAAAACGGTATAAAAAGGCCCTTGTCAAGGTTACAAAAAAAATTAGCCTATGGAATGATTTTATTAGATTCAAAACCTAACTTATTCAAATTACGACTTGCTTCTGGAAAAAAAATATTTTTTTATCTCAATTATGATCAAAGTGAAGGAGCTAGAATTTATGTTACCGTAAATAAGCATAAAATGTATCTAGACAAGATGTTCCTACAACTTAAAAATGGAATTTTCGGCATCAATTTAGGTTTCGAATATGTTCTGTTTTATGGCAAAGATTATATTTCCGGCAAACCTGTAATAGAAAAATATGAGCCAAAATAAATTACTTTGAGTACTCTAGTTATTAGTGTACAAATTATAATATAATTCAAAAATTAGAAAAATAATGTCGAAAAACGTGTCAGATTAGTTAGTGAAAATATTAGTAGAAGCAGGTTTGAAACGCATTTACGAAATTGCTGGTAATAGTTTAAACCCTGTAAATGTTTCTATAGTTATGGATCGTAGATCACAATGTATTCACGTAAGGCATTAATAGTCAAGTCCTAAAATGAATATAAATTGCTATTCAACATCCTATTGTGAAAAAAGGTGTCGCTGCTTTAGCACTTCCAAGGTAAGTAGCTAGTACCGGAATAGAAACAGTACAGTCACTTAATAAAAATTGCTATACATAACCAAGAATAATACCCCGTCAAGAACATTTTCTAGAATTGGAAAATAACATCAATACACATGAAAAGGTGGTGTTTTTTTAAAGTCATGGCGTTTTGCATTAATAAGATTAATATTAAAAATTACTTTATGAAAAATAAATTAATAATTATAGTTCTGTTTTCAATCATTCAAATCTTTAGCACCAGTTGTTCAGAGAAGAAAAAATCACCTGATTTTGTTTCTAGTGATGGTATTGTGACAACATATTCAGCTGGCAATACCAAAATGGGGAATAAATCAAACGGAATTGGAGATTTTGTAGCCGCATCAAAAGCAGCAATGCCTGCAGTGGTTCATATTAAAACCCTCTTAGAATCGGCAACAGATAATTCTAATTTTAGACAACCCTATGGCACGCAATCCAGAAGCAATATTCCTGCAATGGCTTCAGGTTCAGGTGTAATACTTTCCCAAGACGGATATATAGCAACAAACAATCATGTTATAGAAAATGCTTCAGAAATTAAAATCATATTACCTGATAAGCGTGAATTTTCGGCTGAATTAATAGGTCGTGACCCGAATACCGATCTAGCGCTTTTAAAAATAAAAGCAGAAGGACTTCCAACCGTAAAATTAGGAAATTCAGATAATGTACAAATTGGTGAATGGGTACTGGCTATTGGTTATCCTTTCTCGCTAAATACAACCGTTACTGCGGGGATTATAAGTGCTAAGGCAAGAAGCATCGGAATAATTAACCGTTCTGGGAGTAAAAATTCTCAAGGTAATCCAGGTACGACTGGGAATACGGCAATTGAATCTTTTATTCAAACTGATGCTGCAATTAATCCCGGAAATAGTGGAGGTGCACTTATAAATACAAATGGAGAACTGATAGGTATTAATAGCGCGATTGCTTCTCAAACGGGTAGCTATGCTGGATATGCATTTGCCATACCTGTAAACTTGGCCAAGAAAATTCTGGATGATCTTAAACAATATGGTTCTGTAAATCGAGGAGTATTGGGAGTTGCATTTCCTTCACCTTCAGTTGAAGAACGCTATTTTAAGCAACAGGGTATTGCCCTTGGAACAGTAAATGGTGTCTATATAACCAATGTAATGAACAAAAGCGCAGCAGCTGAAGCCGGTCTTAAAGAAGGCGATATTATACAAAGTATAGATGGAACACAACTAGCTTCATCTACAGAGTTTTCGGAAAGGATTGCTAGACATCGACCTGAAGATGTAATTAAATTAACCTATTTGCGTAACGGAAAAAGCAAGACTGTTTCTGCAACTTTAAAAAAGGAAGCACCATTAAAGACAATATCTAGTAGTAATGAATCACTTGGTCAAATTTATGATAAGCTTGGTGTCAGTTTTGCTCCCCTTACCGATCAGCAGAAACAATATTTCAATATTAATTCAGGAGTAGTAGTAACAAATGTTCGCAAAGGTGGTTTTTTTGACCATAATGGAATTCCCATCGGAACTATTATTGCCTACATAAATGGTAAACCTATCAATAGTTCTAAAGATATTGATCTAGCCTTTTTGTCTGCTCAAAGAGGAATTATACAAATCTTTGCGATTGCACCTGATGGATCCAAGGTAATATTTAATCTTTCTTTAGGTACTTAATAATTAACAGAAATAAATCATAAATGATAATTGAAATATTCATTATTAAAAATTCAAATCATAAATAAATTTCACCAAATGAGCTTGCTTTTTCCGCTGGTTACTTTATTGACATCATGCCAAACCCGAACAGATGATTAGTATGATAGACACGTTAAAAAACGACTCCCAATGATTTCCTGTATGGGTTGAAAGATTAGTTACACAAACATAATATACATACAGCTGTGAAGAATATGAATAACAGGAACGAATCGAATTATAAAACTAAATAGAAAATTATGAAATATTACATCAGTAAAAAAATCAACACCAATTTTGAGCAGGCTGTTCATCTTGTAACTGAATCTTTAAAAAAAGAAGGGTTTGGAATACTCACCGAAATTAACCTTCAGGAGAAACTGAAAGAAAAACTGGATGTCGATTTCCGGAAATACAAAGTACTTGGTGCCTGCAATCCTGCTTATGCCTACAAAGCAATACAGCAGGAAGATAAAATTGGAACTATGCTTCCTTGTAGCGTTATCGTTCAGGAATTGGAAAACGATGAAATTGAAGTTGCGGCAGTCGATCCGATTGCTTCGATGATGGCTATAGAAAACCAGGGTTTGGTCGAGATAGCAACTGAAATTAAAGAAAAACTCGAACGCGCTATTGCCTCTTTGTAGCAAGAATTCTAAAGATTTAATTTATTAATTTAAAGACTTATATTATGATGGACGGTATGAATAATGGTATGAATAATGGTTGGGGCATGGGATATGGTTATGGTTGGATTATCAGCCTTGTTGTTCTCGGGTTTATTATTTGGTTAATTGTTAAACTAGTGAATCAAAATAAAAAATAATAAATCCATTTTAATTATTATTTTTTTGAAAAAAGATGAAGAAATATTTTTTTTTCATCTTTTAAGAATAGAATAGTTGAATGAGGACCAAAAAAGTAGAAAAAAAACGATTTTACAAAGACAATATCTTAATTGATATGGTAGCACATTGGCAGAAAATTAGCAATATAAAAGAAACCGATTATGAGGCTGTTTTTTATCTTGGTGGTCATGGTCCATTATGGGGTTTGGCTACGGGTAAAGACTCCATTCAATTAATAGAAACATTTTATAATCATCAAAAACTATTTTTTTTTGTATTCCATGCGCCTGCAGCCTTAGTCAATGTAAAAGCAATAAATGGCGAACCTTTAGTAAAAGGAAAGCACTTGACGGGCTTTTCAAATACTGAAGAAGAAGTTGTGCAATTAACAAAGGTGCTCCTTTTTTTATTAGAAGGTGAACTCACCAAACAGGGAGCACATTACTCTAAAGGAGCAGATTGGGAATTTAATGCAAAACAAGACGTCCTATTAATTACGGGGCGAAATCCGAGTTCTTCCGAAGCTGTAACCCAATTGTTGGTAAAGACTACTTACAGAAGAGGAATAGTTTCGATGTTGCCTTTTATTATCAGCTTTCAAACATTAGAAATGGTACTGCTATCACTATTTAAAAACAGGGTGTTTGCATTTTCTATTTTAGATAAAACAGATAGGATTTAGGAGGAATTGTCACTATGCCTTATTCTTGTAACCCATTTTTAATAACAATAAATCTAATTTCAAAACCAATCGACTTATGTCAAAAAATGTATCAGATCAAATTGTAGAAATGCTAGTAGAAGCTGGTGTAAAAAGAGTTTATGCTGTAACTGGAGACAGTCTTAATCCTGTAAATGATGCCGTACGAAGAGATGGCAGACTCCAATGGATTCATGTAAGACATGAAGAAGCTGGAGCTTATGCCGCCTCAATGGAAGCCGAGTTAAACGGCATTGGGTGTTGCATGGGAAGCAGTGGTCCAGGACACATTCATTTGATCAATGGACTATATGATGCTAACAAAGCCGGAAACCCTGTTATTGCTATAGCCTCAACGATTCACACACACAAAATGGGACTAGACAACTTTCAAGAAACAAGACCCGAATCCTTATTTCAAGATTGTTCTAAATATGTATTTCAAGCGAGTACTCCCAAACAAGCCATCAATGGTTTGCAAACCGCTATTCAGCACGCCATAAGCATGAAGGGGGTTGCTGTTCTTGGACTTCCAGGAGATGTGGCTTCAGCCGAACTAGAATCAGTACCTACAGCTAATCATAATTTTTATACCCAACCAAGAATAACTCCCAATAAGAAACATCTTTTGGAATTGGCAAACGTTATCAATGAAAATGAAAAGGTAGTTTTGTTTTGCGGACATGGATGTCGTTATGCAGTAGAGGAAGTAATGCAACTCGCAGAAATACTTAAATCACCTTTAGGCTATAGTTTTAGAGGGAAAATATTTTTCGAACGTAAAGAAAATCCCTATGCTGTGGGATTAAATGGACTTTTGGGCAACAAATCGGGTTTTGAAGCTATGCATCAAGCCGATGTCCTTTTGATGTTGGGAACCGATTTCCCTTATAGTGAATTCCTTCCCGAAAAATGCAAAATTATTCAAATAGATATCAAACCCGAAAGATTAGGGCGTCGAGCTAAAGTAGATTTAGGCTATTGTGGCGACATAAAATCAACATTGAAAGAGTTGATGCCACTGGTTGAAATAAAAACTTCCACTGATTTTCTGGACAAAATGCGTTCATTACATCAAGATATTGAAGTGATATATGATAGTTATGTGAACGAAAAGGGAGCTGAAAAAAACATTCACCCAGAATATGTAGCATATTTAATAGATAAATTAGCCAATGACGATGCTATATTTACTGTTGATACTGGAATGAGTGCTGTTTGGGCTGCGCGTTATCTAAAAGCAGGTAGAAATCGCTATTTGACAGGATCGTTCAATCATGGATCTATGGCTAATGCTATGCCAATGGCTATAGGAGCGGGACTCTCGCATCCCGACCGACAAGTGATTGCTTTTTGTGGGGATGGTGGAATTTCGATGCTTTTGGGCGATTTGATGACTATTAAACAATATCAAATTCCTGTTAAAATTATTATTTTTAACAATCGCTCTTTAGGCATGGTAAAGCTTGAAATGCGGGTGGAAGGTTATATCGATTGGCAAACTGATATGGTTAATCCTGATTTTGTAAAATTAGCGGAAGCAATGAACATCAAAGCATGGGAAGCTAAGGAATCCAAGGATGTAGAATTAGCACTTATTAATGGATTGAATCATAAAGGCCCAGCGATTATCAACATTTTTACTGATCCTAATGCCTTGGCTATGCCCCCTTCTCTAAATTTTGACCAAGTAAAAGGGTTTGCACAATCAATGGGTAAAATGATGTTGAATGGTAAAACTGCAGAAATCATTGATACTGCTAAATCGGATTTAAAATATCTAAAAGAGCTTTTTTAAAATAATCATTTGAAGTATTTAAAAGGCTATAGATTAGGGTTGTTTTAATGGTTAATTTTTTACAAAGCACAGAAATAATACAAGAACTGAATAGTAAATTAGTTACAAAAACGGATAACATAACATTAGCTACTTAACACATTTCATCTCCAATACCTTCATACAAACGTCTCAATAATCAATATTATACTATGATAACTTAATTCTTTTAAAAAATCATTGATGAACAAAGAAATCAAAATAGAACTAGTTGTCTTTATAGACTACACAAAGAAAATTGCTCGCAATGGTCGCCATATCCTAAACAATGTTGTCAAGCATTACGGCGATACTATTAAAGTAAAATTTGAATATTTTTCTAATAACGTTGATAACCCCGAATTTCAGCTAACAACAAAGGCAGCGTTGACTGCTAAATCATATGGTAAACTTCACGAAATGGACCAATTATTATTGGATCATGAAGGTCATTATACCCCAGATGCTATATATAATATGGCTGAAAGTCTAGGTATTGATATTAAAAAATTCAAAGAAGATTATAATTCGCGTGAAATAACTAGAGAATTAAAAAACAATATAAATCTAGCTAAACAGAATGAAATAAAGTTAGTACCAGCAATTACTGTTAACGGTACCTTATACAATGGAGCCTGGGATGAACAAGCGCTAATAGAATATATTGAATACATCAAAAACAGACCTGTTGTACAAGCCATGGAAAGTTTTGTAAAATGGGGAGCATCTGCTGCGCTAATGCTATTAATTGCTGCGATAGCCGCTCTAATTTTTGCTAATGTAGGTTTTAGTGAAGAATACGAATATTTGCGTCATTTCAACTTAGGTCTTTCGGCAGGTGACTCAAATTTCCTTTTGCCACTAGAAACGTGGATTAATGATGGATTGATGGCAATTTTCTTTTTGTTAATTGGATTAGAAATCAAAAGAGAAATAATTTTTGGAGAATTGTCGACTAGAAAAAAGGCGACTATGCCAGTTATTGGAGCCATTGGAGGTATGATAATTCCAGCATTATTGTATTTTTTTATCAATTATAAAGAAGATGGCGCTCATGGCTGGGGAGTTCCAATGGCCACTGATATTGCCTTCGTATTGGGATTGATGGCTTTGCTAGGAAGTAAAGTGCCAGGGGCGTTAAAGGCTTTTATCTCTGCATTGGCAGTTTCTGATGACTTAGGTGCTATTCTTGTAATTGCATTGTTTTATGGCCACGGCTTTCACATCAATGCATTTATTGTCGCACTTGTTATTGTTGCAATAATGGCATTGCTTAACTATTCTAAAGTTTATTCTAAAACCATTTACATCGTTTTGGGTGTTTTTCTTTGGTTCTTCATTTATCAAAGTGGACTACATGCAACCCTTGCTGGTGTTATTACTGCGATATTAATTCCATCTAGGAGAAAAGGAAACTTAGTTGGTATTGCAACTCAAGCTACCGTGATTTTTAAACAAGAAATAGTAAATATCAAAGATTCAGACAATAGTCAAGAAAGTATTCGACACAGTTCTTTACAATCGATATCTAAAGCTATTAATAGGTTGACTGGACCTGGAGAACAATTAGAACATACTTTAGAAGAAGGGGTTAATTATATGATATTACCCTTATTTGCTTTTTTCAATACTGGAATAGTATTAGTCGGAGTATACTTTAATGTGCTTACCCCAGTTAATTTTGGTATCATAATAGGTTTGTGTATTGGAAAACCTCTTGGGGTCATAGGCTTCTGTTGGTTAGCATCTAAATTTAAATTAGCCACTTTATCAAATGAAATTAGTTGGCTGCAATTGACTGGAGCGGCATGTTTAGCTGGTGTTGGTTTTACTATGTCAATTGTTGTTGCAGGTGCAGCTTTTGATGGTGAAGTATTAAACGGAGCTAAATTAAGTATTCTTATAGCCTCTGCGTTATCCGCTGTAATTGGGCTATTGATATTGAAACGGGCTGTTAATGTTTGAGCAGTCAAATAGTTTTGATAAATACCTAAATAGAATAAAATTGTAAGTTTTAAAAAGCAACCTTCAAATAAACTTCTAATAGCTAATTATTTAAAAGACGAAAAGTTTCTAGGAATTCGCTACAATTAAAAATCGGACCACAAAATTTAAAAAACAAGGCTACCTATTCAACATCGAACCTTAAATCATAAGGTTACTCAATTCAAAACTTTGAGAAATAAAAAAAGCTGCTGAATTTCTTCAGCAGCTTGTCATTATTCATAAGTATATTCCCTATACGTTAAATCTAAAATGCATTACATCTCCATCCTTAACGATATATTCTTTTCCTTCTACTTTAAATTTTCCTGCTTCTTTACATTTTGCTTCTGAACCGTAATGAACGAAGTCCTCATATGAAATTACTTCGGCACGAATAAATCCTTTTTCGAAATCAGTATGAATCACTCCTGCTGCCTGTGGCGCAGTTGACCCAACATCTATCGTCCAAGCTCTAACCTCTTTTATACCTGCTGTAAAATAAGTCTGTTGCTTTAATAATTTATAAGCAGCTCTAATCAAAACTGAAGCACCTGGCTCAGTTAATCCCATATCTTCAAGAAAAACTTGACGCTCTTCATAACTTTCCAATTCTGTAATATCAGCCTCTGCTCCTACAGAAAGAATAATAACCTCTGCATCCTCGTCTTTTACCAACTCGCGAACTTGATCCACATATTTATTTCCGCTAACTGCTGAATTTTCATCTACATTACAAACATACAAAACTGGTTTTGCCGTAATCAATTGAAAACCTTCCATTAAAACTTCTTCATCATTGTTTTGAGGCGTTACCGTTCTTGCTGATTTTGCTTGAAGCAACGTCTCTCTGATTCGGTCTAAAAGTGCTTTTTCAGTTTGCGCTTCTTTATTTCCAGTTTTGGCAGCACGATTTACTTTCTCTAGACGTTTTTCAACATTCTCAAGATCTTTCAATTGCAACTCAATGTCAATAGTTTCTTTATCCCTAATTGGGTTAACATTCCCGTCAACGTGAACAATATTATCATTATCAAAACAACGAAGTACGTGGATAATAGCATTACACTCTCTAATGTTACCTAGAAATTGATTCCCTAAACCTTCGCCTTTACTAGCTCCTTTTACCAAACCTGCAATGTCAACAATATCAACTGTTGCCATTTGTACGCGTTCCGGTTTAACTAGTTCTTCCAGTTTCTCAATTCTAGTATCTGGTACATTAACGACACCTATATTAGGCTCAATAGTACAAAAAGGAAAATTTGCGCTTTGCGCTTTTGCATTTGACAAACAATTAAATAATGTTGATTTCCCAACGTTCGGTAATCCTACAATTCCTGCTTTCATGATAGTATCTTTTGCATATAACGTTTAATCGCTACAAGTTTAATATTTAATTTTAAAAAGTGTGCAAATATAATATATAATAAATCGTAGACAGCATAATCCACAGATTAATGTAATTGCAAAATTTATTTTAGACTTTTACACATCTACCAATAAAGTGTACAACAAATTATCAGTGCCATAAATTATTATTAATATAAAAAGAATAACACATATTTTATAGCAAATCCTAATGATTCCTTAAATATATGTTAAAAATTCACTATCTTGCAACCGAAATTAAACCAAACAAAAACCAAATTAAATTATTTATGAAAAAAATCACACTATTATTTTTACTGCTAAACGTCAGTTTTCTTTTTGCACAAAAAGAAATTTCTGGAGTAGTAAAAGACAATTCGGGAGCAGCGCTTCCAGGAGTTAACATCGTCGAAAAAGGAACTAATAACGGTGTTTCTACCGATATTGACGGTGCTTACAAAATAAAAGTAAAAGAAGGAGCTACAATCGTTTTTAGCTACATTGGTTTTGCCAAAGTAGAAAGAGCTGCTACTGGTTCTAAAATTGATGTTGTTTTATCTGAAGAAGGTGGACAAGCATTACAAGAGATCGTTGTAACAGGGACAAGAACTGCTCAAAGGAGTAACACAACTACTGCACTTCCTATTGATGTAATTTCTGCTAAAGACTTAGCTTCAACTGGACAAGCATCATTTGACAAAGCTTTACAATACAAGATTCCATCTTTTAACACGGTACAAACACCAGTAAATGATGCGACTTCTTTATTAGATCCTTATGAAATTAGAAACATGGGACCGAGTAGAACTTTAATCCTTATCAACGGAAAACGTAAAAACTTAAGTTCTTTACTTTATGTGCAAACGTCTCCAGGACGTGGTGAAACAGGTGCTGACATCTCAGCTATACCTACTGACGCTATCGAAAGAGTAGAGATTCTTCGCGATGGTGCATCTGCACAATACGGTTCTGATGCCATTGCTGGGGTAATGAATATCATCTTAAAAAAGAGTACTAACGGTGGATCAGTTACACTAAGAAGTGGAGTAACTTCTGAAGGTGACGGTGAAATGTTAGGAGTTAGTTTAAACAACGGATCAACTGTTGGAGACAAAGGGTTTATAAACTACACTTTAGATTTCTCTAAAGTAAGCTTAGCAAACAGACCTGGTACAGTTGATGCTGCCGGAGAAGCTGCAGATTTTGGCGCTAATATCGCTGATGTACAATCATTTCTAGCAAAAATGCCAGATGCAGGAAATATTAATGGTTCTCCTGAAACTGCTGCTGCCAAATTCTTGGTAAATGGAGGTTTTGATTTATCAGAAAATACTCAAATGTATTATAACGCAGCTTATGTTTACAAAAAAGTAAACTCATTTGCTAACTACAGAACTCCATACTGGAGAACACTGTCTGACTTTCCTTATTTAAAAGATTTCTTTGGAGACGGAACAGCAGCATCTTACAACGGGTATGTACCTACTTTTACAGGTGACTTGAATGACTATAATGCTACTTTAGGTTACAAAGCGGTTCAAAACGGCTGGAACACTGATGCAAGTATTACTGTTGGTGGTAACACTCAAACATATAATGTAGATAACTCGCACAATAGATCAGCTATCAAAGACGCAAACGGAGCTAATGTGTATCAAGAAAATAGCCCTATCTTTTTCAAACCTGGAGGAACATCTTTCAATCATGTTGTAGGTAACTTAGATATCTCTAAAATTTTATCTGATAAAATAAGTATTGGTTTTGGTTCAGAGATCAGAACAGAAACTTTTGAAGTTATAGAAGGTGAACAAGCTTCATGGGAAGGTATTGGAGCTGATTCATTTGCTGGAAACAGACCTGAAAATTCAGGAAAATGGAACCGTTACAACTTAGGTGGATATTTTGATCTTGCTTTTGACGTAACTGAAGATTTCTTAATCAACGGTACAGTTCGTTATGAAGATTATAGCGATTTTGGTGGTGCAACTGTTTGGAAGTTAAGCTCTAGATATAAATTTGCAGAAGATAAAGTAACACTTAGAGGATCTGTTTCTACTGGATTCAGAGCACCAACGTTACACCAAATTTATACTCAAAAATCACAATACTCTTTTGTTGCTGGACAAGGGATTCAAGTAAGTGGTATTATTAATAATGTTTCTCCTCAAGCTCGATTAATAGGTGTTCCAAAATTGGATGCTGAAAAATCAACAAACGTTACTGTTGGAATAGGTGTTAAACCATCTAGAAACTTTAACTTCACTGTAGATTATTACAACATCAAGGTAGAAGACAGAATCATCTTAGGAGACATTAAAAGCACTCCATTTGGTGATGTAGCTTGGTTTGAAAACTCATTCGATTCTAGAACATCTGGATTAGATGTAGTTGCAAATTACAATAACATCGAATTAGGTGAAGGAAAATTAGGATTCAATTTATCTGGAAACGTAACGTTTCAAAACGAAAGAATTTCTCCAGTAAGAAGTGATAACTTCGGTCAAACACTTGAGTCTTTAATGTTTACTTCAAGACCTGTTACTAAATGGATTTTAGGATCTAACTATGAAGTTGGAAAATTCGGTTTTTCTCTTAACAATACTTACTTTGGAAAAACTACATTTAACCAAGCTGGTCTAAGCTCTGACTTAAGAACAGAATTTATTCCTAAAATCGTTACTGATTTAGGAGTTACATTTTCTGCTACTGAGAAACTTACACTATCATTAAATGTAAATAACTTGTTAAACGTTTTACCAGAATGGGAATTCAAAGCTGAAAACGCTGCTGGTACTGCACTCTTAAATGATCCAGCACAAGTTAAAAATCAATCTAACTTGATTACTTTTAACCAACGTTATTCTCAAATGACGTATGATGGGTATCACTTTAGCCAATTAGGAACTATGTTCAATTTATCATTGAACTATAAATTCTAATTATTTATAATAATTTTTAAAAGGGCTATCCATTGGATAGCCCTTTTTTTATATCATAATTTTACCTAAATTTAAAGGTTATTAACCTGAACAGCAACAGTTAACTCATTATAACAACATCGCTCTTAGTACTAATCAACTCAAATTAGAAGCATATGGCTACCTTATACGATGGAAAAATGGCCACTATATATGACGCCATGTATCAGACTTTTGTAGACTATGATGAAGAATATAACTTCTACAACACATTAATTCAAGAATACAATTGTAAAACTGTACTGGAAATAGGAAGTGGTACTGGAAATTTAGCGAAACGATTTCAAGAAAACAATCAAAATTACATTGGATTAGATTATAGCAAAAGTATGATTGCTATCGCAGAAGAAAGAAATCAAGATTGTCATTTTATCCTCGGCGACATGCGGAATTTTCATCTCGAACAAAAAGTAGATTCTATAATTATAACAGGACGTTCTACTAGTTATCTTATTTCTAACGAAGATGTGAACGAAACTTTTGCTTCGCTTCATAATAACATTACAAATGAAGGCGTCATTATCTTTGATTTCATAGATGCCAATCGATTTATTCCCTACGCAAATGAAAACCCTCTTATCATTCATAAAGCAGTACATGAAGGAATTAGCTATCTAAGAGAAAGCACTTGGGAAACCACTTCACAGGAAAATTTCATGTTGGATTGGACTGCTAAATATTATATAATTCAAGAACAGGAAAAAGAATTAATTGCCACTGATTTCTCGACAGTGCGTGTGTTTACGTTAAATGAAATACAGTTGTTCTTGTATCTAAATAAGTTTGAAATCATAAAAACGATAGATAGAAAAACCTATGCTTATGACACTTATGTCATTGTAGCAAAAAAGAGAAACTAAACAATTCAATAGTGCCTTATCATTTTTTATTTCGGAGTGAATAATATAATCTTTTGTAGAAATTATGTAACAGTTTTAAAGTCAGATACTTTTAAATTTGTAATATACAAATCATTAAAAACAAATATCATGAAAATTATAATGTTAGGAATGGCTGCTTTTTTATTTTCTATAAATATCCAGGCGCAGAAAAAAAATGTGAAGACTGAAGTTACAACTAATATCACTACAGTAAAAGATTCTGATGGAGATAAAAAAGTAATCCAAACTAAGGAAGTAGAAGAAGTTCAAACAATTCAACTAAAAGATGCGAACTCCAAAGTTTTAAACAAGGATATAAAAGAAAGTCCAGTACAGGTAACTGCTACCACAAAAATTACAGAAAACGGAGTAACTAAATTAATTTCTGTCGATAGATCTGCCTATTATGAATTAGACGGAAAGAAATATCAAGTCGCAAGCGACAATAGCGGATACACAATGTTCTCCCCTAATGGTACTAAAGCAGCAGTTTTAAGAAAAACTTCAAATAATAATTACATCTATAAAGCAAAAGACAAAACATCTTATGGCTATTTTACCGCAGATGGAAATCTAGTTTTAGAAAATTATGATGAAGCTACAGATACGGTAACCATCACGACTTATATTATAACAAAATAATTAAATACTCGTTCAAGGTATAGTCCTAAAAGCAAAAAATCCTGTTCGCCATGGCGAACAGGATTTTTTGCTTTTATTCTATTCTTACAATTAGAGAGTCTATTCGTTATGCAAAAATGCTTGTCTACTCAATAATGTCTCTTCTGTTTCAACATGATTATCATCAGGAATACAACAATCTACAGGACATACAGCGGCACATTGCGGCTCATCATGAAATCCTTTACATTCTGTACATTTTCCTGGGACAATGTAATACACTTCATCAGATATTGGCGTTTGTGCGTCATCAGAATCGACCTCAGTACCATCCGGCAAAATTACTTTTCCCGATAATTTAGTTCCATCTTTATATCTCCAATCATCTGCACCTTCATATATTGCTGTATTTGGGCACTCTGGTTCACAGGCCCCACAATTGATACATTCGTCAGTTATTATTATTGCCATTTTACTATAGTATTTGTTATTCAAGCTAAAAAAAACCTTGGTAAGTCACATTTGACTTTAAGACTTTTGACTTTCGACTTATTAAAGCTTATTTTTGTGCAAAATTACAATCAAAACAATTCATAAGCAAACATTATGACATTAGAAACAAAAAAAAGTGTTTTTGTTGAATTAGGGAAATTCTTAAGCCAATTTTCTGAAGATAATACGATTAAAAAACCTGAGGTTTTAAACAACGATCAGTTTTTTGATGCCTTTATTGATCTGATAAAATTATCACAATCTCATAATGGCTGGTACACCCCAGAACACGTATATTTTTCAATTCAATCCTGGGCTAAAGCGCTTACCGAAGAAAATTTGAATCAATGGCTTTCCGCTTATAGTATTGACACGACCGAATCTAAAAATGTAGCTTTAATTTTAGCTGGAAACATCCCTTTAGTGGGCTTTCATGACTTCCTTTCCGTTTTAATTTCTGGGCATAACGTTTTGATCAAAACATCCTCTAACGACCAACATCTTCTTCCTTTTTTGGCTAAATACATCATAGCGATTGAACCAAAATTTACTGATAAAATTACTTTTGTCGAAGGTAAATTAGAAAATTTTGATGCTGTAATAGCCACTGGAAGTAACAATACGGCCCGTTATTTTGAATATTATTTTAAAGATAAACCTTCTATAATTAGAAAAAGTAGAAACTCAGTTGCTGTTTTAAATGGAAAAGAAACTAAAGAGCAACTAGTTGCTTTAGGGGAAGATATCTTCCGTTATTTTGGTTTAGGATGCCGCAATGTGTCTAAACTTTTTGTGCCAAAAGGATATACCTTTGACGCCTTTTTTGAAGCTATTTTCGAATATCAGGATGTCATTCATTATGAGAAGTATGCAAATAATTACGATTATAACAAGGCTGTTTTTCTAATGAGTAATTTCAAACTGCTAGATAATGGTTTTTTGACTTTAAAAGAAGATAAAAGCCCCGCCTCTCCTATTTCGAGTGTGTTTTATGAATTCTATGACGATATCAATGAATTACAAACGCGGTTAGAATCAGAAAGTGAGCAAATCCAATGTATAGTAAGCGACAAATTAATTGAAAACAGTATCGATTTTGGACAAACACAACATCCTAAATTATGGAATTATGCAGATAACGTCGATACTATTTCGTTTTTGTTAACAACATAGTGGAAATATGTTTAATAATTCCGAAATAATTAACGCTTTTTAAAGTCCTATTCCCGAAATTTGCGTTTTAATTTTTCGGACATAAACTACACCATGAAAAAACACAACTACAGCGCAGGACCATGCATTTTACCGCAAGAAGTTTTTGAAAAATCAGCACAAGCAATATTGAATTTTAACGATTCTGGTTTATCAATTTTAGAGATATCGCACAGAAGTAAAGATTTTGTTGCAGTAATGGATGAAGCCAGATCTCTTGCACTAGAATTATTAGGATTAGAAGGCAAAGGATATCAAGCACTTTTCCTAGCAGGAGGAGCAAGTCTAGAATTTTTAATGGTTCCTTACAACTTGATGAAAGAAGGCGGTAAAGCGGCTTACCTTGATTCAGGAACATGGGCTAGCGGAGCGATAAAAGAAGCTAAATTCTTTGGAGAAACTGTTGTTGTTGCTTCTTCAAAAGAAGAAAATTACAATCACATTCCAAAAGGATACACCGTACCTGCTGATGCAGATTATTTTCACTGTACTAGTAATAACACAATCTTCGGAACTCAAATAAAAGAATTTCCATCATTAGACATGCCAATAGTATGCGATATGAGTTCTGATATTTTTTCTAGAGTATTAGACTTTACAAAATTTGACATTATCTACGCCGGAGCTCAAAAGAATATGGGTCCAGCTGGAACTACTTTAGTGATCGTAAAAGAAGAAATTCTAGGTAAATCAGGTAGAACAATTCCAAGTATATTAGATTATGAAAAACATATTAAAGCAGAGAGTATGTACAATACACCAGCTGTTTTTCCTGTTTACGCTTCATTATTAACTTTACAATGGTTGAAAAACCTTGGAGGAGTTGCTGCTGTTGAAAAATTAAACAACGCTAAAGCGGCATTGTTATATGGTGAAATAGATAGAAACCCATTATTTAAAGGAGCTGCAGCTGTCGAAGACCGTTCTAACATGAATGCAACTTTCTTATTAAATGATACTGCCCATACTGAAGCTTTTGATGCTATGTGGAAAGCAGCAGGAATATCTGGACTTCCAGGACACCGTTCAGTAGGTGGTTACAGAGCGTCTATGTATAATGCATTACCAATAGAAAGCGTTCAAGTTTTAGTTGATGTAATGAAAGCTTTAGAAAAAGCAATTTAAAAATTAAAATATTGAATGATTTAAGGATTTGAATTGTCAATTTATAATCATTCACTACATTAAATAATAGATTGAATCTTTAAATCTTTAAATTTTCCAATCTTAAAATATAAATAAAATGAAAGTATTAGCAAATGACGGAATTTCAAAAAGTGGAATTCTAGCTTTAGAAAAAGGTGGATTTGAAGTAATAACAACAAAGGTAGCGCAAGAACAAGTAGCTAACTTCGTAAACGAAAATAACGTTGACGTAGTTCTTGTAAGAAGTGCAACTAAAGTTCGTAAAGATATTATTGATGCTTGCCCAGGATTAAAAATCATTGGTCGTGGTGGTGTAGGAATGGACAATATTGATGTGGATTATGCTAAAAGCAAAGGAATTCACGTGATCAATACTCCAGCATCTTCATCAGAATCAGTAGCTGAATTGGTTTTTGCTCATTTATTTTCAGGTGTACGTTTCTTGCACGATTCTAATAGAAATATGCCTCTTGAAGGAGATTCAAACTTTGATGGTTTGAAAAAAGCATACGCTAATGGAGTTGAATTAAGAGGAAAGACTCTTGGTATTGTAGGTATTGGTCGTATTGGTCAAGCTACTGCAAAAATGGCTCTTGGATTAGGTATGAAAGTTATTGCTGCAGATAGTTTTATCCCGCAAGTAGACGTAAAAGTAGCATTCTTTGACGGACAATCTATCACAACAACAATCGTTTCTCAATCATTAGAATCTTTATTTAAAGACGCTGACTTCATTACTTTACACGTTCCTGCTCAAGATGGTTACATCATTGGAGAAAAAGAACTAGCTATCATGAAAGATGGTGTAGGTATTGTAAACTGTGCTCGTGGTGGTGTTATTGACGAAGTAGCATTAGTAAAAGCATTAGACAGCGGAAAAGTTTTATTTGCTGGATTGGATGTTTTTGAAAACGAACCAACTCCTGAAATGACTATACTAATGAATTCTAAAATCTCATTGACTCCACACATTGGAGCTGCAACTGGAGAAGCTCAAGATAGAATTGGAACTGAACTTGCTTCACAAATTATCAGTTTATTGAAGTAATTATTTCAAGTAAATACAAAAAGGGGATTATTAATTTTATTTAATAATCCCCTTTTTTTTGTAAATTGTAGTTAAATCTAATAAAATCTAAAAATGTTCGATCAATTAACACAATTAGCACAACAGTTTGGAATAGATGCAGTAGTAAAAAATGATGCTATCCCAAATGAGCAAAATGAAGCAGTAATAAATGAAGCCAGCTCTTCAATAGTTGCTGGATTACAAAAAATAGTTTCAGAAGGCAACGTAAGCCAATTAGCAGAGTTATTCCAAGGAAATAATGCTCAGGATAAATCTAATCCAGTAGTACAAAAGCTTACAGAACAACTTACGGGTAACTTGGGAGAAAAATTTGGATTGAATAGCGCGGCGGCTTCAGGGGTAGCGGCTAGTTTAATCCCACAAATTTTGAACTCACTTGTAGGAAAAGCTAAAGATCCTAATGACTCTAGTTTTGAAATTTCAGATATTATTGCAGCCATCTCTGGTAAAGGTGATAGTGCTGGAATTATGGAAGCCATTTCTAAATATGGAGGCCAATTTGGCTTAGACCAAAATGCAGATGGCAAAGTAGATATGAATGATGCCATGGAAGCACTTAAAAAGAATGGTGGCGGCTTTGGTGATAGCCTGGGAAGTTTATTTGGGAAGTAATAAAAGTTATATTTTCAAAAAGCCAGTTTTCAGAGATTACTGGCTTTTTTTATGTTAAATAATTAACTTACAGTAATTTAATTTTGTAATTTTAAGATTCAATCTATCCATTATGAAAAACATATCCTACGTCTTGCTTATTCTTTTGGTTACGGTACTAAGTTGTAACTCTGTCAAAAATACTGACGCGAAATATGACAAGTTAAATTCTTCGATGACAAACGATACAGTACGAATAGCTAATGATGCACTAGAATATGAAGTAATTATAATTGACGCAGGATTTAGCACTTGGCTTGCGTCAAGATCTTTCCCACGCAACTATCACTCCCAATCTTATTTAGAGAACAAAAACATATTGTGGGTTGGCGAATGGAACAGAAGAGTACTACAACCATTCAGTTACAATCGAAACCTCTATGAAATGACCATTAACTATGATCAAAATGTTGATTATGGATATGAGGTGAATTATTTAATTTACAACTATATGGTCTATTTTCAAAATACCTTTAAACAAAAACTTTTTGGCTATGTTCCTCCAAGATAATGTTACTATATTTGTAATCATTATAAATAAAAATGAAGGAATTAAAAAAACGTTGGAAAATTGAATCCAATTTTCAACTTGCCATTATATTTATCGTCTTTGCGATAACCGGTTCTACTTCGGCCTGGTTATCAAAACCCGCTTGTTTTTGGTTGGGAATTATGAAAGAAGATTTTGGATTTTGGTACACACCCGTTCGGCTGCTTATAATTTTTCCTTTATATCAAGTCCTTTTGGTCTTAATCGGATCACTTTTGGGGCAATTTAAATTCTTTTGGGATTTTGAAAAGAAAATGCTTAAAAGAATGGGGTTGGGTTTCCTTTTTAAGCAATAAACGAACCTAACTCCCGCTCTCTTTTTTTATAATATAATTGTATACCCACATTAGCGTAAAAGAGGGAATAAAATCTGTAAAAGGAAATATTTCTTCAAGAAATGTTACAACTCCCCCTACTTTCCCTGCCGTTCCTTTATACATTCTCGTCATCAAATAAGCTGCTATTGGTGCCCAAATAACATCCGAAAACTCACCAACCATAGGTACCGTAAAGGACAGCATTCCAATTGCATCAAACAAAATACCTAAACCTAGATTTTTATTTTTAGTATTTCTATTAACCTCTATCACTTCTTTCTCCATTACTTTTTAAGTTTATCTTTATAAACTTTTTTTAACTTTTCTATTTTGGGAGTAATGATATACGAACAGTAGCCTTGAGTTTTATTATCATTATAATAATTCTGATGATAATCTTCCGCTTCATAAAATTTTGACGCTGACGAAATCCTGGTTACAATACGCTTCCCAAAAGTATCCTCTTTTGTCATTAAATCAATATAGTCTTCAGCTGTCTTTTTCTGCTCCTCGCTGTGATAAAAAATTTCACTTCGATACTGCGTGCCTACATCATTTCCCTGACGATTTATTGTCGTAGGATCGTGAGTGGCAAAAAATATTTCCAAAAGTTCTCCAAATGAAATTTTTTCAGGATCAAAAGTGATCTCAATTGCTTCTGCATGCCCTGTTTCGCCTCCACATATTTCTTTGTAAGTTGGATCAATCGTCTTTCCGCCAATGTAACCTGAAATAACGCTGTTTACACCTTCTAATTCTAAGAATACAGCTTCTGTACACCAAAAACAACCTCCTGCAAACGTAGCTACTTCTATTCCTTCTTGTATATTCATTGTATTAGTTTCTTTAATTTAAGGTAAAACAACCTCATTTTTATTTCGACTGATGTGAAATTGATATTACTTTCAGCTTAATTCTAATATACCTTTTCCCAATAACACATTATAATTCAAATTTAGGCTATTAAAAAGACTCCCCTATTTCTTATTAACTAAATTTTATAGTTTGTCTCATGAAAATTATTTTGTCTGCCATTTAATATTCATTTAAATCTTTGTTTCTTTGCAGAAATTGCTTCTTATGATATATGCCAAAAATTTGCACAAATATTACGACCAACTCCATGTTTTAAAAGGAGTGGATTTACATATTAAAAAAGGAGAAATTGTTTCTATTGTAGGCGCTTCCGGAGCCGGAAAAACAACTCTTTTGCAAATCCTTGGGACGCTGGACAAGCCTTCAGTAGAAAAAGAAATTGAACTTCGCATCAATAATGAAGATATTCTAACGATGAATGATAAAAGCTTATCCAAATTTAGAAATTTGAACCTCGGTTTTATATTCCAATTTCATCAATTACTACCTGAGTTTACAGCGTTAGAAAACGTGTGCATTCCCGCATTCATTGCTAATAAACCCAAACAAGAAACTGAAACTGAAGCAAAAAAATTGTTAGATTTTCTTGGGTTATCGCATAGGCTTAACCACAAACCTAATGAGCTATCTGGAGGGGAACAACAACGAGTAGCAGTGGCCCGAGCATTGATAAACAAACCCGCTATAATATTTGCAGATGAGCCGTCTGGTAATCTTGACACCGCATCAGCAGAAAACCTGCACCAATTATTTTTCAAATTACGTGATGAATTTGGTCAAACTTTTGTGATTGTAACCCACAATGAAGAACTAGCTAATATGGCCGACAGAAAACTCGTGATGGTTGATGGCCAAATTAGTAATTAGGAGCTATTTCCAGCTATCCGCTACAATCTTTTTACCTCGTCCTAAAAACGAGATAAAAAGGATTTTCACTTCTATCTGGGCTAAGCTTATTTGCTATCATTAATAATTTTTCCACAATTTGTGTAAATCTGTTTTAATCCACGTTATCCAGTTCCCAAAATGAACAAATCAGAACTTAAAGATTTTCTCGACGAAAAAGTACTTCAATACAACACACTCGATTTCATAGAAAGTGATCCAGTACAAATACCTCATCTCTTTACTCGAAAAGAAGATATCGAAATTGCAGGCTTTCTAAGCGCTACAATTGCCTGGGGGAATCGTACCATGATTATCAAAAATTCTCATCGCATGATTGATTTGATGGGTAATGCCCCTTTTGACTTCGTGATGTCTCATTCTGACGATGATTTACAAAGACTAGAGACTTTTGTACATCGCACTTTTAACGGACAAGATTTTAGCAGTTTTATAAAAAGTCTTCAGAATATTTATCTCAACCACAATGGCCTTGAAGCTGTTTTCTCTAAACATCAAGAGCCAGCATCAATTCAAAAAAGCATCTCTGAGTTTAAGAAAACTTTTTTTGAAATCCCACATCAGTACCGCACACAAAAACACGTATCAGACCCTATGAAAGGCTCCGCCGCAAAGCGCATTAACATGTATTTGAGATGGATGTGCCGCCAAGACAACAAAGGAGTTGACTTGGGAATATGGAAGAGTATTCCCCCTGCAATTCTGTCCTGTCCTTTGGATGTGCATTCCGGTAATGTCGCCCGAAAATTAGGACTCTTAACACGGAAACAAAATGATGGCAAAGCAGTTGCCGAATTAGACGCTAAACTGCGAAAACTTGACCCTACCGATCCTGTTAAATATGACTTTGCACTCTTTGGCTTGGGCGTTTTTGAAGGATTTTAGTTAAAAAATCACACGTATCCCTATTACATTAATTTTGTTTTTTAAGTGCCTTTTCTTTAAAAAAGACCAAAATCAGAAATCATTCGCCTTGTTTTTAACAGATTTATTCCTACATAAATAACAATTAAATGCGTTTAATCGATATATTTGGCACTTTATCGTTTGGCGTAAAACAAATTACACTATTTTAGCATTGTACAAATGCTGAAATTTGTTTTTGTTTTTTATTATTAAACTATTATAATTGAATACTTTAACAAACGAGATCGATAATTGTAAAAAAAAACAAAAACCTAAACCGAAAGCATTACGTATACATTAGTAGAATAGTTAATCAATTTTACCCTGAATTTATTATACAAAAATTAACATGAAAAAAATTTTACTAGCCGAAGATAATTCGATGCTTTCGTTACTACTTAAGTTCCGATTAGAGAAAGAGGGATACGAGCTTTTGATTGCAGAAAACGGAAAAGAATCGATCGCATTGATTGAAGAGCACAGTCCTGAATTAATTCTAACTGACATTATGATGCCATTTATCAGTGGATTAGAAGTAATTAGTCACGTTCGTAATACATTATTTGCTAAAACTCCCATAATCGTTTTTTCAGCATCTGGTCAGGAAGAAGTTGTACTTAAAGCCTTCAAACTAGGCGCTAATGACTTTATGAGTAAACCGTTTAGCCCTAATGAATTAATGAATCGTGTACAGCGAATTTTACGTTAAACAATATGGTTGCTTTTAATTATTTAATTGAACTTTTTGAAAAATCTGATTTAATCATTGAATTTGTCTGGTTTCTTATTGCTATGCTATTGTTCTTAGTTATTGCAATCATAATCTACCTGAAATATTTAAGAAGTACTTTACGCAGAAATGAAAAGTCAAAAAATAAATTAGAAAAAGAATTTGAAACCGCCATAATCACCTATTTGTATGCCGGTGATGATGATAGTAAAGAAATTAGTTCAGATCAACAATTAATCATTGAACAACTAAAAAAAGGAACAAGCAAACCGTATAGGAAAGATATCTTAATTGCAACAATGTTGAAACTAGGCTATGAAATTTCTGGAGAAATGGCTGAGTCTATTGATAAGCTCTACATTCAAACCGGTTTAAAAGAGTACAGCCTATCCAAATTAAAAAATAAAAAATGGAATTTAATTGCTGAGGGAATTAGGGAGCTTACCCTTTTTGAAGTAAAAGAAGTCCAACATTTAGTTAAAGAGCATTTAAATCACCCTAAAAGTGAAGTGCGTAGTGAAATGCAATTGTACCTCGTTAATTTATTTCATTTTAAAGGTCTGGATTTTTTAAACGAAATAAAAACTCCAATATCAGAATGGGATCAAATTCAATTACTGGAAGTGCTTCAGTTATATAAAACTCAGGAAATCTCAGATATTTCGTCTTGGTTAAAGTCATCAAATGAATCTGTAGTTTTCTTTTCATTGAAACTTGCTAAAATCTACAACCAATACGGCGTAAAAGAGGAACTTATTGCTCTTTTACAGCATCCAAATGTTAACGTAAGAGTTGAAGCAATCCACATTATAAGCCACCTCGATATTATAGAAGCAAAAATAGAGTTAAAAACTAATTTTAACACACTCGATTTAGAAGAACAAATCGCTTTTTTCGCAATGATAGAAGAGACATACGAATTGGCCGACAAGCCATTTATACTGGATAATATCCTAAATCCAAATTTCGAAATTAAATACTCTGCACTTAAAATCTTAAAAGAATTAAGTCAGGATGAATTTAATAGTTTTAAAGATTTGTCTTTAGACCCTCAGTTTATAAAAATTATTAATTTTGTCGAATCAAATTAATTGTTTTTTTAAATGCAAAATACAATCCTTGTTATTCGTTTTCTATTTTTTCTATACGGTTTTATGCTTATAGGCTCTTATATTGTCCTGGGAATTATATCTGTAATAGAGAGTATCGAGTACATGAAAAAGAACAGCTTTGTTAACTATAACAAAATATTATCCTCTAACATTTCTCCCTCTATTTCCATTATTGCCCCAGCATATAATGAGAGTTTAAATATTATTGAGAATGTAAGATCACTACTCTCCTGCCACTACGCTAATTACGATGTAATTATCGTAAATGACGGTAGTAAAGATGATAGCCTCGAGAAACTTATTGAAGCCTATAACCTGGTTAAAGTGGACTTCCTCATTAATGAACAAATACCTACCCAACCAATAAGGGATGGAATATACAAATCAACTAATCCGGCATTTGAAAAGTTGATAGTTGTTGACAAGGAAAATGGAGGAAAGGCTGATGCGTTAAATATGGGTTTGAATATCAGCACGAACAAATATGTTGCTTGTATAGATGTAGATTGCTTGTTAATCGAAGATGCGCTACTTAAATTAATCAAACCTTTTTTAGAAACGACGGACACGAAGGTTATCGCCGCAGGCGGTGTAATCAGAATTGCAAATTCATGTATTATTAAACAAGGAAAGTTAATCGACGTTAACCTTCCTAAAAACATGATGGTACAAGGACAAATTCTGGAATATTTGCGAGCATTTTTATTAGGAAGAATGGCGTGGAGCAGGTTAAATGGCTTGCTCGTTATTTCAGGTGCTTTTGGATTATTTGATAAAAAGATAGCAATTGAAGTGGGAGGTTATGACATTCATACTGTAGGGGAAGACATGGAAATCATTGTTCGTATGAGGCGATATATGGAAGAATTGGAAAACAAACCGAAATATAAAGTTGCCTATATCCCCGATCCTCTTTGTTGGACTGAGGCCCCTGACAATTATAAAACATTTATCTCCCAAAGAAACCGCTGGACTCGCGGTACTATAGAAACACTTAGAAAACATAGAAAAATTGGTTTAAATAGGAAATACGGCGCTATGGGACTCCTAAGCTATCCTTATTGGTTTTTATTCGAAAGACTGGCACCTATAGTAGAAATCCTCGGTCTGTTGTATTTTGGCCTTCTTGTTTTTTTTGGTAAAGTCAGATGGGATTACACTATTGCTTTCATTCTTGTAGCCTATTTATTCACCGTATTATTTTCGATAATAGCCATCATTTCTGAAGAGCTTACCTATCATCAATACAAAAAAAAGGGAACAGGTTTAAAACTGGTTATAATTTCTTTCACAGAGCCTTTTATCATTCATCCTTTTATACTATATTCCGCAGTAATGGGGAATATCGATTACTATTTCAATAAAAAAAAGAAATGGGGAGCAATGACAAGAAAAGGAATGAGCAACACACAAACAAAAAATTAGTCTAAAAAATATGGAGAACACAGAGAAAAAAAAGAATGCATTTTCTTTTAAAAATGGCTTTAGATATATTTATCTAACACTCTCTTTAATATTTACTTTTTGGCTAATCACAATATTTGAAATCTACTCTAAAACTGCAAGCGGAATTCAAATACAAGACCTTACAACTACGTTATCATTTAAATTATTAAATGATTTCTGGACAGGATTAATAATTGGTTTGTTATTCTTACCCTTATACCTTGCTTTTGTATTCGTTAAGAAGCCTATAGATGAAATACTGATAAAAGTACTGTTTTGTTTGATTATAATTGGCCAATTTGCATTAGTAAAGTACAGCCTGACTACACTTATCAACTTGGGAGCTGACATTTTAGGCTACTCGATGGACGACATGTACACTACTGTAACGGCTTCAGAGTCTTTATCTTACCTCTACTTCTTGCCTTTTGTTCTTCTTCCAATGGTTTATTTAGGTATCAATAGTGCCTTCGTTAGGTTTACCACTAAAAAGGGGATTTACATTACTGCAGCTGTACTTGTTTTAATTTTGGGAGGTTTAAAGCTATTTATACCTGATGTTTCGGCTTCGAATTATCAAAACAAAATGTACTTTTTTACAAGCGATATTATCCGCTTTCAAAATGACAAAAGCTTAACAGACACTGATAATTTATTCTACAAAAAGGAATATCCCTTAGTACAGCCTTTTAGTTCTACACCAGATGTTTTAGGTCCGTTTTTTGATATTCACGAAGAAAAACCAAATATCGTAATGATCATCGTAGAAGGTTTAGGGAGCGAATTCATTGGACAAAACACCTATAGAGGATTTACACCTTTCTTAGATTCTATGATTCCAAAATCACTTTATTGGGAAAATTTCATTAGTAATGCCGGAAGAACTTTTGGAGTTGTTCCCTCATTGTTAGGTTCTTTGCCTTACGGCGAAAAAGGATTTCTAGAGCTTAATCCATTACCATCCCACACTTCTTTGATTAGTATTCTAAAAGCAAACCAATACACCACTTCTTATTATAGTGGAGATGAATCCAGTTTTGACCGAAAGATTAATTTCTTAGAATACAACGGAATTGATAATGTGATTGATGTAAATAAATTTGGTTCTGGCTTTACCAAAACAAAAGAAAATTCAGGTGGATTCTCTTGGGGATATCCCGATGCAGAGATATTTAAAAAAACACTTTCTGATTTAAATGGCAAAAAAGAGCCGCGCCTAGATATAATCATGACCTTATCGAATCATGAGCCATTTGATTTCCCTTCAAAAAATGTATATCTAAAAAAGGTCGATAGCATTGCAAATGCTAATCCTAATTTAGGAATAAACAAAGGAGAGATTAAAGCGTACAAAGATATTTTTGCCTGTCTTTTGTATACTGATAATTCTATCAAGAACTTTATGCAATCGTATGCCAAAAGACCTGAATACAAAAACACCATATTCATAATTACGGGAGATCACAGGTTAATTCCTATCAATCAAAAAGACAAATTATGTCGCTTCCATGTGCCTTTGTACATCTACAGTCCGATGCTAAAAAAAGCAGAAAGCTTTAAATCTATTTCTTCTCATTGGGATGTAACTCCTAGTTTAATTTCATTTTTAATGAATAATTATAAATTAAACAAAATGGAAAAAACTACATGGATGAGCCAAGGTCTAGATACTGTCAAAAAATTTAGAAACATTCACCAAATTCCTTTAATGCGTTACAAAGGAAGTATAAATGACTATATCTATAAAGACTACCTATATTCTGATGGAGAATTGTTTAAAATCAACGCCAATTTCGACATTGAAAAAATAAATGATGCAGCGCTATTAAAAACGATTGGAGACTCTTTAAATGAAGCTAAAAAATTAAATGCATACCTGACTAAAAAGAATAAAATTATATCCAATGTCCTCAACATCTATACTCAGCCTGCTTTCCAGTTTTCTGAGCAAGAAATGGTTACAATAAAAAAACTTACCAAAGGATTAAGCTACGATGAAATCTTTTTCCTTGCCCGTGATTTTGCCTTTAACAAAGAGCATAAGAAAGCTCGATTATTGTGTAATTACATTCTAAACGAACTTCCTAATTATGGTGACGTACGTACTTTAAAAGCGCGAACATTAGCATGGGACGGCGATTATCCTAAAGCGGAAACAGAGTTGTTGAATGTGATAAAAAGAACTCCATACTATGAGGATAGCTACCTAGCCTTAATGGACGTTTACTGGTGGTCCGACCAAAATAGTAAAGCGATTACAATTGCAAAACTAGCTTTGAAAAATGAAGTAAAAAGTCCAGAACTGAGTGTTAAACTCGCTCAGGCATACCAAAGAACAAATGCAATTCCTAAGGCTGAAAAAATCATGGATAGCATTATAAAAAAATATCCTAAAAACACGGAATACCTTAAAATCAAAAAATCCTTTAAAGAATGATTTCAAAAATAACGACCAAACTGTCTTTTATACTTTCTTTTTGTTTTGCAATACATATGCAAGCACAAGAGAAAATATATAATGGTAACCCAGATACCTCTTTTGAAACTGCTCGAAATCTAGCTTTTAATCAAGAACGGAAACAGGCGCAAGATACACTTAGGCATATTATAACAAAATACCCTGACTATCACGACATCAGAACTTTCCTGGCTACTACCTATTCTTGGGACGGAGACTATAAAAAAGCAAGGACTGAGTTTGCCTATGTTATAGATAAAGACCCTAAGAATAAAGCAAACTGGGTTGCTGCTATAAAAAATGAATCTTGGAGTGAGTCGCCATTTGTTGCTTTAGAAATGTCAAAAAAAGCATTGAAATTTTTCCCAGAAGATTCTGAACTTCTTTATTTGAAAGCATCCGCCGAAAAAAGTACGAATAACCCACTTGAGGCCTTAAATAGTATTGAATCAATATTGGATAAAAATCCAGAGGATGAAAATGCACTAAGCTTCAAAGCAAATTTAAACCAAACGCTTAGAAAAAATACTATTGGTATAACTGCGGCTGTAGACTTGTACTCTGAAGTTTTTGACCCCATGCAATACTATACGCTAAACTATAGCCGACAAACAAAATACGGTACTATTATTAGTAAATTTAATTATAATCGACGGTTTAATGAAAATGGAACACAAATCGAATTTGATTTGTACCCTAAAATAGCAAACGGACTATATGCTTATTTAAACATTGGTTTTGCCAACACTTTTCTTTTTCCCGATTTAAGATACGGTGCGGAATTGTACAAATCATTACCGCATAGTTTAGAAGCCTCACTGGGATTCCGTTCTTTAAAATACAGTACAACCACTAACATATATACCGGTTCGATAGGTTGGTACACCGGAAACAGCTACCTATCTTTTCGCCCCTATATTACTCCGGGAGATAATGGAACTAGTACTTCTGGAACATTTACGTATAGAAAATACAGGAGTGATGCTGACAATTATTTTGGTGCTATTTTTGGTATGGGTTTTTCCCCTGAAATTAACCAATTCAATTTCAGCGGAAATGAAGGTGCAGTTGTAGATTTGAAATCTCAAAAAATAAATGTGGGGTATTATTTTACATCTAATAATAAAGTAAATGCTTGGGGAGCACAGTTTGGTGTAACTCATCAAGAGATCACTTTTGATCAAGGCAATTACTTTTGGATTTACAATATTACTTTGACTTGGGATCTCCGATTTAAATAAAAAAAAACATTTTTAGCTATTAAAAACAGAAGCAGCTAAAGTGTAATTATAGGAGATTACCTCCCAATTAGCATCTTTACTTTCAAAAATTGTATCTTTGCACAAAATATACGTTTTATGACCACTTTCGAGCAATTCAATCTTCCAAAATCAGTCCAAAAAGCAATAGACGATCTAGGATTTACTACCCCTACTCCTATTCAGGAAAAAACTTTTTCTGTGATAATGTCAGGTCGTGATATGATGGGAATTGCCCAAACAGGAACTGGTAA
>TARA_R110002126_G_scaffold291652_2_pt1 | contig 114037 bp, 97 predicted proteins | sample TARA_R110002126 | Tara Oceans TARA_R110002126 (sample SAMEA4397536) | marine metagenome | biome: Polar Biome; feature: [DCM] deep chlorophyll maximum layer (ENVO:01000326); material: water (ENVO:00002006), including particulate matter (ENVO:01000060) such as... | depth 30 m
TTCAGGCGTCTCCGACAGTCAATCTGAACTTGCTGGCACTGACGAACGCAGACGGCCCGAAGCTGACCTTCAGCACCATGGTAACGCATTGACGGAAAGCGGACCTTGCGACCTAAAGTTTGCATAGCGTCAACTACGCCAACAATGTCACCATTCTAGCGACGTTGACAGTTCTTGCCGCTCTGTTTCAACCAACTCCAAAAGCGCATCAATTGCCTTCGGAAATCCTGAATGATCGTCATCTATCTTGTCATAGTCGATTACTTGAAGGTTTCTGTTAGCACGAAGCGATCCTTTTAGGTCCTGATGTAGACCCTTTGCCGCCAAGAAATAGTGTGGATGGGCTTCGCTATACGTAAAATTCTGATTCTCTAGTACTAAGTTTATATCCGGGTCGCGGTAGCCAGCGCCTATAAACAAGAAGGTATGCGTCATGAGCGCGCTATCAAAAGCGTTGTAAAACGGCGCGGCAGAAATTCTTGCTTCGGCATATTGTCTTTGGGTGAAAATAATCTTTGAAGTTTCATCGAGGGATCCATGAACCTTTACTAGATATCTCTCAGTCCCCCGTAAGAATTCTGAAACACCTTCGTCATAATACAGCTTCGTTACACAAGTACCGCCAAGAACTTCTTGGAGGGCTTGGTCAAGAATATTCTCAAAATTCAGAGAGAAAATAATTCTAGCGTCGAGCTTTCCAATCGCTTTGTGAACTTCGGTTGGAGTGAACTTTGGAGCGCTAAAGGCTGCTCGCAGTCGAGCTTTCCAATTATGTTGATACTTATACTGAAGCCATTCGCATGCATTCAACAAATCACCTTCTTCAATAGCATCAGCGATGTGCTTTTGTGACCCATCTGGGAGATCTTCGTTGGCTTTTCGTAAAAATCCGTCCCATGTTGGTGGTCGCACACCTCCAATGCCCACCGCTTGGCGCGACACACCAGATCCAACAACCAGAACACAGCGCCGTCGAGCTATGTCGCGGACTAAGTCTTGCGGCCAATCAACCATTGATTCGAGCAATTAAATTTTTGGTTACTGAGCCAAAAATCGTCTTTGCGTCTTTTACTTTAGTAAAGTGGGCCCCGACCACACCGTCTTTCGCGAGCAATTCAAACACTGGCTTGTTATTACTCTGAGACATAGGAATAAGGCTAAATAGGTTGGGAACTGTACCAATTTCAAATGGCTGGTCAGGTATACCTTCGTCCAAACCACATTCAGTGATGATTGCGTCAATCTGGGCGCGGATTTGTTCGAAAGCCCTCACGCCACGCCGTTTCCCAGAGCTGTCCTTTTTCGCGAGATATTGTTGTGTGACATAACCCAAGAATTTAGCCTGACCGTATTCTAAATCAGGAAGTTTAGACGGGTCTTTTACATTCTGTATTCCTACGTCCCAGTCGCTTGACCAATCTGCAATCCATTCGGAAATGTTTTCGAATGCTTTCAAAGAAAATATGTCGATGGACATCGGGCTCATGAAGTAATCAGCCGAAAGCAAAATTGATCGATTGATCGCACCAAGTGACGGGCTAACATCGATAAATACATAGTCATATTCACTCAAACGGCTCAAGAGATCAGAGAAAACCAAATTAGTTCGAATTCCTCGCACATTGCCACTTTTCGCAGTTCCCCAATCCTGAGCTAAAAAGTCCTCAATTAGAGCTAACTTCGGATCCCCCGGCAAAACATCAATGCCAAAACTATCTGATCGCAACGTCGTAACTTTCTGGGAGAACCCCTCTCCTTCAGTAAGGGGTTCAATAACGTTGCGAATTGTGAATCCTTTATCCGAGTAGATCTTATCTAAGGTGTCCTCATCGAAGAAGTACTGCGTAGCATTACATTGTGGGTCGGCATCGATGACACAGACCTTCAAATCCAAGTGTAGAGCAGCATAGGCGGCAACATTACAAAGGAGAGTTGTTTTGCCGACGCCACCTTTGTTGTTGAAAAACGCAATTGATTTCATTTTTGGGTTCCCGTTAGGCGAGGCTTCTAAAAGTAGAAGGAGCCAATATTTCGAAAAGGACGATAGGAACGAACGGGAGGATGCACAAGCCAACATTGAGGTTGAGTGCATGGTGGGTGGGAAAAATAGTCAGATGCACGCTTTCTACAAGTAGCCAATGATGGTTGCGCCTGCAGCGAAAGTCTCCCTCCCGCCCAACTTGCAACCTGACCAAATTTTGACGAGAGGGGCACCCTCTCGCCGCTCTCCCAGATTTTGCCTCCTGTTTTGATCCGCGTTCTTTGTGACGCGCAGCAAAACAGGAGGCTTTTCTAAGTTTCCAAAGCTGGTGTCGATTTTCAATCGCATCACAGGAGACCCCAGATGTATCAATCCCCCCAACCTTTCGTGCCGGTCTTTGACTGGCGGGACCTTGTCGAACGCGGCGATGTCGTTCTGTTTCGGTTTCCGCTGGCGGACGAAGAGGACGCTTCCACAGGTGCCCTCCCCAAACGTCGCCCCTGCCTGGTTCTGGACGTCTTCGATAAGGGCGGAACCTGCTTTGTCGAACTCGCCTATGGGACCTCCGCCCCGACCACCGCCAACCGTGGTTACGAGGTGAGGGTAGGGAAACAGGCGTCCTGCCTCGCCGCCGGCCTGGACCGGCCGTCGCGCTTTGTCTGCGCCCGCCGGATCATCGTCAGCGTTAATCATTCTGGTTTCGATGACGACGACGATAGCGGAACACTGATCGGTCGTCTGGATCCGCCACTTATCGAGCGGATGAATGCCGTGCAGGCACGACTACATGCCGACGCTGATTTACGAGCGGCCGCGCAAGAAGATCGCCGGGAACAACAGGCACGATAGTCGCACGTAGTTCGCGGTTTCCTTTAGGGAACCGCGCCTTCGAGCGACCCCGCACCCCAAACATCAAAGGATAAAGACTATGGAACTACCATTCACACCAGGCACAGAAATTACCCCAATGGCCGCCGCGTGCTACCCGCTTGCTCGCGCCGCTGCGACGGGCATCGAACAGGATGTCCTCGACCTCATTGCCCCAAAGCCTAAACGCGAGGCCCAAGCGCTCTCGGCGCTACTTCAGCGTGGGGCGATCTTCGACAAAGGCGTTCTCACAAAGCTGCACGATCTTGTGGGCGTGCTCGATGCCGAGATCATCGAAGGAACCTATTTCGATACACATTACGATCACAGCGCAGAGAACGTGTCCGACACTCAGAAATACGGAATGGAACGTCTGACGCCGGAAGCCGACCGGCTAACCAACGCACTGGGCGTGCTAGTTGAGCTCTACGTAACGCTTTCGGCTGTGCACGACCTCCTTCGTGCCGAGAAGGCCCTTCAGGGGCTGCGCGCAGCAGCCTGACCGAACATGCGGGTTTAGATATCCCGCATCAGGCGCGCTGGCGACCCTTCTGCTGCTACAGATGTCAGCGCGCCGCCAATTCAGAGACGCCCGCACAGATAATCTCTGTGCGGGCGTAAACGATCAACCGTTAAAGGCCACCGTGTCTCGTCGTGTTGTTGGTTTTGTGTGTCCACAACCGAAAGAGAAGCGAATGACCCTTACAAATCTGATCGACCTGATAGCTGAAGTTGCCGCCAAGCGGGCCACCGAAGAGGGCAGAACGAAGGAAGAAACACCAAGCGCAGTGATTTGGATAATAGCCAAGATTCCGGCCAGATTATGGCAGTCTCTCCACAATCTTTTCAATTTTGGATTGTATTCCAAACAAAGGCGACCCAGATTTGCGCCCCAAGGAGATTCTAAATGACGGTTAAACCTCGCGTGGCAATCTATGCCCGCTACTCCTCGGATATGCAGAACCCGAAGTCTGTTGACGATCAGTTCAGCGAATGCCGCAAACACGCAGAACGCAACGGGTATGAAGTGGTCAAAGAATACGCCGACGCCGGGATGTCTGGTGCCCTACGGGACCGCCCTGGGTTTCAGGCGCTACTCGACGCAGTCCACGCACGCTCATTTGACATCGTTCTGTTCGAACACGTCGACCGCCTTGGGCGGGATCTCGAACGGGCCTCGAACTTCTACAAGGCAGCGACCTTCGCAGACATTGAGCTTCACCAGTTGGGCAAAGGTAAACTCGGCCTGCTCGACATCGGCATTATGTCCACGATGGCACAGATATTTCTTGAAGACCTCGCCCTTAAAACACGGCGCGGTCTGCGCGGAAAGTTTGAACGCGGTCAAAGCGCAGGCGGCAAATCTTACGGCTATGCCCCCCGCATCGGACAAGACGGTCTGGTTCAGAAAGGCCACGTCAGTATTGACGACAATGAAGCTGACATCGTGCGCCGCATCTTCAGGGAATACGCGTCCGGCGTGTCACCCCTCAAGATCGCGGCCCAACTCAATGCAGACGGGATCCCCTCTCCTGCCGCTAACACCAAACGCGCTACCAGCGGCCACTGGAAGCAAAACACAATCAATGGCAATCCAACGCGTGGCACCGGCATCTTAAATAATGAGCTTTATATCGGGCGTCGCGTCTGGAACCGACTACGCTATTCCAAACACCCAGAGACCGGCAAACGGGTCTCGCGTCTTAACCCTTTCGAGGATTGGGAGGTTCAGGATGTGCCTGACCTACAGATCGTCGACCAAGATATGTGGGACGCCGTCAAGGCTTTGCAAAGCGAGCACAAGAAAGTGCGCAGCATAAAACCAGCAACGGACAAGAAAGGCCTGTCGGTCGGTCAATCGTTTCGGCGGCGCAAATATCTTTTGTCTGGGTTGATGAGCTGCGGCCAGTGCGGGGGGAATCTCACCGTGGCAGGCAGTGGCAAAGCTCGCCGTTACTACTGCGCCAACGCCAAAGAGAAAGGCGCATCCGTCTGCACCGGTATGCGCGGACTGAAAGAAGCAGACGCGGCGACCTCGATCCTGTCTGGCCTCAAGTTTGGCCTGATGCAGGATGAGGCCTATGCAGAATTTCGGGAGAACTTTCTGGCGCGCAAAAAGGCAGAAGCAGAAGAGAACGGTCAAGTGCTCAAACTGCACGACAAATCCATTCTCGAGTTGAAGACCAAGATCGCGAACATTGTGCGGTCCGTTGAAGATGGCGATGCGCCGACCTCTTTGACTGCACGCTTGAAAGCACTGGAGGCTGACCTCAAAGCCGCAGAAGAAAAACGCGGGGCCATCAGGCCTACCCCGGTCACGTTGCCGGAGGACCTCCCTGTCTTTTACCGTGCCCAAATTGACGACCTGGCGGCCACTCTTTCAGATGAGGATGTCTCCGGCCGTGCGAGCGACGAGCTACATCAATGGGTTGATACAGTGGTGGTCACCTGGGACGCAGAAGCGAAGCATCATGCGCTTGAGCTGCGTGGCAAGCTATTGGAGATGCTAAACGCAACAAGGCCCGCAGGTGATGCGGGCCTTGTTGAATGCGAAAGTTCGCTAAAGTTGGTTGCGGGAGTAGGATTTGAACCTACGACCTTCAGGTTATGAGCCTGACGAGCTACCGGACTGCTCCATCCCGCAGGGGTGTGCTACCTTTGTTGAGCGCGGGCCGCAAGGCGGTTTTGCCGGATTTTTTCAAAATTGTTACATTAATTTGCAAAACCGTTTTTTCACCGGCTTTTGCGGCGCCTTGTCGCCGGTTCCTCTCTGATTTTATTGACTAAATCTTAAGGAATTGAAGGTGAGCCTGCAGATTGCACCCATACGATAGACGTTGCGCTATTCCAGCTGGCTGATCTGATAGGCGGACCGGGCGAGCCATTCTGGCGAGATTTCAACTCCCCAACCCGGCGCATCTGTCACACAGGCCTGCCCGTCCTTGATGTCATAGGGGCTTTCGACGAACAGATCATACTGCCACGGATAGTAATCGGGCCCTTCAATCGAAAATTCCAGATACTTGCCCGGATTCGGAATCGCCCGCAGCAGATGCATTGTGAACAACGTGACCAACGACCAGTTCGCGCAATGCGGAGTGACGGGCAATCCGGCAGCGGCGGCCATCTTGGCGACCCGCAATGTGCGGCTGATCCCGCCCAGATACAGGATATCGGGCTGCACAATATCGACGGCCCGCATATCTATCATGCGTTTCCACGTCGGCAGGTCGCAATCCTGCTCTCCTCCGGTCACGTCGATCTCAAGGGCATCGGTAACTTGCTTGGTCTGCTCCAGCTCCCAATAGGGGCAAGGTTCCTCGAAATGTGTGAAGCCGTTGTCTTGCAGCATATGCCCGACCTCGATCGCGCGGTCGGGGGAATAGCAACTGTTGGCGTCGATCAGCAGATCAACATCATCGCCCAGCGCGCGACGGATTGTCGGGATGATTTCTTCGGTGCGGCCGGGCCACTCGTCCTTGTTGCGACCGACCTCGGCACCGGCACGTACTTTGAAGGCATCAAACCCTTGGGTGTCGCGCAGATGTTTTAGGCGGGCAGCCTCGTCCTTGGGGGTGATGTCGCGCTTCATCGACGATGCATAGGCGCGGATCAGACCCGGTGTGCCGCCCAGCAATTCAGCGACCGATTTGCCCTGCTGTTTGCCGCGCAGATCCCAGATTGCCGTGTCCACCCCCGCCATCGCGCGGCGCAGGTACGAGCCGGGGAATTTATGTTCACGCTCGGCCACGATATCCAACAGGTCATCCAGATCGGTCGTGTCCTGACCAAGGACATGCGGCGCGACCTGCCGGTGCAAAACTTGACAGGTGATATCTGAATGATAGGTCGATACCTGCCCCCAGCCTTGCGATCCGTCCTCAGCTGTGACGCGCACAAAGCCGACATCGGGGGTGGTGAATGTTTCGATCGATTTCAGCTTCATCTGGTGCCCTTTTATCGCTGCGCGTCGGAAAGAATAATATCCGATGCTTTTTCCCCCACCATGATGGCAGGCGCGTTTGTATTGCCGGTCGGAATTGTTGGAAAGATCGACGCATCCGCGACCCGCAGCCCCTGAATGCCATGCACCCTAAGGCGCGGATCAACAACGGATGTGGCGGGATCACTGCCCATGCGGCAGGTCGAACATTGGTGGAAAACGGTCCATGATTTCTGTCTGATATACGTCAGGATATCTGCGTCGCTGACCACGTCCGCCCCCGGAAAAAGCTCGCTTTCGATGACCGCTTTCATCGCGCTGGTGCCCGCGATCTGGCGCATCAGTTTGGTGCCCGCCAACATCATCGCGCGGTCATGATCGGTGTCCAGATAGTTTGGGTGCATTTCGGGCGCATCCATAGGATCGGGTGATTTGATCTGCAGGTGCCCGACGCTGGTGGGCTTGCACGGATTAAAGCCCATTAGAAAACCTGCAAACGGATCGGGGTTCATCAAGGGGCGTACCCCGACAGGCGCGCGGGTATAGCTGACAGGTGAAAAATAAAGCTGCAAATCAGGCCCGTCCGAGGTTTCCGAGACGCGCACGAAACCGCCCCCCTGATTAAGGCTAAGCGACAGCGGGCCCTTGCGCGAAATCGCATAGTGCAACGCCGCTTTCACCTTGCCCAGCAGCGGACCCAGTTCTTGGTTCAGGCTGGGCACCCGCGACATATACAGGTTGTCGCTGCCCAAATGATCTTGGAGGTTACGGCCCACCTGCGACGCGTCAGACACAACGTCGATCCCATGCTTTTGCAGCACAGACCCCGGCCCGATACCCGAAAGTTGCAACAGTTGCGGCGAATTGATCGCACCACCGCATAGGATAACCTCGGCCCTTGCCTGCACTTTATGCGTTTGACCGCCCCGCCGGTATTCAACGCCCACGGCACGTGTGCCATCCAGCAAGACCCGCGTGACATGTGCCTTGGTGCGCAGTTCAAGATTACGACGTTTTTTGGCGGGGTTCAGATAGCTGCGCGACGCCGAGGCCCGATAGCCGCCTTTGGTCGTGATCTGATAGCAAGCAGCCCCATCCATGTCGCGGCCGTTATAGTCGCGGTTGGTCGGGATACCGGCCTGCGCCGCACCCTCAAGATAGGTGCGCGTCAGCGGATGCACCTCGTCTGACACGTCATGGACCGCGAGGGGGCCACCGACGCCACGCGCATCATTTTGCGGGCCGTCCCAATCTTCCATACGGCGAAAGACGGGTTCAATGTCATCCCATGCCCAGCCGGGGGCGACCGCATTCCATTCTTCGTAATCACGGGGGTGCCCACGCACATAGACCATGGCATTGATCGAACTCGATCCGCCCAGCACCTTGCCACGTGGCCAATAGGATCGTTGGTCATCAAGGCCGGGTACGGGTTCGGTCGTGTATTTCCAGTTCACCCGCTTGTCGTAATACACTTTGCCATAGCCGATGGGCATCTGGACCCACGGATTCAAATCTGATCCGCCCGCCTCAAGAAGTAGCACGCTGAACTTGCCGCAATGTGTCAGCCGGTTGGCTAAAACGGACCCAGCCGACCCCGCGCCGACAATTATATAGTCAAACTCATCCAAGCGATTTCTCCGAAGGCGGGGCGCTGCGTCTGCGTAGTGATCATCCATTCACCACGATTCTCAAGAGGGCTGCAATAGGGAGGGCCGATACGGGGCGCTATTTCAAGTTTGTGCCCCCTTTTCGAGCATGACACCAATAACGGTTTCAGCAGCACAACTCAGATCCCAAAACGTGTATTGTGTTTAGCTTCCATAATCTTAAGCTAACCTTACTTATCGAGCGATGGGTTCCGCCTCACTGCTGAACTGCCCCCCAAAGGACACTGCCACATGGAAACGAACATTCAAGAAGACGCAACATTTCTGGCCAAACAAGTCGCCACGGGTGCCGCGTCTGCGGATGAACTGCTTGACGATGCATTGGCGCGGGTAGCCGCCTTTAATCCGCAGTTGAATGCCGTTGTCTTGCTGCAAGAAGAAACAGCCCGCCAAGCCATCAAGGCAGGCCTGCCGGAAGGGCCGTTTAAGGGTGTGCCGTTCTTGATGAAAGACCTTGGGGCAGAGGCAAAGGATTTCCCCTCGCATAGCGGGTCCAATCTGCTGAAAGACACGGTCTATTCCTATGACAGCGCTATTTTCGACCGCATGCGCAGCACCGGCGTTGTCACCTTCGGGCGTACCACTTCGCCCGAGGGCGGGATTGGCCCGGTGACTGAATCCAGCGTCTACGGTGGGCCGACGCGCAATCCATGGAACCTGTCGCATACCTCTGGCGGGTCATCCGGCGGGTCGGGTGCTGCGGTGGCAGCGGGCATCGTGCCAATGGCACACGGGTCGGATGGCGGCGGTTCGGTGCGCATCCCCGCGTCAAGTTGCGGCTTGTTCGGCTTCAAGGCCACGCGCGCCCGTTTTCCAGACGGTCCGGCCTCGGGCGAGGGTTGGGGCGGCATGGCGATTGACGGGTTTCTGTCCCGTTCGGTGCGCGACAATGCCACGATGATGGATGCCTGCGCCGGCCCCGACGCCGGTGCCCCCTATGCGGCCCCCGCGATGGAAATGTCATATAACCAAGCCATCACACGCCCGCCGCGCCGCCTGCGCATTGCGCTGTGTGACACGACATTTACCGGCGGGGCCATTGACCCTGCGTGCAAGGAAGCCGTGCAAAAAACCGCACAGATATTGGAAAGCCTAGGCCACCAAGTGACCCCCGGCTGCCCCCAAGCTGACCACGAAGGCATGATGCACGCCTGGACCAAGATCGTCGCCTGCGGTACCGCGCTTTGGATCGAAAACACGCTCAAGGCCAAGGGGCGCGACTTGCAGCAGGGCGACATTCAGGGCGTGGCGCGCGGGGCATTGAAATATGCCAGCGAAATCTCGGGGGCGGCGTATCTGGGGGCGGTCAATAAAATCCACGCCTATGGCCGCCAGATGGCTGCGGCATTTGACGGTGTCGATGTCATCCTGTCCGCAACCTTGGCGGAACCCCCTGCCCTTGTTGGCAGGTTCACCCATGAACGCGAAGACTTTGAAAACTACCGCGTCGGTCCGGGGGGCGTTTTCGAGTATTCACCATTCTGCGCGGCGTTCAATGCAAGCGGCCAACCCGCAGCATCGGTGCCCCTGCATTGGACAGATGACGGCCTGCCCGTAGGCATTCATCTGGCCGCACCCTTTGGCGATGACGCGACACTGATCGCGCTTTGTGCAGAACTTGAGCAGGCAGCACCTTGGGCGCATCAAACACCGAAAATGCTTACAGAATATCTTGCTTAGTGACGGCGCGCGACGCAGGGTGAAGGCCGAAACAAAGGAAATATACGTGAACACAGATATCGCAATTGATGCACGCCATGTCGGCAAGATTTACGGAACAGGTGCAAGCGCTGTTACCGCACTTGGCGATGTTTCGATCAGCATTAAAAAAGGTGAATTTTTTACGCTGCTTGGGCCATCGGGATGCGGCAAAACCACGTTGCTACGCTGCATCGCAGGGTTCGAGACGCCCACCAAAGGCTCCATCCATCTGTCCGGCACAGACATTACCTATGACCCGCCCTATCAGCGCCCGGTTAATACGGTGTTCCAGTCTTATGCATTGTTTCCCCATTTGACCGTCGCGCAGAATGTTGCCTTTGGTTTGAAAATGCGCGGGGCGTCCTCGGCGGATGTGGCAAGGGCGGTGGACCGCGTGCTGGCTCTGGTCAAGCTTGAGGATTTCGCAAATCGTCTGCCGCAACAATTATCCGGTGGGCAGCAACAGCGTGTGGCCCTTGCCCGCGCCCTTGCGCCTGAACCGCAGGTGCTTTTGCTGGATGAACCGCTGTCGGCGCTGGATCTGAAACTGCGCAAGGAAATGCAAAGCGAATTGAAGCGGCTGCAATCCGAGACCGGGATTACCTTTATCTTTGTGACTCACGACCAAGAAGAAGCGTTAACCATGTCGGACCGGATCGGCGTCATGTCAGCCGGCGCGCTTTTGCAAGTTGGCACACCGCACGATATTTATGACCGCCCCGCCACCCGATTTGTGGCCGATTTCATTGGCGAGACGAATTTCCTGAACGGCACCGTCGAGGGCGATCAAGTGCGGATCGGCACCGGTGATTTGCTGGCCGTGCCGCTGGATGGTGAAACAGGTGCCGTGACCCTGGCCATTCGGCCCGAACAGGTCAGCGTGACATCGGCACCAGCCGAACTAAGCGGCAAAATTACCGACGCGACCTATATGGGCACCGACACCCACTATACGATTGAACTGAAAGACGGCAGCCCATTGGTTGCCCGCATTCAGTCGAATTCGACGGGTGCGTTTGGGGTGGGTGATGCCGTGGGCGTCGCAATCGACGCGCGTGCCGTACAGGTTCTGAAATCATGAGCACCCCCGAAACCAAACGCAAAGCCCCACGCAGCAAAGGCGTCAATGGCTGGCTTTTGTCGGCACCGGCCCTGATCCTTCTGCTCGTCGCAGCAAGCGGCCCGTTGCTGATCGTCGCGTTTTATTCTGTTCTTGAAAAAGGCGACTATTCGGGCGTTCGCTGGGTTCTTTCCGGCGAAGGCTGGTTCCGCGTTCTGTTCGAAAAGGACATCTTTGACCAGACGGTCAGCCTTGCTGATGCCAACCTGTCGATCTTTTGGCGGTCCATCAAACTGTCCGTCGCCACAACCATCATCACCTTTGGTTTTGGCCTGCCCACCGCGTGGTTTATTGCCACCCGCCCCGCAAAATCGCGGGCATTCTGGCTGTTTTTGATCACGATCCCCTTTTGGACAAACCTGCTGATCCGCACCTTTGCGATCATGGAGGTGATCCGGAACCAAGGGATCCTGAACACCTTTCTCATCCACTTTGGCCTGATCTCGGAGCCCATCCAGATTTTGTACACCGACACGGCCGTTCTGATCGGGATGACCTATGTCTATCTGCCGCTGATGGTTCTACCGCTTTATGCCGCCATCGACCGGTTTGATTTTCGCCTGATCGAGGCGGGGTATGATCTGTATGCCTCGCGGTGGCAGGTTTTGCGCGGGGTGATCCTGCCCATCATCAAACCGGGCATCGTTGCCGGGTCCATTCTTGTGTTCATCCCCAGCCTTGGTGCCTACGTCACCCCCCGTGTTCTGGGCGGCGGAAAGAATATGATGATCGGCAACTTTATCGAATTGCAGTTTGGCCAAGGGCAAAACTGGCCTTTGGGGGCGGCGCTTTCGACCTTGTTGCTGCTGGTCGTGCTGGTGTCGCTGATTGTCTACACACGGGCCTCGTCAAAGGATAACTCCAATGGGTAAAACACGCGCTTTCGACGTCACCACCCTGCCCGGGTTTACCTTTATCGCGATCCTTGCGTTTGTGCTGCTTTATGCGCCGATCATAACGCTGGTTATCTATTCGTTTAACGGTGGTAACTCAGTCAACCAATGGGGCGGGTTTTCGCTGGAATGGTATGCCGTCGCCGCCCAAAACGAAGCCGTGCAAGACGCCACAGCCCGGTCGCTGATCATTGCGGTGTGGGCGTCGGTCATATCAACGGCTGTGGCGACAATGGCCGCACTTGGCACCACACGGCGCGGTAAATTCACCGGGCAAACGGTGATCTATGTGATCATCAACCAGCCCTTGATGGTGCCTGAAATCGTCACGGCGGTTGCCCTGCTCATCTTCTTTTCTTCGGTCAAGGTTGCGACGGGGTACAGCGGGCTGGGCTATCTGATTTTGGCGCATTCGGCGTTTTGCATCCCCTTTGCCTATTTGCCGATCAAGGCGCGGCTAGAAGGGATGGACACTACCATGGAAACCGCCGCTGCCGATCTGTACGCGACACCATGGCAGACGTTTCGCTATGTCACGCTGCCGCTGCTGCTGCCGGGGGTTATCGCGGGGGCAATGCTGGCGTTTATCATCTCGCTTGATAACGTCATCATCACCGAATTTGTAAAATCCGCCGGACAGGATACGCTGCCAACCTATATGTTGGGCCAATTGCGCCGCGCGCTAACGCCGGAGGTAAACGCGATATCGACCGCGCTGCTTGCCCTGACGATCCTGATCCTGACGGTATTCGTTTTCGTCACCAAAAAGCGGGACTAACCCGCAAATCATCAACACTGGAGAACCACATGAGAACCATTTTAATCGCGACCACAGCTTTGATAAGCAGCACAATCGGTGCCTATGCCGAAGGGGAGCTGAACCTCTTTAACTGGGGTAACTATACCAGCCCCGAAATGATCGAAAAGTTCACCGCGCAAACCGGTATTACTGTCACGGTCACTGACTATGACAGCAACACAACCGCCCTCACCAAGGTCGAGGCAGGCGGTTCGGGTTTCGATCTGGTCGTGCCATCGGCCAACTATATTCCCGTCTATGTCCGCAAAGGTCTGATCGCCGAGCTGGATCACTCCAAGATACCGAACATCGGCAACATCGCCGCCGAATGGAAAGACGTGCCATGGGATCAGGGCCGCACGCATTCCGTGCCATGGCAGTGGGGATCTGTTGGTATTGCGGTTAACACATCCGTCTATGGCGGCGACGTGAACACATCTGAATTGTTCATGGACCCACCCGAGGAACTGGTTGGCAAGATCAACGTCGTTCCCGAAATGACCGATGTGATCAACATGGCAATCTTTAATCAGGGCGGCGAGGCCTGCACCGAAGACCTCGAGCTGCTGAAAAAAGTCCGCGACAAGATGATGGCGGCCAAGCCCAAGTGGCTGTCGATGGATTACGGCACCACAGACAAGCTGTCGTCGGGTGACTATGCGGCATCGGTGAACTGGAACGGGTCCACCATGCGGGCGCGGATCAACAACCCCGACATCGTTTATGGCTATCCCAAGGAAGGCTATCCCTTGTTCATGGATTCGGTCGCCCTGCTGTCCGACGCCAAGAACGTGGACGAGGCATACCAGTTCATCAACTTTATCCTCGAGCCTGAAAATGCGGCGATGATTTCCAGTTTTGCGCGCTATGCAAACGGTGTTGCCGGGTCGGAAGAGTTCATGCCCGAAGACATGAAAACCGCGCCCGAGATCGTGGCACCAGCCGAGCTGGCGGCTGCTGGTAAGTTCATTCCCACCTGCCCTCAGTCTGCAACGGATCTGTACACTGCGATCTGGACTGAATTGCTGAAGTAAGACCCATTTGGCGGGGCCGCGCATGGCCCCGCCAATTCTTTAGATGATGACTATTTTCGGTCGCAGCGGGTTAAACCTCGACCAGATGGTTATCCCACCGCAGCGCATCTGATTGCACAAAGGCCGGGCCATCGCTGCCCAAGCCGCCGATGTCCCCCCTGCCCGATGTAATCGCAAAACCGCGATCTTGAGGGGCGACGCCGCAGACATCTTGCAGCTCGAACACCTGATCAAGCGTCAGATCGTTCGCATCATATTGGTGCAATACACCCCCTTTGGGCGATGTCACCGCAATCTTTTTGCCGTTTCTTGAATAGGCGATACTGCCGATATATCCGCCCAATCTGCGGGCTTCATCCTCGTCCGCCCCGATCAGTTGAATGGCCTGCCCCTGCCGGTGCTGACCGATCAGGTCAGACATCTGGCCATCGCCCTGCCATTGCATCCCAAACGCCACCTGACCGCTTGGCCCGATCGCTAAATGGCGGATCGAGTTTTTATGCATTTCAGGCGGCAGTTGCGCTATGTCGATGATCTCGCCTTGGTTCAGATAGGTCAGGTTCGGCTGCATTGTGGCGATGTTCAGTTTCACGCGCCCTGAATCGGGATGCGTGTCGATCCCGCCATTTGCAACAACCAGAACATCCGACCCCGGAAGCCGCTTGATGTCATGCGGCCCGACACCGCCGCTGTCGAACTCGCCTACGCGGGTATAGCCCTTGCTGACATCCCAGACGCCGATGCGACCTTGGCCGTGTTCATAATCATTCTCGGTCGTGAACAACCAATCGCCGTCTTGGGAAAACGCCCCGTGGCCGTAAAAATGCCGACCCTCGGGCGAATGTAGCTGCGCTTTGACGGCCCCCGAAACGCAATCGATCACGATGGCAAAGGTGCCCGGACGCCGCGCGAATGCAACGGCTTGGGGGCGTATGGGGTGGGCAGCGGCAGCATGGCCGCGCGCGGGCAGTGGAATTTCAAACGTGATGTCCAGCGCCTTGCCGATCCCGCACAGGGCGAATGACCCGTCAGGCTTGGCCGCTGCGGCCAGATAGGCCGGGCCGCCCGCATCTGCCCATGTCGGTTTCGGGATCAGACCCGCGGCCAACAATCCCCCCAAAAATCGCCGTCGGTTGGCCTGCATATCAATCCCCGTCCAACGCGTTAAAGCCCGCAGCCACACCCAATGTCGGCCCAAGCTCCTGCCGGGCAATATCGCGAATGGCATCGACGGATTGCTGCACGACTTCGACCTTCAATCGGGTTTGCGGCGCGGCGACCCCTGCAAAAACCGGATCGTTCAAGGCACCAAGTTCCGCCAACGTGGTCTCGAATGCGTGCTGTGAACGCGCGGCCAAATCAGCATTGTCGCCCGCCAAAAGCATCATCAAGTTTTCAAGGCTCTCAAGGCTGATCATGACATGGCGCGCAGAACGGCCCGAACGCCAAACCTCGGCACGGGTCGGGCGCGGTTTGTCAAAGCTGCCCAAGGGCCGGCCCAACCGCGTGTCTGATGTAAATTCCAGCCCTGTGGTCAATGCCTTGAACAGTTCTTGTACGGTTTCCTCTTGGGTGCGGTAGGTGCCGTTTGGGCCGGGGTTCAGCAAGCGGGCGGCATAGTCACCCTGCCAGTCTGTCAAAATCTCGGCTGTTGTGGCCGCGATGTCTGCCGCGACCGCTTGCACCAATGCGCAGTGATAGGCGGCGGGGCCTGCCGTGCTCAGCGCATCGTCATACAGCAGAAACTCCATCCCATAGAATCCGCGCCCGGCGATCGATACCTGGGAAAACTCTTGCGGGGTTGCGATGATCGGGTCTTGGTCCGCGATCAACGTGCCAAGCGTGCGCGGCGTCACGCCACGGCTGTCCGGCCAGAACGCCAGTGCAAAGGCGCGGTCATTGATTTCAGTCGGGCCAAAGCGCAAATGGCTGACCGCCACCCACGCATCGAACGCATCGCCATAGGCCGCCCGCAAGGTTTCAGAATCTGGCGTGCACTCCGCTATGGCTGCGTCTGCCAACCGATCAGAGGTTTGCGCCAATGCCTCGAACCTTGGCAAGATATGTGTGTCGATCACTTTGCCCACCAAAGGGTCAGCGGCTTGCGCCGAAGCCACGCAAGGCGCGGCGACAGCCAAAGCGATCAATAGAATGCGTTTCATAAGCTCTCCAAATAGGTGATCAGTGCAACCCGGTCCTTGGTCGGCATCTCGATCACTGCGTCACGTTGGGTTTGCGCCTCGCCGCCATGCCACAAGACGGCCTCGAGGATCGATCGCGCACGACCGTCATGCAGAAAATACGTGTGCCCGCTGACCTGCTGTGTCAAGCCGATGCCCCACAACGGCGCTGTGCGCCATTCGCTGCCTGATGCCCGCGCCTCGGGGCGGTTGTCGGCTAAGCCCGGCCCCATGTCGTGCAACAACATGTCGGTAAACGGCCAGATCAGCTGAAAGCTTTGTTCTGGTTGGTCTTGCAGTCGGTGGGTCACAAAGCTGGGCGTGTGGCACGAGGTGCAGCCAGTTTCGTAAAACAGTTTTTTGCCCTGCAAGACCTGTGGGTCATCCGCGCCCCGCCGCGCTGGAACGCCCAGATTGCGGCTATAGAACGCCACAAGATCCAGCCCTTCGGCGTCGACTTCGTATATACGGTCGTCACCGTCACCGTGAATGGCGGCTTGGCAATCGGTCTGCGCAACGGTGCATTCCCCGGCCCCCGATGGGTGCAACGGCGACGAAATGCCTATGTCACCCGCAAACGCCGCGGCCGACTGTTCCAACACCGTGGGTGCCCCCGCCTTGAGCCCGAACCGCCCCAGCATCGGTTGTTGATAAACACCCGACATCACAACATTGGGACGGCCCGAAATGCCATCCCCATCCAGATCATCAGGGTCCGCACCGGCCAGAATATCTTGCGCCGGGATCGCCTCAAGCAGGCCAAGGCCGATCATCTGCGGCGCGACCCGCGGGCTTAGCATCGCGTCAGGGTGCAACGGGCCATAGCCCAGATTATCAGCGGTGTAGGTCGGTGCCCGCAAGCTGACGATTGTGCCGTCCGCCAATTCAACAGGCTGCTCTTGATAGCTGATTCCGAGGCTGTATTCAGCCTTGTATCCCTGCACCGCGAAATCCTGCAATTGTGTGCCATAGGTGGGGTCAGGCAGGGTCGCAAAATATCCGTTAATGTCGGCCATTGCATCGTCTGGGGTGCCGGGGATCGACACCCGCAAGAAAATCGAAATCGCGTTGTCGGCGGTGTTTTCCGGCGGATGCCCGCGCCCGTCTTTCAGATGACAACGCTGGCACGACCGCGCATTAAACAGCGGGCCAAGCCCATCGGATGCCAAGGTCGAAGACGGCGCGGACACCCATAGCTTGCGGAACAATCCATTGCCCACTTTGAACGTCAGTTCGTCCTCAAAGCTGATATTCCCCGACGGTTGCGAGAACGCATCGGCATCCTTGCGCGCGCGCACAGTGGCTGCACCCGCCGGTTTGTCTTCAAAACGCTGTGCTTTGGAAAAATCATGCGTCGGCGTCGTCACATCCGCGATACGTGCGGCTTCTTGTGGCGTTCTGGGGACGACATTCAAATGCGGATCGCCCAGATCCCACGGTCTTTCACCGGAAATGGCGGAGGTTCCAAGAACCACCGCCATCGCCACCCCGCTTCCGATCATTATTAATTTATGAACTTTCAAGTGAGGCATTTGGTTTTTCACTGCTCTTATCTAGGGTAACAATTGCTTGCCCATCGACAGCTCACCCATGGGGCCATCTTGGCCGGGCAGGGTTTGGCATGTTTAAGGGGCACAAACAATTGTCAAAGCTTTCTAGAATGATACCACTGCCGCCAGACCGGCGGAAGTCGATTTGACCCCATCCACATCAAAACGGGCCAGACCAAAGTTGATCTCGGAGTTTTCGGTCAGGGCGCGATCAACGCCCAACGCGATCATGCTGTCGGTGCCAGATTGCGTATCAACAAGCGTTCCCGTCGACGAGAACGTCCAGTCGCCCAAGCCATAAGCGCCGCCCAATGTGGCATATGTCGCGTTTTCATCTTTGCCGCCCGCACCGCTGAAATGCGCCACCTCAAAGATCGTATCAAAACCATTGCCAAAATCATGCGCCAGACCTGCGATAATGCTGTTTTCGTCAGACACATCGCCCGTCCCTGCCGACAATTGCCGCGCGCCGACCCATCCGGTGGTTGCGCCAAATTCTTGGGTGTACTGGATCGCAAAGTTGTTCAGCTTGCTTGTGTTGCCGACGCCGCCTGCCGCCACAGAATTGCGGCCACGCTTTGTCCCGACGCTGTTGCTTAGGCCGGTATCATCCGCGTAAAATACCGCAAAGGACAACACACCGCCCGTGCTGGCCAATGTCGTCTCGGCGGTCAGGCCGATCATCTCGGCCAGTTCGTAATCCTCGGCCAGTGAGGTGCCATAGAACCCCGGTGCCGCGTCCCATGCGACGCCGAATACCGGGCTGATCTTACCTGCGGAAACGATCGCGCCGCCCAGATCAAACCGCAAACCCAATTCGCTGACGTAAAGGCCCAGATCATCCAACTGGCGGCTTTCTACTGCGTCCGAAACGGATTCGAATGTCAGCCCACCAAAGGCGGTAATGCGATTGGTTAATGCCGCCTCGAACGCGGCTGAGATTGTCACATAGGTGTCGGTCAACTCGGCCGATGCATCATCCGATGATAGGGTGCTATCAACGCCGATCTCGGCGGTGCCTTCCCATTCAAACCCTGTTTCCTGGGCTGATACGGCCGTGGCACCCGTGATGCTGACGGCGCAAAGCGCCGCCACAAATACTGTCGTCTTCATCGTTATTTTCCTGATTTTTTATTTATTATCGGTCAGCCCCCCTTGGGGCCGACCGATCCGCTTATTGGAATACTGCGTTCGGATCATCAAGGCTGTCTGAGCCTTCAAATGCGATTTGATCAAGGCCAAGGGTTTTGACCACCCGTTCAATCGACCGTGTCTGATCAATCAGGCCATTCACACCGCCCATAACCAACGCTTCGCCAGCTTGGTTGCCGCGCTCCAGCATTTGGTCGTAGGAAAAACCAGCCTCGGCTGCGGATTTGATGCGGCCCAGTGCCATCATGGTGGTGCTCAGCTTGCCCTGCATTTCAGCATCAAGGTCGGCGTCCGTTTCAGCAACCATATCAGACAGCGACGGCCCTGAAATCAACGTTCCGTCAACGCGCACATATTCGCCAAGATAGACGTTTTGCACGCCCATTCCGTCGTAGTAGTGGCTGTTATGCGTGTTGTCCGAGAAGCAGTCATGCTCTTCTTCTGGGTCATTCAACATAAGCCCAAGACGCATGCGTTCGCCAGCCTGCTCACCATAGGACAAAGACCCCATACCTGTCAGCATTGCCGCGAGGCCTGCGTCTTCGTCACCCAAAAGCGTCGTGCGCGCGGCACCGTCGTCAGCCCATTGTGCGGCCATCCATTCCAGATCGGACACCAGCAGATCGGTGGCCGCCTTTAGATATGCACCGCGGCGGTCGCAGTTGTCGTTCGTGCAGGCATCACCCGCCGCATAATCTGTCCAAGAACGTTCACCCGCGCCGTGGTCATTGCCATTCAAATCTTGGCCCCACAGCATGAATTCAATCGCGTGATAGCCCGTGGCCACGTTGGATTCGACGCCATCAGCCTCGTGAAGCGTATCTGACAACAGCGCTGGCGTGATCGCGGTGGCGTCAATTTCCTTGCCGGACAACGTGAACGTGGGGCTTGCCACGACGTTCAGAACCGCAAACTCGTTCTCGTCCGATGCGCCGCCATAGGACGCATCAACATAGTCGATCAGCCCCTCATCCAGCGGCCACGCATTCACCTTGCCCTCCCAGTCGTCAACGATGGCATTCCCAAAACGGTACACCTCGGTTTGCTGATAGGGGACGCGCGCCTGAAGCCAAGCAGAACGGGCCGCGGTCAGGTTTTCAGCGGACGGGGCATCGACCAATGCGTTGACGGCCGCTTGCAAGCGTTGCGCAGTGATCAAGCTGTCTTGGTAATTGGCTTGCGCGATTGTGACGTAAGTATTCAGCACCTCGGCCTTTTCCACCGCCAATGCCGGTGTCGCAAGCGCCAGTACGGCTACCGTCGTCATATATGTCATACGCTTCATTTGTTCGTCCTCTTAATGTAATGTCGTTGGATAAGGTGTCGGGCTTGGCGCGGTCGCCAAATGCATCCGCTTAAGGGCCAGCCCGAAATCGGCTGCGCATGATACGATGAGCGGTGCGACGTCGGCCCGCACGAGTAAAGTCGCGATCAACATGGCGTCCTCGTGGTCGCCATCTGCCGCTGATGTCACGAAAGTCGCAAAACAGGATTCGTCAGCGCCAAGGCATTTGCATTCAACCGAATGCCGCATCAATGGCCTGCGTCCGTGGCGGGCACAAAGGCTGCACAACTGTTCAAAAGATTGCAGCGCCTTGCGGCCCCTGACCGGGCCCAGCGCCGATGACAGATCTTTCCAGACCTTTGCCTGCGCATCTGCACCATCTGACCAAAGCCGCAAAAATATGACCGATGCCGCGCCGATATGATCAAGCTCGGTCACATAGCCGACAGGTGCGCCGCCGCGATTTTGCCGGGGCTGCGTCATTTGGTTAAAATCAACTTGCCGGCGCGCGTGATCCGCAGCGTATAAGTCTGGTCTTCCAAAACGATCTGCGCCAATTCACCGCTTTTGGTCAGATCACGGGCATCATAGGTCGGCAAAGCGGATTGATGTGATGTCATCTGAGGCGGGGATTGTTGGAGGCTCATGAGCCTGCTCCAACACGGGCTTTGGGTTTGCTCGGCGCGTGTCCTTGTGCGCCAAAGCTCATGGATACCAGTGGTGCGATAAATAACATTCTAAAAAGACCTCGCGTGTCGAATCTGTCGCCAGCACCGCAATCGGAATCGGGATGGCTTGCACGAGGTCTTTCCTGATTTATTTAGTAAGGTATGTCAATCCGACAAGTTTAGTCAGATTAAAGAAGTTCCGGATTTCCGCGATAACCGCCGCTTTGCAGGGCATGGAGTATCATCCCTGCGCCCCGTATACCGTCATAATAGTATGCACCGCGCGATCGACATTGCGGTCCATACGATCATAAGGGATGTCACAAACGCCCAGCATCGCACGTTTCATGCCCGACCCCGTGAACAGCGCCATCAGGTCTTCGGCAATGTCCTGCGGTGTTTCCGTCAAGAGTAGTAGCCCGTTATCGGCGGCTTCTTGGATGATCCGCGCAAGGGCATTGTTCGTTTTGCCATAGGCAGCCAGAAAGAACGCTTGCCCCATATCGGGATTCTTGCGCGCTTCCTCGTGGATGACGCGGCTAAATTCAATTGTGTCACTAGAGTTCAAAAAAGTGAGCAGACGCATACCAAATTGCGTTAACGCGTTTTGCAGATCGTCGCGCGTTTCAATTCTGGGCTGATCCGAACCGCTGATTTTGGCTGTTTCAAGCTCGGTCAGGCGGCGCAAAATGTCCGTCATATTGGTGAAATGCCTATATATCGTGGCCTTTGACACCGCCGCCTCACGCGCCAGCATATCTGTAGACACACCAGAAAACCCGTGCTCAAAAAACAGATCACGGGCCGCGTTCAAAATTCTCGTCTCCGCTGAAAACATACTCATAACTACACCAAATTGGATTTTAATCACACTGAAAGTACTAATCAGTACTTAGTTGCCTTGCGCCTGATGTCAAACAGCTTAAGTACCAGCCAGTACTCACCAGGAGCCCGGCATGATCAAACCTGTTTTAACCGCAATCATCTGTCTTTTACCACTGGCAAGCGTCGCCCAAGACACGGCTGTTTTGACGCCTTCCGGCGATTTAGCGCCGATGCGAGCCGTAAAGCTGATCACGCCAAGCGGATCGACACAGCCAGACAAGCGGGTCTTTTTCGGGCAGATCGTGGCCAAGGAAACCGTGGATGTATCGTTCGAGGTCGGCGGCCGGCTGGTTTCATTCGATGCCCAAGAGGGTGAGTTCATGGAGGCTGGCACGCAGATTGCAGCTTTGGATCATGCCCCCTTTGAACGCGCAGTCGAACGCGCGCGCCTGCAGCTGGCACAGTCAGAGCGTGATTTCGTGCGCTTGCAAAAGCTGGCCCAGTCCAACACCGTCGCAGAAACGCAGGTCGAAGACGCCAAAACCGGTCGTGACCTTGCAGCGGTTGCCCTGCAAGAAGCTCAGGATGCGCTGGATGATGCCACATTACATGTTCCATTCCGCGCGCTTGTCGCATCGCGGCTGACGCCCAACTTTGCCAACGTATCCCCCGGTCAGGCCATTGTTCGCCTGCATGACATGTCCGAGGTCCGCGTCGAAATTGACGTGCCCGAACGGTTGTTCCAGCAGCGCGATGCCACGGGTGGTCTGACCTTTACCGGTTCATCGCCCCTGTTCCCCATTGAGGTGCCGCTTGAGCTGCGCGAATTCAACGCCGAAACCCAAAACATCGGCCAAAGCTACCGCGTCACATTCGCGCTGCCAGCCGATATGGTCAGCCCCGCGATCATTCCCGGCGCATCGATGACAGTAACCGCCACGATGCACTCAGCAACGGCCCCCGTCGCGATCGTTCCACCGTCTGCCGTGACAATCGACAGCGGCATCACAAAAGTGATGGTTTATACGCCAAACGCAGATGCCAAAACGGGCACCGTTGATTGGCAAGCCGTCGATGTTGGATCAGCAACGGGGACTGACATCACCGTGTCCGGTCTGGACCCCGATGCGCAAATTGTGGCCGCTGGGGCGCATTTACTAAGGGCTGGCGACGCCGTGCGCCCCTATGCCGGGCTAAGCGTGGATTGATCTGATGAAAATTGCACGTTTTTCGATCCAGTATCCAATCTACACTTGGATATTCATTCTGTTTTCACTGTTTGGTGGCGCGTTTGGCTATCTCTCTGTTGGCAAGCTGGAAGACCCCAGTTTCACGCTGAAAAGCGCGCTGGTGATTACCCCCTACCCCGGCGCGAATGCGGCTGAAGTATCGACCGAAGTATCCGAGGTGCTGGAAGCAGAAATCCAGCAAATGGATGAGATTAAACAGGTCACATCCCGCAACACCCAAGGTCTGTCGGTGATCGAGGTCGAGGTTCAAGATACATACGACGGGGAAGAGCTTGTTCAGGTCTGGGACGATCTGCGTGACCGCGTATCGGATGCGCGGGCTGACCTGCCTGACGGGGCCCTGACATCTATTGTGAATGATGACTTTGGTGACGTTTACGGCATTTTATACGCGGTGTCGGCCCCCGGCTTCACAGACGCCGAAATCTGGGAAATCTCGACATATTTGCGCCGCAACCTGTTGACCGTCGAAGGTGTTGCGAATGTCCAGATACAGGGTCTGCCCGAAGAGGCGATATTCGTTGAACCTTCCTCGCAGATTCTGTCATCGCTTGGCGTTGATCCGACCCTGATCATCGGGGCAATCAGCGCATCCACCGAAGTCAACGCAACCGGTTTCGTTTCAAACGGCACGAGCAATCTGCGCGTCTCGGCCCCGTCGGCCCAAGACAGTGTAAGCGAGATCAGCGGCCTTACATTTGGGTTTCAGGGCGAGGTAATGAACCTGCTTGATATCGCCGCCGTCAGCCGTGGTCGTGTCGATGAACCCGAACATATTCTGCGCCACAATGGTCAGGAAATATTCACCATGGGCGTGTCGGGCCTGTCGTCCGAAAACATCGTGGCGGTCGGCCACCGGGTCGAGGCCGAGCTGGAAACACTGCAAACGCTGTTGCCCATCGGTGTCACGATCGAGCCGATTTACGAACAACATCGCGTCGTTGAGGAATCCAACGGTGCCTTCCTCGTCTCGCTTGCGCTTTCTGTCGGTGTGGTGATTGCCGTTCTGGCCATTTTCATGGGGCCACGCGCGGCAGTTGTTGTCGGGGTTTCCTTGTTGCTGACCGTTCTGGCGACATTCTTTTTCATGTATCTGTTCGAGGTCAAAGTCGAACGGATCAGTCTGGGTGCCTTGATCATTGCAATGGGGATGCTGGTGGATAATGCCATCGTGATCGCCGAAGGAATGCAACAAGACATGCGCAAGGGCATGTCCTCAAAAGACGCCGCTGACAGTGCTGCGAACAAGACGCAAATACCGCTGCTGGGTGCCACTGTGATCGGTGTCATGGCCTTTGCCGGGATCGGGCTTTCGCCGGATGCGTCGGGTGAATTCATGTTCTCGCTGTTTGCCGTGATCACCATTTCGTTGATGCTGTCGTGGCTGGTCGCTGTAACCATCACGCCGCTGCTGGGACATTATATGTTCAAGATCGGCGGATTGGCGGCAGATGACAGCGGCTATGACGGGCCGGTTTTCCGCACCTACGGCTGGGTTGTTCGGTCGGCGTTGAAAATCCGCTGGCTGGTGATTGCCGCATTGATTGGCACCACCGTCGCCAGCGTCATCGCATTTGGCAGCGTTAAACAGCAGTTTTTCCCGCCCGCCACCACGCCCCTGTTCTATCTTGAATACAAAGGCGTGCAGGGCACCTCGATCGAGACGACATCCCGTGATGTGAAAATCGTCGAGGACTGGCTGGCCGAGCGCGACGATGTCGAGGCCGTGACGGCCACGATTGGCAAAGGGCTTAGCCGCTTTATGCTGACCTATGCGGCACCGGATTCTGACAGTTCCTTTGCGCAACTGGTGATCCGTGCCAAAGCCAAGGAAGACATCCCCGCCTTGCGTGCCGATCTGGATCAATTCGTGATCAACACTCTGCCTTGGGCGGAATTGCAGTCGAAACGGATCATCTTTGGCCCGCCTGTCAGTTCCGATATCGCAGCGCGGTTTTCCGGGCCCGATGCGGATGTGTTGCGTGATCTGGCCAATCAGGCCAAAGAAATCCTGATCACTGCAACCCCAAATTTGCACAGCGAATACATCGATTGGCGCGAACAAGAGATCGTGACCCGGCCTCTTTACGCCGAAGATCGTGCGCAGGCGGCGGGCATTTCACGCAGCGATGTTGCCAACGCCATTGCCTTGGCGACCAATGGCATTCCTGCGGGCACCTACCGCGAACGCGACCGCTTGATCGACATCATTGTGCGCACCCCGCGCAGTGAAACGGCCCGTGATGGTCAGCTGTTGGACCAGATCGTTTATTCAAGTGCCATTCAGGATTATCTTCCGCTGATGCAACTGATCGACGGTTTCGAGGTTCTGACCCAGAACCCCGTCGTTGAGCGACGCAATAGGGTTCAGACGATCACCGTAAACGCCAATGTTATCGATGGGCTGACCGCGCCAAGCGTATTCCCCGAGGTCCGTGCACAAATCGAGGCCATTGAGCTGCCGCCCGGCTATGTGATGGAATGGGGCGGCGAATTCGAGAGCGCCGGCGATGCGCAGGAATCGCTGGGCAAACAAATGCCGCTCAGTTTCGGAACAATGCTGCTGATCACGATTCTGCTGTTTGGCAAGCTGCGTCAGACGGCTGTAATCTGGACGATTGTTCCGATGTCGATCATCGGCGTGTCGCTCGGCCTGCTGTTCACGGGGTTGGCGTTCAGCTTTACCGCCTTGCTGGGGCTGCTCGCGCTGTCGGGGATGCTGATCAAGAACGCGATTGTTCTGGTCGAGGAAATCGACGTGCAAAAGGCCGAAGGGCTGTCTCAGAAAGAGGCGATCATAACGGCCAGCGTTTCGCGACTGCGCCCTGTGATCTTGGCCGCTGGTACGACGATTTTGGGCATGATCCCGTTGCTATATGACGGGTTCTTTGCCGCGATGGCCGTGACGATCATGGGCGGTCTTGGCTTTGCCTCTGTGCTGACCCTGATCGGTGTGCCCGTCTTGTACCACACCTATCTGCGCAAGGAACGCGTCGCCGAGGCGCAAGCCGCCTGATAAGGCGCGGGGCATTCGTATGATGCGAAATGCCCCGCACGCCCCCGGGTAACCAACATCCCCCATCCGGTTGCGCCACCTTTTTGCGTGGCGTCCAGCATAATTGATCTAGGTCAACGCGGCCTGCCCCGAGCTATGGCACCTTTTCTAAAGCAAGAAAGGTAAGTGGACGCGTGGCAACTATCTCCCAAAGACAATGCAAACCCCATCGCGGTCGAAAGACCGGCAATGCATTATGCGTGGCCGCCGTCCCTTACCACTTGCACATTAAGCCCGTGTTCCCTGCGCGCCCCTGAAAAAGCCGGGCGCGCCCCAATACCCATATGAAGGACAGATAATGTCGAATACCCCACATGAACTGGCAGCCGAATTCCCCGAACATGTCAGCCGCATGCACGAGCTTTGTGTCTCTGACGCGCATTTTGAGAAGCTGCACGATGCGTACCATGTCGCCAATCGCGCGGTGCATGCCGCCGAAACCAACGTAAAGCCGACATCGGACGAGCACCTGACCGAATTGCGCAAGGAACGGATGCTGCTCAAGGATCAGGTCTATGCCTATCTGACCGCCGACAAAGTTTAAAATGACCGCCTGAAACTGCAGGCGATTATCCGTCATCAACGGATTAAAGCGGACCTTATACCAAGGTCTGCTTTTTTGCATTTTTACCGCTCATCAATCATGCGGTCCGGCGTCTGACCCCAAGCGATCCCGTTTGGCATATGTATTCTGTGCTCTGAACTAATCCGTCAGCACGGGGTTCATGTGCCACCTCACCCCCGCGCCATACTGCTTGGGATAACTTATTGGAAATCTTTGGAACTGTTCGCGCCGTCCCTTCGTTGGATCATGAGGTGTCAATTTACGGCACCCTTCCACACGCCTGCGTGCATACTGATCAAGGATATCCCAATGCTGAAAAAAATCTTCCTCGGAGCTGTGGCCTTGGGGGTCATCGGCGCATTGGGTTTTGGCGTCTACGCGTATAAATCACCAATCGATCCGATCAGCGCCGATCAGCGCGATGCATTTGATCCTGATGTTATCGAAAAGGGCCGCATTCTGGCCGCCGCCGGATATTGCGCCACCTGCCATACAGCGGCCGACGGCCCGGCATATGCGGGCAACTACGCGATGGATACCGGGTTCGGCACGATCTACTCGACCAACCTGACGCCTGACATGGACACCGGCATCGGGTCATATTCCCCTGCCGCGTTCCGCCGCGCCATGCACGATGGTGTCGACCGCGAAGGCCGTCATTTGTTCCCCGCCTTCCCCTATGATCACTTTACCAAAATGACCGACGAAGATGTGGATGCGATCTATGCCTACATCATGACCGAGGTCGAGCCGGTCAAAACACTTCAGAAAGAGAACGAACTGCCATTCCCGCTGGACCAACGGTTCTTGCAAGCCGGATGGAAGCTGCTGTTCGCCGATTTTGGTCAATACGAGCCTGACCCGACCCATTCGGATGCGTGGAACCGCGGTGCCTATCTGGCCGAGGGCCTGACCCACTGTGGGGCCTGTCACACACCGCGTAACCTGCTTGGCGCTGAAAAAGCATCACAGCAATACGCCGGTGCCGAGATCGACCGCTGGAGCGCACCTGCCCTGACGGCGGCCAACGCGTCTGCCGTGCCTTGGACAGCGGCTGAATTCAAAACATATCTGATTGATGGCACAACGACCTATCACGGCGTCGCGGCGGGCCCGATGGGCCCCGTGGTTCATGAAGGTGTGCGTGAATTGCCGCAAAGCGATATGGACGCATTGGCCGTGTATCTGGCCGACAAGGTCGGTGCGACAGATGATGATCCCGCACAAAGCAAAGTCGTCTTGGCCAGCTTGCAACGCAACCAGCCCGACCCGCAGTATCGCCGCGACTTGGGCGAACGGCTCTATGCGACGGCCTGTGCATCGTGCCACTACAACGCCGAACAAATCCGCCAGGGGCGCCCCGACTTGGGCATCAACTCTGCCACCAACCTGGAACAACCCAACAACCTGATCCATGTCATGCTGGACGGCGTCAACGGCCCCGAGGGTATTCCGGGCGTCGTCATGCCAGGCTTTCGTGGTGCGTTGAACGACGATGAAATTACCGCGATTGCCGCCTATTTGCGCAGCAACCGTGCAGGCAAACCGGACTGGCCAAATCTGGCGGATACGGTTGCCGATATCCGTGTGAACGGTCCCACCGCACACTAATCTAAAGGAAGACAAGATGATAAAATTTCAGATCAACGGACGCGATGTCAGCGTCGACGCAGATCCTGATACGCCACTGCTGTGGGCCATCCGCGACGAAGTCGGCTTGACCGGTACAAAGTTTGGATGTGGCATCGGCATGTGCGGGGCCTGCACCGTTCACGTTGGCGGCCGCGCCACGCGGTCCTGTATCACGCCGCTCTCTGATGTGGCCGGCACCAGCGTGACCACGATCGAAGGCTTGGACGAACAATCCAACCACCCGGTCCAAGAGGCATGGCGCAATTTGCGTGTGCCCCAATGTGGCTACTGCCAGTCAGGTCAGATCATGCAAGCCGCCGCGTTGCTGCAAGACATCCCCGATCCCAGCGACGACGATATCGATGCCGTCATGACCGGCAACCTTTGCCGCTGCATGACCTATCCGCGCATTCGCCAAGCCGTCCGCGAAGCTGCGACCGCAATGACAGGAGCGCAAGATAATGGGTAATAAATTGCTTTCACGCCTCACCAATTCCGCCAAACCGGCCCATCTTAGCCGTCGTGGTTTCCTTGTCTCGATGACGGCTGCCGGCGTTGCATTCGGGTTCCCCCGCGCGTCGCTTGCCGCGATGGACCCCGCCGCCCCTGACGGGGTGCCGGTCACGCCCACAGGCGACACGTTCGAGCCGACCTTGTGGTACTGGATCGACAGCGAGGGCAAGGTGAACGTCAACATCACCCGCGCCGAGATGGGTCAGCACGTCGGCACCGCCATCGCGCGTATCCTCGCCGATGAGCTTGAGGTCGCATGGGAAGACGTCAACATCACCCATGTGGATACGGCTGAAAAATGGGGCACCATGGTCACAGGCGGCAGTTGGTCAATCTGGCAAAGCTGGCCGGTTTACCGCCAAGCCGGGGCCGCTGGACGCGTCGCACTGATCGAAGCTGCCGCTGAAAAATGGGGCGTCGATGCAAGCGCGTGCCAAGCCCGCGACGGGTCTGTCACGGATGGCACCAACACCATCACCTATGCCGAACTGGTCAGCGCCGGTTTGACCCGCAGCTTTACCGAGGACGAGCTAAAGGCGCTACCGCTCAAGCCGCATTCGGAACTGCGTTTGGTCGGCAAGGACGTAACCGCGCTGGATATCGGGACCAAGACCAACGGTCAGGCAATCTATGGTCTGGACGCCAAGGTTGATGGGATGGTTTACGGTGTCCCGCTGTTGCCCCCCACACGTCTGGGATCGTCGGTGACATCCGTTGATGACAGTGCGGCCAAGGATGTCAAAGGCTACTTGCAAACGCTGACGCTGGATGATCCGTCGGGCACCGTGCCGGGCTGGGTCGTTGTATTGGGTGAAACGCTGATGGCGGCCAAATGGGCGTCGCAGGCGATCACGGTTGAATGGGCCGCTGGCGAAACCGCTAACGTATCCGAGGCCGATATCAACGCGCGGTCCCGTGAATTGATCGACGATGCATCCACCGGGGCAATTCTGCCTACCGAAACGCCCGATACCAGTGCCGCCTTTGACGGCGCGGCAAATGTGATCGAGGCTGAATATACGACGCAGACCGTGCTGCATTTCCAGCTTGAGCCGGTGAACGCGACGGCCTTTCAGAACCAGGACGGCATTTGGGAAATCCATACGGGCAACCAATGGCAATCGCTTATTCTGCCCACGCTGTCGGCTGCATTGGATGCGCCTGCCGACAAGATCGTGATGCGGAGCTATATGTTGGGCGGCGGCTTTGGCCGACGTTTGAACGGCGACTACACCGTGCCAGCGGCACTTGCATCTAAGGCGCTTGGCGGCAAACCGGTCAAACTGGTGTTCTTCCGCGAGGATGACGCCCAGTTCGACAGCCCCCGTTCGCCCAGCGTTCAGAAACTGCGCATGGCCTTTGACGGTGATCAACAGGTCGTCGGCATGGAACATCACGCCGCGGCGGGCTGGCCCACTGGTGTCATGGTACCGTCATTTATGCCCAACGGTGTGAACGGTGAACCCTATGATCCCTTTGCCATTGATGGTGCGGATCATTGGTATTCGGTGGGCGCACATCAGGTGCGGGCAATCTCGAACGATCTGGCCAACCAGACCTTCCGCCCCGGTTGGCTGCGGTCTGTCGGGCCGGGCTGGACCAACTTTGCCGTAGAAAGCTTTATGGACGAGGCGGCCCACCAGATCAAAGCCGACCCGTTGGACTTCCGTCTTCAGCACCTCAAGGCCCAAGGCTATAACGCAGGGTCTGCCCCTAACGCTGTGGGCGGCGCATCACGTCAGGCGGCTGTCTTGCAAAAGGTCGCCGAAATGTCCGGCTATGGGTCAACCGATCTGCCTGCGGATACCGCGATCGGGATTGCGACCACGTTTGGCCAGTCGCGCAGCATGCCAACATGGACCGCAGGTGCCGTAAAGCTGCATATCGACCGCGCAACCGGCGAGATCGACGTGCAGAAAATGTGGCTGGCGTTTGATTGCGGCACCGTCGTCGACCCTGATAGCGCCCGCGCCCAATGCGAGGGTGCGGCGCTGTGGGGCCTGTCGATGGCGCTGTACGAAGGGACATTGTTTGAAGACGGCAATGTCGTCGACCACAACCTTGGCACCTACACGCCGCTGCGCATGATCGACACGCCAGACATGGAAATCGCATTCGTTGACAGCACCGAAGTGCCTGTTGGCCTAGGTGAACCCGGCACGACGGTAATTGCCCCCGCGATTGCCAATGCGATCTACAATGCGGTTGGTGCACGTATGCGCCAGTTGCCGATCCGCCCTGACGACATTCTGGCCGCGATCAACGCCTAAAACTAACGCAGGTGTCCGGGCAACCGGGCACCTGCGCCCTGCGGTGCCGTCCACGGGCAGAGTTGCCCCAGTTGCGCTGCCCCTAGCATCGCAAAGGATATCGGCAGCCCTTTAGACCATGCAAATGGTCGACTTTTGTCTAGAACAACCTACTTTTCTTTACAGCCCCCTGCCCCCATAAGGCACCAGCCCATTCGGCGGGCGCGGCACACCATGTGTGATCAATCGGTCTGAAAAGAGAGTAACAATGAAGAACTTTTCCAATACAGCTGCCACGCCCGGCAAAATAATTCTGCTTATTGCGGCGGCTGTTATGTTCAGTCTGTTCACACTTTTGCCCGTCTCGACACAGGCGCAATCGCTGTTCCCCGGTGCCGGGGGCTCCACCGCAAATGACACAAGCTCAGACGCCACAGCCGAGGGCGATCAAACCCCTTTGGCAACCCTGCTTGAGGTTCTGAAAGACGATGACGCCCGCGCCGAACTGATCGCCGATCTGGAGCGAACAGTCGCGCCGCAAAACGAAGACGCGCAAGCGACCGGCGATGGAACCAGCCCGGCCACCACTGGCAAGGAAGACATGTCTATTGTCGGCCAGATCGCGGCAACGACCCAACATTTCGTCGAAACCTCTGCCGCCACAGTGACCACGTTTTGGGCATCCCTCACGGGCGGTGTCACAGGCGGCGAGGGTGTCCTGTCGGGCCTAAGCGGGACCGAGCTGTCTGTACTGCTGGACGCACTTCCGGGCCTGTTGGCGGTGATCGTGATCACCTTCGCCATTTTCTTGGTACTGCGCTATTTTGCCCGCAACCGTTATGCACGGATGGGCGAAAAGGCAGAAAATGTCGGTATTTTCCGGTCGATAGCACTGTTCGTCCGGTCAAACCTTCTTGATGCGTTGATCGTCATTGTGGCATGGGCTGCGGGCTATTTGATCACTCTCTTTGCCGTCGGCGAAGCCGGAGAGATCGGCATCAGGCAATCCCTGTACCTGAACGCATTCTTGCTGGTCGAAATGACCAAAGTCGTGATCCGCGCGTTCCTTTCGCCTGCTACATCCGGCTTGCGCATTGTCCCGGTCAGCGATTTCGCAGCGCGGGCTTTGAACCGCTACCTCAACATTGTGGTGAGCGTGCTGGGCTATGGCCAACTGCTGATCGTGCCGATCATCAACCAAAACATAAATGCCGCCGCTGCATCTGGCGTATCTGCGCTGCTGTCGGTGATTATGCTGCTGTATTTGGTCTATGTCGTGCTGCGCCGTCGCAAGGACGTGGCCCGCTGGTTGCAAGATGACACTGCGCCAGAACTGTCCGTCAGCGCGGCAGGTCCGGCCCCCGTACAGGACCGCAAAGACAGCGTGGCCATGCGGGTTTTCCGCGCGCTGGCCGGGGTCTGGCACTGGGTGGTTTTGGGATATATCGCCGCGATGTTCATTGTTGTGATGACCCAATCTGGCGACGTGACCTGGAACGCCATCGAAGGATCGGGCAAAGTTCTGGCCGCGATCATCGTTGCCGCGCTGTTGTCTGGTGTGCTGACCCGTGCGGTTCACCGTGGCATTTCACTGCCACAAGATATCAATGAAAAGCTGCCTCTGCTCGAACGTCGGATCAACACCTTTGTTCCACGGGCGTTCAGCGCATTGCGGTTGATCCTTTTGATCTGCGTGCTGATGTTCGCGTTGGACGTGATCGGAATGATCGACATGAAAGGCTGGCTGGAAAGCAAGTTCGGGCTGGCGGTTACAACGGCGCTGGTCTCGGTCGGGGTAATCCTGACCGTTGCTTTTGGCATCTGGTTGGCCCTGACATCCTTTGTCGACTATAAACTGAACCCCGAATACGGGGCGGTGCCGACGTCCCGCGAGACGACATTGTGGGGCCTGATGCGCAATGCCGCAACGATTGCGTTGGCGGTCCTGACGTTGATGTTTGTGCTAAGCGAAATTGGCCTGGATATCGGCCCGCTGCTGGCGTCAGCCGGGGTGTTGGGTCTGGCCATCGGTTTTGGTGCGCAAAAGATGGTCCAAGACATTATCACCGGTATTTTCATCCAGTTTGAAAACGTCATCAACGTCGGTGACGTGATTACGGTGGGCGGCACCACGGGGACGGTTGAAAAGCTGTCTGTGCGGTCGGTATCCCTGCGTGACGTCCAAGGCGCGTTCCACATGATCCCGTTTTCGACGGTGGATATGGTCAGCAATTACATGCGCGGGTTTGCCTATACTGTGACCGACATGGGCATCGCGTACCGCGAGAATATCGAAGAGGCCAAGCAAGCCATGTTCGAGGCCTTTGATCGGATGATGAAAAACGAGCCTGAGATTGCAGATGAAATCATCAGTGAGCTGGAATGGTTCGGGGTCCAATCCTTGGGCGACAGCGCCGTTGTTCTGCGTACGCGGATGAAGACCAAACCCGGCAAACAATGGGGCATTGGCCGGATGTTCAACGGCTATCTCAAGATGGTGTTCGACGAGCGCGGTATTGAAATTCCGTTCCCGCAGCAAACGATCTGGCTGGGCGAAAACAAAGACGGCACCACGCAGCCCTTCAACATCGAAGGCCCCAAGAAAGCCGAAACGTCACCCGCCCAAAAGAGCGAGACCAAGCAGATCAAACGGGACGACGTGCCCGACAGTGATGATGCGGATGATGCAGAGGGCGGCGCAGACCGCTAACCCCGTCCGAAAGATAAAAAAATAGCCCCCCGCTTCACATCGAGGCGGGGGGCTTTTTGTTGCTCGGGTAAGATCGATTAAAGGACGGCTTCGATCAGATACGGGCCTTTGGTTGCCAGCCCGGTTTCAATCGCCAGCTCCAATGCCTCGCAATCGGTGACCTGCGTTGCCTCGACGCCCATCGACTGTGCCATCTCGACAAATTTCAGCGTCGGTTGATCCAGCGACAGCATATCCATCGCTTTGGGGCCTGCATTGGTGACACCCACATTCGTCAACTCTCCGCGCAGGATTTTGTAAACGCGGTTGGCGAAAATGACGATCGTCACATCCAGCTGTTCGCGCGCCATCGTCCACAATGCCTGAATGGTATACATCGCGCTGCCATCCCCGACCAAGGCCAAGACCTTGCGATCCGGGCACGCCACTGCCGCGCCGATTGAGACGGGCAAGCCATAGCCGATGGAACCACCGCAGTTGTTCAGCCAGGTGTGTTTCGGCGCACCTGCTGTGACAGGGAAAAAGGCGCGGCCCGTGGTAATCGCCTCGTCTACGACGATGGCGTTTTCAGGTGTCACGCGGCCCAGAACCGATGCGATGCCGTCAGGGTCCAGCGGGCCCGTTGGTTTTTCCGGCACGACAGATTGGGCGATCTTCGCGGGTGCGGTATCTTGCGCATCTGCGCCCTTGCACAGTGCATCCAGCGCGCCCGTGATGTCTTGGGATGTCTGGCACAGCTCGATGATGTCAGTGCCAGGTGCGGTCAGGATCGCAGGTTTGCCGGGATAGGCGAAGAACCCGATAGGTGCGCGGGCACCGACAAGAACGATGCGTTTGAACGGCGCAAGCGCCTCGAGGGCCTGATCAATCGGATAGGGGACGCGGTTGATAATGACCCGCCCTGCCCCGCGCTCAAGCTTGGAGTTCGCCCATTCGCACAGCAGTTTGCAGCCGGTTTTCGCGGCGATACGACCGGCTGTTTCCAGTGTGGCTTCGTCCAACGCGGCACCGCCCAAAAGCAGCAGGCTGTCGGGGCCGGCCAACGCCGCAATAGCGGTTTCCAGTGCGTCTTGCTCATAGCTGGGCCGTGGGGTCGCTGGAATTGCTTCGGCCACTTGGCCGCCGTCATTCCACGCGGTATCGCTGGGCAGCATCAGCGTGGCCACCTGCCCCGGTGCCACATTGGCGGCATGCACGGCCTTGGCCGCATCTGCGCCTACGTCTGTGGAAGATAGCGATGTGTGCACCCAATGCGATACCGGTCTTGCGATGCCTTCAATGTCCGAGGTCAGAGGTGCGTCGAGTTCAATATGGCTGACCGCGTGTTCGCCTACGATGTTCACCACGCCTGAACCTGCCTTTTTGGCGTTGTGCAGGTTCGACAACCCGTTGGCGAGACCCGGCCCAAGATGCAGCAACGTGCAGGCCGGTTTGCCAGCCATGCGGAAATACCCGTCGGCAGCACCAGTGGCGACATCCTCTTGCAGCACAAGGATCGACCGCATGCCGGGCACATGGTCAAGGGCCGCAACAAAGTGCATCTCGGAGGTGCCGGGGTTGGTAAAACACGTATCCAGCCCACTATCGAGCAGGGTTTTCACAAGGCTTTCAGCACCGTTCATTGGCGTATCGTCTGGAGTAATCACGTTAAATTCCTTTGGCTCAGGTGTTCGCATTTTCCCAAAACGGGATGCGGAGTTCTTTTTTCAGGATTTTCCCGATGGAGCTGCGCGGCAAGACTTCGCGTGCCTCGACCGCTGACAAGCGCTGGCTTTTGCCCAGCTTTGCGTTGGCATCGGCGCAGATCTGATCTGCGGTGCGGGATGCCCCGTCGCGCAGAACGACCAAGCCATATGGCGTCTCGCCCCAGGCATCAGACGGCACCCCGATCACGGCGGCATCGGTCACGTCGGGGTCGGCCAGCAGCACCAGTTCAAGGTCATCGGCATAGATGTTCAAACCACCCGAAATGATCATGTCTTTCTTGCGGTCTGACAGGATCAGGAATCCATCATCGTCAAAGCGGCCCATGTCACCGGAGCGGAAAAACACATTACCCTCGGCATCGCGCCAGATGTAATCGGCGGTCAGATCATCGCGCCCGAAATAACCAGCCATCATGGTGGGCCCGCGACCGCAAATCTCGCCCACGTGGCCTTGGGGTACTTCGTTACCCGCCTCGTCAATCAAGCGGATATCATTGCCGGGGGCCAGTTGTCCGACAGTGTGCAGCTTGTCAGGGTGTTCGGACGAGTTCAGCACCGTGACACCGCCGCCTTCGGTCAACCCGTAGTATTCCAGCAGTTTCCCGGGGAAACGGGCCAGCACATCGGCCTTTAGTTCGGCGCGCAACGGGGCCGAGGTTGAAAACTTGACCCGCATGGAAGACAGATCAAAACTGTCAAAATCAGGCACATCCATGATGCGCTTATATTGGACCGGCACCAGCATGGTGTGGGTGATCTTCTCGCGCTGCACGATGTCAAGGTACCCGCGCGCGTCGAATTTCGGCATCAGATAAACGGTGGACCCGCCATAAAGCGTGGGCAGGAAAGACACGATTGTGGTGTTGGAATACAGCGGCGTCGATAACAACGTCCGCGCGTCATCGTCGTATCCGTTCGGCGTAACGCGTTCCATCTGCGCCGTCCGCATTCCGTGATTGTGCAAGATCCCCTTGGGCGTGCCGGTGGTGCCTGACGAATAGATCAGGTTGAACGCATCCGTCATATCAAGCGCGATATCGGGGTCGGTATCATCCGCTGCCTCGACTGCTGTTTCGTATGCTTCGAATGCGGGATGGTCGAAATCAATCGCAAAGCGGGCGATATCCAGATCGGCCACAAAACCGTCCACCAGATCAAGATACTGCGCCGCGACAAAGATCGCGCGCGCACCGCAATCGGTCAGCATCTTTTGCAGTGCATCCGGCGACGCCATTGTCGATAGCGGTGTCACGCAGGCCCCTGCCCGCAAAATACCCATGAACAGTTCAGCATAAGGGATCGAGTTGGGCGAGATGATCGCGATATTATCGCCCTTCTTCACCCCCATCGACAGGACAAGATTGGCGATCTTGTTGATCCGCGTGTTGAACGCACCCCACGTCACCTGCTGCCCGTCGCAGACCAGCGCCAGTTTATCAGGATCGACCAGTGCGTTGGCGCGCACGGCCTCAACAATGGTCTTGGTTGGCATGCAGGTGGGTGCGGGCGGATTGATCGGTATCATTGGTTATTCCTGGTCTGGTTCCTCCGCCGGCTGCGGAACACTGTTTCGCAACCGGCCCTCGAGACCGTTGTAACGATCAGAAATAAACTTGCAAATGGATGTAACTTACGGTGCAGATTTTTTTAGCGCGTCATAAGCGGCATGCTGGGACAGATACACATTGCCCGTCAGGTCTGCGATGAAATGATGTTTTTGTAGCCGGTCCATCACAGGGCCTTTGACCTCGGACATGTGCAGCTTGATCCCCATGTCCTTGAGGCGGGCATTGATTGCCTCAAGCGATTCCAGGGCGCTGAAATCGATCTCGTTGATGGCAGAACACATCAGCACGACATGCTTGATCGCCTTATCACCGGCAAGCCTGTCATAGATGTAGTCCTCAAGAAAACGCGCATTGGCGAAATACAGGCTTTCATCGATGCGCAACGTCAGGATCTCGGGGTCGGTTTCGACGCTGTGGCGGTTGATGTTGCGGAAATGCTCGGTTCCGGGCACCAACCCGACCTCGGCGATATGTGGTCTGGTGGTTTTGTAGAGGTGCAGAAAGATCGACAGCACCACACCACAGGTCACACCCAATTCAACACCACTGCCCAAGGTGACCAACATCGTGGCAAGAACCGCCGCGAAATCGGCTTTGGAATAGCCCCATGATTTCTTGAGGATGCTGAAATCAACCAGCGTCAGCACCGCAACGATGATCGTGGCAGCAAGCGTTGCCTGCGGCAGGAAAAACACCAATGGCGTCAACGCAAGCGCGGCAATGGCCAGACCAACAGCGGTGAATGCCCCCGCAGCGGGGGTTTCTGCGCCTGCGTCAAAATTCACGACAGATCGGGAAAACCCACCCGTTACCGGAAAACCACCCGTAAATGCTGCGCCCAAGTTGGCAGTGCCCAAACCGATCAACTCTTGGTCGGGGTCAATGCGCTGGCGCTTTTTCGCGGCCAAGGTCTGCGCAACCGAGATTGATTCAACAAACCCGATGACCGAAATCAGGATCGCTGGCAACAAAAGCGCGCCCATCAGATCGAACGAAAAATCGGGCAAGGTAAGCGGTGGCAGGCTCTGCGGTACGGCACCCACGATGCGCACACCGTGGTCGGACAGACCGAACAGCCAGACAATGACGGTCGTCAGCACGACAGCCGCCACAGGCCCAGCCTTGGTCGCGACGTCTGCCGCCCCTGCGCTGACCCCTTTTGATTTCAAAAACGGCTTGAGCCCCTTGCGGACCCAGAACAGGAACCCCGTCGCGGACACACCGATGATCAGCGTGATCCAGTTTGTTTCACCCAGATGGATCAGGATAGAATGGAGCAGCTCGATCAGGTTTTCACCCGACGCGCTGATGCCCAAAATATGTTTGATCTGGCTGGCGGCAATAATGACACCTGACGCGGTGATAAAGCCTGCGATCACCGGATGGGACAGGAAGTTGGCCAAAAACCCCAGCTTGAACACCCCCATCGCCAGCAAAATCGCCCCCGATAGGAACGCCAGCGTCAGGGCGGCAACGGCGTAGCCCATCGTGCCTTGATCGGCGATATTGCCCAAGGCCGCCGCCGTCATCAGCGACACGACCGCAACCGGCCCCACGGCCAAGGCGCGGCTGGTTCCGAAAATGGCGTACAGAATGATGGGGACAATCGACGCATAAAGCCCCGCCTCGGGGGGCAAGCCCGCCAACAGCGCATAGGCCAAGGATTGCGGGATCAGCATGATCGTCACGATCACAGCCGCCATCAGATCGTTGGACAGCGCCGTTTTGTTGTAGCTGCGGCCCCAATCAAGGATTGGCAGATATTTGGTCAGGTTCTGGGGCATTATCACGCTGGCTTTCGTTATGATGTGGCAGGTGGGGCTAGACACCCCGCCTGTTAAACTTGTCCCCTGATCGGGGCCTGTCGCGCTTGATATTAATCAACCTTGGCAGACAGGGCCTCGGGTTTGGCCAGCCATTCGCGGCCCTTTAGCATCCCCTGCCAATAGATCGGTGGCAGCAAATGTTCCTTTAGAAACCATGCCGCGCGGCTGGGTTTGGTGCCGTCGATCAGCGCCCTAGGGAAGCTGGGCAAAAGCACGCCGCCATACCCGAATTCGGCCAGCACGATCTTGCCGCGTTCTACCGTCAGGGGGCAGGAACCATAGCCGTCATATTGGCTGGTGGCTGATTTGCCGTTCATATCAGCGACCATGTTGTTGGCAACAACCGGTGCCTGTTTGCGCGCAGCCGCCATTGTTTTGGCATTCGGCGCGTTCATCACATCCCCCAATGCCCAGATGTTATCAAAGCTTTTGTGGCGCAATGTCGCCTGATCAACATTGACCCAACCGGCCGCATCCGCCAATGGCGAAACGCGAATGAAATCGGGTGCCGATTGCGGCGGGCACACATGCATCATATCGAAATCCATCTCGATACGCTCTACCGGGGTGTCAGGCTTGGCCACGTCGAACCACGCCTTTTTGGCGGGTCCATCAACGGCGACAAGGTTGTGAAAGAAGTTCAGATGCGCGTTATACTTCTGAACATAGTCCATCAACGCAGGCACGTAGTCCTTGACCCCGAACAACACGCCGCCCGCGTTGTTGAACTGGATATCGATGTCTTTTAACACGCCACGGCGATGCCAGGCGTCGCCTGACAGATACATCGCCTTTTGCGGGGCACCGGCGCATTTGATCGGCATCGGCGGCTGCGTGAAAATCGCGCGGCCCGACGTCATCGTGCTGACCAGTTCCCACGTATAGGGGGCCAGATCATAGCGGTAGTTCGAGGTAACGCCGTTTTGGCCCAACGTTTCGTTCAACCCTTCGATCTTGCCCCAATCCAGCTTGAGACCCGGACAGACGACCAGCCGCTTATATTTCACCACACGACACCCATCGAGGATGATCGCGTTGTTCTTTGGCTCAAACGCGGCGACGGCAGCCTTGATCCAATGCACATCTTGCGGGATCAGTGATGCCATCGTCTTGGCTGTTTCGGAGGCGTCGAAAACGCCACCGCCCACCATTGTCCAGCCGGGTTGATAGTAATGTACATCGGCAGGATCGATGATGGCGATTTCAAGGTCGGGTTTGCGCGCCTTTAGGCTGGCTGCCGTAGCGATACCGCCTGCACCAGCACCCACGATCACGACCTCATAGGTCACGTCGCCCGTGTCTGTGGGGGTTTTGCCACCATTGGCAATGCGCCGCACCACGCCTGACATATCGTATCCGGCGGCTTTGGTCGTGGACAGGATATCGGCCAGATCGGTCTTGCCCGCCTGCGACAGCGACCACAGCGTGGCCGACCGCATGCCCGAGCGGCAATAGGCCAGAACCGGGGCGGGCAATGTTTCCATCGCCGCGCCAAAGGCATCAGCCTCGGTATCCACAACCTTGCCAGACACCACGGGGATATACACCGCCTCGAGCCCGTGCTTTTTCGCTGCCGTCTCGATCTCGGTAAAGGTCGGTTGATCGGTGCCCTCGCCATCAGGCCGGTTGCAGATAATGGCGCGGAAACCCTGTGCTTTGAGTTCGGCCATATCGTCAGCCAAAATTTGAGGACTTACCGAGAGACGCTCCGTGAGTTTTTTGGTTTCCACGATTTCAACTCTTTCCTATAGGCCGTTAACTGGCACTTTGAGCATTGTATTCCCGTCTTTGTCTTTGGGGATGTGTCCAGCGCGCATGTTGACCTGAAGCGACGGGATAATCAGCTTGGGCATATCCAGTTGCGCGTCACGTTCGGTGCGGAACGCAATGAATTCCTCGCGGGTTTTGCCGCCGCCCACGTGAATATTATGGGCCTTTTCTTCGCCTACTGTGGTTTCCCACTGAATATCGCGGCCGTTGGGGCCATAGTCATGGCACATGAACAGGCGCATATCGTCCGGCAAGCTCAGCACTTTTTGGATGCTGTCGTATAATTCGCCAGCGTCCCCACCGGGGAAATCCGCGCGCGCCGACCCGCCATCAGGCATGAACAGCGTGTCACCGGTAAAGGCCGCGTTGCCCATCACATGCACCATACACGCGGGCGTATGGCCCGGTGTGTACATGGCAAAGCAGGTCATGCCGCCGATTTTGTAGGTGTCGCCATCCTTGAACAAGGCGTCAAACTGCGAACCGTCCCGCTGGAATTCGGTGCCCTCGTTGAAAACTTTGCCAAAAGTATCCTGAACCACCATGATTTTTTCGCCGACGCCGATTTTGCCGCCCAGCTTTTGCTGGATGTAGGGCGCGGCGGACAGGTGATCAGCGTGAACATGGGTCTCGATGATCCACTCAAGCTTCAAGCCTTTGTTCTCGATCTCGGCGATCAGGTTGTCGGCGTGGTCATAGGTGATGCGGCCCGCTGCATAATCAATGTCCATGACCGAGTCGACAATCGCGCAGGACGTCGAATTGGGATCACGCACGATGTAGCTGATCGTGTTGGTTGCAGGGTCAAAATGGCCCGAAACTTCAGGCGTTACGCTCATATCAACAGGATAGTCGGTCATCGCTAAATGCTCCTTTTCAGACATTCAAAAGCGCCGTGAACAATGCTTGCACTAACGCTGTCGTTCATACATATTCATACTATGGAATTTTTAAAGAGGGAAGTGGATTATGGCAACGACGAGACGTGACTTCATGTTGCAAGGTGTCGCAGCCAGCGCTTTGATGGGGATGCCCGGTTTGCTGCATGCACAAATGCCCATCGGGAATATGACGCTGGATGTGGTAAGCGATGGCTACCTGACACTGCCGGGCGATTTCATCTTTGGCCCCATGCCACAGGACGAATTGATGCCGGTCCTGAACCGACTTGGCCAAGAATATGACCAACTTACACCACCTTGTAACCTAAGCCTGCTGCGTGGCGACGGGCGTGTGGTGCTGTTTGATGCGGGATCGGGATCAGAATTCATGCCCACCGCGGGCAAGATGATGGATGCGCTGGATGCTTTGGGCGTCGCGCCGGAAGACATCACCGATTTGGTTTTCACCCATGGGCACCCCGACCACCTATGGGGGGTGCTGGACGATTTTGGCGATGCCCTGTTTACCAACGCGACCCATTATATCGGGCAGACCGAATGGGATTATTGGACCGATCCGAATACCGTGAACACCATCGACAGCGGGCGTCAGACCTTTGCGATAGGGGCCGCGCGGCGATTGGGTGTTGTGGCTGAACGGATGCAGTTCTTTCACGATGGCGACGAGGTATTGCCCGGCGTCGGTGCGCGCATGACCCCGGGCCACACCCCCGGCCATATGGCGTTCGAAGTACGTGCCGGAAACACGGCCGTGATGGTTGTGGGCGACAGCATTGGCAATGATCACATCGCCTTGGCGCGCCCGGCATGGGAATCCGGTTCGGATCAAGATCAGGTAATGGCTGCGAAAACACGGGTTGGTTTGATCAATGATCTGGCCGCGGCAAACATGCCCATCGTCGGGTTCCACCTTGGCCATGGCGGGCTGGGGCGGATCGAAAAAACCAACGATGGTTTCACGTTCAGGACAGAGCTATGAACATGCGCGCGCTGACGGCTGCCCTTGCCATTCTCGCGCTACCCGCCTTTGCCAGCGAAGATATCGCTGATCAATATCCGGCTTCGGTTCTGTATTCTAAACCGGTGGAATTCATCCCGCATGTGTTTTCCGCCATCGGGGCGACCGCGCCGCCCACCTATGAAAACGCAGGGCATAACAACAATCTCAGCTTTATCGTGACCGGTGACGGCGTCATCGTGATTAACAGCGGTGGCTCGTACCAACTGGCCAAGGCGCTGCACGACGAGATCAAGGCCGTCACCGACCAACCTGTCAAACTGGTTTTCAACGAAAACGGCCAAGGTCACGCGATGTTGGGCAACACCTATTGGGCCGAACAGGGCGTGAAAATTGTCGCCCAAACCGAGGGTGCAGAGGCATTCGAGGAAGAAGGCCCCGGATCGCTGCGCGCGGCGCACGCGCGGTTGAAGGAACGTGCTGACGGCACCGAACTAACCCCGCCCACGGAAACCTTTGACGATGAATATATCGTCGATATGGGCGATTTTCATATTGAGGCGCTGCATCTGGGCCCCTCGCACAGCCCCGGCGATATCGTGATCTGGCTGCCCGAACAAAGCCTCGTAATTGCCGGCGACATGGCATTTCACGAACGCATGCTGCCGATCTTTCCCGACACATTGACCGACGAATGGCTGGAAACCTGGGATGGCCCGTTCGAGGCACTAGGTGCGACCTATGTCATTCCCGGCCATGGCCACCCCACGAATATGGCGCAGGTGCGTCGCTACACCAAAGGGTATCTGGAATATCTGCGGGGCAAAATCAGGGATCATCTGGATGCAGGCGGATCATTGGCCGACGCGTATTACGTCGACCAAACGCCCTATACCCATCTAGACACATTCGAAGAACTGGCCACCAAAAACGCGGGCCGCGTGTTCGAACAGATGGAGTTCGAATAGGGTTTAAAACCCGTCGATTGCGCTTTGTGTAAGCTCGTTCAGAAACGCCTGAACCTCTTGCATCGGACCTTCGGGATAGGTGGGGTAGCCAACAGCAACCTGACCATCAATTTCGGTCACGAAAATGCTATAGGGGCAATGGGCGATGTTCATCGGATCGACCTCCATCACTTTGCGTGACAACACGGCTGAGCAGAACAAAAACACATCTGCGGCTTTATAAATTTCGACATCGCTGCCCACATCAGCACCGGTGCGGTTCAGCATCTCGCCGACGTGGCTCACGTGATCAATGACCAGCCCCTGACCGATGATTGCGTTTTCGACGGCGAATGTCGCATCGTCAAAACTGCCATCATAGGGGAAAGTGATCGCCTGATCTTGGGCCGCTACAGGCGCGGCAACAAGGCAAAGTAAAAGGGCACCAAAAGTTAGTTTCATCTTACGTATCCTTTCAGGGTTGGGCACGGCGGAACCGGTACAGCCCCGCCTGATACCCTACGTAATCATAGCCATGATAGCGGCTGAATACCAACACCCAGATTTCGTGCCGTTGGTATGAATGGTCGCGCGGGCTGTCCCTGCGCGACCATCAATCGGTCAATTATTCCCCCGAAAAGGTCGAGAGATAGGCGATCACAGCCGCAATATCCGAGTCTTTCTTAAGACCGGCAAACCCCATCTTTGTGCCTTTGATGTACTTTTTGGGGCCAGCCAAGAATTCGGCAAGGGTTTCATCGGTCCAGACCAAACCTTCTTCGGCCTGTGTTTTCAGGGCCTTGGAATATTTGAAGCCATCGATATGGCCAGCAGCCGCGCCGATAACCCCGTTCAGGATCGGGCCGGAACGGTTTTTGGCATCATCGCCAACCTGATGGCATGCCTTACACTTGCGGAATACCTTTTCACCATCCTCGATCAAGGCTGGATCAACGGCGGCAACCTCAGGCTCTGGCGCGGTTTCTTCTTGTGCTTCAACTACGGCAGGCTCGGCTGTGGCGGCAGGTGCTTCAACTGCGGCTTCGGTTGTTTCCTCTTCCGGGGTCACGTCCAATACCAATGCGCGCATGGTGACTTCGACGGTGTCTTTGCAGTCGGTCATGCACGGCTCGCCAGACCAGATCGCGACCTCGGTTTCGACGCGGTCGTCCAGAATGAACCCGTCGGCATTGGGCATTTCGACATCAAGGAACGTGTCCTTGGACAGAACGAAATCATCCTCGATCAGGTCGTTGGAATACAGGATGTAAGCCACAATCGCATAGGTTTCATCTGCCGTCAGCGTACCCGCATTGCCGTAAGGCATCGAACGGCGGATGTAGTCGAAGCTGGTCGATAGATAAGGCCAGTAGGACCCAACCGTTTTCAAAGGGTCCTTGTGGTCAAGCGTATCCATACCGCCCGCCAGTTTCGGCCAGTTATCAATGCCTTCGGCAAAGTCACCGTGGCAAGCGGCACATTTGGCGGAAAAGATTTCTTCGCCGATGATCGCGTCCCCCTGACCTTCGGGCAGGCCCGTGCCGTCGGGATGGACGTCCAGATTCCAGGCCGCGATTTCCTCGGGCAGTGCTGCACGGCCCAAACCATATGTCTGTGCAACCGCTGGCATCGCCAGCATGGTGGCAACGGCACCGACAGAGATTGATTTAAGAAACTTCGACATTTTCGGCCTCCCCATTGGGGCGGACCCACCAGGTTTGAATACAGTTGTTATGATAGATCGAATTCAGCCCACGCACGTCGCGCAGTTGCGTCTTGGTCGGCTGGACATATCCGGTGTCATCCATCGCGCGGCTTTGCAGGTACATGTCCTCGCCGTCCCAATCGGTGTCGAGATAAAAGCGGGTGAGCGCCATTTTCTCGCCGGGTTTGGCAAGGCGCGCGGTTTCCCACGTTTTGCCGCCATCCTTGGACACATCAACGCGAGTGATCGCGCCACGCCCGGACCATGCAAGGCCGGTGATGACCAGCGGCCCTTTGCCGTGGGTGATCGGCGATTGCGGGCTGGGCGAGGTGACGACAGATTTCGCGTCCATCTCCCATGTCCATTTGCGGCTGACGCCATTGGCCAGCGTGTCGGTGTATTTGCTGGTTTCTTCGCGGCTTTCTACCGGGGCATTCGTTACCTCGATGCGGCGGATCCACTTGACCCACATGTTGCCTTCCCAACCGGGCACGACAAGACGCACAGGGTAACCATGCTCTTTGCGCAGCGCTTCGCCGTTGGCTTTGAAGGCGACCAAGACATCGTCGAGCGCCTTTTCCATCGGGATCGAGCGCCCGTTCGACGATGCATCGGCACCTTCGACATAGACCCATTTGCCCGCAGTGTCATAGCCCGCTTCTTCCAGCAGGGTGCGCAGCGGCACGCCGGTATATTCCATGTTGTGGATCATGCCGTGGGTGAACTGCGCGCCATTCAACTGCGCGCCGGCCCATTCCATGCCTGTGTTGGCCGCACATTCCAGAAAATAGGTGTGGTTTTCACGTGGGAACCGCTCAAGATCAGCGTAGGTAAAGACCAGCGGACGGTCGACCAAGCCGTTGATCATCAGTCGGTAATCTTCTTTCTTCAGTTCGATCGCACCGGAATGGTGACGCTCGAACGCGCAGCCTTGGGGTGTGATCGTGCCATCCAGCGCGTGGATCGGCGTAAAGTTGATCGAACTGACGGTATCGGCTGTCAGCCATTCCACATTGCGGCGGACCACATCGCCTTCGAACTGGATCGGCAGACCGTAAGGTGTGGCATCGACGCCATCACCAAAGGACTGTGCCCATTCCTGCGTTTCGGTGATCAGCGGATCGGGTGTTTCAGCGCGCGCAGCGCCAGCGGCTAGCGCGCCAACCCCTGCGGTTGCGGCACCGCGCAAGAACGCACGGCGGTTTGGTTTTTTCGCTTCAAAGGTGTCTGACATAACAAACGCCTCCCTTTTGATTGATGTCGGCGTTAGACGCCGTCGACGGTTACACTGGTATTTTCGGCAAGCGACACGGTGCCCAATTTGCGGATGTGGCTTTCGACCACGTCCCAGATTGGCGGACCTTCGGTGCCTTCGTTCACGCTGGCCCAGCCGGCAATCTGATAGGTCTTGGCCGGGTCAATCAGCTCGCCTGTTTTCAGAAGGGTCATTTCGGTGATCCGGCTGCCTTGCGGCTTGGTCACGTCAATCCGGTAGCCAAGGCCCCCGGTGCGCACCATGTCGCCACCCTGTTGGTAATAGGGGTCGGGGTTGAACAGGTTATCGGCCACGTCTTCCAGCACGACATGCAGGAATTCACCGGTCATTTCGGTACGGTACGCTTCGGGATAGGTCATCGATGTGACGTTCCAGATGTCTTCGCGTGTGATGTCCTGACCGGGCAGGATCGACGGCCCCCACCGCACACCGGGGCTTAGCGCGATATCGGCCTCGCGTTCAGACAGCAGCGCGTCGCAGATCAGATCATCCCACGAGCCGTTGAAATTGCCGCGGCGATACAACAGCGTATCATCAGCCGTTGTGCCAATAACTTCGCTAAGCTGCTCCGCATAAGGTGCGCGCTGTTCGGCGATCAGGGTGGTGATCGCCTTGTCCGGCGTGATCACATCCGAGAAGATCGGGATCAGCTTGTGCCTAAAGCCCATCATGCGGCCATTCTGTACGTCCAGATCAACGCGGCTCACGAATTTACCGTTCGACCCGGATGCAACGATGATGGTTTCGCCGACCAGTACAGGTTCGGGCAGCGCGTCATGGGTGTGCCCCGAAAGGATCACATCGATACCCGTCACAACGCCCGCCATCTGTTTATCAACGTCAAAGCCGTTGTGGCTGAGGCAGACAACCAGCTCGGCCCCTTTGGCGCGGACTTCGTCAACCATTTCCTGCATCCGTTCGTCACGGATACCAAAGGTGTATTCAGGGAACATCCAACCGGGGTTGGCGATCGGCATATACGGGAATGCCTGACCGATCACAGCGACTTTAACGCCACCGGATTCAAAGAACTTGTAGGGTGGGAACAGTTCGGTCGGCTCGTCCCATTCGGCGTCAAAGATGTTCTGACCAAGGGCCGCAAAGGGCAACCCCTCGACGATTTCGTTCACGCGGTCAGAACCGAGCGTAAATTCCCAGTGGAATGTCATCGCGTCGGGCTTGAGCGCGTTCATGACGTTCACCATGTCCTGACCTTGGGTCTGGTAGCAGGTATAGCTGCCATGCCATGTATCGCCGCCATCCAGCAGCAATGCATCGGGGCGGTCGGCGCGGATCTGGTTAATGACAGTGGACACGCGATCAAGGCCGCCCATCTTGCCATATCCCTGCGCCAGCGCCGAGAAATCATTATAGGTCAGCGCATAGGCAGAATGGCTGCCGTCATCGATGCCATAAAGCTTGCGGAAATCGGCACCCGTGACGTGAGGCACGGCACCCTTGTTGCCGCCGACACCGATATTGATCGATGGTTCACGGAAATAGATCGGCTTGAGCTGCGCGTGAATGTCGGTGATGTGGATCAGGCTGACATTGCCGAAGGTATCAAATTCAAGCAGCTTGTCTTGGGTCAGCGCCTGCTGCGCGGCCAGCTTGCCCCAATTGCCAAAAGACGATGCCCCGTAAAGGGCGGTTGCAGCCATGCTGGCTTGAAGAAAATCACGACGAGAAATCATGCGACTGGCCTTAATTTCACGCATTCACATGCGCATGTTTGAATAAGTAATAGGCGAAAAACCCCGCCCCACAAATGTGGGACGGGGCCTTGATTGTTTAGTTGCGGACGGATGGGCCTTCGACAGACAGACCGTTGCCGCGCGAACCGACATACAGTTCCAGTGCCACGAATTCGGGGCTACCTGGGTTGAATGTTTCGGCGCGTGTATCACGTACACACCCTTTGAAACGGGCATGTGCCGAATTCAGTTTGGTGTTTTTCAGACGGTAGGTTGGGAAACCGTTGATCTGGCCTTGGCTCAGGTGGTCTGCGCGGATCATGTTGCCATAGTTGTCTTCGTGGCAATTCGCACAGGACAGCTCAAGCTGGCCAAAACGGGTGTAATAGATTTCCTTGCCCTGCTCCCATGTGGATTGCGCAGGACCGTCGATGGCGACGTCCACAGGCATGCCACGGGAAACCGATGCCAGCAGCGCCGTCATGTTAACCATGTCACCGCCAGTGTACTTCCACTTTTCGGCACCCATGCGGTTTTCACGACAATCGTTGATCTGCATTTCCAAGGTACGTACTTCGCCAGCGGCTTCGACGTATTTTGGATATACTGGACGCACACCAGCCATGTCGCTGGATGCGCCATGACAATCCGCACAGGATTTACCTTCGGAACCGTCAGCTGCGTTCCAAGTGTCTTCGGCCTGTTCCACAAAGATCATGCCGGGGTTGTCGAAATCGTCCCGTTCCATGTCACGGGTTTCCGTGCCGCGAAACAGCCAACCCGACATGACCTCGTCCATTGCATCGGAAAGATGCGCAGGCGCGGCTGTGCGGGTGACGATTTCGATGTCTTCGTTGATGACCAGATTATCGTCTGCTGGTTCGGCCATAGCACCTGATGCCACGATAATCGCGGTCATGCAGGCCCCTAACCCTTTGGTGAACTTATTCATTATTATTCCTCCCGAGAATGCAGACGCTTAACCGATTGCGATGTCTTTGGTGTCTTCATAGACGTCGCCATCATCGTCATACCAAGTAAAGGTGAACGTCCCGGCCTCAGGCACGAGAGCGTCGAATTCAAGGTATGGGTTGGTCGAGATCGCCGGCTGCAGCGTGAAGTCCACAACATTCTGACCATTAAAATCGCAGGTAAAGCGGTTGATGATCGAACGTGGAATTACATTGCCATCGCCGTCTTTGCGCTGGCCGGATTCCATTTTGTGGCTGATCAGCGTCTTGATGGTGATTGATTCACCTGCTGCAGCGGATTTTGGTACTTTGACGCGGGGTTTTACACCAGATGCCATTTCATTAATTCCTTATAAAGCCTTAGCCGCCGCAGCCGCCGATTGTCACTTTTACCGTGCTCGATGCTTTCGCAAAGGAGCCGTCAGCCAGTTTGGCGATTGCCACCACGTCTTGTGTACCCGCCAGGCGAATACGTGTGGACGCGTGCTGCGATCCGGCAAGCGGACCAAAACCAAAGGTCGCAACGCCGGGTGTCGGGTTGCCCATGGCCAGAACCAAAATCTCTGTCGCGCCGGGGGCGTCGACTTCGATTGGCACTGTGTTGCCGTTTTCAGCGATCTCAGGCGCGGTAAGCGTTACACCTGTGTCAGCCAGTTCTGCACCACCGGTAAAGGCAGCAATTGCATCTTCGCCCGCGGCCGCGATGGCCAGCTTTGGAAGCGCCAGCGCGGCAAAGGCGCTTGCACCCATGACGATCGCACTACGTCTTGTGAATTCCATTGTCATACTCCTGAACAAACCCTTTTAGCGGGGCTTTTTAGTCTTTCAGCGTGGCGAGATACGCCACTACATCTTCGATTTGCTGTGCCGACAAAAGCGGCCCTAGCGTGTCATCTGCGGCTTTGCCTGTATAGGCGTTGCCGGGGCGGATATATCCGGTGTCCTTGTAAAAGGACGGCATCATCGTGCCCTCGAACATGATTTTCGCATTCGCCACGATCCCGCGCAGCTCTGCTTCGCTCCAACGATCGCCAGCACCGTCAAGTGCGGGGCCAATCAGGCCTTGGAACGCAATATCTGGCAAAGCGCTGACTTCGTGGCACGCCACGCAGTTGCCCAGCTTTTTGCTGCCAACGATTTTTGCGCCCTCTTCAGCATTGCCCACCACACCGGTCAAAGACATTTCGACAGCACCGTCAGTATAGCTGACGGCGGTCGGTGCGACTTCTGCTGCGAATGCGCTGGTGGTGACAGCAACGGACGCCACCAAGGCGTATATTGAAACTCTCATGTGTCCTCCCAAAGACTCTTATTTGTATACCAGCGTAGACCCACCGCCATACTGACGCAACTATAAATTCGCTTTTGTGAATTTTAAATTGGTTTTAAACTGGCGACGCATGGCGTCTCTTGCTGGCAGGTCGGTTATTCTACTCGGCCATTTTCCGGGCAAGATATTTTTGAAACGGCTCGTCGCCCTCGTATTCTTTGTCGACAACCCATTGTAACATATTGAAAGTCGTGCCCGGACCAAAGGCCCCCGGCACCGTTGCTACGGCCGCCTGAGCTGCGGTTTGACCCTCGGCCACGTCCTCGGGCAAGAACACGAGCGTCGGGGTGAACATCATCCCCCACTTACGCACCATGTCTTTTTCAGGCAGGGATTCGCCGTCGAAATCTGTCACTTCGACATCACCGAACATGTTGATCTGCACGACAAAGTAATGCTCTTTCAGATAGCTGTCGATGTTGGGAAGCGGGAACACTTCTTGGTGCATTTTGGTACAGTAAATGCAGCCGCGCTGTTCCACCGTCAGCATCAGACGTTTGCCTTCGGCATTGGCTTCGGCCAGATCCTCGCGCAGATCCTTGAAGGTGTCGCGCATCCATTCGGTTTTGTGCAGACCGTCATCGCCCAATTCCACGGCATAAGCCGATCCGGCTAGCGCCAGCGACACAACGGTCAGACCGATTTTCAAAAGTTTCATCTTGGATACTCCTGTTTATTCAAACTCACCCGATGCCGCCGAAAACCGGAAAGGCTTCAAGCATCCATTGGGCGATATAATTCATTGAATTTGTGGCGATCAGCACCCCAAAAAGGATCAGTAATGCGCCCATGACTTTTTCCACCGTTCCCAGATGCTGGCGAAACCGTGCCATCCACCGCATGAACGGCCCGATGAACATCGCGGCCACAACAAAGGGGGCTGTCATCCCGACCCCATAGGTAAAGAGCAACAGCGCACCATTGGCCGCAGTATCCGTGCCTGCTGCGGTGAACAAGATCGCCGCCAGCACCGGCCCGACGCAGGGCGTCCAGCCGAAAGCAAAGGCAAGGCCAATGACATAGGCCCCGATCAGGCTCGTCGCCTCGGTATCGCCGGCATCAGCGCGAAACTGACGGTACAAAAATCCGATGCGGATCACACCCAGAAAGTGCAGGCCCATGGCGATGATAATCGCGGCAGCGATCCAGCGCAGATAATCAAAATATTCGCGGACAACTTGCCCAAAGCTCGATGCCGCAGCGCCCAACCCCATGAAAATCGTGATCACCCCGGCGGCAAAAAACAGCGACGCCAGAACGGCGCGGCGACGTACGGATGGATCAACGGGGCCGTCTGCCGTGATCTGGTTCATCCCGACACCCGCCAGATAGCTAAGGTAGAACGGAACAATGGGTAGAATACAGGGCGACAGGAAGGATAATAATCCAGCGATAGCAGCGCCGACGAACGTAATTTCAAGCATTTTGGGTGCCTTTATCTTGTACCATGCACATATTCGCATTATGTTATGCGAAATCAATAGGTCTTTTAATGATACGTATCCGCGCGTTCCTTTTTGCTTTTGTTGCCCTGATCAGCTTGTCAGGACACGCCATGGCCGATGTGTCATTGATCATGGTCGAGGAAAAAGGGTGCGTTTGGTGCGCCCGTTGGAACGAAGAAATCGCGCCGATCTATCCCAAAACCCAAGCCGGTAAAACCGCCCCTCTGCGCCGCATCGATATCAAGGCCGAGACGCCATCAGATCTTAGCTTTAAACGCAGTCTGAGATTCACGCCGACCTTTGTGTTGATGGTGGATGGCAAGGAAATTTCGCGCATCGAAGGTTACCCCGGCGAGGATTTCTTTTGGGGAGTCTTGGAAAAAATGATGTTTGATGCCAAACTGATGGCACCACCAAACGGAAGCTAAGGCCCGGCCACTGCGTTGGATCGACCAAGGCAGTTTTGAATTTGACTAAAATACTAAGGAAACCATCCTGTGGGTCTACCCGTTTTTGACAAGAATATGTGTGCTGAAGACCTCGACAAGATGGCTTCGAATGCAGTGAAAGCATCCAACTTTCTGAAGGCCATCAGCCATGAAGGCCGTTTGATGATCCTGTGCCATCTGGCATCGGGTGAAAAATCCGTGACTGAACTGGAAGAACTGCTTTCCGCCCGGCAGGCCGCCGTATCCCAACAGCTTTCGCGCCTCCGGCTTGAAGGTTTGGTGATACCGCGCAGGGATGGAAAAACGATCTATTACCGCCTTGCCGATGATCGGCCCAAGCAGATCATGGAAGTCGTCTATGATCTGTTCTGCCGCGCTGATTGATCTGAGATGAACGGTATCGGCGCGATGCTGTTGGATCGTTTTTCCGAACCGACACTGATGGCCTGTGCCGGATTGTTTGGCGGTATCTTACTGGGCCTCGCCGCGCGCCTTGGCCGGTTTTGCACCTTGGGTGCCATCGAAGATTTGTATTACGGTGCCACCTCTACCCGCTTTGCAATGTGGGGTATTGCCCTTGGCGTCGCGCTGATTGGTACATTCGGGCTGTCCGCTGTCGGCCTGCTGAACATGGCCGACACCCTGTATCTGGCGATGGCGTGGAACCCGTGGGCCAGCATCGTCGGCGGCTTGGTTTTTGGCTATGGTATGGCGATTGCGGGCAACTGCGGCTATGGCGCGCTGGCGCGTATGGGTTGCGGGGATTTGCGGTCATTCATGATTGTGATCGTCATGGGCGTATCCGCCTATGTGGCGCTTGGCGGGCCGCTTTCTACCCTGCGGCTGGCGCTGTTCCCCACCGCCGAAGCCGGCGCAACGCCGCCGGGACTTGCCCATCTGATCGCCCGGCATCTGCCTGTCGATCTGCATGTGGTCGGCATCGTGGCGGGCTGTTTGCTGATCGCCGCAACCCTGATGCACAGGGGGCTTCGCGAGAACCCGACGTCCATCTTTTGGGGCGCGGTCGTGGGCGTCGCCATCGTTTCGGGCTGGGCTGGCACCCAATGGATCACCGCAAACGGTTTTGACCGCAGCATCATCATTTCCCATACCTTCACCGCCCCCGTCGGAGAGACATTGCTGTATCTCATGACATCATCGGGCAACACGATCAGCTTTGGCACCGGATCGGTTGTGGGGGTGATTTTGGGCGCGCTCGCCGGGTGCCTGATCAAAGGCCACATGCGGTGGGAAGCCTGCGAAGACCCCCGTGAATTGCGCCGTCAGATTGGCGGGGCCGTCCTCATGGGCTTTGGTGCTGTGGTCGCGGTTGGATGCAGCGTTGGTCAGGGATTATCAGCGTTTTCTGTCTTGGCCTACAGCGCGCCCGTGACGCTGGCCTGTATCGTGTTGGGGGCCGTGATCGGCCTGCGCCAACTGGTCGAAGGCTTTGCCGGAATTGACTAGGCGCATCAACAGGCTGTGATGCCCGCCAGACCGGTTCCCGGCAGTTCAGGCTCAAGCGTTTGTGCGATCTTTTGCACTGTCCTTTCGCCGATCCCGATGCCACAAACACACGCATGAAGATATTTTCCGGCAAATCCCGTCCCGTTCATCTCGGCCCCTACCCGCTTGAGCGGCTGCGCAGGGAGGTTACGCCGCTTACGGCCTTGCCTGACATGCCGTTTCCGGCAGTCTCGTTTTCCGCACCGCAACGGCCCGAAAGCATCATCAACGCGATGGGCCCGTTTCAGGCGATGATGGATGCGCTGCGATCGGGTGCGGTGAACGATACCAAAGCCGACATTCCTGATGATCCGCTGGAACGGGCGCAGCATCTCAAGGCATTTGGCTATTACAATGATGCGTCGATGATGGGTGTCTGCGCCCTGCCCAAAGGCGCAATTCTGACCACCCCGCGAAAGAACCCTGACGTTGCTGCATTGGTGGACGGTCTGAAGCATCGCCAAACTAAAACCCTTGCCACCGGGATTGACGCGATTATGGCCGACCTGCGCGATACTGCGGGTGCTGATGCGGGTACGATTACGCACCATACCCATGCGATTGTTTTGCTGGTCGCCTACCCCCGCGATCCATCCACGGACGAACCCGGATACGACTGGATCGCCGATGCACAGGCCCAACGGGCGTCCCTGCGCGCCGCTGAAAATGCCACGGTACTGGCCGAATATATCCGCATCTTGGGCTTTGACGCCCGCGCCCATTCGGTAACCTCCAGCGATGTGCATTTACCCAAGCTGGGGCTGGCGGCGGGGCTGACCGCGATGCAAGGCGATGCCCCCTGCGCGCCATGGCTGGGCCAGCGCTATGGCCTTGCGGCGGTCACGACCGACATGGCGATGACACCTGACCTGCCGCTGCGCCCGCTTGCGCAGCAACCCGCATCGGTCTTGCGCGGTCATGTCTGGCAGCTTGGCACCCACGGCGGGGCCAATGCACGCAATCACGACCCCTATGCCAAGCGCGACTTTGTTAATGGCCCGCATCCGTTCGAAACCCTCAAGCGCGTTGACAACCCCACCACCTATATCGATGCCGCGAATGTGCCGCGCATCCCCAAGCGCACGGACATGTTTGCACGCGGTCAATTCGGCGACATGGGCCCCAAGGTGCAGGACGCCATGAAAGGCGGGCAACATATCGTCAAATCGGCCCCCGCTTCGGCACAACGCAGATTGCTGGGCGCGCTGATCTTGCTGCAAAAAGGCACCCCTGCCCCGACCGCTCGGGACGCAGGGCCACAGCGCAATGCGGCCAACCTGAAAGCCGCCGCATATTTTCTTGGCGTCGATGCGGCTGGGTCCTCTGCCTGTCCGGATTGGACATGGTACAGCCATGACGCCACCGGCACGCCCATCACCCCGCCCCACGACCAGTCTCTTAGCGTTGTGATCGATCAGGGCTTTGAAACGATGGAAGGCGCATCCGGCGATGACTGGATCAGCACTGCCCAATCCATGCGCGCCTATCTGCGGTTTTCGGTTCTGGGCGGCATTCTGGCGCAGCATTTGCGCAACCTTGGTTTCGACGCCAAGGCACATACGGTGATGGATGGCGATGTGTTGCAGCCGCCGCTTTTGCTGCTGTCAGGCCTGGGCGAGGTCAGCCGCATTGGCGAGGTGATCCTGAACCCCTTCCTTGGCCCCCGTCTGAAATCCGGCATTGTCACCCACACGATGCCCGTAGCCCATGACAAACCCATCGATTTCGGCCTGCAAAAATTCTGTGAGGCCTGTAATAAATGCGCCCGTGAATGCCCGTCGGGTGCGATCACCGCAGGCCCCAAAAAGATGTTCAACGGCTACGAGATCTGGAAATCCGACAGCCAGAAATGTGCCACCTACCGGATCACCAACAAGGGCGGGTCGATGTGCGGGCGTTGTATGAAAACCTGCCCTTGGAACCTCGAAGGGCTGTTCGCCGAAGCCCCGTTTCGCTGGGCCGCCAGCACAATCCCCGCCGCAGCACCGCTGTTGGCACGGTTGGATGATACCCTGGGGCGCGGCGGGCTGAACCCGGTCAAGAAATGGTGGTGGGACATCGAACGCCAGCGTAGTGGCGTTGTGACCGCCCCAACCCATCCGGTAAACACCCGCGATCTTCAGCCTGATCTGAAACTGCGGGCCGAAGATCAGACATTGGCCGTCTACCCTGCCCCGCTTGCACCCCATCCGTGGCCCTATCCAGACCCGATGAACCGCGAGGCGGGGATCAAGGCGCATGCCGCCCTGCTCACCGCTGACGAACACCGCACCCGTAATGCCACCGGGGCAACCGATCACCTGCACCTCTATGAAGTGGGCACAGATACACCGGTGCTTGATCTGCGGATCGCCCGGGTTGTCCCCCTTAGCGAAACGGTCAGTCTCTATGATCTGGTCCATCCCGAGGGCCATGACCTGCCAGAATGGACGGCAGGTGCCCACCTTGATCTCGTCGTGGCCCCTGAATATTTGCGCCCCTATTCGCTGCTGGGCGACCCCGCCGATCGGACGCGCTACCGCGTTGCGGTGCTGCGCGAAGACGAAGGCCGCGGTGGCTCGGCACTGCTGCACCGTATCTTCACCCAAGGGCGCCGTGTATTCGTTTCGGCCCCGACCAACCACTTCGAGCTGGTCGAAGACGCCCCCCACAGCCTGCTGTTCGGCGGCGGTATCGGCGTTACGCCAATGATCGCCTTTGCGCACCGCCTGAATGCAATTGGCCGACCCTTTGATCTGCATTACTCTGCCCCGTCCCGTTCGGCGGCCCCGTTTATCGACATGCTTGCGCGCGTCCCATGGGCAGACCGTGTTCACATACATCTCAGCGCGGAAAACACCCGCGCCAATATGCCGGCACTCCTCTCGACGGCGGTCAAAGGCACCCAAGTCTACACCTGCGGCCCAGACGCTTATATGCTAGCCGTGATGGATGCCGGCAGGGCAAGCGGCCTGCCCGATGACAACCTGCATCTGGAATATTTCGCGCCCCCCACGGTGCCCGAATATGTCAACCATCCCTTCACCCTGCGCCTGACCGATGGCCGATTGATCCCCGTCACCGCCGATCAATCGGCCAGCGACGCGCTGATCGCGGCGGATATCAAGCTGGACATAAAATGCGCCGATGGCATATGCGGTGTGTGCAAATGCAACCTGCTGTCAGGCAAGGCCGAGCACCGCGATTTCGTCTTGTCCGCCAAGCAACGAGAGACCGAGATCATCCTCTGCCAATCCCGCGCCGCAGACCCGAACGGCGTATTGGAGATCGATTTATGACCCGCCCCGCTGCTGAGAGGAGATACAACCTTGCTGCAAAACTTCGTCGACTGGTATCGCGACTATTATAAAGTCTGACCCTGATCTCCAAATGGTCTAAAATCCTCGCCGAAGGCTCCGCCGATTGCCACCAGCGCTGCCAGCCCTTATATCGCCGCTAACCCTCCCAATAAGGCCCAGAAACATGACATTTGACCGCTCTATCAAAATCGCCCCCTCAATCCTTGCCGCTGATTTCGCCAATTTCGGTGCCGAATGCGAAGCCATCGAAGCGCAAGGTGCCGATTGGGTCCATGTTGATGTGATGGATGGCCATTTCGTGCCCAATATCAGCTTTGGCCCGACCACTTGCGCTGCGATCCGCCCGCATATCAAGGGCATCATGGACGTGCATCTGATGATCGCCCCCGTCGATCCCTATATCGAAGCTTTTGCACATGCCGGTGCCGACTTCATCACCGCCCATGTCGAGGCCGGGGCCCATATCCACCGCACCTTGCAAGCGATCCGTGGCGCGGGCGCAAAGGCGGGTGTGGCGCTGAACCCCGGCACGCCGGCCTCGGCTGTCGAACACCTGCTCGACATCACCGATCTGGTTTGCGTGATGACCGTGAACCCCGGCTTTGGCGGCCAAAAATTCATCGACATGTCAGACAAGATCAAAACGCTGCGCGCGATGATCGGTGATCGTCCGATCCATATCGAAATTGATGGCGGTGTGGATGTGAACACAGCCCCCACCGTCGCGCAGGCCGGTGCCGATGTTTTGGTCGCAGGCTCTGCCGTATTCCGGGGTGGATCCGTGTCGAACCCCGGCCCCTACGGCGATAACATCCGCGCCATCCGCGAAGCGGCTTCAGGTGTGTACGTCTAGAACAATAAACCTGTAGTAATACGAATAAAAAGGCCGGTACCCCACGGCGGGGGTCCGGCCTTTTTTGTGCATCTAGGCTTATGCCAGCTGATCTTTGAACGTCTCCATCAGTTTGTGCTTTAGGATTTTGCCCGTCGGTGCTGCAGGCAGAGCCGTGCCAATGATGAAGTGCTTTGGCCGCTTATACCCTGTTAGTCGCTCTTTTACGAAGGTGCGCAGGTCGTCGGGGTTCAGGCTGTCACCTTCCGCGATTTGCACAAAGGCCAGCACTTCTTCGTCACCGTCTTTGCGGCGTCCGATCACAGCGGATTGGATCACTTGCGGATGGTCGTTGATCGCGGCTTCGACTTCGGGTGGATAAACGTTGAATCCGCCATGAATGATCAGCTCTTTTGAGCGTCCCAGAATGTGCAGGAAACCGTTCTCGTCCAGTTTGCCCAGATCGCCGGTGCGCAGCCAGCCGTCCGCGTCGACCGCTTTCGCGGTCTCGGTCGGATTTTTATAATAACCTTTCATGATCTGCGGGCCACGAGTCATCACTTCGCCTGCGCCCACACCACCGCCTTCGACAGTGTCATCAATCTTGACCTCGATCCCGGCCAGCGGTGGGCCGACGGATACATCGGGCGATCCGATGGGGTTCGAGGTCGCAGATGTACCGGCAGCGGTTTCGGTCATGCCATAGCCGTTCTGGATGGCAACGCAGTAAAACCCTTCGGCCTTGCGTTTCCACGCCGGATCAAGTGGTGCCGCGCCGGATGAGACATAGCGCAGCGTTTTTGAGTTCAGCTGCGTCAGGCCTTTTTCCTTGGTGTATTGCATCAAAAGCGCGTGCATCTGCGGCACTGCGGACAGGAAATTCACACCGGAGATCAAGGCGTTATACAGCTTTTCAGCCGAAAAACGCGCCTCGAGCCGGACTTCGGCACCGATATAGCACGATGCCGTCAGCACCGAACACAGGCCGAAAACATGGGTCAGGGGCAGCACGCCATAAACGACGTCGCCGGGTGTCATGCCGCGCAGGTTGGCAGATGTCATACCGCCAAAGCGCACATTGGCATGGGTCAGCATCACGCCTTTGGGGTCGCCCGTCGTGCCGGTGGTGTACAGCAAAACCGCAACGTCGCTTAGGTCAGCGTCGGGGTTGCTGGGCGTGGGCGTGGCCAGATGCAACGACCCGAATGCGCCGGTAATTTCCTTTGCACCCATGTTTTGCGCGTGCTTGTCGGCATCAGGCGATGCGCCTGTTGTCATCAAAATAGCCGCCGGTGTCGCGTGATCCAGAATGCGTTTTACTTCGCCTTCGGATTGGCGCGCGTTGACCGGGATGATGACTGCCCCCGCCTTCCAAGTGCCAAAGATCGTGGCCACTGCAGCGCCGCAGTTTTCAGACAGCAGCAACACGCGGTCGTTGGGTTTGACGCCTGCGGCCTTGAGCGTTTCAGCGATGGCGTCAGACGCTTTGCCAAGATCGTTAAAGGTCCAGCTGGTCCCCACGCTGTCAGTTAGCGCCTGAGCATCGCCTCGTGATGTGATTTGTTGTGCAAGATATTCCTCTACACGCGCCATAAGCTCTGCCTCCTCGCAGGTATTTTCGGCCTTTGGTCATTTCAGACCCAAAAGCACATAGTCACTTTGGCAGCTTTTCAGCCGCCATAATTTGGTTTGCGTTTTTCCAAGAATGCGGCGATGCCTTCGGCGGCCTCGTCTGTGCCAGCCGCATGGGCCATGGCGTTGCGTTCTGCATCCAGTTGCGCGGCCTCGGTGACGTCATAGCCTTGGGCGACAAGGCCACGAATGACCGATTGTGCCTGACGCGGGCCTTGGGCCAGACGGTCGGCATAGGCCATAGCACCCGCCATCGCCGCCCCCGGTTCGGACAGGGCATTTACAACGCCAAGCTCGTGCATCCGGTCAACAGTGACAGGCAGCGCCAGCAGGCACATTTCCATGGACAGCTGCCGTGGCAACGCCCGCGCCAACGACGCAGTCAACCCGCCATCGGGGACCAAGCCCGCTTTGACATAGGCGGCGGTGAATTTGGCGCCCTTCGCGGCAACAATCAGATCACAGGCCAGCGCAAAGGACAGGCCCGCACCAGCGGCACCGCCTTCGACAGCGGCAATCACGGGAACTGGACAGCCACGGATCGCCCGCACCACATCATGCAGTTCGTCAATCTTGCCGCGACGCTCGTCCTCGGCCAGATCACGGCGCGCGATCAGCACATTCAGATCGCCCCCTGCGCAGAAAAAATCGCCCTCAGAGGTCAGGATCACAGCGCGTACGCGCGGTTCATTCGCCAGTTCAACCGCTTGATTGATGCAGGCATATAATTCCGGCGACAGCGCCCCGCGTTTGTGGGCATTGCCGTTCCAGACGATGATCCGGTCGCCCTTATCCTCGATCCGTGCGCTCATGTCAGTTTCTCCTGCGGGACGCGTTTGAACACGCCCGTCGATGTGGCAATCACGGTGCCGTCTTCATGGACCAGTTCCGCGTCGATATAGAGCAAGCTGCGCCCGCCGCCCTTGATGCGGCCCGTTGCAGTGACCCGCCCCGGTTTGCCCGCCGCCAAGAATTGCGTGGTCAGCGAGATCGTCAAAAACGGGTTTCTGCCGGATGGGTCGACGCTAAGCGATCCGGTCATGCCGCAGGCATTGTCCAGCAACGTTGCCGCGATACCGCCATGAAGCACCCCGTGGCGGTTCAGGTGCTCTGGACCCAGATCAAGATAACAGCGCCCGTGGGCCGGATCGGATATGTCAACGACATACCCGACCAGCGTTTGAGTACCTGTCTCGTCCCGGATCAGCAGGCTTTCATCAGGCTGCTGCAATGGCAATGTATCGCTCCAGATGGTGGTCTGTGTCGCCAAAGCGGTGGTCTGACATGATGATACGTTTGGCGATATGCGCCAGTTCGTATTCCTGGGTCATGGCAATACCGCCGTGCATCTGAATGCTGTCTTCGGCAACCAGACGGCCCGCGCGGCCCAGCAGGTTTTTCGCAGCAGAAACATGGCTTTCGCGGCTTTTGTAACCGGCTTCCAGATGACCCGCCGCGACGATCACGGCAGAGCGTGCTTGCTCCATCTCGATCAACAGGTCGGACATGCGGTGTGCAAGCGCCTGGAACGTGCCAATCGGTTTGCCGAACTGTTTGCGCGTCATCAGATAGTCGCGCGTCAGACGGCAAGCGGTTTCCATCGCACCCAGTGTTTCGGCACAGATCGCGACGTTCGCAGCCGCGACGCGGGCTTCGATTGCTTTGAACGCCTTGCCTGCTTCACCCAAACGGGCCGAGCTTGGCACAGTCACGTCATCCAGCGTGATTTCCGCAGCACGGCCACCGGCCAGCAGGGCGTAACCTTGCAATGTGATGCCTTTGGCGTCTGCCGGAACAAGGAACACCGAAATGCCGTCTTCATCGCCAGCGTCACCGCTTTCACGGGCCGAAACCACCAACATGTCCGCGTTTTCAGCGTTCACAACAACGGCCTTGCGGCCGTTCAGCACGACGTTGTCGCCATCAACCTTGGCGGTTGTGGTAACGCGGTTGGTATCATAGCGGCTGGCGGGTTCGCCGTGGGCAAATGCCACTTGCAACGCGCCGCCGATGATTTCCTCGACATGGGCCTTTTGGTCATCATTGCCCAAATCGGCAATCAGACCACCGCCCAAAACGGCAGTATCCAAGAACGGTTCAACCACGCCCGCGCGGCCCAGTTCTTCGAATACAACGGCGATGTCGAAACCAGCGCCACCAAAGCCGCCCTGATCTTCGGTGAACAGCGCGCCGATGACGCCCAGTTCGGCAAGGCCGTTCCAGATATCAGCAGAAAACCCTGTGTCGCTTTCAAGGATCTTGTTGCGTGTGGCGGTATCGTATTTGTCACGCAGGAAACGGCGCAAGCTGTCTTGCAGCATTTGGCGTTCTTCTGTCAGGTCGAAGTTCATGCTCCACCTCCCATCGTTGTTTTGGCAATGATCTGGCGCTGGATTTCGTTCGAGCCACCAAAGATCGACAGTTTACGGCTGTTGAAATATTGCGCGGCCACGGGGCCGGCATTCAACGGATCAGGCAGGGCAAGGTTGGAACCCTCAATCGCTTCGGATGCGAATGGCATCGCGTAGGCACCAGCCGCACGGCGGGCCAGATCGTTGATTTCCTGACGGATAATCGTGCCTTTGACCTTGAGCATGGACGATTCAACACCCGGTGCCGCACCTGCTGCCGCCTTGGAGACGATGCGCAGGTTTGTCGTGCTCATCGCCAGCAGGTCGATTTCAACCCGTGCAACACGTGCTGCAAAATGGGGGTTTTCCATCAATGGCTTGCCGCCAGCCATTTCGGCGCGCGCAATGCGTTTGACCGCTGTCAGACCAGCCTGAGAGAACCCGACGCCTGCAATGTTAGTACGTTCGTGGGTCAGTAGATACTTGGCATAGGTCCAGCCCTTGTTCTCTTCGCCGACCAGATTTTCAACCGGCACTTTGCAGTCGGTGAACCAGACTTCGTTCACCTCGTGGGTGCCATCCAGCAGGATGATCGGGCGCACTTCGACGCCCGGGGTGTCCATGTCGATCAACAGAAAGGAAATGCCCTCTTGCTGTTTGACGGTCTTGTCGGTGCGGACCAGACAGAAGATCATGTTGGCGTGCTGGCCAAGTGTCGTCCAGGTCTTCTGACCGTTGACGATGTAATGCGTGCCCTCTTCGTTCAGCACAGCCTCGGTCTTGAGCGAGGCAAGGTCGGACCCGGCACCCGGCTCGGAATAGCCCTGACACCACCAATCTTCGCCCGACAGGATGCGGGGCAGCCAGTAATCATTTTGCTCTTGCGAGCCGAATTTTTGCAGCACGGGGGCCAACATGGACAGGCCGAACGGCACAATGCGCGGCGCGTAATGTGCGGCGGCTTCTTCCTCGAAGATGTGGCGCTGAACGGCGTTCCATTCGGCACCGCCAAATTTCTGCGGCCAGTTCGGGGCCAACCAGCCTTGGGCGTTCAGAATGGCGTGCCATTCTTCTTGTCCCGCTTTGCCCAGCTCTTCGCCCTTGCGAATTTTATCGCTCATTTCCTTGGGCAGCTTTTCTTCAAGAAAGGCGCGCACTTCGGCGCGGAATGCCTTTTCTTCGTCGCTATAGCTCAGATCCATTAATCGTTCCTCCGGTTTATATCGTTCGGGCATTGCGCCCTTGTTCATTTATTTTGCGGCGTCTTTGTTCAGGTCATCAAAGCTGCGACCCTCTGCGACCAGTTGTTTGAGCAGCGGCGCGGGTTCCCAGAACCACGCGTCGTCCTTGGCGTAGGTTTCGATATCGGCCAGTAGTGCGGGTAGGCCCTGCAGATCGGCCCATTTCATCGGACCGCCCCAATAACGCGGGAAGCCGTAGCCGAACAGCAGCACCATATCGATATCAAGCGGGCGTTTCGCGATGCCCTCGCCCAGCAATTTGGCGGCCTCGTTCACCATCGCGGCCATGTAGCGGCGCGTGATCTCGGCGTCTGTGAAATCACGCGGCGTGATGCCCAGCTCAGCACGTTCCGCGTCAATCAGAACGGGAACTTCGGGGTTCGGGATGCCGCCACGGGTGCCAGCCTCGTAGACGTAGAACCCCTTGCCAGTCTTTTGGCCAAAGTTACCGCCTTCGCAGATTTTGTCGGGGTAGGTCGGCACACGTTCGGCGGGGTGACGGGTGGCCGCCTTGCGTTTGCGGGTGGCCCAACCGATATCAAGCCCCGCCAGATCGCCCACGGCGAACGGCCCCATGGCAAAGCCGAAATCGACCAATGCTTTATCAATCTGATAGGGCGATGCACCGTCCAGCACCATGTGATCGGCGGCGGTGCGGTAGGTCGCCAGAATGCGGTTCCCGATAAATCCGTCACAAACACCAGCGCGAACGGAGATTTTGTTCAGCGCCTTACCGAGAGCAAAGCCTGTGGCAACCACATCGGGCGCGGTTTTGTCTGCGACAACCACTTCGAGCAATTTCATGATATGCGCAGGCGAGAAGAAGTGCAGCCCGATCACATCCGCAGGGCGCGACGTGCTGGCAGCGATTTCATCGATATCCAGATAGGATGTGTTCGACGCCAAAATCGCACCGGGTTTGCATACGGCGTCCAGCTTGCCGAACACGTCTTTCTTGACGTCCATGTCTTCGAACACGGCTTCGATCACCAGATCAACAGACGACAGGCTGTCATAGTTAATCGACACCTCAAGGGCGATGGTGGTCATCGCGTCGTATTTCATCTGGGTGATCTTGCCACGCTTTAGGGCCCCCGACAGGTTTCCCGCGATACGGCCACGCGCCGCTTCGGCGGCCTCAAGCTTCATCTCGATCAGGACAACATTGAAACCGGCCAGCAAGGCAGCAGTCGCAATACCCGCGCCCATTGTGCCACCGCCGATGATGCCGATGGATTGCAGTGCGCGCGGCTCAACGCCTTTCAGCTCGGGCAGGTTACCGACAGCGCGTTCGGAAAAGAACGCGTGGATCATGCCTTGGCGTTGATCGGTTTCCATCAGGTCCATGAACATTTTGCGTTCGGCCAGCATGCCCTGATCAAACGGCAACTCCGATGCAGCCTGAACCGCACGCACCGCTTGGGCGGGTGATATCTGGCCACGGCCCTTTCTTAGCGTCCCGTCATAGGCCGCGTCCCAGTCGATGGCAGCAGGTGCCGGCATTTCGCTGACCGCACGGCGCGGTGCGGCGTCGGCAATCAGGCGCTCAGCATAGGCCAGACCGACCTCTTCGGGGTCGCCCTCGACCACCTTGTCGACGATGCCCAGTTGCAATGCTTCGTCCGCTTTGACCTGACGGCCCGTGGTGATCAGATCAAGCGAGGCATCGACACCGACAAGGCGCGGCAAACGCTGGGTGGCACCGGCACCGGGGATCAGGCCAAGGTGGACCTCGGGAAGGCCAACGCGGGCGGATGGCTGCGCGATGCGGTAATGCGCGGATAACGCGATCTCAAGACCGCCGCCCAAGGACACACCGTGCATCGACGCGACAACGATCAGCGGCGATGCTTCGATGCGTTTGCACACGTCGGGCAGATAGGGTTCCAGCGGGGTTTTGCCAAATTCAGTAATGTCCGCACCGGCGATAAAGGCGCGACCTTCGCCAACGATCAGCACGGCTTTGACACCTGCGTCAGCCTCGGCTTGGGCCATGCCAGCAACCAGACCTTCGCGCACGGCATGTGACAGCGCATTTACCGGTGGGTTCTGGATACGCAGCACGGCGATGTCGCCTTTGCGGGTATATTTGATTTTATCGCTCATCTGTCAAAATCCTGTCTGTTCTTTTTAGTCGCGACGGCTAAGCGCCGGGGTGCGGCCCGTACGTTGTTCAAGCGCGCGCACAAGTTCGCGCAATGCGGGGCCGACCTCGTCCCGGATCCGTTCATCGGACAGGTCACTTGGCATTGCCCCACAGGTAAACGCGACCGGTTCGCCAAATTCCTCAGCGAAATAGGGAACGCTTACGGCATTTATGGTGCTGGCATAGCGCGTACCCTTGGGTGCGTATGTGAAACCTTGCCCGATCAATTGCGAATATCCCTCCGAGCGGAACTCTCGCATATCCTTTTCAGGCGTCAACTGCCCAAAGCGTTCTTCGCCAAGTGACGCCACGACGGCCATGCCAGAGGACGACCCAAACACCGGAATCCGGTGCCCCGGCTCCAGCCAGATGGTCGATGCATTGCGTGGGCGCCATGTGCGCACCAGCAGCATTTTAGAATCGTCGCGCACCGCCACCAGCGCCAGCGTGCCCGTGTCATCGGCCAATTGCTGCATCGCATCGGACGCCAGATCAAGGAAATTGACCGCAACGGATGCAACGGACCCGAGGGCGATGGCCGACGGCCCCAAGCGGAACCTGTCATTGCGCCCGCCGTGGCTAAGATAGCCCAGTTCGCACAAGGTATAGGTCAGCCGCGAAACCGTCGGCTTTGGCAGGCCCGTCCGTTCGGATATCTGCGCATGGGTCAGCCCGCTATCGCTTGCCCGAAAGGCGCGCAGAACGGCCAATCCACGGGCAAGCGTGTTCGCAAACTTGCGGTCTGTTCCGTCTGTCGTCATCGCGCGCCCAAGGGGATCAGCAATGAGATCATCGGGAACGACATGATCAGGATCAGGACGATAAAGTCCACGCTTAGGAACCGCGTGATCCCGGCAAAGATCTTGTCGATCGGGGCGTCCTTGCCGACCACGTTAGCGATCACGAATACGTTCAGGCCGACGGGCGGGGTAATCAGGCCGATCTCAAGCAGCTTGATCACCACAACGCCGAACCAGATCAGGTTCAGGTCATAGCTTTCGACCAGCGGGATCATCAGCGGCAGGGTCAGAACCATAATACCGATAGGATCAAGGAACATGCCCAGAACCAGATAGATCACGGCAATCGCGATCAACAAGGCCACGACCGAAAGCTGTGCATCAGACACGACGTTCACAATCATCGGAGCCACATTGGTCAGCGCGATGAACGCCACGAAAATCTTGGCACCCGCCGCGATGAAAAAGATGGCGGATGTCTGGATACAGGTTTCCTTGACCGCGTCCCACAACCCTTGCAGGTTCAGCTTCCCTTGGGCAAAGCCGATCAATGTGGCTGCAACAACGCAAACAGCCGCCGCTTCGGTCGCGGTAAAGATACCGCCATAGATGCCGCCGATGATCAGGACGAACAGCATGACCGCCGGCCAGCTTTCTAGTGCCGCCTGCAAGCGTTCCTTTGAGGAATAGCGCACATCGGTTGGTGGTGCGATTTCCGGTGAATACCAGACCCAGACAGCGATCACGAGGATGAAGCCGGCCAGCGTCAACAAGCCCGGCAATACACCGGCAAGAAACAGCGACGAGATCGAGGTTTCGGTGAAGATACCGTAGATGATGAACAAGACCGATGGCGGGATCAGCGACCCCAATGTGCCACCTGCCGCCACCGACGCAGTTGCCAGACGCGGGTCATAGCCCATGCGCAACATTTCGGGTGTGCAAATCCGGCCCATCGTCGATGCACACGCGATCGAGCTGCCAGTGATGGCCGAAAAGCCGCCGCAACCCATGACCGATGCCATTGCAACACCACCGGGCAGACGCGTCAGCCAGACCTTGGCGGCGTGGTAAATCTTGGTCGTGATGTCGGCGCGATAGGCGATATGGCCCAGCGCCACAAAAAGCGGGATCATCGACAGATCATAGGAATGGATCAGATCGAAGGAATTCGAAAACACCATCGATGTGGTGGCGCGGATCGCGCGTTCGGGCATGAATGTGCCCGTGCGAAACGCAAAGATAAAGAAGGTGCCGACTGTCGCCACCGACGCCAAAGAAAAGGCGATCGGCACGCGCATGGCCAGCAGAAAAAGGACCGCGCCGAACGCAATCAGACCAATGGTTGCAGCATCCATTATAGCGTCTCCTGTTCGGCAAGGGCATCAATTGTGTGATTTTGTTCGTCCGACACGATGTTGCCCGACAGGATTGTGCGGGTGTCGCGGATAGCCAGTTCAGCCAAACGCAACCAACAGGCCCCAATGCCGATAATAAACAATAGACGTCCGGGCCATTTTGGCAGGTTCAGATCGCCGTAGAAAAAGCTGCCCTTTTCCCAAACGCTTAGAAATTCGCGGGTACCTGCATAAAGCAGCGCGGCCAGGGCTATCAGCCCCATCACCGACCCCATCACAATCAGCCAGGACCGCAACCGCGGCCCAAACTGATCCGAGACAAACGCCACACTGATATGTGCGCGGTTGGCCGTCGCGGCACCAAGGGGCAGAAGGATGGCCGCAACCATCAATTCCCGCACCATGGTGACGCTGTCAGGCACGCTTGAGGAAAAGACAGCACGTGCGACCACATTGGTTGTAATCAAGACCCCCAGCAGGATGACCGCAATCGCGCCCAGCCCCAGCAGGATTTTCTCTAATGGTACCAACATGGTCCCGTCCCTCCCTCAAGGTATGTGCTTAGTTACCGGACTTTTCCCAAGGATAGCCGTTGGTGTCACGCTCTTGCGTGTATTTGGCGATCAATGCGGTGTAGTCTTCCAGCATCTTATCACCCGGAAGGCCGGATGCATTGGCTGTTTCGACCCAAGCAGCCAAGAACTTTTGGCCGCCCTCAACCAGCTTTTCACGCTCTTCTGCGGGCAGCTCGATGATTTCGACGCCTTGTTCTTTCATCGAAGCAATGGCGTTGTCGTTGGCGATGGTGATCATACGGCCAAATTCGTCAGCCATGTCTGCGCCGGATGTGGTCAGAACCTCTTGCTGTTCGGATGTCAGGGAATCGTACATGTCTTTGTTCATAAAGATGCCCACGCCGCCAACCTGGCCCCAGTTCAACATCGTGTAGTTGTCCATCACTTCGGCCTGCTTCAGCGCGGCAACCGCATAGGAATAGCCCTGGCTACAATCGATCAGGCCCGTGTCCAGACCTTGGTAGGCGTCATAGATCGACATGTTGACCATGTTCGCGCCTTCTTCGCCGAACACTTTGCCGTATGCGCCCACACCGCGTACTTTCTTGCCTGCGATATCGGCAACGGAACGGATCGCATCGCCTTTGCAGCCGATGTTGACCTGGCTGGTGGTCCATGTGCCGATATAAACAAGGTTCTTGTCGGCAAGGTTGTCAGCGATGGCGGGGTTTGTGCGCATCAATTCGTCCGTGGCGCGCATGCCAACCCAAGCGTCAGGGTTGTTCACGGGCAGATCGGAAATACCGTAGGCGGCCATTTCTTGCGGGTAATAGACAGCAATAACCGACCCGGTGTCGGCAACACCATCGGCAAGGGATTGCACGGCAGCGTTCGCTTTGAACAATGCGCCACCCCATTGGATGTCCATGCGCAGATCGCCTGCTGAACGCTCGGCAACTTGGTCGGCGAACCACTGCAACGCATCTGCGCGCGCGCCACGGTTTGGCCCTGCTTCACCATGGATCAACACGGTTTCAGCGCCCGCAACCGATGCGGCAAAGCCCATGGCGGCGGCGAAAGATAGGTTTTTGATAAAGGACATGAATTTCCCTCCCAAGAAATTGTTTTACTATGCGAAACTTGGTTTCACTATGTCACGGCGGAACCTAGAACCGGAGATCAGAACGCGCAAGCGGATATTGCGCCCCACACTGCATTTACGTGTGGGGCGCGAATATAGACTGAATTTTCAAATGGTTAGTTGGCCTTCCGGCTATCAGCCGCGCTGATAAAGGAAGCAACGCCCCTCGACCGCGCCTTGGGGCAAAGGAATCTCTTGCAGGTGATCGAAATACATCCGATCGCTGGATACCATGACGCCGCCATGATCCAGCAGCGGTTCGATATAGGGCGATAACGATCTGGCAAAAGCATCGTTTTTCGCCAGATCATGACCACCCAAATCGGCGTGAATCAGTCGCGCCGTTGGGCCAAACCGTTTCAGCGCCGCAGGAAGCGTTTCATACACATCCCCCAGAAACACCTGATCGTCGGTCGGTGTGCTGTCTGGATTTGACGCGATTGCACGCTCGAAAACAAAAATATCTCGTTCTGGCATGATCTCTCGCATGTGGTGAAAAGTGCGGCCATTTCCCAACCCCAGCTCGAACACTGGGCCCGGCTGGCCCGCTGTGATTGCAGCCGCATGATCAAGACAGGCGCGCTGCGACACCATACGGTCGATAAATAGATCCAGACGACTCATTTTTAGGCTCACTTTCTCTTTTCTTTTTCCACTTGGGCGCTTGCAGCTCCGTCTTTCATAGGTAGTGCCCCTAGGTTAAAGACCAAGGCCACTAGACGCAGAACATTTTATCGGCTTCACTCAAACGTGAGACAACATGTTTTAACGCTTTTGGATCCAAATGACTGTCCTGTTGGAAGTTAATGACCTGGCAATCGGGTTTGACGATGCCCCTTCGATTGTGGACGGCGTCAGCTTTTGCGTGAACGCAGGCGAAACGCTCGCCCTCGTCGGTGAAAGCGGGTCGGGTAAAACGCTGACCTGTCGATCGGTCCTGCGCATTTTACCTGATGCTGCACAGTTACGCCGAGGGTCCATTCATTTTCACGGGGCGAACAGATCAGCCGACCTGATGTCTTTGTCGGAAAAGACAATGCGCGACATTCGTGGCGACTGCATTTCAATGATCTTCCAAGAACCGATGCGCGCGCTTTCCCCGCTGCACCGCTTGGGCAATCAGGTGGCCGAGGTCTTGTGGCTGCACCGGAACATGGGCCGGGCCGAGGCCAAGCGCCGCGTGCTGGAACAATTCGAACAGGTTGGGTTTGTTGATCCTGAACGGGCATGGTGCAGTTATCCCTTCGAGATGTCAGGCGGCATGCGTCAACGTGCGATGATCGCCATGGCGATGGTCGCGAAACCCGAATTGCTGATCGCTGACGAACCGACGACCGCGCTGGACGTGACCACACAGGCACAGGTTTTGGGCCTGATCCGCAGTTTGCAAAAAGAAACCGGCATGGGCGTCATCCTTGTTACGCATGATTTGGGTGTGGTCGCCAATATGGCGCAGCAGGTTGTTGTCATGAACAAGGGCCGCGTCATGGAAAGCGGCCTTGCGAAAGACGTGCTTGGTGCACCCGCGCATCCCTATACGGCCAAGTTGTTTGCCGCCGCGCCGATGATCCCGCAGGTCGCGAAACCGGCGCGCGCGCCCAGCCATGATGACGTCATCCTTGATCTGCGCAACGTATCAAAAACCTATACCATGCGGGCCGCCGGATGGCGCAAACCGATCAGCATTCCAGCCTGTCAGAACGTTGACCTGCAGGTCGAGCGGGGCAAAACCCTTGCCATTGTCGGTGAAAGCGGCTCAGGCAAAACCACCTGCGCGCGGATCGCCATGGGTGCCGAAACGCCCGATCTGGGTGGCGAGGTGTTGTTTCGGCCAGCCAAAAATGCCGACGCCATACCGGTTCACACCATGAACAGCGCCGAACGCACATCGTTCCAGCGCCAGGCGCAAATGGTGTTTCAAGACCCCTATTCATCGCTTAGCCCACGGATGCGTATCCAAGACGCACTGACCGAACCTATGGAAATTCACGGCATCGGGTCAAAATCAGACCGCCGCGATAAGGCCGCCGAGATGTTAAGCTGGGTTGGCCTAGACGCAAACATGATGCGCCGCTTTCCGCACGCGTTTTCGGGTGGGCAACGTCAACGTTTGTCGATTGCACGGGCTTTGACGCTGGACCCGAAGTTGCTGATCTGTGACGAACCGACCTCGGCGCTGGATGTGTCGGTGCAGGATCAAATCCTGTCCCTGCTCGAAGACATCCGCGAACGCGCCAATCTAAGCTATCTTTTCATCAGCCATGATCTTGCTGTCGTCGCGCGGATCGCAGACGAGGTCGCAGTGATGCGCGCGGGCGTCATTGTCGAACAGGCCGCCCCCGATACATTGTTCTACAACCCGCAGCACCCTTATACCAAAGCGCTGATTGCCGCCCAGCCAGAGCCTGACATCGGCCGTCCGATCGACCTTGATCTGGTGGCAAAAGGGGCCGGTTCTCCACGGCTGTGGCCCGAGGCGTTCCGCTTTGAAGGGTTGCAAGCGCCCGCGCTGCGCGAACTGGAACCCGGTCACAAAGTCAGATGCCATGCGTAAGCTCGCCCTTGCCCTTTCGCTCCTCACCTCTCCGCTTTGGGCGCAACCCGCGTTGCCGCCCCTGCAAGAAAGTTCGTTCTGGGCGCAAGAGGTCGACAGCGGCAACATGCCCCCGATTGAAGCCCGCCTGCCCCGCGAACCGCTGGTCGTTGATCTGGAGGCGAAGGGCCGGAGTTTTGGCAAACAAGGCGGCACCTTGCGGACCTTGGTGTCGCGCTCCAAAGACGTGCGGCAGATGGTTGTCTATGGCTATGCGCGGCTGGTCGGGTATCAGCCCGACTATTCACTGGCACCCGACATTCTAAAAGCAGTCGATGTCGAACAGGGGCGCAAATACACGCTGCATCTGCGCGACGGGCACCGCTGGTCGGACGGCGCGCCTTTTACATCGGATGACTTCAAATATTGGTGGGAAAACGTCGTTAACAACGCCGAAATCACCCCCAGCGGCCCGCCCGATTTCATGTTCGTCGAGGAAAAGCTGGGCCGTGTCACCTTCCCTGATCCGCTGACGGTCGTCTTTGAATGGGATGACCCGAACCCCGATTTCCTGCCGCTTCTTGCGCAGGCCAGCCCGCCCTTTATCTATCGTCCGGCGCATTACCTGAAACAGTTTCACGTCGATTTCGCCGACCCCGACACCCTGCTCCAAGAGGTCGTTGACGCCCGGGTCAAAAGCTGGGCCGCGCTGCACAACAAGCGCGATAACATGTATAAATTTGACAACCCGCAACAGCCGACCTTGCAGCCGTGGATTAACACCAGCGACAGTGACGCATCACGCCAGTTGTTTGTAAAGAACCCGTATTACCACCGCATCGACAGTCGCGGCGTCCAGTTGCCCTATATCGACGTGGTGAATATGGACGTTGTTGGCGGCGGGCTGATCGCGGCCAAAGCCAACGCAGGCGAGGTTGATCTTCAGGCCCGCGGATTGGACTTTCCCGACATTTCGATCCTGAAAAAAGGCGAGGTAGACGGCGGTAAATACAAGGTGTTTTTATGGGCCAATGGCGCAGCCAGCCAGATCGCGATTTACCCCAACCTGAATTTTGCCGACCCCGTCTGGCGCGACGTCATGCGCGACGTGCGGTTTCGCCGCGCGCTCAGCCTTGGCGTCGACCGCCGGATGATCAACCGCGCACTGTATTTCGGCCTCGCGAAAGAGGGCGGAATGACAGCGCTATCCCAAAGTCCACTGTACAACGAGGCTGATTTACACGCCTGGGCCGGTTTCGATATCGAAGCGGCAAATGCCCTGCTAGATGAAATGGGCCTTACCGAACGCATGCCATCGGGTTTGCGTAAACTACCTGATGGTCGGCCTATGGAATTCGTGGTGGAAACCGCTGGCGAACGCAGCGAGGAAGAAAACGCACTGGCGATCATCACGGATACGTGGCGCGACCTTGGCATCCGCCTGATCATGCGCCCGCTAGACCGTGATATCCTGCGCAATCGCATCTACGCAGGTACGACAATGGCCGCCGTCTGGTTCGGTTGGGATAACGGCCTGCCCGGTCCGGCTACATCGCCCAAATATCTGGCCCCCACCAATCAGGAATTCTTTGCCTGGCCCATGTGGGGGCAATATTATCAGACAATGGGCCAATCCGGCGAAGCCCCCGATATGCAGCCCGCCCGAGAGCTGATGGATCTGGCGAATGACTGGACCCGCACCGATGATGCGCTGAAACGCGCGACGATCTGGGAACGCATGCTTGCGATCCACGCCGAGCAGCAATTTGCCATCGGCATCTTGTCTGAGGCCCCGCAACCGGTTGTCGTATCAAACCGTCTGATGAACGTCCCGCAGGAGGCCGTCTGGGCCTATGACCCCGGCGCACATTTCGGCATCCACCGCATCGACGAATTCTATTTCACAGACCCCCTCGTACAGGTGAGCCGATGATTTTTCTCAGATACGCAGTCTGGCGTTTTATCACCATGCTCCTGACCCTCGCGGTTGTGTCGGTTCTGGTCTTTGTCATCATCAACCTGCCGCCGGGTGATTATCTGTCAAACCAGATCGCGGAATTGCGCGCGACAGGTCAGGCCGAAGGCGTGGCAAAGGCCGAATTCCTACGCCACGAATATTCGCTGGATCAGCCGATCTGGAAGCAATATTTGATCTGGGCCGGTGCCGCCCCCGGCCCGCAAGGATACGCAGGGCTGCTACAAGGCAATTTCGGCTGGTCGTTTGAATTTGACCGCCCCGTCGGTGAAATCGTGGGCGATGCGCTGTGGATGACAGTATTGGTCAATCTTGCTGCGGTGTTGTTTGTGTATCTCATCGCCTTGCCTCTGGGGGTTCTGGCGGCGGCCAAGTCCGAAACATGGGTCGACTATACTGCTGGCTTTATCGGGTATCTTGGGCTTGCCACGCCCAACTTCTTGCTGGCCCTGATCCTGTTCTATTACGGGCACCGTTATTTCGACCTGCCCATTGGCGGTCTTATGGCACCGGAACTTGAGGGCGAACCGATGTCTTGGGCCAAGGTCCAGTCGATCCTGCTGCATCTGATTGTCCCGACCTTTGTCATCGGTACTGCCGGTGCGGCCGCGATGATGCAGCGGCTCCGCGCGAACATGCTGGACGAGCTGGACAAACCCTATGTCGATACCGCCAAGGCCAAAGGGCTGGGCCCCGCGCGGCTGCTGGCGAAATATCCGCTGCGCATGGCGTTCAACCCCTTTGTTGCCGACATTGGTAACCTGCTGCCTGCGATGATCTCTGGCTCGGTTCTTGTGTCGGTCGTCTTGGGCCTGCAAACCATTGGCCCGGCGCTGCTGATCGCGCTCAAGTCCCAAGACCAGTTCCTTGCCGCCTTTATCCTGATGTTCGTCGCATTGCTGACGCTGATCGGCACGATGATCTCTGACATGCTGTTGGTGCTGCTTGATCCGCGCATCCGTTATGGGGCGCGTGGATAATGGCCATACAACCGGACAACCGCTTTATCGATACAACCCCGTGGACGGATGTTGTTGATCTGTCTGCGCCTGAACGCTCAGATATGGATGCCTCGGTCGCACGGCTGATGTGGCGCAAATTCCGCCGTCATAAACTGGCGCTGGTGTCCGGGCTGTTTCTGGCCTTTTGCTATCTGATCCTGCCAATCGCCGGTTTCATTGCGCCCTACACACCCAACGAACGCAACGCAGAACATCTCTACTCCCCCCCGCAAAGCATCAATCTCTGGCACGAGGGCACCTTCATCGGTCCCTACGTCTACGAGACGACAGGCACCGCCGATCTGGTGAACTTTCGCTGGGTTTACGAGACGAATGAAACCAAACCGCGCCCGCTTGAATATTTCTGCAAAGGCGAGACCTATCATATCTTTGCCCTGATCCCCTCTGACACCCACCTGTTCTGCGCGCCCGAAGGGGCAACCGTGTTTCTGTGGGGCTCCGACCGTCTGGGCCGTGATGTGTTCAGCCGTATCCTGTATGGCGCTCAGCTATCACTGACCGTCGGCCTGATCGGGATCACCGTTTCATTCGCATTGGGCATCTTCTTTGGATCGCTGGCCGGTTATTTCGGCGGCAAAACCGACTGGGTCGTCAACCGCATGATCGAGGTGTTGCGCTCGCTCCCCGAACTCCCGCTCTGGCTGGCGCTGTCAGCAGCGGTGCCCTCCAACTGGGGGCCGGTCTCGGTCTTTTTCATCATATCGATCATCTTGGGCATTCTCGATTGGCCCGGCCTCGCCCGCGCTGTCCGCTCCAAATTCCTAAGCCTGCGCGAAGAGGAATATGTAAAAGCCGCTGAAATGATGGGGGCCAAACCAACCCGGATCATTTGCAGACATCTACTACCAAACTTCATGTCCCACCTGATCGCCAGTGCGACCTTGTCCATTCCAGCAATGATCCTTGGTGAAACGGCTCTCAGCTTTCTGGGCCTCGGCCTGCGCGCACCGGCTGTCAGCTGGGGGGTCATGCTGAATGATGCGCAAAATCTGGCAAGTATTGAAATCTACTGGTGGACGGCCATCCCGATGCTACCGATCATCGTTGTGGTTCTGGCGTTCAACTTCCTTGGCGACGGCTTGCGCGCTTGCCTGGACCCTTACAAAACCTAAATCATCTTCTCTGGCTAATAAATATCCCGGGGGGTGCGGGGGGCTGGCCCCCCGCGTCGGTCCGGTTGCCAATAGCAACCGGAAACAAAAACTCAGTACCAGCCCGCGATCTTCACTTCGGTACCTGTCGCAACCATTTTGGCAAACTCGGCCGGGTCCTGCGTGCCACCGTCACGCCCACGGAAATGGTAGGGGTACACAAACGACGGCTTGAACTCTGACACGGCGGCGGCGGCGGCTTCCGCGTCCATGGTAAAGGGCAAGTTCATGCACACAAATGCCAGATCGATGTCTTTCAACGCGCGCATCTCTGGCGTGCCTTCGGTATCGCCCGAAATATAGACCCGGAAATCTGGCAGGTTCAGGACATAGCCATTGTCACGCCCCATGGGGTGAAACTTTTGCCGGTCTGGGGTGGTGTTATAGGCTGGGATTGCCTCGATGCTCAGGTCTTTGAACATCGCAGTTTCACCATTGGCGACCATGCTTGCCTTGGCCTTCAACGCCTCGGGCAGCATCTCGTACACCGCCGGGTTCGTGATAATCTGTGTGTTTTCACCAACCACAGCCGCCAGCGTATCTGCGTTGTAGTGGTCCCCATGTTCATGGGTGATCAACACCAGATCGGGGGTCGCGAAATCCGCATAGTTTGCAGCATCGCCTACTGGATCATTGTAGATCACCCCGATTGGGGTCTCCATCACAAAGGACGCGTGATCGACAGGGTGCACGATGATGTCGCCGCCCTTGACCGGAAAGGTGTTCCCGCCATGCGCGGCGGCCTGCGCGGCATAAGGCAACATGGTAATCACACCAACAGTGGCGGCAGAAGTGGTTAGAAACGTACGTCTGGACTGTGTCATTGGAAGCTCCTGTTAAACTACGATTTCAGATAGCACACACTAACCCCATTTCAATTTCGGACCCTATCACACCCCCGTCATCGATCGTCGCCGTTTGTTTCAGGCGCGTCCAACTGGTCTTCCTCAAGGGATGCTTGTGCGGCGGCGGTGACGGCTTTGCGTTCCTGGTCGCTTAGATCATCCACTTTTCCATCCGCCAAACGCACCGTCACCTCGCGGTGGGCAAAGCGTATCCCTTCGCGTTCAAACAAGGATCGAATTTCCTCATAGACCCGTTTGCGGATCAGCCATTGATCCCCCGGTTTGGTCATGAATTTAACCCGGATGATCATCGCTGAATCCTGCATTTCAATCACGCCTTGCGATTTCAGCGGCTGGATAAAGTTGGCACCAATCACCGGGTCGTCCAGCAGTTCGACGCCAAGCTTCTTGATCAGTTTGCGCACCTTTTCCACATCGGTGTCATAGGTCACCCGCAACGGCAGTTTCATGATCACCCAATCGCGGGAATAGTTTGTCATGACCTGCAATTCCCCAAACGGAATGGTGTGCAACGGTCCCAGATGGTGACGCAACTGGAACGACCGGACCGAAATTTTCTCGACCGTGCCTTTAACCCCGCCGACATCCAGATATTCACCCTTCCGAAACGCATCATCGAACAGGAAAAACGCACCCGCAAAAATGTCGCGCACCAGCGCCTGAGACCCGAACCCCACTGCAACGCCGACGATACCGGCACCCGCGAACAAGGGCCCCACGTTGATACCGAATTCCATCAGAACAATCAGCGCGATCGTGACCACAACGATGATCAGAACAAAGTTCCGGAACAGCGGAAGCAACGTCGCAAGGCGGCTGGCCGAGGATGCCCCACTGCCCTCGTCGCCTAGCTCTGCCGCGGGTTGATCGCCGGATTCCGCTTCGATCTTGGTATCAATCCAAATCCGAAAGGCGTGATAGATGATATAGCCGATAAAGATGATGACCATGACATCCAGCAGCCGGTCGCCCAGACTTTCGACAATCCGGGCGCTTTCATTGTCCCAGATGAAAAAGAACGCATAGGCCCCCGCCACAAAGGCCAGAATGGCTGCAACCCGTCTGGCGAGCGCCTCAAAGGTGTTCAATGTACGCCGCGGCGCGATCAGTGCGCGGGCGTGTTCTTCGGCTTCCAGCAGGCGCTCTGCGTCTGGCACATCCCCCGTGCCATCAGTCGCCTGCGCCACCTGCCCCGCGTCGCCCGCTGCGCCATGTGCGGCCGCTTGTTCATCGCGGATTTCGTTCAGTCTTCGCATGTGCCGCGCCCGTGCAAAGCCGCGTTCGATGGCAAAGTTAATCGCCCCGTAAACCACAATGATCGACACCAGAATCCCGTAGGCCCCCGCAATCAGCGGGATGGAACTGGGGTTGGCCAGCACCAGATCATAGGTCAGTTCAATCCATGCAAAAATAACATAGACGATGACCGCCGGTGCCCAGATCTGGGATAATATCCGCGCAACGACGCTGACTTCTTCGACGGGTTTGCCGTGGCGCAGCGCATTCGAGATGGCGCGCTTGTTCACCAACACCATCAAGATATTGGCCAAAACGATTGTCGCAGACAGCAGCGAAGATATGAAAGCGTAGACGTCATAGTTCAGGCCCAATTCACCGATCCACAAGCCGAACAGAATGGCGCAAGTATCAAGACTGGCCAAAATCCACAGCCAGCGGTGCAGGCGTTTTGCGTCTTTGTCGCTAAAGATAGGGATGCGGTATTGCGACAGAAATGGTGACAGGATCATCCGCCAAAGCACCGCAAAGAAGCGGCACACAAAATAGCCCAGATTGATCAGCGTCACGGTGAACTGCATCGCCGTGTCTTCCAGCCCGCCCATAAGGGTCACACCCAGCAGATAGGCCACGGCCATCGACACCAGAATGCCGACGACACCCGTGAAAAACCGAAGCACCAGAAATGGCATTTTCTCGCCATAGCCGACCGGATTATCCATAACCCGCGCCATGACAAACTGCTTTGCGAACCGCTTGGCAAAAACCTGTGCCTCGACGACCACGCCGATGGCAAACAGCAGCAGCGAATACAGCAGCGCCTTGCCAAACGCCCACAACGTTCCGTCGGGGCTGGCGGCACGCAAGATATAAAGCACCTCGTTGATCGCATCCGGCAGTTGCACGATGCGTTGGATCAGGGCTTTGCGAAACCCGTTCGTCTTCTCCTGGAGTGCCATCAGCGCTGAATGGTTCTGCTCCGCTTCGATGTCGCTTTCGCCCGCAGCATCAGGCGGTATGGCACTGATATCGGTCTGGTTCAGCAGGTTGCCTTTGCTGTCGATGACCACCACGCCAACGCCATTTTCCGCAGCCTGTTTCATGATCTCTGCGACGCGGGCATCATCGTCACTGGTATCAGTTTCCGCCGACGGGAAAAGGGTTTGCAGCCCTTGCGCATCGCCCTGACCTGCAAAGGGGATCAAAAACAGGGACAGCAAGAAAACTAAAAAGATGTGCCGCATACTGCCTCGCTGTCGCCAAAATACCTCAACAGAGGCTAAGCTAGCACCGCACCCATTGCAATCGCGCCATAGGGGACTAACTGGCGGTCGCAGGCACGCGACTTGCCTGACTGCCTTAGACTTATTCAAACGTGCCAATCGGGCACATTAATGTTAACTTATATGAATGCGTTCGCCTCGCAGACCGTGACAAAGGACCCTCATATGATCAGCCTTGCATCACGCAGCAGCACCCTGCCAATGCCCACGTTGGCTGCATCTGCTGAAAAGCTGAACATAAGACCGTGCAGTTTTGCCCCCATCAGCAAAGTTGTTTTTGACATTTAAGGGTTCTTTCGCAACACAGGATGTGACCTGTGACGTAAGGCTTCCAGACCAAGTTAGGATCGGCGCATGAGCCAATTGCCCACGAGACCAAGCCGCAAGGGGCAGCCTTCGCACCGCATCATGTTCTACAGCCATGATACGTTCGGGCTGGGCCATTTGCGCAGGTCACGGGCTTTGGCGACCGCGCTGACCCAAGGCGATGAAACCGCATCCGCCATTATTCTGACCGGATCCCCCGTTGCCGGGCGCTTTACCTTTCCCGAACGTGTTGACCACATCCGCCTGCCCGGTGTGACCAAGCTGGCGGATGGCAGCTATGTGTCGCAAACCTTGGGGCTGGATATTGACGAAATCACATCGCTGCGGTCCGGCCTGATCAAAACCGCCATCGAGAAATACGAACCCGATCTGTTGATCGTCGACAAAGAGCCGTCTGGCTTTCGTGGTGAACTGCTTCCCAGTCTTGAATGGTTGCGCGACCATGGCACGACCAAAACCGTGCTGGGCCTGCGCGATGTGTTGGACGAACCCAAGGTTCTGGCCGCCGAATGGGCGCGCAAAAACGCGATCCAGGCGACGGAAGAATTCTATGATGAAATCTGGGTCTATGGGGATCGCGACATTTATGACCCGACCAAGGGGTTGAACCTGTCCGACGAAACCCGCGACCGGATGCACTGGACAGGATACTTGCGCCGCGAAACCACGGACGAGGTTGACCTGCCAGAGCACCCTTATGTTCTGATCACACCCGGTGGCGGTGGTGACGGTGCCGCGATGGTATCGCTCGTGCTTGAGGCTTACGAAAAAGACCCCGATTTGGCCCCGAACGCCGTTTTGATCTATGGCCCTTTCCTGTCCGGCGATACCCGCGAAGCGTTTGATGCGCGGGTGGAAAAGCTGAACGGGCGGGTCACGGCCGTTGGATTTGACAGCCGTATCGAGGCGTTGTTTGTCGGTGCCGAGGGCGTTGTTTGTATGGGCGGGTACAACACCTTTTGCGAGGTGCTGTCCTTTGACAAACGTGCGGTGATCGTACCGCGCACAGTGCCCCGGCTTGAGCAGTGGATCAGGGCCAGCCGCGCCGAGGAATTGGGCCTTGTGCGGATGTTGGATGAAAACCGCGATGGCATGACTGCCGACGCGATGATCGCCGCGATACGTCACCTGCCCCATCAAAACAAACCATCCCAAGCTGGATCAGATGGCATTTTGGACGGGCTGAAAGTTGTGATTGAACGTGGCACGGCCTTGATGGATGCCGCGAAATGACCGACGCCCCCCTTGCCGTTGTGGTCAAAGGCTGGCCCCGCCTGTCAGAGACCTTCATCGCACAGGAACTTGTCGCACTTGAGGAAGCTGGCCTTCGCTTTGACATCTGGTCGCTGCGCCATCCGACCGACACGAAAACCCACCCGTTGCATGACCGCCTAAACGCCCAAGTCCGGTATCTGCCCGAATATTTGCGCGATGACCCGGCCCGCGTTTCTGCCGCCCGCGAAGCCGCACAAGCGATGCCCGGCTACGGCGAAGCGCTTGACGCCTTTGAACGAGATCTGGCGCGCGATGACACGCCCAACCGCCGCCGCCGTTTTGGTCAGGCCTGTGTCATGGCCCATGAACTCCCCGCCGACACCCGTGGCATCTATGCCCATTTCCTGCACACGCCATCCTCGGTGGCGCGCTATGCCGCGATCTTGCGCGGCCTACCGTGGAGCTTTTCTGCCCATGCCAAGGATATCTGGACGTCGCCCGAGTGGGAATTGCGCGAGAAACTGAACCCCGCCACACATGGGGCTGCCTTCGGGGCCACATGCACGGCGTTCGGGGCGAAACATCTGCGCGATCTGGCCGCCGATCCGAACCGGATTGATCTGGTGTATCATGGTCTTGATTTATCACGCTTCCCCGACGCGCCCGCCCGTCTCTTGCGCGCGCCATCCGATACCTTTGAAATGATGTCGGTCGGACGCATGGTCGAAAAAAAGGGGTTTGATAATCTGATCGATGCGCTGGCGCTTTTGCCCACGACGCTTGATTGGCGCTGGACCCATATCGGTGGCGGCGCACTGTCGGACGCGATGAAAACCCGCGCCCAAGACCATGGCATCAACGATCGTATCATCTGGCGCGGTGCCTGTGACCAACCCGAGGTGATTGCCGAAATGCGCAAGGCCGATCTGTTTGTGCTGCCCTCGCGGATCGCCAAGGACGGGGACCGCGACGGTTTGCCCAATGTGCTGATGGAAGCCGCGAGCCAGAAACTTCCGATCCTGAGCACACCTGTGTCCGCGATCCCCGAATTTATCGACAGCAGCGTCAGCGGTATTCTAAGCGACGATGCCCCCGCCGCACTGGCCAAGGCCATGCAAGATTTTGCCGCCGATCCCGAGCTAGGCCCGCGGCTGGCCGAAACCGCCCATAAACGCCTGCACGCCGAATTCACCATGGCACCCGGCATTCGCCAGCTTTACCGACGACTTGGGGCGATGCTGTCCCTCGCGGTCTGATGCATCTTGGGTTTTACGCGCCCCTAAAGGCACCCGATCATCCGAACCCGTCGGGGGACCGTGCAATGGCACGCGCGCTGATTGCAGCGCTGGAATATGGCGGGGCGACCGTCACCTTGGCCAGCACCCTGCGATCCCGCGACGGCACGGGGGATGCTACCTTGCAACGCGATCTGTTGGCACAGGCGCAAGCCGAAATCACCCGCCTTTGCGGGCTTGGCCGCGCCGAGGGCTGGCAGGCTTGGATCACATATCACAACTACTACAAAGCGCCTGATCTGATCGGGCCATCTGTCGCGCGCGCCTTGGGTATTCCGTATCTTCTGATCGAAGCATCCCGCGCCCGCAAGCGCCTGACCGGTCCGTGGGCCCGTTTTGCCCAAGCGGCGGAAACCGCCAGTGACGCCGCAGATGTGATATTCTATTTCACCCACCGCGACGCCGAAACGCTTGAACGGGACCGCGCCGGAACCCAACAGCTGATCCACCTGCCCCCGTTTCTGATGCGCGACAGCGTCGATGCGGCGGCAACACCCGATGGCCCCATGCTGGCCGTTGGCATGCTGCGCGCGGGGGACAAACTCGCCTCGTATCAGATCATCGCCGATACATTGGCGCAACTGCCGGACACCGGCTGGTCGCTGCGCATTGCAGGGGACGGGACAGCGCGCGCCAAGGTCGAAGCGTTGATGGCACCGTTCGGGCCAGCGGTGCAATTCTTGGGTCAGTTGGATGCGACCGCACTGACTGACGTCTATCGCACCTCTTCACTGTTGTTCTGGCCGGGGGTGAACGAAGCCTTTGGCCTTGCCTATCTTGAGGCGCAAGCCGCCGGTTTGCCCGTGGTGGCCCAAGACAGACCCGGTGTGCGCGACGTGCTGGCCCCCGGCGACTATCCTGATCCCGACAAAGGGGCTCCCGCGTTGGCGGCGCGTTTGCAACAACTGCTGTCAGATCCCGCCCTGCGACACCGTATGGGCAGCGCGGCACAAGCCCATGTGGCCGCGCATCACCTTTTGCCTGCGGCCTCGGCAACGCTGTTTTCCGGCCTCGCCAAATGCGGAGTATACCCATGATCCGGCTTGCCCTTTTGCGCCACGGCCATACCGATTGGAACCGCGCAGGCCGCATTCAAGGACGTACCGATGTTCCGCTGGATGATGATGCGCGCGCGCATCTTGCGGGTCTATTTCTGCCCGCGCCATGGGACAGCGCCGATCTGGTGTCCAGCCCGCTGGCCCGTGCGGTTCAAACCGCCGAACTGGTCGCAGGTAGACCGCCCCGAACCAGCCCGGCCTTGATGGAAATGGACTGGGGTACATGGGAAGGCCTGCGTGGCATTGACCTGAAAGCAAACCCGTCGAGCGGGTTTCGTGACATCGAATATTGGGGCTGGGATTTCACGCCCCCCGGCGGCGAAAGTCCCGCTGATCTGCGCGCCCGGCTGGTCCCTTGGGCCAATGGCTTGACCCGTGATACGGTTGCCATATGCCACATCGGCGTCATGCGGGTCTTGCTGGCCCATGCGATGGGATGGGATTTCAAGGGTGCCCCCCCCTTTCAGGTCAAACGGAACCGCCTATATCTGATCCAGATTGACCCCGCCGGATGGCAGGCATCCCCCGACCAAATCCGACTGGAACACCGCGTATGAAAGTTTGCATCGTCGTCACGCATCTGCTGGGAACCGGCCATTTGGCCCGTGCCCTGACGCTGGCACGCGCCTATAAGGACGCAGGGCACGACGCCGTTGTAATCTCGGGCGGGATGGACGCGCCGCAGCTGTCAAACGATGGCGTTGAGATGGTGCAGCTTCCGCCGCTTCGGTCTGATGGTGTGAACTTCGCGCGGCTGCTAGACGGCGATGGTACGGAGGCTGATACCGCCCTGTTTGACGCCCGAACAAGGATGTTGATCGACACGGTTCAATCACAGCATCCCGATGTTCTGATCACCGAACTGTTCCCTTTTGGCAGACGTATCCTTGGCCCCGAATTCACAGCCCTGCTGAACGCGGCACATGCCCTGCCCCGCCGCCCGCTGATCTGCGCATCGGTGCGCGATATCCTTGCACCGCCATCCAAGCCCGCCAAAGCGACCCTTGCCGATGATCTGGTCGCCCGGTTCTATGACGCGGTGCTGGTTCATTCAGATGCAGACGTTACCCCCCTTTCGCTCAGCTGGCCCGTGTCGGATGCCTTGGCCCGCAAGCTGCGCTATACCGGATTTGTGGCCCCCCCCGCCGCCGCGCCGCATGCTGATGGTCTGGGCACAGGCGAAATCATCGTCAGCGCGGGCGGTGGTGATGTGGGCCAACATGTGTTTGATATAGCCCTAGCCGCCGCAGAACTGGACCCTGAAGAACGACAATGGCGGCTGTTGCTGGGCGGGCAAGACGCCGCACAGCGCAGCGCTGATCTGATGCGCAGCGCGCCCGCAAATGTCATCATCGAACCCGCGCGGCCCGAGTTCCGACAGATGTTATATCACGCCGCCGCATCGGTATCTTTGTGCGGCTACAATACCGCCTTGGACATCTTGCAAAGCGGCGTGCGCGCGGTGTTCATTCCCTTTGATGCGGGCAGCGAGGTCGAACAAGGCTTGCGTGCGGATGCCTTGGCGCAGTTAGACGGTATCAGTGTTCTGCGGAATGCGGCGCTGTCTGCGGAAACATTGCTGAATAACGTGACTGCGGTGCTAAAGGCCCCTGACCGCACACCGCGCACAGACGGATTTGATGGCGCGACACAGACCGTGCAGATCACCCGTGAAATGCGCGAGGCCCAGCCATGCGGATAGACTGGGCACCACTGACCGCAGAGCTGTCACTATGGCGGGCAGAACAACGCCTGCTGCCCATATGGTGGCGCGATGACGACGCAATTGAACCGACCCCGGCGCTGGACCGGCTGACCGAAATGGCAGAGGCATTGCACCTGCCCGTCCACCTGGCCGTCATCCCAAAACACGCGCAAGAAACCTTGCCGCTGTTTTGTGCCGATCACGACATGGTCGTGCCGCTTGTCCACGGCTGGCAACACATCAGCCACGCCCCCGAAGGGCAGAAGAAAGCGGAATTTGGCCACCCCCGCGACACCGCCCTGGCCGACGCCGAGCGTGCGCTGAAACGGATGAACGACCTTTTCGCGGATCGTTTCCTGCCAGTCTTTGTGCCGCCTTGGAACCGCTTGGACCCCGCATTATTGCCCGAACTTGCGCCGCTGGGTTATACCGCTGTGTCGACCTACCTGCCGCGCAAAAACAAATGGGCGGCACCCGGCCTTGCGCAGATCAACACCCATATTGATCCGATATTCTGGCGCGGAGGGCGCGGCCTTGTGCCGCCGGACGACCTGATCGCGCATGTCGTGCAGCTGTTACAGGACCGCAGGCAAGGGATCACCGATGCGGCTGAACCGATGGGGTTTCTCACCCATCATTTGGTGCATACCCAAGACATCTGGGATTTCACGCAAAGCTGCCTTGCAACGCTGTTGGACGGCGGCGCGACGCCCGCGAATTTGGCCGCTGGCACCTGACTACGGTTAGCGTTTTTTCACGAACTCGGTCAGGATGACGATCCGCTGGCCCTCGACGCGCCCCTCGATATGGGCGGGATTGTCCTGCACCAGTGAAATGCGGTGTACCGCCGTGCCACGCTTGGCCGTAAAGCCGCCGCCTTTGACCGGCAGATCCTTGATCAAAACGACAGTATCACCCTGACTAAGCGGCACCCCGTTGCTGTCTTTGTGATCGGTCGGGGCGGCCACATTATCGGCCCAAGCCTGAGTATCATCGTCAAGGTACAGCTGGTCCAGCAAATCGCGCGCCCAATCTGTGTCCAACCGCTTGAGCGTCCGCGCGGCATAGACCTGCAGCGCCGCATCCTCGGTCCACATTGTCGACGCGATGGGACGGAAGTGATCGGCAGGCGTTTCAGGATCAGCGCAAAGGGCGCAAATATCGACGCTCGCGTCAGCAGGGCCGCCAGAGACAGGGACGGAGACGAGCGGGGCATCTGTTGTGCAAAGGGGGCATGTCATGGGGGTGGTTTAGGGTGAGCACCCAGCACTGGCAATCATTTGTTTACCATGATCGAACAATATCAAAGCATGAGCAGATACCGCCGCATCTATGTGCCAGGAGGCACCTATTTCTTCACCGTTAACTTGGCAGAGCGAGGATCAGACTTACTGGTACGTGAAATTGATCTTTTGCGATCTGCATATGCGTCAGTCGTGGCGGAACATCCGGTGACATGCGACGCAATGGTCGTGTTGCCGGACCACATACATACAGTGTGGACACTTCCAGACGGAGACTCCGATTTTTCGATCCGGTGGAAGAAAATCAAATCGACCTTCACCCGCCACTGTTCACACCCCGCACATGTCAGTGCCAGCAAGGCACGAAAAGGCGAATGTGGCATTTGGCAGCGGCGGTTTTGGGAGCATTGCATCCGGGACGAGGCGGATTTCGCGGCGCATGTCGATTATTGCCATTGGAACCCCGTGAAACACGGGCTTGTCGAGCGGCCCGACGCGTGGCCCTATTCAACGGTTCATCGCGCACTCCGGCGTCGCGAGTTGGTGGCGTAGGGTGGGTGAAACCCACGCGTGGTGCACGGTTGAAATGTGTTTACGCGTGGGTTTCACCCACCCTACGTTTGCCCCTTTTTAGCCGTCCATCTTCAACGCTGAGATAAACGCTTCCTGAGGAATATCCACCTTACCGAACTGGCGCATCTTCTTCTTACCGGCTTTCTGCTTGTCCAGCAGCTTCCGTTTCCGAGACGCATCCCCACCATAACACTTCGCCGTCACGTCCTTGCGCATCGCTGACAGGGTCTCGCGGGCGATGACTTTGCCCCCGATGGCCGCTTGGATCGGGATTTTGAACATGTGGCGCGGGATCAGGTCTTTTAGCTTTTCAACCATGGCACGGCCCCGCATTTCGGCGCGGTCGCGGTGAACCATGGTGGACAGGGCATCGACAGGTTCATCGTTCACAAGGATCGACATTTTCACCAGATTGTCCTGACGGTAGCCGATCATCTGATAGTCAAAGGACGCATAGCCCTTGGTCACCGATTTCAGGCGGTCGTAGAAGTCGAACACAACTTCGTTCAGCGGCAGGTCATAGACCACCATCGCGCGGCTGCCCGCATAGGTCAGGTCCATCTGGATGCCACGACGGTCCTGGCACAGCTTCAGCACGTCGCCCAGATAATCATCGGGCACAAGGATCGTCGCCTTGATGCGCGGCTCTTCGATGTGGTCCACGAATGTCAGATCGACCATGTCCGCGGGGTTGTGCAACTGCGTGACGGTGCCGTCTTTCATGTGGATGTCGTAGATTACCGACGGGGCCGTGGTGATCAGGTCGATGTCATATTCACGCTCGATCCGGTCGCGGATGACCTCGAGGTGCAGCAGGCCAAGGAAGCCACAGCGGAAGCCAAAGCCAAGTGCCGCCGAGGTTTCCATCTCGAAGCTGAAAGACGCGTCGTTCAGCGCCAGTTTTTCGATGCTGTCGCGCAGATCTTCGAATTCGGCGGCGTCCACGGGGAACAGGCCACAGAAAACCACGGGCTGCGCAGGCTTGAAGCCCGGCAATGCCTTGTCGCAGCCTTTTTTCTCGTGGGTGATGGTATCACCAACGCGGGTGTCGCGGACCTGTTTGATCGACGCGGTCAGAAACCCGATATCGCCCGGGCCAAGTACGTCAATTTCGGTCATCGCGGGGCGGAATACGCCGATGCGGTCAACGTGGTGCACAGATCCGTTTTGCATCATGCGGATGCGGTCGCCCTTTTTCAGCTGACCGTCCATGATGCGCACCAGAACGATCACGCCCAGATAGCTGTCGTACCAACTGTCCACCAGCATCGCCTTGAGCGGCGCATCCAGCGTGCCCTTGGGGGCAGGCAAACGGTGCACGACGGCCTCAAGGGTTTCGATGATACCTTGGCCGGTCTTGGCCGACACGCGGATCGCATCGGACGCATCAATACCGATTACGTCTTCGATCTGTTCGGCCACGCGGTCGCAATCGGTGGCGGGCAAGTCGATCTTGTTCAGAACCGGCACGATCTCGTGATCCGCGTCCAGCGCATGATAGACGTTGGCCAATGTCTGCGCTTCGACGCCTTGGGTACTATCCACAACCAGCAGCGATCCTTCGACCGCGCGCATGGACCGGGACACCTCATAGGCAAAGTCGACGTGGCCGGGGGTGTCGATCAGGTTGAGAACGTAATTCTCGCCGTTCAGCGCGGTGTAATCGATCCGCACGGTCTGTGCTTTGATCGTGATGCCGCGTTCGCGTTCGATGTCCATGCTGTCTAGCATTTGCTCTTTCATATCGCGCAAGGCGACTGTGTTCGTCTCTTGGATAAGACGATCAGCGAGCGTGGATTTACCATGGTCGATATGCGCGACGATGGAGAAATTGCGGATGTGTGAAAGTGCTGTCATGGATAGGGATATGGTGCGGTTTTAAGCGCTGGTCAATGGGTCCGATCGCCTGTTGTCATGGGTGATTGCACTATGGTTCAGGGGGCATAGGCCGTTTGCCGCGCAATATCGTGGATTGCCGTCGCCTGAATACAAGTGTCTGGATCGGGAATCACCTATGCAAAAACCGCATATCACCTGAAAATGCTTTGAAAATATGGCTGGCGTGCGTTCTCACTTTTGCTTGAGTAGAGCCTTCGTGCAACACTTCTTTTTAGTTCGCCTACCTTACGGTTTTAAGCGCCGCCTGAGGCTCCTAAATCCAAGTTCTCTAATGGCCTGCGACGGCGTGGGCTGGGTGAAAAAGGAACTCAGAGATGAAGATCAAACAACAGCTTGCACCTGTAGCAGCCGCTGCCTTTGGCCTAGCGTTTGTACCAGCATTGGCACAGGCCCAATCAGCCGGGCCGGTTTGGGACTTTTACGGGCAATTGAACTTGGGCGTCGTCAGCGTTGATGATGGCGTTGACAGCAATTCTGCCTTCACTGACAACGACAACTCCAACAGCCGCATCGGCCTGTCCATGACGCAGGCAATGCAAAGCGGTTCCGAAGTAAAGCTGACCTTTGAGACCGCTTTGGGTCTGACCGGGTCGTCCAGCCTGAACGGCGACGACAACGACTTTGACGCCGAATACCACCGCACCGAACTGCGCAAGTTCGATCTGGCATACAAAACGCCCACATACGGGACGTTCTCTTTGGGTCAGGGCAGCACGTCGACCGACGGCTCCGCCGAGGCTGATTTCTCGGGTACGGGCGTTGCCGCATATGTTGGGATCAGCGACATCGCAGGCAGCCAGCTACTGCGCTTTGCCGACGGCACGCTTTCAACTGTAAGCATCGGTGGCACAAACAGCTCGTTCGATGGTGGCCGTCGCTTCCGCGTCCGCTATGATACGCCAGTATACAACGGTTTCTCGGCGTCGATTTCGGCTGGCCAAGAAGTTCTGCGATCAGGTGACGACAACGACTATTACGATGTTGGCACACGCTATGCGACTGACTATGGCGATTACAAAATCGACACCCGTCTGGGCTACTCGTTCCGCGACAGCACGAACGATCTGGTCATGGGCTCGGCTGCCGTACTGCACGCGCCAACCGGTCTGAACCTTGCTGTGTCAGCGGGCCGCCAAGTCGCCGGTGACTCCGATTACGCCTACATCAAAGCGGGTTTGACGCGCGATTATTGGGCCATCGGTTCGACATCGCTTTCGATCGACTACTACGACGGTAACGATTTCGTTGTCGCAGGGTCCAGCACTTCGTCTGTTGGCTTTGCGGTTGTGCAACGTCTTGACCAGTACAACACCGAACTCTACGCAACCTACCGCACCTATGAATTTGACAGTGCTTCCGCGTCTTACCAAGACATGGATGTCACCTTTGTCGGTGCCCGCTGGAAGTTCTAAACTACGACCAAATCAACGCCTTTGCCCGATCTCTTTGGGCAAAGGCACGTCAATTTGCATTATCGTGAATTGCCCAACCGCAGATTATGCGGCATAGTTCGCCAAAGCAGATGGTGCAGCAAACGGGATCAACCCGGCGCGCCGAAGACGAGGCAATAAATGTTACGAATTTTTACAATGATCTGCGCGTTGTCAGCATTGGCCGCTTGTGGCGGCGGGCGTGGCTATAACCCCAGTGGTGGTTATCGCAACGCGCCCGTGTTGTTCGCGACGGGACCGATCCAATCGGCCTGCATGGCGGCGGGGCGCAAGCAGGCCAGCCGTTCACGCTGTGGCTGCATCCAAGCGGTCGCAGATCGTTCGCTTTCCGCGTCCGAGCAACGGCGTGGCGTTCAGGTGTTCAAAGACCCCCACCTTCTGCAAGAGGCCCGTCAATCCGACCGTTCAAGCGACAACGCGTTCTGGAGCACATGGAAAGCCTACGGCAACACCGCGCAAACCTTGTGCAGCGCGGCCTGACACCCTGACAGGGACGATCAGATTTGCGGGCGGGTTGGTTCTCCGAAACGGTCAATCAACCGCTCTTTGATCTGATCGCGTGCGGCGCGGTATTGCGCCATCTTGGCCTCGCGGGTTTCGCCCAGCCCCGTCGGGTCAAGGATGGGCCAGTATTCAACGGTCAGGTGATAAAACCGCGTCAGTTCCAACGCACGGCGCTGGCTGGCCGGGCTTAGGGCGATGATCAGATCGAACGAGCTAAGATCGTCGCCCCAGTTTTCCATCTCGTCAAAACTGCGCGACCGGTGGCGAGACAGCTCGACATCCAGTTCCTGACATACAGCAATGGAAAAGCCGTCAATCTCGAGATCATTCATGACGCCGACGGACTGGACATAGGTGCCCGTGCCGTAGAACTTTTTCATCAACCCTTCGGCCATGGGGGAACGCACTGCGTTGTGATCGCAGCAAAACAGCACCGATTGGGGCAGCTTTTCGTTCATCTATCCGCCGTAATGCAAGACGCAGATCAAGGTGAAAAGACGTCGTGCCGTGTCTGTGTCGATCTCGGCCTTGCCTTCCAGACGCTCTTGCAGCACCCGCGACCCTTCGTTGTGGATGCCACGGCGGGCCATGTCGATTGTCTCGATCTGGGCGGGCGCGGATTTCTTGACCGCCTCGAAATAGGATTCACAAATCTGAAAATAGTCTTTTACGACCTGACGGAACGGCCCCAGCGACAGATGGAATTCCGCCGCCTTTTCATCGTTTTCAGTGTTCACATCGAACACCAGACGCTTGTCGCGGATCGATAGCCCCAGATGATAGGGGCCTTGCGGCACGGGCCGGTCATCGCGGGCGGGCAGCGTGAACACGTTGTCTTCGAGCAGATCAAATAACGCGACTTTGCGTTCTTGTTCAATTTCAGGCGTGGGCGGCGGCAGATTTGCATCGTCAAGCACGATATGCGTGATCCGAGACATGGGCTTCTCAATTCATACTAAGGGTCGCAGGACCATAGGCCACGCGATGAGGTTGTTCAATCTTGGTCGCCACGTCACTCGTTCAGCTTGCCCAACCGGGCCGTGACCGACAATCCGTGCGCCTCAAGGCTTTCTGAGCGGGCAAGCCGTGCGGCTGAGGGCCCGATTGCACGCAACGCTTGGGGGGACATGCGGGCAAGGGTCGTGCGCTTCATGAAATCAAGCACCGACAGCCCCGAGGAAAACCGCGCCGAGCGCGCAGTCGGCAGAACGTGGTTCGGACCGCCGATATAATCGCCGATGGCCTCTGGCGTCCATTGGCCAAGGAAAATCGCGCCCGCATGTGTGATCAGCGCGCTAAGGGCGTCCACGTCCGCGACGCATAGTTCAAGATGTTCCGGCGCGACCCGGTTGCTAAGCTCGGCGGCGATAGCCACATCGGGTACGGTAATGATTGCGCCGTTGTCACGCCAGCTTGCCCCGGCGATCTTGCGCCGCTCGAGCGTTTCGAGACGTTTTTCAACAGCAGCAGCGACGGCCTGACCAAAGGCGGCGTCCGTGGTGACAAGAATGGATTGCGCGCTTTCGTCATGTTCCGCCTGCGACAACAGATCAAGGGCGATCCAGTCGGGGTCGCTATCGCCATCCGCAATCACAAGGATTTCCGACGGCCCCGCGATCATGTCGATGCCAACTTTGCCGAACACACGGCGCTTGGCGGCGGCGACAAATGCGTTCCCCGGCCCGGTAATCTTATCAACCGGCGGGATTGTCGCGGTGCCATAAGCCAAAGCAGCGACAGCCTGCGCGCCACCAATGCGGTAGATTTCATCGACACCAGCGATCCGGGCAGCAAGCAACACCAGCGGATTAAGGACGCCGTCAGGTGTCGGCACAACCATGGCCAGACGCTCAACACCAGCGACTTTGGCCGGGATGGCATTCATCAAGACAGACGACGGATAGCTTGCAAGCCCGCCCGGTACATAAAGCCCGGCCGCGGAAACGGCTGTCCAACGCCAACCCAAGGTCGCGCCGGCATCATCCGTCCATTCAGCATCTTCGGGCAATTGGCGGGCGTGGTAATCACGAATGCGGGTCGCTGCCAGTTCCAGTGCCGCGCGGTCCTCGGCCGAGACTTGTGCCACGGCGGCATCGACCTCGGCTGCGGTGATACGCAAGGTCTCAGGCGTCAGCGCGATGCGGTCGAATTTCTGGGTCAATGCGATCACAGCAGCATCGCCGCTTTTCCGCACCTGAGCGATAATATCCGCAACGGTGTCGTCGACATCCGTGCTTTCTTCGCGCTTGGCAGACAGCAGGGCCGCAAAGGCAGCTTCGAAATCAGGCTGTGAATAGTCTAGGAACTGGGGCATTTAAGATCCCTTTCCGCCATGTGCCCGATAACGGGCGGGGCGATGCAAGGTGATGTTGAATTTGGATATTTAAGAGCCAGAGAAGAAGGTAAGGGATCAGGCCGGATGTTCTGGCAACTTATGGGAAGGTGCGACATAGGGCTTGGTCACGTCTTTTAGGGTGACCTCCAGCGCTTCGACGCTAAGACGGATCGCGCCGTCACCGGCCAGGGTCAAAATAACATCGCCCGACGGCGCATCGGTTTCGTTGAATTCGATCTGCAGCAGTGACAGGATCGTATCGCTGTCCCCCTTGGTGACACCTTGGGTCGATACGCGCTGAACATTGTTGAACATCAAGACCGATTGAACACGTTCCGCCGCATGGCGGGTTTTACCTGCGTCTTCCCAACGTACGCGGTTCAACAGCAGCGCAAACCGCGCGCCTTTTTGATGCCAGCGCATTTCCGATGCGGGGAAAACCGCGTCTTGAACCAAAGACGAGATCACCTTGAGGTCATCAGAATCCAAAGCGCCAAGGTTCAGGGGGGCCTCGCGACCGTCTTCGAAACGTGCGTCTTGGGTCATTGTTCTTTGATCCGTTCAATATTTGCGCCCACGCCGCGCAGTTTGGCCACCACATGTTCATAGCCGCGATCCAGATGATAGACGCGGCTGACTTTGGTTTCGCCCTCGGCAGCCATCGCCGCAAGGATCAACGAGACAGAGGCGCGCAGATCCGTCGCCATGACAGGCGCGCCTTTCAGTTTTTTGACGCCAGTTACGGTCGCGGTGCCGCCGTGCACGTCAATGTCAGCCCCCATGCGGATCAGTTCGGGTGCATGCATAAAGCGGTTTTCAAAGATCTTTTCCTCGAGCACTGATGTGCCTTCGGCAGTACACAGCAGCGCCATCATCTGCGCCTGTAGATCGGTGGGGAAGCCGGGGAAAGGTTCGGTTGTCACATCCACCGCTTGGATCATGCCATTGCGGCGGGCCACTTTCAGGCCCTTGTCGGTTTCCGTCACGTCGATACCTGCGGCATCCAGTTTTTCACAGAAGGCTTGCAGCAGGTTGATCCGACCGCCCAGCAATTCGACCTCGCCGCCGCAAATGGCAGGGGCCAGCATATAGGTGCCAAGTTCGATCCGGTCGGTCACAACGCGGTGCGTAGCACCGTGCAATCCGTCAACGCCCTGAATTTCGATGCGGCTGGTGCCGTCACCGTCGATTTGTGCGCCCATGGCACGCAGGCAATCTGCAAGATCGACGATCTCGGGTTCGCGGGCTGCGTTGTTGATAACGGTGGTGCCCTTGGCCAATGTCGCAGCCATCATGATGTTTTCCGTCGCGCCCACGGACGCAAACGGGAAATCGATCACAGCACCTTTGAGTTTGCCACCGTCTGCCTTGGCATGCAGATAGCCGTCGCGCAGATCAATCTCCGCGCCCATAAGCACCAAGCTGTCGGTGTGAATATCCATCGGGCGGGCACCAATGGCGCAGCCGCCGGGCAGCGACACCTCTGCGTGGCCTTCGCGAGCAAGCAACGGGCCCAATACCAAGTTCGACGCCCGCATTTTGCGAACGATATCATATTCGGCACGGGTGTTGATTTCGCCGTGGCATGACATCGCCAGTACTTGGCCTTCCTGCATTGACGTGACTTCGGCCCCAAGCGAGCGCAACAATTCAGTCATGGTGCGAATGTCCGACAGGCGGGGCGCATTGGTTAGCGTCAGGGGTTCTTCTGACAGCAGACAGGCGGGCATCAGGGTGAGGCAAGCATTTTTGGCCCCAGCGATTGGTATTTGTCCCGACAGCGTACCGCCGCCTTTGACCACAATCGAATCCATCGTTCAGCCTTCCGTGTCTGGGCCAGATTGGCCGTTGTCTGTCTTAGTCTCTGCCTTGCGCGCGCGGGCTTGCGCCTTGCGCCGGCCCATATTTGCCTTCAGCGCCGCCTTTAGCCGATCTTCGCGGATGGCTTTGGCGGTCTTGGGCTTTTGAGGGGCGGTACCTTGTGACATGTCGATTGTCTAGCGCAGCGGGCAGTCAGGGTCCAGATAGCCCTTGCACCATATTGCGAATGCGTCTAATCAGCCGGCCAACGTGCTGGAGTAGCTCAGTGGTAGAGCGCGTCATTGGTAATGACGAGGTCGGGAGTTCAATCCTCCCCTTCAGCACCATTTCCCAACACCGATGACTTATTTGCCTACAGCACTGAATACTATAAGTATTTCAGTCGTTTAGGGTGTATTTTCGCGCAGCGTAGTAGAGCCGGTTTTTGTCCATTCCCTCAGGCGAATCTGGTCGCGCTTTCTTTGGTTTTCTCAGCGCTTCCAATGTCTTGAGCGGGCTTTTGGCATTGTCATTATAGAAAACCAGCGAATCTAGATACCGGCGCAGTTTTAATGCGCGTTCCAATTTGTCTTCGTCCGTCGATTTGGCACCTGATGCAGGCCACACGCTGTGCCCCGACCAAAATTTTATTGATCCAAATAGATATGCCGTCATTATCCTTGTAACGAGGAGAGACCATGCAGCAGAAAATGACGCTCGACGCCGTAGAAGACCTAGCCCGTGAAACGCTGATCGCAGCTGGGGCGACAAAATCCGCAGCCAGTTCCGTAGCGCGGTCAACCCGCCTTGCCGAACGTGACGGGATACGCAGCCACGGGTTGTTATATGTGCCAATTTACGCCGAACATCTGCTGTGTGGCAAAGTATCACCATCCGCAATTCCATCGGTAACCACCCCGCGCCCCGGTGCCGTGCGGGTGGATGCAGACCACGGTTTTGCCCATGCTGCGATCGATGCGGGCTGGGACAGTTTTATAACAGCCGCAAGGACGAATGGCATCGCGGCGATGAGCATTCACAATTCGTATAATTGCGGCGTGTTGGGACATCACGCGGAACGCCTTGCCCAAGACGGGTTGATCGGACTGTGCTTTACCCACGCGCCCGCGTCGATTGCACCGCCCGGCGGCAGCAAACCCGTTGTGGGGACAAACCCGTTTTCCATCGCAGTGCCCGATGGCGCTGGCGGGGCGATGCTGGTGATTGACCAATCTGCCAGCGCTATTGCCAAGTCCGAGATTCTGCTGCGCAGCCGCGAGGGCAAAGCGATTGAACCCGGTTGGGCACTGGATGCCGATGGCAATGAAACACTGGATGCCGATGCCGCACTGGCGGGGTCAATGGTGCCCTCGGGCGGGTACAAGGGGTTCGGCATTGGTCTGTTGGTCGAAATTCTGGCCGCCGCCCTGTCGGGTGCGAACCTCAGCACCGAGGCCAGCCCCTTTTCCGGTACCAAGGGCGGGCCGCCCGGCACCGGACAGTTCTTTATCGCGATTGATCCTGCGGGTTTTGGTGGGGATGGTTTTCATGCGGCGATGCTGCGCCTTGCCACGTCGATCACCGATCAGGATGGTGCCCGCCTGCCCGGCCAGCGCCGCGCCGATAACCGCGCCCGCATCGAAACCGAAGGGGTCACTGTTGACGATGCCTTGCTTGCCCGGATCAAAGCCGCAGGAATCCCCGCCACATGAGCCCGGTCATCGACGGGCTGCAATACGCGAACTGGTCCGAAAAGATATTCCGCGAGATGCGCGCAGGCGGTGTTGATGCCGTTCACGCCACCATCACCTATCACGAAAACTTCCGCGAAACCGTTCTGAACATCGAGGCATGGAACCGTCATTTTGAACGCCACCCCGATCTGATCTTTCAGGGGTTTACTGCCGACGATATCACTTTGGCACGCGAAACGGGGCGCACGGCGATTTTCTTTGGCGCGCAAAACCCGTCCTGTATTGAGGACGACATCGGCCTTGTCGAGGTGCTGCACCGTCTTGGCCTGCGCTTTATGCAGTTGACGTATAACAACCAATCCCTGCTGGCGACGGGCTGTTACGAGGATGACGATACCGGTCTGACCCGCATGGGCCGCGAGGTCGTTGCGGAAATGAACCGCGTCGGGCTGGTCGTCGACATGAGCCACTCCGCCGAACGATCTACGCTTGAGGCGATTGACCATTCCACCCGTCCCATTGCCATCACCCACGCCAACCCCGCTGACTGGCACGCGGCACTGCGCAACAAATCCGACACCGTCTTGCGGGCCTTGTCGGGCACGGGCGGCATGCTGGGTTTTTCGATCTATCCGCATCACCTGAAAAATGGCGGTGCCTGCACGCTGGCAGAATTTTGCGAAATGATCGCGCGCGCCGCCGACAGCTATGGCATCGACAATCTGGGGATCGGGTCGGACCTGTGTCAGGATCAACCCGACAGCATCGTTGAATGGATGCGCACCGGGCGCTGGACCAAACGTATCGATTATGGCGAGGGCAGCGCGGATGCGCCGGGGTTTCCGCCCATGCCGGACTGGTTCGGTGGCAACGCGGATATGCCCAATCTGACCGCTGGCCTGCGCGATATCGGCTTTTCCCAAGCGGATACAGACGCGTTGATGGGCGGCAATTGGGCGCGGTTCTTCCACGATAGCTTTGGCAGCGCAAAATGACCTGCGCGCCGCTGTCCCCTGTCCCGGAGGCGGCGCAGTTTCGCCGTGATCCGGCGCAGGTGATGCAGTTGGCGCGACTTGGCCTTGCCCATCCGACCCGTCTGTCATTTCTACGAATTTTGTTACGCCGGATGCAGCGCGAAAACTGGCGCTTTGATCGACCCGTGTTTGATATCGACGCCAATGGTGTGGGCCGTGCCGTGTACCGCGCCATCGGGCCTGAACGGACCTATAGCCTCGTTGCCTTTGCCCATGATCTGCCTGCCGATATGCGGTCGGACCGGGTCATTGCCACCGCATGGGATGCAACGTTTGCACTGTGTGACGGGACACCGGATGCCGCTGACCTTGACCGGTTGGCCGTAAATGTACCGCTGCAAGAAGCCGGGCGCGTCACGCAAAAAGAGCTGACACTAAGCCGCGCAAACCGGTCTGTGCGGCTGTTCGAGCATGTGATCCAATGTCTATCCGAGGGGCACCAGCCCAGCAAGGATGATCTGGCCGCAACGGGGTATCTGATGCGCACCACGGCTGTTTACGGGTCGGGGAAATTCGGTGCCGCAACCCATCACAGCCTGACCGACCGCCCCGAAACCGCCGCCCCGTTTCAGGCAGAGATGCTGACGGTCTGGATGATCCGTACCTTTACCGTTGATCTGGTAAACCACATGGCCCGCATGCGCGATGCTACGGCGGCAGTTCCGCTTGATCGCAACCTGCGGCGTAACCTTGGGGTGGGCAATTCAACGGGGCTTGGCATGGCCCCGTTTCTGGTGCGCCACCCGATATTGCTGAACAACTGGATGATGGCCCGCGAAGAGGCGCTTGCCCGCGTGCGCGCGCAGCAAACCGCCGCGCCAGACAAGATCAAACGCTTTATTCAGGCGCTCAGGGCCGCACAAGAAAACGCCGCGGTCTGGACCAGCGCACACCCGCTGCAACAAGAGCGGCTAGCGGCCTTGCGCGCCGGACTTGACCGGATCGCGGCCTATGTCGGCATGGGCCGGGATCAGTGGGCAGACCACCCGTGGGACGCGCTATGGCACTGGGGGCAAGCGCATCTGGACACAGAGGCGCAAGAGGCATTGCTGTCGCTTATGCTTGAACCCCACGGGGGGCTAATCGACGAGCTGGAAGCCTATCTGAGCGCGGATGAGACAACCGCATTTGCCATTGACGGGGGCCAGCAGATTGCAGCCTTGAAAGCCTTGCTGGCGAATAATTACGACTGGGCGCTTGAGGTTGATTATGATGATCTCAAAGCTGCGGGCCGGTTTTGGTATGTGTCCGAAGACAAGCTTGAGCCGCGATTGGGCGAGCGTTTTGAGGAAGCGGGAAGCGACCGCGAGCTGCCCCTTGATATCGGTCGGCAAGCCGCCGCGCTGTTCGAAGCGCTAAAGGATTTCGCAGGTGATGACCCGGTGGCGCGACTGCTGCTGGCGCATCACCAGCATCGGGCAATGGTGCGCCGGGTGCAGCTGACGGCCACGCGGCCCTTTGCTGAAATCCGCGACAACCTGATCGACGCCGACATGCTGCCCATCGACATGCTGCGCTGCAAGTTGGCCTGTTTCGGGGCGTCGCGCTTTGACCCCAGATCGGACCGTTGGGTGCGTATCAGCCTGTTTCAAAACGCGCCCTACCCTAACGATTTGCATACGGAGCCGGACCTTTGATCGGGGAGGATCAGGCCCGTTTGACGATGCCAGAAATCAGCGCCCTGTGCCTGCGCGCCGCGCGCGGTGCGGGGTTAGGCTGGGGCATGGCCGAGGAATGCGCCCATGCCACGACATGGTTAGCTGCGCGTGACTTTGATTGGGCAGACGCGGTCTTGTATCAGCTTGAAGCGTCTGGCGGACGGCAGGTCACCCCCCGCGTGGCAAGATGGGAGGCCGATGCACCCGTTTGTGCGTTGCACGTTGGCGTGGCGCTGTCGGATTTTGCAACCCTGCCAGAGGGGCCGCAACCAGACGGCGTATGGTTGGGCATGGTCACGGGGCCATTGATGGTGCTGCCATTTGCGGCACGGGCATCGGCACTGCTGGGTACGGCGCTAGAAATTACCTTGGACGGCTCACCCTGGCTGCGCGTGTCTGGTGATAACGCCCGAATTCTGGGCACCGAATTGATGCGAACAAAGATGGCCGAGGTATCGGTCTCCCCTACCCGTCTTGATGCCACGCGCCCCCTCCAAGCAACTGCCCAAAGCGCGGTCATCTTGCGCGAACAGTTGTTTCGGCTCGATGGTTTGGCGCTGAAAATGACGGTCCCGTCATCGGCGCAATCGGCCAAAGGGGCCGGTGCGCAGGGACTGGATGACGACTAAGCCAGTCGTGTCACAGCGCAAGATCAGCGATCAGATCCGCCTTTGTGTAATCGGCCTTGAGCTTGCGCGGGCTGGTCCGCCCCCCTTCGACCACGATGAAACTGTCACCCAACGCATATGCGAAATCCGCGTTTTGTTCGACAAGCAATATCGCCATCTCGCCCTTGCTGCGCAGCAACCGCAAAGCGTCGCCGATCTGTTCAATCACATTGGGCTGGATGCCTTCGGTCGGTTCATCCAGCAACAGCACACGGGGCTTGGTGATCAGCGCGCGGGCAATGGCCAGCTGTTGTTGCTGGCCGCCCGACAAATCACCGCCACGCCGCGATTGCATTTCGCGCAGGACAGGGAACAGGTCGAACACCTCGTCTGGAATGAAATGTTCGGATTTTGGCAGGCAGGCAAATCCGGTCTCAAGGTTTTCATGCACCGTCATCATCGGGAACACTTCGCGCCCCTGCGGCACATAGGCGATGCCCGCCTTGGCCGCCTGAAACGCAGTGTTCAGACGCACAGGTTTGCCATCAACCTTGATCGTGCCACCAGACGCCGCATGCCGCCCCGCAATCGCCTTGAGCGTGCTGGTTTTGCCAACGCCGTTGTTGCCCACCATCGTGGTGATCTGGCCCTGCGGCGCGGTGAATGACACCTCGTAGAGGATGCGGCTTTGACCATAGTGGAGATCAAGGTTTTCAACTTCAAGCATGACCACGCCCCAAATAGACTTCAATCACTGTCGGGTTGGATGTCACGTGGTCCAGACTGCCTTCGGCCAGCACCGACCCCTCGTGCAGCACGGTCACCTTGCAGCCCAACCGGCGCACAAATTCCATGTCATGTTCCACCACCACGACGGCACGGGTTTGCGCCGCACGTTTCAGAATGTCGGTGGTCTTTTCGCGTTCCTCGACCGTCATGCCTGCGGCCGGTTCATCCACCAGCAAAAGCCGCGGTTCTTGGGCCAGCAACATGCCGATCTCCAACCATTGCTTTTGCCCGTGGCTAAGTTCGCCCGCGATGCGTGGCAAGCTGTCTGACAGGCCGATTTCTTCGGCAATCGCTTCGATCCGCGCGGCATTTCCGGGCGTCTTGCGATGCAGCAAAACGGCCAAGGGCCCGCGCGGGTTTTTCAAAGCCATGGCAAGGTTCTGCCGTACGGTTTGCGCCTCGAACACCGTGGGTTTTTGAAACTTGCGCCCGATGCCTGCGTTGGCGATGTCGGCCTCGGACATCCCCAGCAGCGAGATGTTGCGTTCGCCCCAGATCACCACACCTTCGTCGGGTTTGGTCTTGCCGGTGATGATATCCATAAAGGTGGTTTTACCCGCACCGTTCGGCCCGATGATGGCGCGCAATTCAGGTTCGGCAATCTGGATTGACAGGCTGTTGATCGCCTTGAACCCGTCAAAGGACACAGACACGCCCGACACTTCTAGCAAGGTGTTGTTCATGATGGTTTCCTTACCAGATAGTCAAACAGGCCCCCGATGCCCTTGGGGAAAAACAACGTCACGCACACGAACGACACGCCCAGCAGCACTAGCCACCAATCGGTCCACAGGATGGTATAGAACCCCAGATCAATGGCGGGCGCACCGCCGCCGGTGAACCAGCTGGACAGCAGCGACACAAACGCCGCCCCGATGACCGCCCCGTACAGCCGCCCGCGCCCGCCAATGGCGACCCAGACCGCCAGATAGATCGACGCGATGGGGGCAAGTTCGGCGGGGTTGATGATGCCTGCCTGCGGATAATACAGCGCCCCCGCGATGCCCGAAATCACAGCCGTGAGCGTGAAGATGAACAGTTTGTACCCTTCGACGCGGTAGCCCAGAAAACGCACGCGCGCCTCGTTGTCGCGGATGCCTTGGACGACGCTGCCCATCTTGCCCGAGACAACCCACGCAAACAAAAGATAGCCAAGCGCCAAGGCAAGAGCCGAACCAAGGAAGAACGCGAGGCTGATCGCTGCTTGGGATGATCCTTCGAAACCCGGTATGTTTTGCAGACCGGACAGCCCGTTGTTACCACGCAAGCCACTGTCGTTCTGGAACAGCCACAGCGAAAGCGCGAGGGTCATCGCTTGGGTCAGGATAGACAGGTAAACGCCTGTGACGCGGCTGCGGAATGCGAGCCAGCCGAACACCAGCGCCAGCAGGCCGGGTACGACGACAACCATCAAAAGCTGCAGGAACAGATTGTCGGCAAAGGCCCAGAGCCACGGAAAGTCAGAGCTGCCAACCACGCCAAATATCTGGTTGCCGATGGCATCTGAAATCTCTTGGGCAGTCGACGGGATCGCCTGACCGGACAGGCTGCTGAGCACGATGCCTTCGGTACGGGCATACATCAGCCACATGCCGATGGCATAGCCGCCGATGCCAAAGAACGCGAAATGGCCCAGCGACAGGATACCGCAATAGCCCCAGACCACATCCATCGCGATGGCAATCAGGCACAGGCATAGCGTCTTGCCCAATGTCTTGACCATCGAGGTCGAGATCAGGCCGGTGCCGAATGCTTCGGACCCGACGGTAACCGCAAGGGTGAACAGCCCCAGCAGGGCGATGAACCAAAGGACAGACGGGTTTTGTGAGATGAATGAACGGTTCATTCTGCGGTCTCCAATACAGATAGTTTGCGGGTCATGAAGACGCTGTTCGGGTCGACAACATAGTCGCCAAAAGGCGGGCATTCGTTAAATTTGAAACGGGTATAAAGCGCGCGCGCCGGAGCGAAGGCCGGGTGCGTCCCGGTTTCCAGAGAAAGCACCGTCATATTTGCGCTCTCGGCCTCATTGATAAGATGTAGCAGCATGGCTTTGGCAACGCCGCGGCCTCTGGCTTGCTCTGTGGTATGCATGGATTTGATCTCACCTCTGCCGTCGGAGTGGGCTTTTAGCGCACCTATGCCGAGCAAAACGCCGCCCTCATACGCCGCCCAAACGATCAGGTCGGGCGCGTACAGGCCCTCGATCGGCAGGCGGTGGCAACTTTCAGGCGGGGATGTCCCATCGCAGAAACTGGCGTGGGCGATAACGAGATCCTGTATATCCTGCGCGGCGAGATCCGCTTTTGAGATGGTGATCATGGGTCAATCCGCCGCCGCCCGGCCTTTTTGGGCGACGATACCCTTGGGCCGGAATTGAATGAACAGGATGATGAACAGCACCATATAGGTTTGCGCCGCCAGCGTGTTGGACGGGTTGAACCATTCGATGCCCTTTTGCAGGAAACCGATCAGCGACGCGCCCGCAAGCGTGCCCCAGACGTTGCCAACCCCGCCCACGACCACGGTCATAAACGATTGCACGATGTAATCGGCCCCCATTTCAGATGTCACCTTGGCGTACAGACCAATCGCCACGCCGGCGATGCCCGCAATGCCCGACCCAAGGCCAAAGGTCAGCATGTTGATGCGGTCGGGGTTGATGCCCATGCTGGCCGCCATGCCGGGGTTCTGCGTGACCGCACGGACCTCAAGCCCCAAGCGGGTGCGTTTGAGAACGAACAGGATCAGCGCCAGAAACATCAGGGCCATTACGAAAATAGCGATGCGGATATAGCTGATCTGGATCACGTCCGACACGACCCACGCGCCATCCAGCCACCCCGGAGAGGTAAGCGGGCGGGCTTGGGTGCCAAAGATATTCTTGGCCAGTTGTTGCAAGGCGACCGAGATACCAAATGTCGCCAACAGCGTTTCAAGCGGACGGTGATACAGATGGCGGATCACCAAGCGTTCCATCGCCACGCCAGCGGCAAATGTCACGGCAAAGGCCAGTGGCAGGGCGACAATGATCGACAGGGTATAATCAGGCACGAATTGCTGCACGACATAGCCGGTATAGGCCCCCATCATGATGAATTCGCCATGCGCCATGTTGATCACGCCCATCACCCCAAAGGTAATGGCCAACCCGATTGCGGCCAGAAAATAGATCGACGCGAGCGATAGCGCATCCAGCGTCAGATCAACGGCCTGTGCAGCGCCAACGCGGGTTTCGATGCTATCCAGCGCCGCGCGTGCGGCATCCGTGACTGCGGGGTCTTTCTCGTCATAGACCTCATAGAATGAATGGCCCGCGACCGCGTCGGTTTGTTCGTCTTGTGTGACCAGCGGCGGCACGATCCCTTGGCCTGCAAGCGCTGTATAGGCAGTTTCGCGCATCGGTTGGTTATCAAGCTGCGCAGTTGGGATGCCCCCCACGCGACCGCCATCAATATTGGCCGTCAGCGCATCACGAATGGCTGCCGGTGAAACCGTGGGCGGGGCAAGTTTTGCGGCAACCAATTGGGCATAGGCGTCGTCTTGGCTTAGGTCGGTGCCAAGTTTCAGAACGCGTGCGACGTTGCCTTTCGGGGCGTCCGGCGAAACGACAGCTTTGACCGATAAAAGCTGGTTCAACACCGCGCGTGCCTCGATCGAGGTATCGCTGGACATCGAATTGATCGCTGCGATTTTGTCGTCCGTATCGGGGGCAAAGCTGGCGGACATGAAATTCGCAAGCTGGATTTTGCGCGCTTTCAGCGTGGCATCGGTTTCGGGATCAATGGATTTCAGCAAAGGTGCCAACTGGCTGGCGTTCGGCCTGCGGGCGATGGATTCAATCGCCGATGTGCGCCGCGCCAGATCAGGGTCGGTTAGCTGGAACTGTACCAACGCGGTGCCGATCAAGCGCCGCACCCCGCCGTTTGGTTTCAACTGTGAAAAGCCCGCTTTGGGTGCCGTCGTTTCTGCGGCTGTATCAATATCGCGCAAGGTCAGGGCATCGCCGTCTTCGGTTGCGAAGAAGAAAACGCCATCCGCGTCCCGCTGCCAGACGCCTTTGTCCTCCCATTGCTCAAGAAAATCGCTGACGTGCGGCGCACCTGACGCAACCAGATCATCCAACGCGACAGAAACAGAACTGCGCGACGGTTTGGCAATTTCATCTGCATGGGTTTGCAGCACCGGCTGCAGGTCTTGGGCAAGGGACATCCCCGCAAGCCCGAGCCAAATAAAGATAGTCAAAAATTGGCGCAGCATGGGATACCCTTGATCATGAAGACAGACGGGCGCAGGAAAAGCTCTGCGCCCGTCATTGGTTTTAGTAGTTGGATGTCAGCTGAACGCAGGTCTTTGTTTCAGTGTTGTACATCCCGCAGCCCAGCTCTTTCCAATCGGATGTCAGAACAGCGCTTTCGGGCAGGAAGTCTGTCCATGCATCGCCCGCAACCGGTTCGGTCTGGCTGATAATGTCGAACTGGCCGTCTGCTGTGATTTCACCGATCAGGACCGGCTTGGTCAGGTGGTGGTTTGGCAACATTTCAGCCATGCCACCGGTCAGGTTCGGGAAGGTCTGGCCGTACATTGCAGTGCGCACGGCGTCGACATCGGTGGTGCCTGCCTGTTCGACCGCATTCACCCACATGTTAAAGCCGATGTAATGTGCCTCCATCGGGTCATTGGTCACACGGTCTGTGCTGCCGATAAAGTCTTGCCATGTTTTGATGAACTCAGCATTCGCAGGCGTGTCGGCGGACATGAAATAGTTCCAAGCGGCCAGGTGACCGACAAGGTTCGTGGTATCCAGACCGGATAGCTCTTCCTCGCCCACCGAGAATGCGACGACGGGAATGTCATCGGCAGACACATCTGCAGCGGCCAGTTCTTTGTAGAAACCGATGTTTGCGTCGCCGTTAATTGTCGAGATCACGCCGACCTGTTTGCCGTCTTCGCCAAGCGCCACAACATCGCCCACAATCGTCGCCCAGTCAGAGTGACCGAAAGGCGTGTAGTTCACAAAGATATCTTCCTCGGCGATGCCCTTGGACATGAGGTAGGATTTCAGGATGTTGTTGGTCGTGCGCGGATACACATAGTCGGTACCCAGCAGCGCGAATTTCTCAACGCCCAACTCTTCGAGGTAATAATCAACCGCTGGAATGGCCTGCTGGTTTGGCGCGGCACCGGTGTAAAATACGTTTTTGGAGGATTCTTCACCCTCGTACTGGACCGGATAGAACATCAAACCGTTCAGCTCTTCCAACACAGGCAGAACAGACTTGCGCGACACCGACGTCCACGAGCCAAAGATCACATCGACCTCGTTCACGGTCAAAAGCTCGCGGCCTTTTTCAGCAAACAACGGCCAGTCCGATGCCGGATCGACAACAACAGCTTCGATCTCGCAGCCCAGAACGCCGCCTTTTTTGTTTTGTGCATCCACCAGCATCAGCATGGTGTCTTTCAATGTCGTCTCGGAAATTGCCATTGTGCCGGACAACGAGTGCAACACGCCGATTTTGACCGGATCGGCACAATCTGCCATCACCAGTGACGTGGATCCCAGCAAGGCTGTCATCGCGCAAGCAGCTATTTTTGTTGAATATTTCATATCGTATCCCCTGTTGTTGCTACGCGCTTGGGTGCGGAAAACGCACTTTCGCAAAAGCCCTGAACAAGATATCTAGGGGCCGCAGCAGTATTGTTGTGGTCGTCGCACGGGGGGAAGTATCTTCCAGGATCGCCCTCTGTGCGCCGATGCAGCCGTTTCGGCCTGAAGATAAGATGTGTCTGTAATCCCCGAATTTGCCAGATAGAATGCCCGGTTGCTGGGTCTGCCTAGGCTGGGCCGCCTATTATTTTGGCATACACAAACGTGATCGCCTCATTTTTCGCCATTCCGTTAAGGTTTTGAATTCGCCCAAGCCGCTTGCATCGTCAAAAGGCATTCAAATCCGCCCGCGATGCATTTTTACGCAGGTTACATAGTGACAGAATCACAAGATGCCGCGCGCTTAAGCATTAAGCGCGCGGCATCCTGTAGGGTGGCATTAGGTGGCGCTACGTAAACCGCCTTGGCTTACGCCTTAGTCATTGCGTCTGACACGGGCCGCCGTTTTGTCGGCAAAGGCCGCAAGCCGCGCACGGGCATCGGGTTGCGTGTTAACAACCCCTGCGACCACGGCCTCGGCATAGGCGGCATCCATCGCCGACATATTCTGCATGTGGCTGACGGCCGAACAGATCGCAAAGTTAGAAAGCGGCAAGTTCTGCGCGGCCTTTCGCGCCAGCTCGAGCGCGACATCATAGCTGGACCCTTCGACGATATATTGCGCAAGCCCGACATCCATCGCCTCGTCGCCTTGATAGACGCGCCCGGTCAGCATCATGTCGATCATGCGCGACTTACCGACCAGATCAGTCACGCGGATCGTGGCACCACCGCCAGTGAACAGCCCGCGCTGCCCCTCGGGCAGGGCGAAATAGGTTGTCTCGTTCATGACCCGCACATGGGCCGAACTGGCCAGCTCAAGCCCGCCGCCCACAACAGCGCCTTGCAAGGCCGCAATGATCGGCACGCCGCCATATTCCATCTTGTTGAATGCCTCGTGCCAGCGCAGGCAAACATGCATGAAATCGGCGGGGCTGCGGTCTTCGTCGTGGTGTTCAATCAGGTCAAGGCCGGCGCAAAAGTGATCGCCTTCGCCCGCCAGAACCACCGCACGCACCCCTGCCCGCGGTGCGACAGAAAAGAAATCAACCAGTTCTTCAATTGTCGCGATATCCAGCGCATTGCGCTTTGCCGCTCGGTTCAGCGTCACGCCCCACACACCGTCACCGTGGTCTTCAACTTTAAGATTGGTGAAACGGGCGATATCGATAGAAAGAGGCATTTTGTAATCCTTAGCAATTGTCGAGGCGGCGAAAAGACCACCAAATTTTCGCTACACTATGCAGCAAAACCGACAAAGCCCAGTGGCGATCTGATCGTCCTTTTCACGGCGGCAACATCAGACCGTTTTAGATATTTGCGCATCGTTGTTCTGTGTTGAGCTTCATGCCCGTTTTATCCGTCAACTGCCATCAAAGCGGCATGACGCGCCGCTGTTGGCGGTATCGATACCGACGCGGAACCGGCCCATAACGCGTAATTCCTAAATGTTTGCCCCTTCATGGAAAAACTGCTCCGGGTCCTCTTGACACCTGCCTTCGTATGTAAGATTAGCTGCGACTGAGTTGAACGACGTTTGATGGTCACACCCCGACCACAACATGCAGCGACAAAAGCGCTATCTAGATAGCTGGATGTCACTTCATTAAGTTTAGCTTAGAAGCCTTTGGTTTCATTGGCGTGCCCGGGTAGCTCAGGGGTAGAGCAGTGGATTGAAAATCCTCGTGTCGGTGGTTCGATTCCGCCCCTGGGCACCACTTTTACAGATCAGATACAATACTATGCCGGTTTTGCGCCTACCGAAGTACGGTCGGTTTCGTCCTAGCGACCCTTTAGCTAGCAAATCACCCACAAGATGGTTCGAGCGCCCATTTAGCTTATGTGATTTTCCAACGCGGCACGCATGCTTTTAGCCTTGAAGAGCTGACTCAAGGTTCTCAATAATTTCTTCTGCTCATGCAGGACGCTCGCAGGCGACTACCCAGTTACTGCTCTCTTGAGACCTAAGATGATTGGCCAGCCACATGCATTACGGCGGCCTGCGTGTGATCGCCGCTAATGTCCAGCTTTGGCCCCATCGGTAGCGCGTTAAGCCCCAGACGGTTCATCCAACGCTGGAAAACAGCTGGCACGATGCCGATCACATGGGTTGCGCCCTGCTCAGTAGCGGCACGCGCCATTGCCTTGATCAGTTTGGTTTGAATAAACAGGCGGCGCTCGGCGGGTTCGTCTTTGGTCAGGAAAAGCCGTGTTGCCTCCCAGACATGGGGCATCACCGGTGCGCGCTCATAAAGCACGTGCTCGGGGATATTAGGCAGCAACCCAAGCTGCGCATCCCGAAGCATATATGAATAGCATCCACAGCGCGCTGTCGTCGGCAAAAGCCGGACACCCGCCAATACGCGCCCGTATTCGTGGATCACGACCGAACGGCTTTGCGGTGTGTCGTACTGATCGAACTCCATCCCGTCGGTTTGGGGCAGATCCCACGATTTCTGATCAATGAATACCGCTTTGCGCGCCCGAAGGTTATCCGCGTAAAGCTGCCCATAGTGGTGCTGGTTATTGGCAGATACAACGGTTTCTTCAATTCTGGTTACCATCGACGGCAGCGGCGGATCCACCTTATGTGCGGTCGATTTGCGGCTGGAAGAAACCTTGATCTCTACCGATTCAGCCTCACCAATCGCCTTTACCTTATGAAACCCCATATTTTACTACCTAACGCCTTGGTTACGAGACCGAAAAAAGTTAATAAATGGTATACAGCCATGTTTCTGCCATATTCGCAACAAAATTTCCACCCAAAGTAGTATGGTCGCATGTTTTTTTTAGTAGATGCCCTCCAGGGCTGACGGGACGCTCAAGTATGGTAGACTCTAAAGACCTTATATCCTTGCCAGGCATAAATGTGGCCGAACACCGCTCCGTTTTGAAACGGTTGCGTGACTATGCAATTGTTGGACAAAAACTGTTCTGGCAAAGAGCCATCATTTACCTGTCGGCACTGGGTCTTGCGGGCTTTTACTATGACCCGAAGGTGGCGCTATTTTTCCTTATAGCGATTGGTATTTGCGAGACATATGACACCCTTTTAATGCGCCACGTTCTAGCGACCAGCGCGTCAAAGACGATGAAGCCGCGGAGGACGTTTTACCACATCTACTTCGGGACGATTCTGAGCGCGGTAACCATCTCGTTGTTTTGCGTCTCAATCGCCATTCAGCAGGGCACCGACAGCGGGCACTTCCTGCCTTTATTTTTGCTTGTTTCCGCCTCAATTTTTGCGACGATGAACAACCACCAGTTTATTCCTGTCCTCGCTTCGCGGCTCGCCATTTATGTGGCTGCAATTCTGTATATTGCCATTCGCGACGTGTGGATCGTCAGGCCACCGCTCAAGTCCGAGATTTGGCTCAATCTCTTTACAGTATTGTTTGTATTGGGCTTTGTTCTTGAACTCGCGCGCACCTTTATCTTGGGCTACACGGTTCTGCTCAAAAGCCGCCTCGCCCTTCAGATCGAACACAAGAACGCGCTGGCCGCAAGCGAGGCGAAAACACGCTTCCTCGCCACGGTCAGCCATGAACTGCGCACGCCTTTGACGTCGATCAAGGGCGCGCTTGATCTTATCGATGTGGGCTCTGCCGGGGAAGTTCCCGCCAAGATGTCCCGCCTGCTGGGCATTGCCCGTAGCAACAGCAGCCGCCTGATCGACCTCGTCGGTGATCTGCTTTTGTTGCAATCCTCGGATGCGGGCAAGTTTACGCTAAACTTGGAAATGGTGGATATGGGCAGCCTCGTGACCGCGAACATCCATAACTTTCAACCCTATGCCAAAACACTGAACGTCGAGGTAAACGTTGATATTCCGCAGGAAAAACATTTTGTTCTGGGTGACAAAAAGCGTTTAGGTCAGGTGGTTACGAACCTGCTTTCCAACGCAGCCAAGTTTTCGGAGACGGGGGGCATTGTACACGTGTCGCTGGCCAGCGAAGGTGAAAACCTTGTCTTGTCGGTGTCAGATAATGGCATCGGGATCCCCGAAGGCAGTGAGACACAGATCTTTGAAGAATTCGGTCAGATTGATTCAAGTGACCAGCGCAAATTCCAAGGGACAGGTCTGGGGCTGTCGATCTCAAAACGCATCGTTGAGGGCCATGGCGGCACCATCGAATACGATAGCGAACTGGGTATGGGAACGACGTTCAAAGTGACGTTGAAATCTGCGGGCTAAGATAACGGGGCAACTGCCCCCAACCCACCGCTTGATAGGCCGGTGGAATTGCCCCTACCTTCACAGGCAAAGGCCTAGGCGCATGGTGAAGGTCGGGTTCGGTGCTGCCGCAGGACGGTCCGTCGTTCGGGTCAGCTGGGGTCATCCATCAATCGGAGAAGCTCGACCACTTCGACCCGCAATGCACCATCATCAAGGGTTTGGTCGCCCGCGGATTGGAGTATCAACCGCTCCGTCCGCGACGCCTGCCGGCCCAGTTCTTTAAAGCCAAGGGTCGCGGCCGATCCCGACACCTTATGTGCGATCCAGGATATGTCCTGGATCACGCTATCATCTGCACCCTCGGCCATCAGGGCGGAATAGGCGTCGTTCAGCGACTGCTTGCGCACCGATAATTCGGATAAAAACTTTACCCGCACCTTTTCCATGCCAGCAAGAAAATCACCATTCATTGGGTACCTACCCTTTTTACTAGTGCCCTGGCTTAACAGGCGGCTGAATCTCGATCAGTGCATCCGCCGGCGAAAGGGTCTTTTGCTCTGCCTGTCCTACCGCCTCGAGCAGGGCGTTGACCGAACTGCGCGAAGACCGCCAATCCAACTGGATCGGATCGCTAACCGCGAGATGGACCATCATCGGGCGACCGTTAGAATAGTACAGATCCATCTCTCGCAGCTTGTCGCTCACTGCGGTTTCGAATTCGCTGGCATCAAACTGACGCCCGGCGTCACTGATCCCCGCGAAATCGCCGCCCCCGATATGTGCCAGAAAAAACCGGTGTGGTTTCAAACATTCCGACAATGCCTCTGCGACATCGGTGATGGCGGAATGGAACTCGTAACTGCTTAGCCCTTGGAACAGGTGCTTTGAATCTTTGATCGCGACGCCAAAGGCGCAATTGCCGAACAACGACAATCGCGACAGTTGCAGCAAATAGTTTTCGAGCGAAAGATAGTCGATGACACCGTCAATATTCTCGATATGCAGACGCTCGCTTGTGTCTGCCGGGGCAAGCGCCACATCGGCACCACCCGCGTGGGCCCCTTTGGCTTTCTTCCGCTCGGCCACCAGTTCGGAAACCAGCTGCAATCGTGCGTGCATCTCGCCGACATCAATTGGCTTGTTCACATAATCAGTGGCACCGGCGGCAAACGCGTTGTCGACATACACACGTTCGGCCATTGACGTGACCATCAGTATTGGTGTTCTTGCGTATTCAGCCATTTTCCGGATGTGCGTGACCAAGGTGATGCCCGTCATACCCGGCATCTCAATATCCAGCAGGAAACACTCGAAAGGATCTTTTGCTGCCTGCAAAATATTCAGGGCTTCTTTCCCTGACGCCGCGAAGGTGACATCCGTAAATCCGATGATCTTTAAAATCTCGGCTAAAAGTCCGCGGATGACTTCATCGTCGTCAACAGCAAGTATTTTCATTTCACATCCTTCAACATGACGCCGTCCAAGGGCGGCGTCTTGCACGATCTATAGCACGTTTCGAACTATAGGTGGAATGCGGCAGAAATATTGCGTGTGCGGCAAACTGCCGCCCAAGTTATTGTTTTTTTTCGTTTTAGATGATTGCGCTGATCTGCGGCACCGTTTTTGGGCGTGGTGCCGTGTCCGCACCAATGAAATGCCAGCCTTTGCAAATACCCGATTTAGCGCGGACCTTATCCGACATCGTCGCTCCGGATTTGCGTTCTTCGCCAAGCATTCTGGTCGCACTCTCGCAGCTTACTGAAAGCTTCCGGCCGGCAAAATATACGCTGGAATCGCAAACGGCGCCTAAACTAGACGCCGTTTACATGGTTAGTACGATGGCTTGGTTAATTAGAAGGCCATCTTGATCCCGATATGCACGCCTTGGCTGTCATAGTCTTTACCAAAGCTACCACGATAACCGGCTTGAAGGACAACCTGATTGGAGGATGTTGACGACAACACGCTGTCAAATCCGAACGCCACATCGATCAGGTCTTCGTCAAGTCCGGCCACGGTAGAGGCGGCACCGGGCAAACCTACAAAGCCGCTTTGTACGACAAGATCGTCACCGGAAGCCTTTGTATATTTGACGCTGCCGACCACACGGTTTTCATTCCCGCCGCTGTGGAACGCATACTCTCCGCGAACACCGATCGATGCTAGGAAAGTGTCTGACGAAAGCCCGCCCACGGTCCGGTTCCAGATGCCTGCACCAGTCTCGGTAAAGCCATCGACGGAGCTGTCATAGTATTCGAGCGATGCAGTAGGACCAAACTTAAATGCTCCTCTGTCTTTCATGTAATCGACTTTCACTGCCGCAAAGACCTGCGAGCCATCTGCAGCACCGGTCGCCGTCTGACCCATTACATATCGGGAGGAGTCATACGACAGGTCCTGATAGCCGATCAACGCTTGCACCAATCCACCTTGGCCGAAACGGGTCCGAGAAAACGCTGTCAGAGTGTAACCATCTGCGTCAACATCGCCCAAACCGTTATCCGCACTTGCAGAACCGTTGATGTACCCCAGTGCCAGACCCAACGAAGAGTTGGAGCCATCGATGAGCTTTTCGACGCCGACTGTGAAGGATGTGATATCAACATCGTAGCCCAAAGACGTGCTTGTCGCATCGAAGTTTGAACTCGACCCGCCGATCGACGCAAGGCCGTACATGCCATCGGTCATGGACCAAATATTGCCCGTGCCTCTGGTCGAAACGGCTGCTGGACCATCCGTACTTACCGCCAATGGCGCAAAGCTCGTGACTGCAGAAACTTGGCCACGTGCAGCTTCGGACGCCACGCTTGAAAATGCTGCTGCATAACCAAAGCCCGTGCTGTCCAATGCCAGTGATCTATCAGCCGCATCCATTGCAAGCAGCTCAGCGATCGCTGTTTGATAGGCTGCCGCATTGCCCACGTCCAAGTATGGTACGTTTGCCGCTGCATCAAGATAGCCTGCTGTGCTGAACTGGTAGTCTGTTGTCGCACTGGTCACGATAGGCGCAAATTGCGGCACCATCCGAAGTATCATCTCGCCACCGTCAATGGTGCCGATTGTGGTCGTGTAGTTGAGGTTCGCATTGCGCAAATCCTCGATCGGATCGATGGCGAACAAGCCGTTTGCGGTTGCAGCCGCAACAATGTCAGCAGGAAGAAGGCCGCCTTCGACGTAATTAAGATCAGCCACCTCGACGCCCAAAGTCGTCGCCAGTTCCTGAAGACGCGCAGCAATATTGGCCGCTGTGTCCAAGGTACCGTAAGTCCAGCCGCCGTCAGCAATATTGTTCCATGCGACAAGCGCGCTTTCGTCATCCGGATCGGTATTATCGTCCCAGAACAAACCGTCCGGCACCATGGAGTCATCAAGGAAATAGCTGCCGAAGTTTTCGACATATGCCGTGTTCGTTAGCTCTCCGAATGCCAGCACATCGGTTGAAGATGTAAGCGCCAAACGCGCTTTCTCATCAGAGAAAAAGCCGATCTCGCCCTCGTTACCGCCTTCGCCGAACAGGCCATCAGGCAAGCCCGAGCCAAGACCGATAGCTGTGGCATTGAGGTTGAACAAAGCAGCATTTGCTGGGGTCAGCGCGCCCATTGAGTTCCCGTCGGCATCCAGCAATTGAAGCTCAAAGCCGGTCAGGCGGGCACCGGTGAAGTTGGAAACCTTACCAAAAGTAAAGTAATCAACCGAAGGCGTTGCGGGGCTTGCGGTCGTGCGCAGCCGAATATCGAACGGGTTGCGGCCAGTCAACCAAGCCTTGATCCGTTTGCCAGATCCAGATGCTGAATCGCAATAGATGTCGGGGTTGCTTGCCATCAAGCAGTTTGGAACGTCGCCGCGAGAGCTTAGCGTCGAAAAATCAGTGATAATGTTTTCGAATGGATCGACATATGTAGATATGTACGGACACTCGGGACACTTCCTGTAAATTACCCA
>TARA_R110002126_G_scaffold167330_1_pt1 | contig 112291 bp, 112 predicted proteins | sample TARA_R110002126 | Tara Oceans TARA_R110002126 (sample SAMEA4397536) | marine metagenome | biome: Polar Biome; feature: [DCM] deep chlorophyll maximum layer (ENVO:01000326); material: water (ENVO:00002006), including particulate matter (ENVO:01000060) such as... | depth 30 m
CTGCGCGATCTGGCCGGTCTGATCGTCATCGACTTTATCGACATGGACGAGCGTCGTAACAACATCGCCGTCGAAAAGATGATGAAGGACAAGCTCAAGACCGACCGCGCGCGCATCCAAGTGGGCCGCATCTCGGGCTTTGGTCTGATGGAAATGTCACGTCAGCGTCTGCGCCCCGGCATGATCGAGGCAACGACCCAGCCGTGCCACGCCTGTCACGGCACCGGTTTGATCCGGTCGGATGACAACCTTGCCCTGTCGATCCTGCGCGAGATCGAAGAAGAAGGCACACGCAAACGGTCCCGCGAGGTGTTGGTTACGGCGCCCGTCGGCATCGCCAACTTCTTGATGAACCAAAAGCGTGAACATATCGCCCATATCGAGGGCCGCTATGGCATGTCCGTGCGTATCGAAGGCGACCCAACCTTGGTCAGCCCCGATTTCAAGATCGAAAAGTTCAAGACAGCCACCCGTGTGGTGACACAGATCGAACATGTTGTGTCGGTGGATACCAGCCTCATGGACGAGATCGACGAGCAAGAAGCCGACAGCGTTGACGTCGAAGAAGTCGCAAACGAGGATCAGCCGTCGAACCGTGGGAATGGCCGTGTCCATGACAATGACACTGATGACACCGATGGTGAGGGCAAACCAAAACGCCGTCGTCGTCGGCGGCGTCGTCGCGGCGGTAAATCCAACGGTGATGACACCACAAACGGTGAAAACAACGGCGCTGATGATGCGGCATCGGATGATGGCCAGCCAGCAGAGGCCAAGCCTGAAGAGAGCGTTTCAGCCCCGGCTGAAGACGCGGCTGAAGCACCCGCTGATGTGGATGCATCGGCACCAAAGGCAGAACCCGCTGAAAAGCCCAAACGTGTCCGCAGGCCTCGGAAGCCGAAGGTTGAAGCCGCAGCAGAGGCCGACAGCGCCGACGCAACGGTGACTGCCGAGGCGACAGACGCGACAGAGGAAAAGGCCGAAGAAAAGCCTGCTCCTAAAAAGCGGACCCGCACGCGCAAGCCAAAGGTCGCAGCCGAAGACGCGTCAGAAGACAAACCGGCAGCGAAGCCGGTTAGAAAATCGAAACCAAAGCCAGAGCCAACACCGGTTCCCGCACCTGAGCCTGCTCCGGTTGAGGAAACGCCGGCACCGGTTGAGGTTCCGATTGAAGCGCCTGTAGAAGTGCCGCCAACCCAAGAGGTGACACCCGCACCCGCAGTTGAGGAAGTGCCGGATCAGACCGTGGCACCAGAACCTGCAAAGGTCGAGGAAAAGCCCGCCAAGCCAAGACGGCGCGGCTGGTGGTCATTGGGCGGCTCATAAGCTGACAAAATACTAAAAAGGCAGACCTTCGGGTCTGCCTTTTACATTCGGGGGATTATTTCTTGCGGATCACATAGGTCTGGGGGGTCGTGTCCAAATCATGACTAACCAGATCATGCCCGGCCTCGGCGCAAAAATGCGGGATATCGATGATCGCGGCGGGATCATCAGCCTGAATTTTCAATACCCCACCCGAGGGGATCGCCTGCAAACGTTTGCGCGCTTTGAGCACGGGCAGGGGGCACAGCAGCCCTGTCGCATCAAGAATATGTTCATCATTCATAAGTCTCAGATAAGGCAGATGTTTCAAAGCGTCCACAACCTTGTGACAGGCCGCCGCGCAACAGTGCGTGACGCCACTGCCAAAGCGCAGTAAAGATGCGTTATGTTTGGAATTGATCTGATTGACGCCGGCCTTTTGCCCGCCATTTTCATCGCGTTGACGGCGGGGATTATCAGTTTCCTCAGCCCCTGCGTCTTGCCGATTGTACCGCCCTATCTGGCGTATATGAGCGGCGTCACCCTAAACGATATGTCAGCCGTCGGATCGGCGCGGCGCAAGGCAACCATTGCCGCGTTGTTCTTTGTCATGGGGCTTAGCACGGTCTTTTTGATCTTGGGCTTTACCGCATCGGCCTTCGGGGCATTTTTCCTGCAAAATCAAACGTTTTTCGCCCGTGCGTCGGGTGTTGTCGTGATCGTTTTCGGCCTGCATTTTCTGGGCGTGTTCCGCATTCCGTTCCTGGATCAAGAGGCGCGACTGGATGCGGGCGACAAGGGTGGGTCGTCCTTTGGGGCCTATGTGCTGGGCCTTGCATTCGCCTTTGGCTGGACGCCCTGCATCGGGCCACAACTGGGGGCGATCCTGTCGCTCGCCGCGTCCGAGGCATCGGTCGCACGCGGTACATTGCTGTTGGGGGTCTATGCTGCGGGCCTTGGCATTCCGTTTTTGCTGGCCGCAATGTTTATCACCCGTGCCACGGTGCTGATGAACCGGATCAAACCCTATATGAAACTGATCGAGCGGATCATGGGCCTGCTGTTGATCGTTGTGGGGGTCGCCCTTTTGACCGGTGCGTTCTCGGCGTTTTCATTCTGGCTGCTCGAAAGCTTTCCAGCGCTCGGATCACTGGGCTAGACATCTTACACTTGCCAAAAAACCTGTCTAAACTGTTGCCAACGACAGGTGGGACATGGCCGCAGAAATCGATCAATCAGTCAAACGGCGCCGGGTGTTCTACATTCCGGGCTATGACCCGATCCATCCCCGCCGGTACCGCGAATTATACCGCAAGGAATCCGGCGATCAGGCGCGTATTTCCGGATATCAAATCGGGCTAAAGCCGAAACCCACCAAGGGTAATTACGGCTGGGTTGTGGATGCCGAAATCGACGACGCACATGTAAATACGCAGGTCGAGGTGTTGGTCTGGTCCGATATCGTGCGCGTATCGATGCATAACTCTATTTTCGCGACCTATGCGCAACTGATCCACACCGCGTGGGTCTATATCGGGTCGGGCGCGTTGTGGCGGCTGATGAAACTGCGCAAAGGCCCGGTGATCGCAGCGCTTTACCCTGTCGGAATGTTGTTGCTGCAACTCGTTATCGCCATTCTGATCGGGGTGCTGGCCTATGCCGCGCTGACCTATTTTGGCGGGCCGTTTTGGGTCAAAGGGATTGCAGCGGCCCTATGCGTGGTTCTTGGCGGGGCCGTGTTGAACTGGTTCAAAAAGCGCGACGGCAGGTTCTACGCCTATTACCTGATGCATGATTTTGCCTATGGCGCTGCTTTGCGCGGCGCGAACCCGCCCGCTCTCGAGGCGCGGATGACCCAGTTTGGTGCAGTGATCGCTGAGGCGTTGAAATCGGATGTGGATGAGGTTTTGATCGTCGGCCATTCCTCGGGTGCGCATTTGGGCGTGTCCATTCTGGCCGATTTGATGCGTGCAGGGCTGGTGCCGGACAAAGGGCCTGAACTTGGGTTTCTAACGTTGGGGCAGGTCGTGCCGATGGTATCGTTTCTGCGCGACGCCCATCGTTTGCGGGCTGATTTGCGCTATCTTTCCCAGCGGGATGAATTGACATGGGTCGATGTGACGGCCCCCGGCGACGGCTGCGCCTTTGCGCTATGTGATCCCGTGGCGGTGTCTGGTGTCGCCCCCGCGGGTCAGAAATGGCCGCTGGTCTTTTCGGCGGCGTTTACCCAATCGCTTAGCCCCGCACGTTGGAAAGCACTGCGCTGGCGGTTCTTCCGTCTGCATTTTCAGTACCTTTGCGCGTTCGATGCGCCCAAGGATTACGACTATTTCCAGATTACAGCTGGCCCGTTGACCCTTGCTGAACGCTATGCTGATCGGCCAGCGTCCAAGTCACGCCTTGTGAAACCGGTGAATAAATTCACCTCGACCGCGCCATGACCCAGCCGCCCAAACCAGACAGCAGGCCGGATAAGGTATCGCTCTGGCACTATGCCAAGCTGTTTCGGCGCGACATCCTGTCGGCGCAGCCCGCACGTTTGTACCGCGCGTGGATGGCCGAGTTTAAGACGCCGTTCTTTCGCAGCTATCTGATCAACCAGCCCGACTTGATCAAAACCGTACTGAAAGAACGGCCCGATGACTTTCCCAAGTCGGACCGCATTGGCGAAGGTTTGCGCCCTTTGCTGGGGAATTCGGTGTTTTTGACCAATGGCAAAACATGGAAACGCCAGCGGCGCATTATTGATCCTGCCTTTGAAGGGGGCCGCCTGCGGAACAGCTTTCCCGCCATGTGGGACGCCGCCGAGGCGATGGCAAAACGTCTTGAGCCGCAGTCGGGGCAGGTGATCGAGATCGAAGCTGAAACCAGCCATGCCGCCGCCGATGTGATTTTCCGGACGCTGTTTTCATTGCCCATCGAACACCATCTGGCCCGCGAGGTGTTTGAAGAGTTCAAAACCTATCAACGCAGCCAGCCGATCCTGAACATCGCAGCGTTTATTCCATTGCCGCGCTGGTTGCCGCGCCTGTTTCGCAAGGACACACGATCAAGTGCGGCCAAGATACGGCGCTTGATCACAGAATTGACCGAGGCCCGGATGGCCCAGATTGAGGACGGCACGGCACCACAGGATCTGGCGACCAAGATCATGACAACAGCCGATCCGGTGGATGGGGATACCTTTAGTACCGACGAAATGGTCGATCAAGTCGCGATCTTTTTCCTTGCCGGACACGAGACCAGCGCCTCGGCCCTTGCTTGGGCGTTGTATCTGATGGCCACGCATCCGGAATGGCAGGAACAACTGGCCGAGGAAGCGCAGCAGATTGATGGGTGTGATTTCGCAGTCATGTCCAAACTACGCCTGAGCCGCGAAGTGTTCCGCGAGGCACTGCGGCTGTATCCACCCGTGCCGATGATGGTCCGCGAGGCGACGTGCCCGGAACAGTTTCGGGGGCGTGATGTCAAAGCGGGGGCGCAAATCGTTATCAGCCCGTGGCACCTGCACCGCCAAGAACGCCTGTGGGACAATCCTGACGGCTTTGATCCCGGGCGGTGGCAAACCGAAAACGGACAGAAATGCCAACGCGAGGCCTATCTGCCCTTTAGTGCAGGGCCACGTGTTTGTCCGGGGGCAGGATTTGCCATGATCGAAGGGCCACTGATCCTGTCGCGGCTTTTGCGGGATTACCGGATCGAAGCAATTGCCTCAAAGGTGCCGGTTCCTGTCGCACATCTTACGGTCAGGTCAAAAGATGGCATCTGGCTGCGCCTTGTCCGACGCTAACGATATATCATCGGGCGTTTAGATGCATTAGACCATGCAAAACGGAATCAGTAAGGGCCGAACCACCATGAGCACGACAGACGCACAACGCACACAGATGGCAACCGGCAAGGGATTTGTTGCCGCATTGGATCAATCCGGTGGATCGACACCAAAAGCGCTTAGCTTGTATGGGGTTGAACCAACAGATTATTCAGGCGACGCAGAAATGTTTCAGGCGGTGCATGACATGCGCGCGCGGATCATCTTGGCCGATGATTTCACCAGCGACAAAGTTCTGGGCGCGATCCTGTTTGAACGCACAATGGACGATACGATCAACGGCAAACCCGTGGCTGACGTGCTGTGGAATGATCGCGGTGTTGTGCCGTTCCTAAAGATCGACAAGGGTCTTGAGGACGAAGTGAATGGCGTGCAGTTGCTGAAAGCGATGCCTGATCTGGATGCTTTGCTGAAACGTGCCAAGGCGGCCGGTATTTTCGGAACAAAAGAACGCTCCGTCATCCAGTCTGCCAATGCCTACGGCATCCGCGAAGTGGTTTCACAGCAGTTCGACGTCGCAAAAGCAGTCTGTGCGGCCGGTCTGGTCCCGATCATCGAGCCCGAGGTGAATATCCATTCCGACAGCAAAGCGGAATGCGAGGATATTCTGAAGACCGAGCTGGAGAACCAGCTTGCGTTGCTGGGCCCGGACGAGATTGTCATGCTCAAGCTGACCCTTCCCGAGAAAGCGGGGCTGTATGACAGCCTGGCGGATCTGCCCAATGTCTTGCGGGTTGTTGCGCTGTCGGGCGGGTATTCCACGGATGATGCCAGCGCGCGTCTGAGCCAGAACAGCAAGATGATCGCCAGCTTTTCACGTGCTTTGACCGAAGGGTTGAATGTGAAGATGACTGATGCGGAGTTCAACGCGGCATTGGGCGCAAACATCGACAAAATCTATAAAGCATCAGTGGCGTAACAAGCCGGAATTTTTCAAAAATTCCGAACCGTTTTCTTTCAAAGAAAACGTCTATAGAATAACGTGGACCGGTTCCTGATTGCAGAAGATCACGAGCTGGCCCGCGTTCTCTACCGCGTGAAATCCGCGGCGCATCAATTCCTGTTCGAATTCTGCTTTCCCCACATATCGTTCAATGTCGCGTATTTTACGGCGTATCACGCCGCCGCTACGGGCAGATTTAGAGCTGAATAAATCTAGAACCCATTGATCAGGCGATAAGGGGGAAGGGCGTAACAGTATCATACCACAACGTTATTCCGACCTTGGTAAACGTTCCTTTAAGGTCCTGAGAACAAAGACCCGAATAGCAGAGGCAAGGCCGGCCTCCATCCCGCGATCTGCATCGATCTGCGCCACCAGCGCATTGATGGGGAGATCAAGGTCGTCCGCTATTTCTTTGAATTCATTCCAGAATTCATCTTCCAAGGAGATAGATGTTCGGTGACCCCGCAGGGTCACCGAGTGTTTGACGGGCCGTGCGCTCATGTCTCGCGCTTGTGTGCTTCCAGGTTGCGTGCGATTTTCGCCAGACGTTCTTTCAGAACCTCTTTTTGGTCCTTTTTCTGACCGAACTGCACTGCGTTTTCGTCAGCGCGGGCCTTGCGAGAGGCGCGGTTGCGCTCTTTCTTGACCTTGTTGAGGTTGATGGGGGCGCTCATTCTTTTGGTCCGATCATTTGCTCCGGCCGCACCACGCGGTCGAATGTTTCAGCGTCGACAAAGCCCAAGGCGATTGCTTCTTCCTTGAGGGTCGTGCCGTTCTTGTGGGCTGTTTTCGCAACCTTGGTTGCGTTGTCATAGCCGATTGTGGGGGCCAGCGCTGTGACCAGCATCAGGCTTTCTTTCATCAGTTTGTCGATGCGTTCGATATTGGCCTTTGTTCCCACAACCATGTTGTCGGTGAACGCCGATGCGCTGTCACCCAAAAGCTGCATGGATTGCAAGACGTTATAGCTCATCATCGGGTTATAGACGTTCAGCTCGAAATGACCTTGCGACCCGGCAAAGCCAACGGCTGCGTCATTGCCCATGACGTGGGCGCATACCATTGTCAGCGCTTCGGCCTGTGTCGGGTTCACCTTACCCGGCATGATCGACGATCCCGGCTCGTTCTCCGGCAAGATCAGCTCGCCCAGACCCGAACGCGGGCCTGAGCCCAGCAAACGCATGTCATTGGCGATTTTGAACAGCGATCCTGCAACAGTTTTCAACGCACCCGAGAACATGACCATCGCGTCATGGGCGGCCAGCGATTCAAACTTGTTAGGTGCTGTGACAAACGGCAGATCGGTGATGTCAGCCATATGGGCGGCAACCGCTTCGGCCCAGCCTTTTTTGGTGTTCAATCCGGTGCCCACGGCAGTACCGCCTTGGGCCAGCTCGTAAATGTCGGGCAGGCAGGCGTTAACGCGTTCGATGCCCTTTTTCACCTGATGGGTATAGCCCGAGAATTCCTGGCCCAGCGTCAATGGCGTGGCATCCTGCGTATGGGTGCGGCCGATCTTGATGATGTCCTTGAATTCAACCGATTTGGCGGCCAGCGCATCATGCAGTTTTTGCAAGCCGGGCAGCAACACGTCACGGGCCTGCATGGCAATGGCCACATGCATCGCTGTGGGGAATGTATCGTTCGACGACTGGCCCATGTTGCAGTGATCATTGGGGTGAACGGGTTTCTTTGATCCCATCTCGCCGCCCAGCATCTCAATAGCACGGTTCGAAATCACTTCGTTCGCGTTCATGTTCGACTGTGTGCCGGAACCCGTCTGCCAAACCACCAAGGGAAAGTTATCGTCGAACTTGCCGTCGATCACTTCGGTGGCCGCTGCGACAATCGCGTCGCCAACCTCGGCGCTCAGATCCCCTTGCTTGAGGTTCTCCATCGCACAGGCTTTTTTCACCACACCCAGGGCGCGGATGATCGGCACCGGCTGTTTTTCCCAACCGATAGGGAAATTGATGATCGACCGCTGGGTCTGGGCCCCCCAATATTTATCGGAAGGGACCTCCAACGGGCCAAAGCTGTCTGTTTCTGTGCGTGTATCGGCCATGTGCGGGCTCCTGATCTTGGCAATAGGTTGGATCAGGGTTTAGCCTGCGCAGGGGCGCTGCGCAATCAAGGGATGGCGCTAACGCGGCTGCAATCTGGCAAGTTATTTGCGAAAACTGTCCAAAGATACGATTTCGGCAGCTTTGGGGGCTTCCTCGGCGACCTCAAGCTCGCTTTCGTCTGTTTGGGTCAGCGGCGCATCGTCGTCGTCGGCGCTCTCTTGCTGCTCGAATTTCAGGCCGAACTCGACAGAGGGGTCCACAAAGGTGCGGATCGCATCATAGGGGATATACATCGGCTCTGGCGCGTCGCCAAAATTCAACGTGACCGAGAATCCCTCGTCGGTAACCTCAAGCTTGTCATACCAATGCTGCATCACCACGGTCATCTCGCCAGGATAGCGATCAGACAGCCAATCGGCCAGCTCTGCATCGGGGTGTTCGGTATCGAAGGTTATGAAAAAATGATGATTTCCGGGCAACCCATTTGCTGCCACATCCAAAAGCACCTGCCGGATCAATCCGCGCATGGCGTCGTGCATCAGGTTGCCATACTCAATGCTTCGGCTCATTTTATCTGTCTAACCCCCAATTTTGGTAGGGTTAGCATACGCCATTTAGCAACAGTGAAAAGGGGCAAGCTGCATTTATCCGATGAGTGGCGGAACCAACGCCGCCACGCTGAGCAAAGCCATGGTGAAAACAAAGCCACGCTTCAAAACAAGCATCAAAACCCCGGCCAAAACCGTCAATATCATCGCCGTGATGTTAAAGCTGGACCAGACGGGCAGGGGCATCGCCAAAAGGCCTGCAGGCATGACCCGTTCAAACAGCACATGCAGGCCGAACCAGACAGAAAGATTGCCAATCACCCCGACGACCGCCGCCGTAATGGCGCGCAGGGCAGAACTTAACCGGGGCTGGGCAGAAATCGCCTCAAGATAGGGACCGGCTAGGAATATCCAAAGAAAACAGGGGGTAAACGTGACCCACAGCGCCAACGCCCCCGCAACAATCGCGCCGCTGACCCCACTTTGTGCAAATCCGGCCAGCAGCGCCACAAATTCAGTCACCAAAATCAGCGGCCCGGGGGTGGTTTCCGCCAACCCCAACGCATCGATCATCTGCTGGGTGGTGATCCAGCCGTGATCCTGCACCACGCTTTGCGTCATATAGGCCAAAACGGCATAGGCACCGCCAAATGTCACCACCGCAAGCTTTGAGAAAAACAAACCCAGTTGCAGCAGAAAATCTTGCCCCAAGGCCCATACAAGAACCAAGGGGGCCGTCCACAGACTGCCCCAAATCACGACGGTTTTTATCGGCTGCGCAGCGCCCGTTCCGTGCATATCGGCCGGCACAAACGTGGTCGAACCACGCAAAAAACCCCAGAGACCCGCGGCAAGGATGATCAGCGGAAACGGCAGCCCAAAGATGAAAAGCGCAGCAAAGGACGCAAGCGCCAGCACCCATCCTTCGGCCCCGTTTAGCGCCTTTGCCGCGACCTTCTTAAGGGCTTGAAACACCACAATGATCACGGCCGCTTTGATGCCCAGAAACGCCGCCTGAACAAGGGGCAGCTGACCATAATAGGCATATCCCAAGGCCAACACACCGATAACCAACGCCCCGGGCACCACAAACAAAAGCCCGGCCATCAGACCACCCGCCGTCCCACGCAAACGCCAGCCCGCGTAGGTCGCCAGCTGCATCGCCTCGGGGCCGGGCAGCAACATGCACAGCGATAGCGCGCGGAGATACGCGGCTTCGCTCAGCCAGCCATGTCGTTCAACCAATTCGCGGTGCATCAATGCGATCTGCGCGGCGGGCCCGCCAAAGGACAGCAACCCGATCCGCCCGAAAACACGGCCCATTTGCGGCCAGCCGGGCGTGCTCATGCGCTGCGCCCCGCAGGCCAATCGTGGGTCTCGCCAGCGCCATCACGGGCCCACCGAAACAGGGCATCATACATCAGCAACCCTTGGGACAGCTGCTCTTGATCATCCTTGAACTGGCGCGACAGCCCGACAGATAGTGCCAGCAATCCCGCCGCTTCCGGGGCTAGATCATGACGGTTGGTATCGGCCGCACGGATCACGGTGGCCATTTTGTCCAAAGGATCGCTATGCAATTCAAACACATCCAGCATGGTATCAAATGTGCACTTCTCGCCTTGATGGGAAAACGCGACCCCTTCGACATCGAACGGCACAGCACTGTAACGATCCGCCACGCCCAATACCTCGCTCGGAGAGACGAATAGAAACCGGGCCGCAGGGTCGACAAAGCGCCGGACCAACCAGGGGCAGGCAATGCGGTCGATCTTGGGCCGGTGGCGCGTGACCCAAAGGGTCGCACCATCAACGGGCGCAGGCATTGCCGCCGCAGGGATGCGAATGGTATCTGTATGATCGCGCCATGCGTACATGCCACCGACCAGATATTCCGCCCTGATCCCATCGGCGCGCAGCCGCGCGGTCAGCCCTTGGCTCAGTTTAATACCGCGTTGGCAGCTGATGACACAAGCACGCCCGGCCAATATCTCCTTTAGGCCCGCGATATCATTATGAGGGTGCCTGATAGATCCGGGGATCAGATAGGGGTCGTCGTCAAAATCGGGATCAATAGAAATATCAACAATCACAGGGGCATCGGGCGTGCCAATCAAGCGCAGCAATTGCGGTGTGGTAATTTCATTCAGAGCAGCCATAGCATGCATCCTTTCATAGCGGAAACATGCGAACCTCTGGCTGGCGCCTCACGGGGCGTTCGCGGAAATCCCCATAAAAGCAATCTGGCATATCAATACGCGCAGCGTCAAGGCATGCGCGCCTGCTGTTCCAAATGGTAAAAAATCCTCGCCGAAGGCATCTTTTGGACCGACGCCAATACCACGCGGTACGTTCTCAGACCGCAGATCATTCACCGATATAGTGGGGGGGAAAGTGCAGGTTTCTGTTGCCAGGTACCTGCGAACCCCGCCTTAGGTCGCTAAACCCAAGGACTTAAGTTTCAATAGTTCCGGTCGCTTACGCGGCCATCGCCATTGGAGCACGATTGTCATTTGCAATTGTACATTTTACGCCGATAACGGTGGCAGTCAGCCGAGATAAGGCTACATCTTTAGACGTTCGTCGATCCTGTTTCGACCCCATGATCCGCAAATGACGGATTATTGGTGGAGTCGCCGGGTACCGCCCCCGGGTCCGAACCGCTTATTACATGCGCGTTTATACCCATAGTCCCGAAGGACAATCATAACATAGGAAGCTGCGCAGGGTTTGCAAGGCGTCTTTGATGCGAAAACCGATAAAGATAGCGCGTCAAACTTGGGCTGAATTTCCGCTGCGCTGTGCAAAAACACGGCGGGCAAGGGCTTGGGTCTCGGCCTCAAGCGCGGTGAGCCCGGCGCTGGCGGCGGCTCCGTCCTGGGCCTCGATCGCATCCGCAATGGTGATGTGCAGCGCGATGATCGCGTCGCGTGATCTGGCGGTAAAAGTGATCATGTTCATCAGGGGCTGCATCGCCTCGACCGCGCCAGCCAACTGATAGGATAGCACCGGATTACCCGCGCCATCAACCAGCGCACGGTGAAAGGCCACGTCAGAGGCGCAAAACGCTTCATCGCTCAAACCTACTTCACGTTGCACATTAATTTCATCGCGCATTATATTGATATGGCCTGTTTTTCGACGATCCGCAGATAGGGGTGCGCAGGCGCGTTCCAAGGCATATCGCGCCTCGCAGGCGGTCTCGAAGCTCACGTCGTTCATCGACAAAAGCAGCGTGGATGTGGTGATCTGCTGCGCTTGTGCCGCCTCAAAGCTGATACGGTTCACAAACGCGCCGCCTGTGGCCCCACGTTGTGTGCGGATCAGGGATTGTGCCGCCAGCCGCTTCAGCGCTTCGCGGACCGTGGCGCGCGAGACGTCGAATTTCAGCGATAGCTCCGCCTCGGAGGGCAAACGTTCGTCCACAATCAATGCGCCGCTCACGATGGCATCGCGGATATTTGCGGCGATCTGGGCCGATAGATCGGCAGAGGGGACGAGGTTGGATTTCATATGTCTTACATTTAATATTTGGAAAAACTTTAAATGTCTGACATTACTTTTTCAAGCACCGAGTCGCGCAAGTCTGGGAGGATCGCGTCACATGGCACCCGTCATTCGTTCGGCCCTTTGGCTTGGCTTTTTCGGCCTGATTTTGGCCGCATGGGTGATGATGTACGCCATGAGCACCGGCATGGGGCTGGATCTGCTGGGTCGTCCCAATGACATGGGCCAGATGATGCGCAACATGGATCCCCGCATGGATATGTATATGCCGATGGCCAGTTTCGGGCCTTTGGCCGTCATGTGGGCCGCGATGATGGCCGCGATGATGCTGCCCACGATGATCCCGACCTTGCGCAGCTACGAAGACCTGATGGTCAGCGCCAATGGCACGCGGGCCGGGTGGTTTGGCGTTTTGCTGGGCTATTTCATCATGTGGATCGGCTTTGCCTTGGTCATAACGGCGGTGCAGATGGCGCTACTGTATGGCGGGGTGATCGACATGCTGGGCATCGCGAAATCACGCTGGTTTGCCGCCGGATTGTTGCTGGCCGTGGGGGTGTTTCAATTCACCCGCGCCAAGGAAATCTGCCACGGCGTGTGCCATTCCCCGATGATGTATTTTATCGGCCATTGGCGCGCGGGCTTTGCCGGTGGTTTGCGCATGGGGCTGGGGCTTGGCGCGTTTTGTGTGGCCTGTTGCTGGGGTTTCATGGCGCTCGGCTTTGCGGGTGGCGTGATGAACCTGGCTTGGATGGGGCTGGCGACACTGTTTATGGTGCTCGAAAAATTACCCCAAATCGGGCATAAAGTGATAAAGCCTATGGGTGTTTTGCTGATCCTTGGCGCATGCGCTGTGGCGGCTTGGCCCTTGTATTCAGGAGGATAAGATGGCGACCAACAAAAGACCCGACGCAGACCGTCTGCCGATCAGTCAGCGGATCGACCAGCGCATGCCCAACCCGAAACGGCGCGAGGCAACCCCGACAAACTGGCAGATCAAGGGCGAATTGTTCCTCAATTGCTCGTGCGAAATGTTCTGCCCTTGCGTTGTCAGCCTTGGTGCGCATCCGCCCACAGAAGGGCATTGCCACGCGTGGATGGCCATCGCCATCGACGAAGGTCATTACGAGGGTGAAGACCTGTCGGGGCTGAACGTGGGCCTGCTGGTCGATATCCCGGGTCGCATGGGCGAAGGCAACTGGAAGGTTGCGGCTTACGTCGATGAAAACGCCAGTGGCAAAGCCTATAATGGTATTTTGCAAATCTTTTCCGGCGCGGCGGGCGGTACCACGGGCCTGTTCACCATGCTGGTGTCCGAGATCATCGGGGCCGAACGTGCGCCCGTGAAAATCATCCGTGATGGCAACAAACGGTCTATCCAGATTGGCCGCAAAATCGCCGGCGAGATAGAAATGATCGCGGGGAAATCGCCGGATCATCCGGTGATGATCTCGAATTCGAAATACTGGATGGGTCCGGATATTATCGCGGCACGCGGGTTGAAATCCAAAGTGCGTGATTACGGCCGGGTTTGGGATTTTGGGGGCAAATCAGCCGAGATTTGCCCGATTGAGTGGCAAGGCCCCAACCCATGATCAACGTGGGCTATGCACGGATTATGGCGCGCTATAACCGTTGGCAAAACGATCAACTGATACCGCTTTTTCTGGATATGCCACCGGCGGATTTGACCAAAGATCGAGGGGCTTTCTTTGGATCGATCCTGAGCACGGCAAACCATATCTTGGCTGCTGACATGTTGTGGTTGTCGCGGTTTGATCCGTCGATGGCACCACCGTTCGAGAGCTTTGATAAATGGCCCATGCTGCACAAGGACGCGCGGGATTGGGCAGCGGATCGGCAGCGACTGGACGGGAAAATCAGCCATTGGGCACACAGTCTACGCGAGCTGGATTTGCTGGGCGATCTGCATTGTGTCCCTGCGGGGGGCGGTGCGGCCTATAACTTGCCCAAGGGGCAGGGCGTGTTGCAATTGTTCAATCACCAGACCCATCACCGGGGTCAAATCCACGCGATGCTGACGGCCGCCGGTCAAAGCGCACCGGTTACCGACATCGCCTTTTTGCCGGAGACCGCATAAATGGCCCTCATTTCCCCGTCGCGTCGGATCAGGCGCACGATGTTTTCCGAAGGTGTCGAAGCGGCGGGGGTCAAAGCCTATACCGTTTATAATCACATGCTGCTGCCCACGGTCTTCGAAAGCGTGCAGGAAGATTACCACCACCTGAAAGAAGCGGTGCAGGTCTGGGATGTGGCCTGCGAGCGGCAGGTCGAATTGCGCGGGCCGGATGCGGCAAAGCTGATGCAAATGCTGACGCCGCGCGATCTGCGCGGGATGCTGCCGGGGCGGTGTTTCTATGTGCCGATCGTCGATGAGACCGGCGGGATGTTGAACGATCCGGTGGCGGTGAAATTGGCCGAGGACCGCTGGTGGATTTCCATTGCAGACAGTGATCTGATGCTATGGGTCAAGGGTATCGCCAATGGCTACCGGTTGGATGTGTTGATCGACGAACCCGATATTAGCCCGCTGGCGATCCAAGGGCCCAAAGCGGATGATCTGCTGGCACGGGTCTTTGGCGACGCGGTGCGCGACATCCGGTTCTTCCGTTTTGGGATGTTCGATTTCGAGGGCCGGTCGATGGCCATCGCGCGGTCGGGCTATTCGAAACAGGGCGGTTTCGAGATTTACGTGGATGGCGAAGACAAGGGCATGCCGCTTTGGAATGCGTTGATGGAGGCCGGGCGCGATCTGGATGTGCGCGCGGGCTGCCCCAACGGTATCGAGCGTGTTGAGGGCGGATTGCTGAGTTATGGCAATGACATGACCGACGACAATACGCCCCATGAATGCGGCTTGGGCCGGTTTTGTGACACGCAAACGGCGATTGGCTGTATTGGTCGCGATGCGCTGTTGCGGGTGGCCAAGGAAGGCCCCACCAAACAGGTTCGCGCGATTGATATCGCGGGCGATGCAGTGCCGCCGTGCGATCGGGCGTGGGATATCGAGGTGAAGGGCAAGAAGGTCGGGCAGGTGACCTCGGCTGCGTATTCGCCTGATTTCAAGACCAATGTGGCCATTGGCATGGTGCGGATGACCCATTGGGATGACGGCTGCGAGGTGCAAGTCCGCACGCCCGAGGGCTTGCGTGATGCGGTGGTTCGCGAGAATTTCTGGGCGTAACTGCCGGGATGAGAGTTGGGGACCGAGGGGCCAGCCCCTCGGGCTCCCCGGAGTTTATTGGCAAAATGAAAAGGGTGGCGAAGCGTGACCCGGATAGGAGAGATTATGTTTGATGCGTTGATGGTGACCAAGGACGAAGAGAGCGGCAAGACCTCTGCGGCGGTGACGCAGATCGATCTGGACCAGTTGCCAGCGGGCGATGTGACCGTTGCGGTCGAGTATTCGACGGTGAATTACAAGGATGGTTTGTGCATCGGACCGGGTGGCGGATTGGTGCGGAAATACCCGCATATTCCGGGCATTGATTTTGCGGGCACGGTCGAGGCGTCTGATGATGACCGCTATAAGCCCGGTGACAAGGTTGTTTTGACCGGCTGGCGTGTCGGCGAGGCCCATTGGGGCGGATATTCGCAAAAGGCGCGGGTTCGGGCCGATTGGTTGGTGCCCTTGCCCAAGGGGCTGGATACCCGTCAGGCGATGGCCGTGGGGACGGCAGGTTTCACCGCAATGCTGGCGGTGATGGCGTTGGAGGATCACGGGTTGAAGACCGGCCATGGTCCTGTGCTGGTCACGGGGGCCGCAGGCGGTGTCGGGTCGGTTGCGGTGGCGATTTTGGCGGCGTTGGGCCACGAAGTTGCGGCTGTGACGGGGCGGCCCGAGACGGCGGATTACCTTAAGGCGCTTGGGGCCAGCCAGATTGTTGCACGCGAAGAGATCAACGAGACCGTTAAGCGCCCGCTTGAAGGGGAAACCTGGGCCGGGTGCATTGATGCCGTGGGCGGCGCGATGCTGGCGCGCGTTTTGGGGCAGATGAAATATGGCGCATCGGTTGCGGCTGTTGGTTTGGCCGGGGGCGCTGCCCTGCCTGCGACGGTTGTTCCGTTCCTTTTGCGCGGGGTGAACCTGTTGGGGATCGATTCCGTGATGCAGCCCTATGACAACCGGTTGCGCGCATGGGAGCGGGTGGCAAAAGACCTGCCGATGGCAAAGCTTGAGGACATGGTCGTGCCTGCGACGCTTGGCGATTTGCCGCAGTTGGGCAAGGACATCCTGAACGGTCAGGTTCGGGGCCGCGTTGTCGTCGACGTAAACGGCTAAGAGACATGAGATAAGGCCGCGCGAGCATTGGCGCGGCCTTATTTTTCATCCGCTGGTTGCAGGTTTCACTTGCGTTAGCGGCGATAAACTAAAGTGCTTTTGCTACCGACCCGCGACAAGATCTTTTTGGTCTTGAAAGCGGGTCATTCGGGCTATGTTTCTTCGTATCCTATGAAGAAGGTTAACCTTGTCTGATACATCTCCGATCCTTGTGTGGTTTCGCCGTGACCTACGGTTAACCGATCATCCTGCTTTGTCTGCGGCGGCGCAAACAGGCAGGCCGGTCATCCCCGTTTTCATCAATGACAGCTTGGTTGATGCCCTTGCCGCCGCGCCGAAATGGCGGTTGGGGCTGGGGATCGGTTGTTTCGCACAAGCGTTGCGCGAGAAATCCAGCCAGCTTGTTCTGCGCAAGGGCGATGCGCTTGAGGTGTTGCAGGACCTGATCCAGCAAACCGGGGCAGGGGCGGTCTATTGGTCGCGGCTGTATGATCCGGAAACAACGGCGCGGGACAGCCGGATTAAGGACGCATTGAAAAATGCAGGCGTCAATGCGCGGTCTTTTGGCGGGCATTTGATGTTTGAACCCTGGACCGTCGAGACCAAGACAGGCGGGTATTACAAGGTGTACACCCCGTTTTGGAATTCGGTGAAAAATACCGGGGTAGATGCGCCCCTTGCGGCACCTTCAACGCTGACAGCGCCTGCGCAATGGCCGGACAGCGATGATCTGGAGCGTTGGAATATGGGCGCTGCCATGCGGCGCGGTGCGGATGTGGTGCGGCCCTTTGTTCAACTGGGTGAAAAATCAGCGCAATCGCGTCTGGGGGCGTTCATGGCGCATGGTGTGGCCGAGTATAAAGCAAACCGCGATCTGCCGGGGGTGGATGGCACATCGAACCTGTCTGAAAACCTGTCGCTTGGCGAAATCAGTCCGCACCAATGTTGGCACGCGGGGCAACGCGCCATGCATGAGGGTAAACAAGGGGCGGAAACGTTCCTCAAGGAGTTGGTCTGGCGCGAGTTTGCCTATCATCTGATGCACCACACCCCACGCATTCTGGATCAGAACTGGCGCGAGGAATGGTCGGCCTTTCCGTGGAACGAGGACGAGCGGCGCGCCGAGGTTAAGGCGTGGAAGCAGGGCCGCACGGGAGAGCCATTTGTCGATGCGGCCATGCGAGAGCTGTACGTGACGGGCCGCATGCACAATCGCGGGCGCATGATTGTCGCCAGTTATTTGACCAAACATCTGATGTGTCACTGGCGCGTCGGTCAAAAGTGGTTCGAGGACTGCCTGATCGATTGGGACCCGGCCAGTAACGCAATGGGCTGGCAATGGGCGGCGGGGTCGGGGCCTGATGCCACGCCTTATTTCCGGGTGTTCAACCCGGCGACGCAGCTGGATAAATTCGACAAGAACCGCGATTACACCAGCCGATGGATCGCCGAAGGGCGCGCCAAGCCGCACCAAGATGCGTTGGCCTATTTCGACGCGGTCCCAAAGCGTTGGAATATGTCGCCCGACGATGAATATCCCGACCGGATCATCGCATTGGCCGAGGGCCGTCAGCGGGCGCTTGACGTCTATAAGAACAGAAATTTTTGATGGGTGATAATCGGGTTTGGGTGTATAAACCTCAACGCGGCTCTTACCCCACGTACAGGGATCCGACATGATATTAACCAGTACAGAAGGGCAAACGTCCCTTCCCCGATATTTCTCCCGTGTTTTTGCGATGGCTCAACAGATGCATCACGGGCAGATCGACTTTGTCCTGCCGGACGGGCGCAGGTTCCGTGCCAAAGGCGCGAACCCGATGCCCGTGGCCGAGATTCAAATTCACAATGCCGATCTGTTCGGGCGGCTGATCCGCGAAGGCGATCTGGGCTTTAGCGACGCCTATCTGGACGAGTGGTGGAGCACGCCGGATTTGCAAGCGTTCATGGATGTCGCCCATGCCAACGAAGATATCTACGATTCATTTCCGGGGATGGGGCTTGTGCGCAGGTTTGAATCCCTGCGGTTCTGGCTGCAAAGCAACAGTAAAAAGCAGGCCCGCAAGAACATCAGCTATCACTATGATCTGGGCAATGATTTCTACAAGCTGTGGCTGGATGACACGATGACCTATTCCAGCGCTCTGTTTGAGGATAACCCGCAACAATCGCTGGAGGCCGCCCAGACAGCCAAATATGCATCGATGGTTGACCAAATGGGGGTCGTGCCCGGCGATCATGTGCTTGAGATCGGATGTGGCTGGGGCGGTTTTGCGGAATATGCGGCCAAAACACGCGGGCTTAAGGTGACATGCCTGACAATCAGCGCCGAGCAGTTTAACTATGCGAAAGAACGCATTGAAAAGGCTAATCTTTCCGACTTAGTTGATATCAAGCTACAGGACTACCGTGATGAGCGTGGCGTTTATGATGGCATCGCCAGCATCGAGATGTTCGAGGCGGTAGGCGAGAAATACTGGCCGGCCTATTTCAACACATTGCGCGACCGTCTGAAGCCGGGGAAATTTGCGACCTTGCAGATTATCACCGTGCAGGACCGCCGTTGGAAGGTCTATAAACGCGGGGTCGATTTCATTCAGAAATACATTTTCCCCGGTGGTATGCTGCCCAGCCCGACGGTGCTGCGCGAGCAGGTGGAAAAGGCCGGACTTGCCGTTGAGAAATCGATTGAATTTGGCAAAAGCTATGATCTGACCCTGCGGCGTTGGCATCAGCGGTTCAACGAAAAATGGGATGACATCGCGGCCATGGGGTTTGATGAGCGGTTCAAACGGATGTGGAATTTCTATCTTACGTCCTGCGCTTCTACCTTTGACAGTGGTAATTGTGATGTGACACAAATCACGGTGAAGCGTCCTGTTTAAAGGCGCGCAGGTGATCCAAGGAGCAGTCGATGCCTACAGGTGCCAAATTAGTGGCAGCCACATGTTTGGCTATTTTAGGGTTGGTTTTGGCCGTGATGATCACGCCGCTGGTGCCCGAGCTTTCCGATTTCCCGTATTTGGTGCCCGTTAACATGGCCGTTGGCGCGCTGGTTGGCTGGATTTCCATGGCACCGCGTGCTGGCGGTGGTGTGGGCCGCGCGGTTGCCAACGGGCTAACGGGGGCCGCGGTGCTGGCGTTTTGGGGGCTGGCTGCCATTGGGGTGATCCGCATGATCGATTTGTCGATGAAACAGCAGTATCGCGGATTCGGCGACGCCGTCGTGGCGATCTTTTCGATCAGTGCCGAATATTTTCTGCTGTTTGCCACGGTGCCGGTTGGTGTTGCATTGGTTATCGGGGGCGTGCTGAGCAGCCTTGTGGTTAACTATGCCGACAGAAAATGGCCCTAACACAATGAAAAACCTGTTTTTTTACGGCACACTTAGGCATGTTCCCTTGCTTGAGATCGTATTGGGCCGTGCCGCGCGTGACATCGAATTCACGCCCGAACATCTGGATGACCACGCCGCCCTTGCCGTTGCCGAAGGGCCGTTCCCTTGCGTGGTAACGCGCGCAGGGGCTGTCACAAACGGGCTGCTGGTCAAAGGGTTGAGCGATACCGATATTGCGCGGCTGGACTTTTACGAGGGTAGTTTTGCCTATGACCTGCGTGATGTGACATTGGCGGGCGGTCAGAGCGCGCAAGTCTATTTTCCGGCCCCGGGTGTTTGGACAACGGGTGATCCTTGGGATCTGGCCGAATGGGAAACGGACTGGGCCGCGCTAAGTTGCTTTGCCGCGCGCGAGGTGATGGATTATTTCGGCAAATATACCGTGGAACAGGTGGCCAAGATGTTCCCGATGATCCGCACGCGCGCCGCCGCCATGGTGAATGCCGCGCAGTCGAAACATGGGGCAGGGACGTTGCACGGCGCAATTGATGTGCAACGGATTGACCGGGCCTATACCAATTACTTTGCGCTGAACGAATACCAGCTGCGGCATGAACGGTTTGACGGCACCATGTCGGGGGTGCTTGAACGAGCGGTTTTCGTGGCGTCTGATGCGGCGCTGGTGTTGCCATATGATCCGCTACGCGACCGCGTGATGGTGGTGGAACAGGTGCGCATGGGCCCCATCGCACGCGGGGACCGGTCGGTTTGGCAGTTTGAACCCATCGCTGGCCGTGTGGATCCGGGCGAAACCCCGCAACAGGCCGCGCACCGCGAAGCCGCCGAAGAGGCAGGGATTACCCTGCAATCGCTTGCACCCGTGGCCGAAGTCTATGCGTCGCCGGGCGACAGCACCGAATTTTTCTATATCTACGTGGGGCTTGCCGATCTGCCGGACAAAGCCACCGGTGTGGGCGGTCTGGAGACAGAAGATGAAGATATCCGGTCGCATTTGATGTCTTTTGACGATTTGATGGCGATGGTAGACACGCAACAAGCCGCCAATGCACCGCTTGTGATGGCCGCATATTGGCTTGCACGTCATCGCGACCGCTTGAGGTTGGTCCCACCCAAGGCTACACCTAATATAACTTGAATTAGGAGCACCCCATGCACGTCGCATCTGATCTGGCGCAAGCCATTGGCAACACACCCCTTATCCGTCTGCGCAAGGCAAGCGAAGAAACCGGGTGTGATATCTATGGTAAGGCCGAATTCATGAACCCCGGCCAATCGGTCAAGGACCGTGCGGCGTTGTTTATCATTCGCGATGCCATCGAAAAAGGCACGCTGAAACCCGGTGGCACGATTGTCGAGGGGACAGCGGGCAATACCGGCATCGGTCTGGCGCTGGTCGGTGCATCGATGGGGTTCAAAACGGTGATTGTTATCCCCGAAACCCAAAGCCAAGAAAAGAAAGACATGTTGCGTCTGGCGGGCGCGGAATTGGTGCAAGTGCCAGCGGCACCTTACCGCAACCCCAACAACTTTATCCGCTATTCTGAACGTCTTGCAGCTGAACTGGCCCGCTCGACCAACGAAGGGGTGATTTGGGCCAACCAGTTTGACAATGTGGCCAACCGTCAGGCGCATATCGAAACGACGGGGCCTGAGATTTGGGATCAAACCGGCGGCAAGGTCGATGGGTTTTGCTGTGCCGTGGGATCGGGCGGCACTTTGGCGGGCATCGGCATGGCGTTGCAGCCAAAAGGCGTGAAAATCGCATTGGCTGACCCCGATGGCGCGGCGTTGCACAGCTATTACACCACCGGCGAACTGGTGGCCGAAGGCGGGTCCATTGCCGAAGGCATCGGTCAGGTGCGCATCACCAAAAACCTCGAAGGGTTCACGCCCGATTTCAGCTATAACATCCACGACAGCGAGGCGCTGCCGATCGTGTTTGACCTGTTGCAACACGAGGGGCTGTGCCTTGGTGCGTCGTCGGGTGTCAATGTCGCAGGTGCCATCCGGCTGGCTCGCGATATGGGCCCGGGCCACACCATCGTGACCATCCTGTGTGATTTCGGGACACGCTATCAGTCCAAGCTGTTCAACCCCGAATTCCTTCGTGAAAAAGGCTTGCCTGTTCCGGGGTGGCTGGACCGTGCGCCACAATCCATCCCCGGCGTTTTTGAGGACCAATGACCCAGTTGTCGCGCGCGCTTTTCACCGGACTTTGTCTGGCGCTGTGGCTTATGGTCGGGGCGGTGTTCGCCCAAGACGAACCTGTTCAAGCCATTGATCGGTGGGACAATGTTGCCACCCGCGCCGAGACGGTTGTGGACGACGCGACGACCAGTGACACGGTTCTTGAAACCTTGCGGGCGCGCATTGTGGATTTTCGCGCGGTGTTCGATACGGAACGCAACGCCAACGCCACCCGTATTGCCACGCTGCGCGAACAGATTGCAGCACTTGGCGATCCGCCAGAAGGCGAGAACGCCGAACCCGAGGCACCAGCCTTGGCGCAGACCCGCGCCGATCTTAACCAGCAGCTCAACGCGCTGTTGGCACCTGTTCAAATCGCCGAGCGCGAGTATCTGCATGCCGATGGGCTGGTGCGGGAGATCGATCTGATCCTGCGGACCCGGCAGGCAGAAAAACTGCTGACGACGACGCCCAGCCCGTTGAACCCGGAAAATTGGGTCCCCGCGCTGCACGATCTGATGGATGCGTTTGACGGCATGCTGATCGAGCGCGGCACCGTAAACAGCGCCCAGAAACTTGCGGCATTGCGTGAAAATCTGCCCTTTGTGTTCTTTGCCACGCTGGCTGGGCTTTTGCTGCTTTTGCGTGGCCGTCGCTGGGCGGTGATGATGGTGACAGGGCTGCGCAGGCATCAAGCGCGGGGCATCGGAATCTGGCGGTTTGTCGTGTCGTTGCTGCGGATCATTCTACCTTTATGCGGTCTGTTCCTGCTTGCCACTGCGGCACGTCAAAGCGGCTATCTTGGTGTGCGCGGCACCGAAATCATCCGTCTCTTGCCGATCATGGGTCTGGTTGTTTTCGGCTTTAGGTGGGTGTCGGAACGGGTATTTTCGCGCGACGACGAAGAGGCGCTGCTGCTTCTGGATCAAGAGCATCGCCGTCAGGCGCGTTTCTATGTAAACGGTATTACCGTGGTCATGATCGTGTCGATCATTACCATCCAGATCCTAGAGTTCGAACTACCAAGCGCTGCAACCAGCGCCGTTGTCGCGTTCCCCTTTGCGGTGTTGATCAGTTTTGCGCTGTTCCGTATTGGCCAAATTCTGCGCGGGTATCACGATGCCGAGGAAGAGGTCCAAGACCCCGATGAGGGACCGCGCAGCTCGACGCTTGCACGTGTGGTGCGCAGCTTTGGCATGGGGGCAATGGCAATTGGCATCGCGGCACCATTGCTGTTTGCCTTCGGGTATCAGGATCTGGCAGACGCGATTTTGCGGCCATATGTAACGACTTTGGTGATTTTAGGGTTGGTCATGGCGCTGCAACGTTTTGCGGCGGATGTGTACGGCGCGATCACAGGACAGGGCATTTCCGCCCGCGATGCCTTGATGCCGGTGTTTTTCGGCATGATCCTTTTGATGCTTGCCACGCCAGTTCTGGCGCTTGTCTGGGGCGCGCGGCTTACCGATCTGAGCGAACTATGGGCGACGTTCTCTAACGGGTTCTTGGTCGGCGAAACGCGTATTTCGCCAACGATCCTGCTGACCTTTACGATCATTTTCTCGCTCGGCTATGTGATCACGCGGCTGTTGCAAAGCACGTTGCGTATAAACGTATTGCCCAAGACGCAGATCGATATTGGCGGGCAGAATGCGCTGCTGTCGGGCTTGGGCTATGTCGGTATTTTTCTGGCAGCATTGGCGGCGATTACCGGGGCTGGCATTGATCTTAGCTCGCTCGCGATTGTTGCGGGGGCGCTGTCGGTCGGTATCGGTTTTGGCTTGCAAAATATCGTCAGCAATTTCGTCTCGGGGATCATTTTGTTGATCGAGCGTCCGATTTCCGAAGGGGATTGGATCGAGGTCGGCGGCAAATCCGGCTATGTACGCGATATTTCCGTGCGCTCGACCCGGATCGAAACCTTTGACCGGACAGACGTGATTGTGCCGAACGCCGATTTAGTAAGCGGCACGGTCACCAACTATACCCGCGGAAATACCGTGGGCCGTGTGATCATTTCCATCGGCGTGGCTTACGGGACAGACACAAAACGGGTCGAGTCGATCTTGCGCGAAATTGCAGAGGATCAGCCAATGGTTTTGGCCAACCCGGCCCCGAATGTTCTGTTCCTGAATTTCGGCGCGGATGCGTTGGAGTTTGAAATCCGCGCGTTCCTGCGGGACATAAACTGGATGATGAGCGTCAAAAGCGATATCAACCACGCCATCGCCAAACGCTTTGCCGAAGAAAATATCGAAGTGCCGTTTGCGCAGCGCGATGTCTGGCTTCGCAATCCCGAGGTGCTTAAAGGCGGGTCTGACACATGACGCAACCGCTGTATCTGGACGACGCCTATCAACGCGAAGCGCCGGGCCGTGTGACTGCCATCACCGAAGAAGGTGGCGTCGTGCTGGACAAGTCGATCTTTTACCCCACCGGCGGCGGTCAGCCCGGTGACAGCGGTTGGCTGATATGGGACGGCAAGCGGCTGCCGATTGCCACCACGGTCAAGGGGCAGGGCGATGCGATTGCCCTTGTTCCGGCAGAGCCGTCGCACCTGCCTGATGTGGGCACCCATGTCATGCAAGTGTTGGATTGGGACCGGCGCCACAAACACATGCGGGTGCATACCATGTTGCATCTATTGTCGGTTGCGGTGCCGTTCGGGGTAACGGGCGGGCAAATCTCGGCGCGTCATGGCCGGTTGGATTTTGATATGCCAGATGCCCCGGATGATCGCGACGCCATCGAGGCGATACTAAACGATTTTGTTGAGGCCGATTTGCGCGTCACAACCCATTGGATCACCCAAGAAGAACTGGCAGCTGCCCCCGAACTGGTCAAGACGATGGCGGTCAAACCGCCCAAAGGCGCGGACAAGGTGCGCCTGGTCGAGATCGGGGATGGCGCAAGCTGGATCGACCTGCAGCCCTGCGGTGGCACCCATGTGGCGCGCAGCGGCGAGGTGGGCGCGCTGGTGCTGGGGAAGATCGAAAAGAAAGGCCGCCAAAATCGTCGTATTTACGTACATTTGGACGGTTAACACTGTTGTTGAAATTGACGTGATTTACCCCTTGCGCCCAGACCGTACCTCACGCTAAACACCGCCCTAATGGATCGGTGGCCGAGTGGTCGAAGGCGCACGCCTGGAAAGTGTGTAGGCGGGAGACCGTCTCCAGGGTTCGAATCCCTGTCGATCCGCCATTACCCTTTTTGTTGGCCATGAAGCGGTTTTCCGGCTTTGGCCTGACCGCGTCGGGTGCCAGATTTAACCCGTTTATTTGCAAAGGGGCGTCCCGTCTTAAACAGCGAAGTTAAATTTCGATGATCGGGTATTTTGGCCTGTTTTCCGCAGCGTTCATCGCCGCAACCTTTCTGCCGATGCAGTCCGAGGCATTGCTGGTCGCGTTGATGCTGGGGAACCAGCACGCGCTGGTGATTTTGCTTTTGGTTGCGACGGCGGGAAATGTTTTGGGATCTGTGGTGAATTGGGTCCTGGGGCGGGTTGCCTTGCAGCTAAAACATAAACGCTGGTTCCCTGCCAACGACGCGCAACTGGCCCGTGCAGAAATCTGGTATCACCGCTATGGGCGCTGGTCGCTGCTGGTAAGCTGGTTTCCGGTTGTGGGGGATGCGCTGACGATCATGGCCGGGGTGTTACGCGAACCGCTTTGGTCATTCGTTGCGATTGTCACGGTTGGCAAGGCAGCGCGCTATATTGCTTTGGCAATGATAACGCTTGCATGGTTTCCGCCAAGCGGGGGGTAGTTTCGCGCGGCTGACAAATGTTTGGCCGTTTGATCTGTGTGGCTGAAACGGAAAAAGCGCCTGTTGGCGCTTTGTTCATATCGGGATGATCGAGAGGGGGCTTAGCCGCCCCAGCTACGGACCACGCCACAATCCATGTGTACGAAATTTGAACCCGAATATTTGCCAACGCCGCCGCCATGACATGCGATCGCAGCCTTGGCCATCTGGTTGACGGAACGTGATGCCAAACGCAAATCTGCCGCCTGACCCCGCATATGAAGCGAGTTTTTCGCAACGCCACGCGACCGCGACCGCAACATCGCGTTTGTTTGCGGGCTGCGGTATCCGGACAAAAGCATGTAGGGTTCGCTTACGTCCAAAAGGTTATGCGAGGCGGCCATGATATCGATGGTGCGCAGATCCATGGATTTCACACCATTGGTCCGCCAGTCGCGCATAAAATGGTTCACTTCCTTTACGGCGTCTTTGATATAGTCGCCTTCGATCCAATAGATCATGTCGAGCCGTTCACCGGTGCGGCCAGAATACATCTTGATGCGGCGAATATCGCCAGCACCGCGCAGAAAGCCTGCTGCATTTGCGAATGTGGGGGCTGCTGTTACTGCTGTCGCTGCAAATGCGCCCAATAGGGCGCGGCGGGATAAACCCGAAGAATTATTACCAGTCATGCGTCTAACGTCCCGTACTAAACCCGATCTTTCATGATGTTACATGCAAGATCTCAACTATCCCCAGATGCAACTTCTATATGTCATAGAGCGATTCTTTTACCAAGCGCTGAATTGGAAAGGTTCCATGTATCAACAAATTTAGGCGAATAGTTGCGCAAACACTTGGCGTGTGTTCATTTTTGCAACAGCGGCGATGCTGAAACACATCAGCGCCGAACAATATGCGGCCCTCACACGTAATGTTATTGGACAAAATCAGATGGTTGCAGGCGTTATGAGGCCAGTCGTGTTTTAGGTCTTTGGGGGACTTGATGATTAAATTTCTAGGTAGCACGTCAGGTGCCACGGGCAGATTGACCGCATTTTTAACTGCTGCCGCCATCGGCATTGCAGTTTTGGCGGGGCCCACGCCTGTCGTCGCGCAAACGATTGCCTTTAAACAGGCCATTGCCGAAGCCGCATCGAATGACGCGGATATTGCTGCCTATTACCGCACACACGACTATGCGCCGGTCTGGACCGACGGGTCTGACACCCAACGTGACCGCCGCGCGGCGCTGATGGTTGCGATATCGACCGCGGATACACATGGTCTGCCAACGGCGCGCTATGACCCCGTCGGCCTGATGGAAACGTTGAAAAACGCCAGAACCCCCCGTGACCGTGGCCTTGCCGACGTCGAAATGACCAAAGTGTTTTTGCAATATGCCCGTGATCTGCAAACCGGCGTTGTGGTTCCGTCCCGTATCGACAGCGCCATCGTCCGCGAGGTGCCGTATCGCGACCGCCAAGGGTATATGACCGATTTCACCAAATCCGATCCGATGCTGTTTTTGCGTAACCTGCGGCCGCGGACCTTGGAATATAACGCGCTGATGCGTGAAAAGCTCGAGATGGAAAAGCTGCTGTCGAAGGGCGGTTGGGGCGCTGTTGTGCCTGTGACATCGCTGAAACCCGGCGCGCAGGGAAATGCGGTTGTGGCGTTGCGCAATCGCATGATCGCGATGGGATACCTCAAGCGGTCCAATTCGATGACCTATGACGCGCTGATGGAGCACGCGGTTCGCGAGTTCCAACAAGATCACGGTTTGAATACTGACGGTGTGGCTGGCAACGGCACCATGTCCGAGATCAACAAAAGCGTTGAGACACGGCTGAAATCGGTGATTGTCGCGATGGAGCGTGAACGCTGGCTGAACAAGGAACGCGGCGCGCGCCATGTGCTGGTTAACATCCCAGCATTTACCGCCGCCATTGTGGATGATGGCCGCGTGACCTTTGAAACCCGCGCAGTTGTGGGGGCCAAGGAGCCGGGCCGCTATACGCCCGAGTTTTCCGACACCATGGAATATATCGTGGTTAACCCCACTTGGACGGTGCCCCGGTCCATCGTGACCAAGGAATATCTGCCCTCGATGAAAAGCAACGCAAGTGCGGCAGGTCATATCGATCTGATTGACGGGCGTGGGCGGGTGATCAGCCGGGATTCTGTTGATTTCAGCCAATATAACGCGCGCAATTTCCCTTTTGGGATGCGTCAAAAACCGGGAACGCGGAATGCGCTAGGGCTGGTAAAGTTCATTTTCCCGAACAAACACAACATCTACCTGCATGATACGCCGTCCAAGGGCCTGTTCGCGCGCGATGTGCGGGCGTTCAGCCACGGCTGTGTGCGTTTGCAAGACCCGTTTGATTTCGCCTATGCACTTTTGGCGCGGCAAGAGGCTGATCCGGTGCAGTTTTTCAAGGCTCAGCTGGCCACGCATCGTGAAACCTTTGTGCATCTGGATGTCGAATTGCCGGTGCACCTGATCTACCGAACCGCATTTACCACACCACGTGGCCACACCCAGTACCGCGCTGACATCTATGGTCGTGACGCCAAGATCTGGGATGCGCTAAGCAAGGCAGGGGTAGCAATGGGCGCTGTTCAGGGTTAATTCATCCCCGACAAGGGGATTAAACCATGCGCCACACTATTCAAGAAATTGCCGCATCACTGGGGGCGACAGCCGTTGGTGACACGTCTTTGACCGTCGAAAAACTGGCCGAACCTGCGCAGGCAGGTCCGGGTGATCTGGCCCTCGCAATGAGCCCCAAATACGCCGCCAGTCTGGCTGAAGGGGCTGCGGTCGCCGCGATGCTGTGGCCTGATGCTGATTGGCAGGCGCTTGGCCTAAAGGCTGCGATCCTGCCGGACCGTCCACGCTATGCCATGTCGGGCCTCACGAAAATGATGGATCAGGGCCAAGGGTTCGAGCCGGGCATTCACCCGTCTGCGATTATCGACCCCACGGCCAAGCTGGGCGTGGATGTGTCTGTCGGGCCGTTCACCATTATCGCAGCAGGTGCGCAAATCGGTGCGGGCAGCGTGGTTGGTCCGCAGTGTCATATCGGCAAGGACGCGGTTTTGGGCACCAACGCCTATCTGCGCGATCACGTGAGCATCGGCGCAAGGGTCACCATCGGCGATGATTTCATCGCGCAACCGGGTGTTCGCATCGGCGGGGACGGGTTTTCATTCGTGACGGCTGAACCCAGCACGGTTGAACAAACCCGCAAAACTCTGGGCGACCGGGGCGACACAAAAGCGCAACAATGGACGCGTATCCACACCCTAGGCAGTGTGACCATCGGGAATGATGTTGAATGTGGAATGAATTGCACCATCGACAGCGGGACCATCCGCAACACGGTGATCGGCGATGGTACCAAGTTGGATAATTTGGTTCATCTTGGCCATAATGTTGTGGTGGGTGAAAATTGCTTGCTGTGCGGGCAGGTTGGCGTCGCGGGTTCGGTCACCATCGGTAATAACGTGGTGCTTGGCGGGCAATGCGGCGTCAGCGACAACATCTTTATCGGTGATGGTGTGATTGCAGGCGGCGGCACGAAACTGATGTCGAACGCGCCTGCGGGCCGGTCGATGCTGGGCTATCCCGCAACCGAGATGGGCAAGCAGATCGAAAGCTATAAGGCGCTGCGGCGTTTGCCCCGTTTGTTGCGTGAATTCACCGCGTTAAAGAAAGAGTTGTCCAAACCTGCGTCCGACGCTTAGCGCGGGGCAAATACGGACGGAGTGTAAGGAGAGTTTCGTTGAGTATCCAAGATCAAGTCATTCGTATTCTTGCAGAACAGGCCGTGCTCGAGCCGTCAGATGTCACGATGCACAGCACGCTCGAGGATCTGGGCATTGATAGCATGGGCGTGGTTGAAAGCATCTTTGCGATCGAAGAAGTCTTTGATATTTCGGTGCCGTTCAACGCGAACCAACCTGCGGACTCGGACTTTGATATCTCGAGCGTGGCAAGCATTGTCGCGGGCATCAAGCGGCTGAAAGCCGAGCAGGGATAAGGCAGTGAAACGGGTCGTTATCACCGGTGCGGGGACGATCAACGCACTAGGCTTGAATGTTCCGGACACAATGGCGGCCATGCAGAATGGTCGGTGCGGGATCGGCAAGCTTGAATTCCGAGACGTTGAACGGTTGTCGATCCAGATTGGCGGGCAGGTCAAGAATTTCCCGCCCCCCGAACGCTATAACCGCCAGCAACTATCGCTGTATGACCGGTTCACCCAATTCACCCTGGATGCTGCGGAACAAGCGATTGCCCAGTCGGGGCTTGTCTTTTCGGGCGAATTATCCGCGAAAGCCGGGGTCGTCTTGGGGACCGCTGGCGGCGGTGTCAGCACGTGGGACGATAATTACCGCGCCGTATATGAAGAGGGCAAAAACCGCGTTCACCCCTTTGTCGTGCCCAAGCTGATGAATAACGCGGCTGCCAGCCATGTCAGCATGGAACATAACCTCAAGGGACCATCTTTCACTGTCTCGACCGCCTGTGCCTCGTCCAATCACGCCATGGCGCAGGCCTTTGCGATGGTGCGTTCCGGTATGGCCCCGGCCATGGTCACCGGCGGGTCTGAATCGATGCTGTGCTTTGGCGGTGTCAAAGCATGGGAAGGTCTGCGCGTCATGAGCCGCGACGCCTGCCGCCCGTTCTCAGCCAACCGCAACGGCATGGTGCAGGGCGAGGGGGCAGGCATCTTTGTGTTCGAGGAGTATGAGCACGCCCGCGCCCGTGGCGCTGATATCCTGTGCGAGGTTGCTGGCTTTGCCATGACATCGGATGCCAGCGATATTGTGACCCCGTCCAAGGCCGGTGCTGCCCGCGCAATGAAGGGCGCGTTGCAAGAAGCGCAGATCAACGCCGACCAAGTGGGATATATCAACGCCCACGGCACAGGCACGGCGGCGAATGACAAAACCGAATGCGCGGCTGTGGCAGATGTCTTTGGGCCCCATGCGGACCGGCTGATGATCAGCTCGACCAAGTCGATGCATGGCCATCTGATTGGCGGTACCGGCGCTGTAGAGCTGTTGGCCTGTATCATGGCGCTACGCGACGGGGTGATTGCCCCCACCATCGGCTATCAGGAACCTGATCCCGAATGCGCCCTTGATGTTGTCCCGAACGAGGCACGCGATGCAAAGGTGTCTATCGTCTTGTCCAATGCCTTTGCCTTTGGCGGGCTGAACGCAGTGATCGCCCTACGCAAGGTTTAAGACTGCGCCTGATAGCTGACATGAAAAAGGCCGCCTCGATCCCGAGACGGCCTTTCGCATTCTTAAATCGGTCCAGATTTACTGTTCAATAACCGAAGATTTATCATAGCCTGCTGTAAAGCCGTCCAACGACAGGGCCAGTTCGACTTTTTGATCAGGTGCCAGCGCCGGAATGATGGTGATCACCGCCTCTTTGCCACGTTTGAACGCGGCGATGTCTTCCTTGGTTAGGCCCATGCGGACATAGCAGCCAACTGGGTTACAAAACGCAAAGGGATAGCGGCGCGCTTTGCCACCGTCGACCGACAGGCTCAGTTGTGCGGGCAGGGCGGTTTCCAGCGGCACAACGATTGTTGCACCCGCTTCGGCTTTGCCGTCGCCGGGCAGGCGGAACAGCGAAAACTCGGCTACTGGTACGCCTTGGCCGTCGTCCATCAACTGGTACATCTGGCACGGGTCGTTTTCTTCTTCGGTCTTGATGCAGCGCATTTCCCAAGCACCGACAACCTCTTTGGTATAGGGTTTGCCGATATCAGTTTCGCCCTCGTCGCCCATGCTCAGCTGCGATTCCAGCGTGGTTGCGGCTGGCGCATCTTCTGTCGCCGGGGCGGCGGCTACGGGTTTTTCGGTTGTTGTTGTCGTGGTCTGTGCAAAGGATGCCGCAGGCAAGGTCATCGCCAAGGCCGCACACAGGGGAAGGATGTTCAAATACTTGGTCATGCTCATTCCAAATCAATTAACTTTATCGCCATTTACCACGCCAATGAACGGATGTCAGGCACGATGCACCTAGTTTTTCTACCGCTCCGGCAGTTTTTTGCTGATGATTTGGGTATAGGGGGGTAGAAAAAGAAAAAAGGACGCAAGCGCCCTTTTTCCTGTTCTTCGTTCTCCCCGTCGGACTGGGCCGACTTATTCCGGAAAGGTTACGAAAGCAGATCAATGCGGTCAATAGGAAATCTGCAAGCGTGCCGATAACTTAACCGTTTAAAAAAGGGCCGTACCCGAAGGCACGGCCAGTCTGACAGGGAGGAAGTGTTCACGGACCAAAAGGACATGTAGATCCGGAACAATTTCACTATGGTGCCGAAAGGTTAAGTTTGTATGCTTGTGCGGCACTTTGCTTGCTGCGGCAGGACCCAAAAGGATGATGAATACGTGACAAATGATATCTTTATCGGCGGCGGCGGCGCAGACTATGCCACGCAGCAGTTTCTCAACATTGGCTATGCCAACCGCCACGGCCTGATTGCAGGGGCGACGGGCACAGGTAAAACCGTGACGCTGCAAATTCTGGCTGAAGGGTTTTCAGCCCAAGGCGTGCCGGTGTTCCTGTCCGACGTCAAAGGTGATCTATCCGGCCTCGCCGTGGCAGGGTCAGAGGGGCACAAACTGCATGGCCCTTTCACGTCACGTGCCGAAACGATCGGATTTAGCGATTTTTCCTACGGCTCCTTCCCTGTCACTTTTTGGGATATGTTTGGCGAACAAGGTCACCCCGTGCGCACCACCGTATCGGAAATGGGCCCGTTGCTGCTGGGTCAGCTCTTGGGCCTGAGCGAGGCGCAAGAGGGCATCTTGAACATCGCCTTTCGTGTGGCCGACGAAGAAGGCATGCCGCTTCTGGACCTGAAAGACCTTCAGGCGCTGTTGGTCTGGGTGGGTGAAAACGCCTCAACCCTTGCCCTGCGCTATGGCAATGTGTCGGCGGCGTCCGTGGGCGCGATCCAGCGGCGCTTGCTGGTATTGGAAAACCAGGGGGCCGCTGATCTGTTCGGTGAACCGGCGCTGGAACTGTCCGACCTGATGCGCACCGATAAGGATGGCCGCGGTTTCATCAACATCCTCGCCGCTGACAAACTGATGAGCTCGCCCAAACTCTACGCGACATTCCTGTTGTGGTTGCTGTCCGAGCTGTTCGAAGAACTGCCCGAGGTGGGCGATCCCGACAAACCGAAACTGGTGTTCTTCTTCGACGAGGCGCATCTGTTGTTTGACGACGCGCCCAAGGCGTTGGTCGACAAGGTTGAACAGGTCGCACGGCTGATCCGCTCCAAGGGGGTCGGGGTTTATTTCATTACGCAAAACCCCGCCGACGTGCCCGAAGACATCCTGGGCCAGCTTGGCAACCGTATCCAGCACGCGCTGCGCGCCTTTACCGCCAAAGACCGCAAGGAACTGCGCATGGCCGCGCAAACCTACCGCGACAACCCCCGCTTCGAGACCGAAGAAGCAATCCGCGAGGTCGGCGTGGGCGAGGCCGTGACCTCCATGTTGCAGAAAAAGGGCGTGCCCGGCATCGTCGAGCGGACATTGATCCGCCCGCCGTCGTCGCAATTGGGACCGATTGATGCAGGAACCCGGGCGGTATTGATGGCCCAAAGCGCTATGGCGGATAAATACAACACGCGCCTTGATCGTGAATCCGCCTTTGAAATCCTTACCAAACGCGCGGAGGATGCTGCCAAAGCCGCCGCCAAAGCCGAGGAAGAGGCCGAAGAGGCCACACCAGTCTTACGCGAATTCAACGCCGCCCGCCGCTATGCCGGCAAAGGCGTCACGCGCTCTTCATCGAAACGCGAGGCAAAGCCAAGCGAAAGCTTTGGTGGTGCGATTGCCAGTGTCGTGATCAAGGAACTAAAAGGAACGACAGGCCGGCGCATCGTGCGCGGCATCTTGGGCGGTTTGTTCAAAGGGCGCTAACACCCTAATTCCAAATGGACTAAAATCCTCGCCGAAGGCTGGCCTTATCCCGTTTGGGATAAGGCCATTTCTTTAACTGCAATCGAAAATCTACTTTTCCGGGATCAATCCGCGCGGGCTGAACCGTAACACCAGCAGCAGAACCGCGCCCATGGTCATCAACCGCATATGGGCCGCGGATTCGATCAGGTGGTCCTTCAGCCAATACCCATCCGCCATGCCATAGGTGATCAGGTTCATCAGCCACAGGCCCATGGGTTCAACCATAACCCACAGATACCACATCAGAAATCCGCCCAAGACGGCCCCAAAGTTGTTGCCCGACCCGCCGACAATCACCATCACCCAGATCAAAAAGGTAAAGCGCAGCGGTTGGTACGACCCCGGTGTCAGTTGGCTGTCCAGCGTGGTCATCATCGCGCCCGCAATCCCGCAGATGGCAGAGCCAAGGATAAACACTTGCAGGTGCCGCGCGGTGACGTCCTTGCCCATGGCTTCGGCGGCGACTTCGTTGTCACGAATGGCGCGCAGCATCCGCCCCCAAGGGGAATTCAGCGCGCGTTGGCTCATCCACAGCAGGATCAGCAGAACAGCGGCAAAGAGCAGGATGTATAAGAATTTGACCCATAATGTCGACGCTTCGACGGGATCAAAGCCAAAACCGGCAGCGCGTTCAACAAAGCCCACATCGTTTTGCAGGTCGATCTCGTACGGAACGGGGCGCGGTATGCCGATCACGTTTTTCACACCGCGCGACAGCCAGTCTTCGTTCTTGAGGATGGCAATGATGATCTCGGCGATCCCCAGCGTGGCAATGGCCAGATAATCCGACCGCAGCCCAAGCGCGGTTTTCCCGATCACCCAAGCGGCCCCGGCGGCAAATAGCCCGCCCACGGGCCACGCGATGATCACCGGAAGGCCAAGCCCGCCCAGATATCCGGTATGGGCAGGATTGATGGCTTCGACCGCGGCAACGGACGGATCAAAGATCGCGCGGAACAAGAAGAACCCGCCGATCAACAGAGCCAGCACCACCAGCGTGCGCACCCAGCCTTTGGCCATGCGTTTCATCACCTGAACGGCCGCAACCACAGTCGCAGCACCCAACAGCAAGGCACCCAAAATGCCCCAGCCCCCTGCCGACCAGCCACCGGGGGTGGCGGGCATGCCGATCAGAACCGCCGCCAGACCACCCAAGGCGACAAAGCCCATGATCCCTACGTTAAACAGCCCCGCGAACCCCCATTGCAGGTTTACGCCCAAGGCCATAATGCTGGAGATTAGCCCCATTGAGATGATCAACAGCGCCGCATTCCAGCTTTGTGCAAAGCCGGTATAGACGATAAGGGCCACAATAATCGCGAAAAGCGCGGTGTTTCTAAGCGTCTCGTTCATACCGATTGCCCCTTAAACAGACCTGTGGGTTTGAACAGCAACACGATCAACAAGATCACAAAGCTGACGGCGAATTTATAGTCGGTGGACAAAAGCTGAACCAAGCTGTCGGGGGCAAGGCTGTCTGGCAGCATATACCCCAACACTTTTTTCCACGCATAGGTGATGGTCACTTCTGAGAACGCGATGACAAAACCGCCTGCAATGGCCCCGACCGGATTGCCCAGACCGCCCACAATAGCGGATGCAAAGATGGGCAACAGCAGCTGGAAATAGGTGAACGGTTTGAATGATTTATCCAGCCCGTAAAGAACGCCGGCGGTGGTCGCCAGACAGGCCACGATGATCCATGTGATCATCACCACACGTTCGGGGTTGATCCCTGACAGCAGGGCCAGATCCTCGTTATCGGAATAGGCGCGCATGGACTTGCCGGACCGGGTTTTGTTCAGAAACCAGAATAACACCGCAACCACGATTATGGCGGTAATCACGGTCAGCCCTTGGGTGGTTTTAATCGCCAGCCCTTCTTCCAGGCCGGTCATCTTTTTAAAGGTTCGTGCCGAGATGATGAACCGTTCACCATCCAGGAAATTCTTGTCGTCAGACCCGATGATAAACCGCGTGATGCCGTTATAGATGAACGTCACCCCCAGCGATACGATCACAAAGATCACCGGTTTCGCCTTTTTCTCGCGGTAGAATTTGTACACCACCCGATCGGTGCCCAGCAGCAATCCGACGGTCACCAAAATCGCAAAGGGCAGGGCCAGCAGCGCCGTGGGCAGCACCCATAGATGCAGACCGATCGACTGAAACCCCCAGGTGATCAGCACGGCTGACATCGCCCCAAGCGCCATGGTGTCGCCATGGGCAAAGTTCGAAAACCGCAAGATGCCGTAAACCAGCGTCACCCCAAGCGCACCAAGTGCCAGTTGCGAGCCATAGGCGATGCCGGGGACCAGCACGTAATTGGCCAGCGCCACAAAAGCGTTCAATAAATCCATTAGTTGCATGTCCCTAGATAGCTGATGACAAAGGGCCCGTCAGCATAGTGCACGGTATAGCGTGTCGCACCGTTTTCTGTGATCGTAATCATATGACGCGCGGCAAAGGTGCCACCCGACAGCGATAGCGATTTCCCCGAGGTGACGCCCAGCAGTTCAACCGTTTCCGCGTCCGTGACCATTTCGGCCTGAACCACCAGATCATCCGCAGACAATCCGCCACCGATCCCGGTGATTTCGGGGGTGAATTCGGTTTCGGTACAGGGTTCGTTTTCAACGCATTCGGTGACGAAATTGCACAGCCGTTTTATTTCCTGCCGGAAAGGCGCTGTCTCAAGCGTCAAGGTTTCTGCCATGCTGTGTTCGTCGGCCACCGCAGCAGCAGATGTTTCTTGCCCCACAGCAGGGGTGCAGGCGATAAGTGCAAGCGGGATCATCCAACGCATGGTCTAGCCCCCCAAGAATGATTTGCGGACTTCGGGGTCGTTCAGCAATTCCTTGCCCGTACCGGTAAAGGCATTCGCACCTTGTACCAGAACATATCCTTTGTCCGCGATTTCAAGGGCTTGCCGCGCGTTCTGTTCCACCATCAGGATCGGAATGCCAGTGCGGGCCACCTCGATGATGCGGTCGAATAATTCGTCCATCACGATGGGGCTGACGCCTGCGGTGGGTTCGTCCAGCATCAAAACCTTGGGCTGGGTCATCAACGCACGGCCAACGGCGACTTGCTGGCGCTGACCGCCCGACAATTCACCCGCCGCTTGAAGCCGCTTTTCCTTGAGGATCGGGAACAGGTCATAGACCTGCGCCATCGTATCGCGGAAATCGTCGCGGCGGATAAACGCCCCCATCTCGAGGTTTTCCTCGACCGTCATCGAGGTAAAGATATTCGAGGTTTGCGGCACAAAGCCCATGCCCTTGGCCACGCGGTCTTGGGGGGACAGGGCAGTGATGTCTTCGCCGTCCAGTCGCACATGGCCCTGACGCACATCCAGCATCCCGAACACGGCTTTCATCGCGGTGGATTTGCCTGCGCCATTGGGGCCGACGATCACAGCGATTTCGCCTTTTTCAACGGCGATGGTACAGCTGTGCAGGATATCTGGCCCCTTGCCATAGCCACCCGTCATGGCCTCGCCAATCAGGAAGGGGCCACCGGGGGCCGCGTGGCTTTTGCCGCCTTGTTTGACGGGCTGTGCGGTGCCTTGGCCTTTGGTATTTCCGATCGACAGGTCTTTGTTGCCTCGATCACCATATGGGTCGCTCATGTCAGTCTCTTTCAGTCGGTGCCGCTGGTGGGCGGGTCAATGGTGTCAGCGCAAGACATTTGGTCCTCGCAGGTGTCGCGCAGCATCATCGCCACGTCAAAGGACATCTTTTCCATGTCCTCAAGCGGGGTTGTGTCGGATGTATCCAAATACAGCATGATCCGCGCAGGGCCGACCTGTGACAGCATCACAGCACTTAGGGTGCGGTCGCCGTTGATCTGGTCATATTGCAGGTGGCGTAGGGTCAGACCGCGCGGGGTTACGATCTTGTCGACCTGCAAAATCTCGAGCGGGGCATTACCATCCGCCGCGATCCAGGCGTCATAGGTCTCGAATTGTTCCTCGAGGGTGGCCACGCTGTCGGTGATTTCGTGGCCGGGCCATTCTTCGGTGAAATTCAGGATATAGGTGTCGATATAGCGGGCAGAGCCGTCACCGACCACGTCCCATTTTGCGGCCTCCCACGCAGTCCCGCGGTCGCACATCCACACATCCGCAGACAATTGCGCGCAGGCGGCAGATGCCTGCGGCAACGCCAAAGCGGCGGCCAAGGTCAGGGCTGCGAAATGGTACTTCATGCGGTCTTGTTCTTGAGGCCCGTGCCAAGATAGGCCTCGATCACTTGTTCGTTGGCTTTGATCTCGGGCAGGGTGCCTTGGGCCAGAACCTTGCCTTCGGCCATGCAGATCACCGGATCACACAGGCGGCCAATGAAATCCATGTCGTGTTCAATCACGACAAAGGTATAGCCGCGTTCCTTGTTCAACCGGATGATCGCGTCGCCAATGGTGTTCAGCAGCGTGCGGTTCACGCCTGCGCCGACTTCGTCCAAGAATACGATCTTGGCGTCGACCATCATGGTGCGGCCAAGCTCTAGCAGCTTTTTCTGACCGCCCGAGATTTGACCCGCTTTTTGCTCGGCCAGATGTTCGACAGTCAGAAATTCCAACACTTCGTCGGCCTTGGCGCGCAGGGCGCGTTCCTGATCGGCGATGCGTTTGCGGCCAAACCACGTGTTCCACAGAACTTCACCCGCCTGATCGCCGGGCACCATCATCAGGTTCTCGCGGCAGGTCATGGATGAAAATTCATGGGCAATCTGGAACGTGCGCAGCAGTCCTTTGTGAAACAGCTCGTGCGGGGGCAGGCCGGTGATGTCCTCGCCGCCCATGGTGACGCGGCCCGAGGTCGGTTGAAGAACACCTGCGATCACATTGAAAAGCGTAGTTTTTCCCGCGCCGTTGGGGCCGATCAATCCGGTGATTGTGCCTTGTTCAATGGTCAGGCTGGCCCCGTCGACGGCATGAAAGCCACCGAAGTGTTTGTGTACATCGTCAACGACGATCATATGAATATCCCTGTGTCCGCGTCGTAAGTTGCGCGGTTACCCTTTTGAAAACAGCAGCCCGGTTGCCCGGACTGCTGTCATTTTTCAGTCAGAAAGGCTTACTTGAAACCGACGGTTTCGATCACGCCGTCTTTGACTTCGATCATGCGGTAGGTACCAGCAGATTCACCGGGTCCGATCAGTTCGACCGCGGATGCGCCGACATAGTCAACGTCCGTGCCAGCTGCGATCAGCTCAAGCGCTTTTGCCAGTTCACCAGGATAGATTTTTTCGCCCGGTGCGTTTGCCACATCAAGGATCTTTGGGCCGTAAACGGCTGGATCCGTGGATTCTGCCGCCTGCATCGCCAACATGAACAGCGCCGCTGCGTCATAGGATTCAGGTGTATAAGGCGATGTCCCGTTAAAGCCGGCGTCTTCAGCCATCTTGGTGAAAACATCGATGCCTTGACCCTCGGAACCCGCGATTTGACCGTAGGAACCGTTCAGGTCATCGCCGATACGACCGGGCAATGTGTCACCGATCATGCCGCCTGGCAGACCGAATGTGTCGAATGCGCCGGTATCAAGGGCCGCGTTGATGATGCCAGGACCACCTTGGTCAAGGTAACCCGCAACAACCAGGATGTCGCCGCCAGCGGATGCCAGCGCGCCAACTTCGGCAGAGTAATCTGCTTTGCCGTCTTCGTGGGCTGCAACGATGGTGACTTCGCCGCCGATGGCCTCGAACGAGGTTTGGATCGCGTCAGCAAGACCCTTGCCATAGTCGTTGTTGGTATAGGTCAGGGCGATGGATTTCACGCCACGCTCTTGCAGGATTTCTGCCATAACCTGACCTTCACGCGCGTCCGATGGGGAGGTGCGGAAAAACAGGCCGTTGTCTTCCATTGTGGACAGACCGGGCGATGTGGCGGAGGGCGAAATCATGACCATGCCGTTTGGAATGGCTACGTTTTGCAAAACCGCACCTGTAACGCCGGAACAATCCGCACCGATCAGGCCGTTGATGCCTTCGGCGATCAGACGTTCAGCACCGGCCACGGCCAGCGCGTTGTCGATACAGCCGGAATCGGCACGCAGACCTGTAACAGTCGCGCCGCCCATCAGCTTGCCGCTGTCGGTGACTTCTTTCATCGCCATCTCGGCGCCAGACGCCATTGGGCCGGTCAGCGATTCAATAGGGCCGGTAAAGCCAAATACGATACCGATTTTTACGTCGTTGGAATGCGAGCCCGCAAAGGCGGTTGTCGCAAGCAGTGCTGCAGCCGTTGTGGCCATAAGCATCTTTTTCATTGTTATCTCCCGTGTTGGAACTTTTTTGTTCTGAGCAAAGCCTATGCGGGGTTTTTCGAAAAGAAAAGCGCAATAAAGCGTTCACTGTAGGTCAAGCTGCGCTGGCTATTCAAAAAACGGCACGTGTGTCATCTGTTGTGAATAAATCGGGCGCGCCACAAGGCCGGGCGTCTTGCTGGCCGCTAAATTGACAATCTGGCGGCATGTGATCCGCGTTCGCGATAGGGTGTGGTGTCGTAATGGGCACGGTAGCATTTTGAAAAATGCGAGGGCGAGGCAAAGCCGCAGGCCAGCGCCACATTGATCACGCTCATATCTGTTTGCATCAGCAGGTTGCGGGCCTTTTGCAGGCGCAGTTCCATATAGTACCGCTTGGGGCTGCGGTTCAGATAGCGGCGGAACAGACGTTCCAGCTGGCGGGTCGACATGCCCACATCTTTTGCCAAGGTCGACGGGCTGATCGGTTCCTCGATATTGCGTTCCATCATCTGGATCACCTGGCTTAGCTTGGGGTGGCGCACGCCGATGCGGGTCGGCACCGACAGACGCTGGGTGTCTTGGTCTGTGCGGATCGACGAATAGATCAATTGATCCGCCACCGAATTCGCCATTTCTTCGCCCAGATCATCGGCGATCAGCTTCAGCATAAGGTCAATGGATGATGTGCCACCGGCAGTGGTCATGCGATTACCATCCACCACGAAAACCGATTTGGTCAGGGTCACGTCTTCGAACTCTTCGGTGAAACTGTCCTGGTTTTCCCAGTGAATCGTCGCTTTCTTGCCATCGAGCAATCCGGCTTTTGCCAACGTAAAGGCAGCAGTGCACAGCCCGCCGACCATCATGCCCTTGCGGGCCTCGCGGCGCAGCCAACCCAATAGCTTTTTGGTGGTGGCTGCTTGCACGTCGATGCCGCTGCAAATCACCAACGTGTCTTCGCGCCGCAATTCGTCCAGATCGCCATCCAGCGTGAACTGTGCGCCGGCAGAGCTGCTGACGTATGTCCCGCCTTCACCGATCAAACGCCACTTATACGCGTCGCGGCCTGACATCCGGTTTGCAATGCGCAAACATTCAACAGCCGACGCAAAGCTCAGCATGGTGAAGTTCTCGAGCAAGACAAAAACAAACAACTTCGGCTTGTCTTCATTGACCGGAACGCGAATGGCCGATTGCGTGTCTGACATCGCTGCTCTTTCAATATCGTAGAAATTTTCGTTGACCAGGTTTCTCTCCCGTAAAACCTGCCCAAAACCTTGCCCGCGCGGCAGGGGGAAGGTCAATAGGCGGAATTCGGTTCTGGTCTCTAGCTTCAGGCTTTTGTATACCGTTGGCTCAACCGTTAGCGCCGATACCCGGCGCGATGCCTACTTCGGAGAGACAACATGACCGATTGGACAAAATCTAGCTGGCGCGACAAACCGCGGATCCAGATGCCCGACTATCCAGACCAAGCTGCGTTGCAGGCGGTCGAGGCAGAACTGTCACGGTATCCGTTGTTGGTTTTTGCAGGCGAAGCACGTCGGTTGAAAAAGCATCTGGCGGCCGCAGGTCGTGGCGATGCGTTTTTGCTTCAGGGCGGCGATTGCGCCGAAAGCTTTGAGCAGTTCAGCAGCGATATGATCCGCGATACCTTCAAGGTCATGCTGCAAATGGCGATCGTTTTGACCCATGGTGCCAAGGTGCCGGTGATCAAAGTGGGACGTATGGCTGGCCAGTTCGCCAAGCCGCGTTCAGCCCCGACCGAGGTGGTCGATGGCGTCGAGCTGCCCAGCTACCGTGGTGATATCATCAACGGGTTGGAGTTTACCCCAGAGGCCCGCATTCCCGATCCGCAAAAGATGTTGCGCGCCTATACTCAGGCGGCTGCGACGCTGAACCTGATCCGCGCGTTTTCAACGGGTGGTTATGCTGACGTGCATCAGGTGCACGGCTGGACCTTGGGCTTTACCGAAAGCGAAAAGGCCGAGAAATACCGCGACATCGCCAACCGTATTTCCGACACGTTGGATTTCATGGCGGCGGCTGGTGTCACGTCCGAGACGGCTCATACCCTGCAATCGGTGGAATATTATACAAGCCACGAATCGCTTTTGCTTGAGTATGAAGAGGCGTTGTGCCGTCAGGACAGCCAAACTGGCAAATGGTTGGCGGGCTCTGGCCACATGATCTGGATCGGCGACCGTACACGTCAGCCCGACGGCGCGCATGTGGAATTTGCACGCGGCGTACAAAACCCGATCGGTTTGAAATGCGGCCCGACCATGACCAGCGACGACCTGAAGCTGTTGATGAAAAAGCTGAACCCACAAAACGAGGAGGGGCGTTTGACCCTGATCGCGCGGTTCGGTGCGGGCAATGTGGGTGAACACCTGCCGCGCCTGATCAAAACCGTGCAGGAAGAGGGCGCAAACGTAGTTTGGACCTGTGACGCGATGCATGGCAACACGATCAAATCGTCCAGCGGCTATAAAACGCGGCCCTTTGATTCAGTTCTGCGCGAAGTGCGTGAATTCTTTGCTGTGCATGCAGCCGAGGGGACGGTTCCGGGTGGCGTGCATTTCGAGATGACCGGCCAAGACGTGACGGAATGCACTGGCGGCGTGCGGGCGGTACAGGACGAAGACCTGTCAGATCGTTACCACACCGCCTGTGACCCACGTTTGAATGCCAGCCAGTCGCTGGAACTTGCGTTCCTCGTGGCCGAGGAACTGTCGGCACGCCGGACGGCACATCAAGCCAAAGTCGCAATCTAAGTTACTGTAAGAATAAACGGAAAAGGCCGCGCATTGTTATGATGCGCGGCCTTTTTATATGGTCGGTAGTCGCAGGGGTTACCTGCCTGCCAGTCGTTAGCTGTCGGATTTGACCAAGCGCAGATAGGGAACGCCGGTCGCGCCTGTTGTTGTGGCTGGCCGTGGGGCGGGGCGTTTCAGCGACGGGGGCCTGCGGTGCCGGATCAACGGCCGGCTGATTGACCGCAATGGGGCGGATTTGAATATTCTCGATATCAAACCGGCACGGGTCAGCGGCAATATCACCTTTGGTCACAAAGCAGCCCAACATGCGGCTGACATCACCCATGTCGCTTTTCAGGGGCAGTAAGATCATGCGCCCTTCGGCCTCACCTGTTTCATTGCGCAGGGCAAGGCTGCCGACGGCAGGGGTCGCAAACAGTTCTTCCAGCATGTCACTGAACCTGCGGCGCGATTCCGTCGACAGGAATGCAGTGATCGGCATGCCGCGTACCTCCATCCCCATCAGATCGCTGAGATGGCTGCCCGCAATGCGCATCCGGGCCACGCCGGGGGCGACGCGTTCAAGGATAAAGGCATATTCCAGCGCGGCTTCGATCCCGCGCGGGTCTATGTCCGACCGCTTCGGCAGCAAACGATCCTGACGCAAGCCTTCCCAATATGCTTCGACTTGGGCGACCGCGGCAAAGCTGTGGCCTGTGTGAAAATCTGTCAGCTTGACGATATTCTGGGCGTCTTTTGGGTTCTCATACATGAATTCAGCTCGTCTCGGTTATGTGTTTGATCTGCTCGGCAATCATAGGTTGCGCGGGCCGTCGCTCGTACTTGAAGGCGGCTCAATGACGCCATCTTGAGTTTGTTATAACGATTTCATCGCAAATTTGCATACAAATCTCTTGAAGTGGTTAACTTCTTGATAGGGAAAGGGCGCATATGTGATGGGCAGGAGGGCTTGCCCAAAATCGCGCTTTGGCTTTTAAAGCATCCCAGACACCTTAGCCGACAGGATCCCCTATGATACGTTCAATGACAGGTTTCGCCTCAGCCAATGGCGCATTGGCCCCCCATAGCTGGGGATGGGAACTGCGGTCGGTCAACGGCAAGGGGTTGGATCTGCGCCTGCGCGTCCCCGATTGGGTTGACGGGCTTGAGGTCGGGCTGCGCAAGCAATTGAGCGCGCAAATCGCGCGGGGCAATATATCATGTAACCTGCGGATCGCGCGTGACGAAAACACCGGCGGATTGACGGTGAACGCCGCCCAGCTGGATACGGTGCTGGAGGCGCTTCAACAGATCGAGACCCGCGCAATGGATGCCGGCGTGTCGCTTGCCCCGTCCAAAGCAAGCGATATCGTGACCATGCGCGGCGTGTTGGAACAAGCCACCACAGTCGATGATGTGGAAACACTGTCCAAAACGCTGCTTGCCGAATTTGCCGTGGTTCTGGCCGATTTTAATGCCATGCGCGCCCGCGAAGGGGCGGCGCTGGAACAGGTGTTGCAGGCGCAACTGACCGAGGTCGAAACCCTGACCACGCAAGCCGCCGCTCTGGCCGAACAACGCAAAGCCGAGATGGCACAGACCTTGAAACGCAATCTGGCGCGGGTGCTGGAAAACAGTGATGGCATGGATGCGGGCCGCATTGCACAAGAACTGGCGCTGATCGCGGTCAAGGCGGATGTCACCGAAGAAATTGACCGTTTGCATGCGCATGTCAGCGCCGCGCGTGAACTGATGGGGCAGGGCGGCGCAGTGGGCCGCAAGCTGGATTTCCTAATGCAGGAATTCAACCGCGAAGCGAATACATTGTGCTCCAAGGCGCAGAACACGGATTTGACACGGGTCGGGTTGGCCCTGAAAGCCGTGATCGACCAGATGCGCGAGCAAGTGCAAAACGTGGAATAACCCGCGCCAGTAAAGGTGATCACACGACTTTGATGTGACAGGGATTCCTGTGCCTTGCGGTATTTTCGCGCCGGGAAACAGTAGTTGAGTATAAAAGTCGGGATTGTCCGTCCGGTGTTTGTTTGGTAGCAAGCGTGGAATCACGCGGTTTGGTGAAATCACCGATTTCCCCCGCCGATGACCAGCCAAAGGCGCGCGCCGCCTTAGCCAGCACAATAACCATTACCCGGTCAGGAGTTTCCATGCCCCGTTTCCGTTTCGCCTTTTTGGCGGCACCGCTCGTTTTGACAGCCCAGATCGCCTGTGCACAACAAGCGGACATCGACGGCCACATCGCGGTTGAACTGAACGCAGCCGACACAAGCGCCGACGCCTGCACGCTTTCCTTTATGGTCACAAATGGGTTGAAAACGCCTGTTGAGAAAGCCGTCTATGAGGTTGCCCTGTTTGACAAGGAAGGCCAGGTCAGCCGTCTGACCTTGTTTGATTTCGGGGCATTGCCGCCCGGACGTCCCCGTGTTCGCCAGTTTGCTGTGCCGCAAACCAGCTGCGAAAATCTGGGCCGCGTACTGTTTAACGGTGCCAGCACCTGCGAAGGCGATGGCATTGCACCAGATGTTTGCGAGACCGGCCTGCGGCCTTCCTCGCGGACGGACATCGAGGTGCTGGGCTGATGGATATTGTGAATTCCATAATCGCCTCTTTGCATCAGATTGCTGAAACGGGCGGTCCGGTTGTGGTCGTTCTGATGGCTGTGGCGGTCCTAACGCTTGCGGTATCCATCTATAAGGTCTGGCAATTCTGGCGCTCTGCCGTGGGGCGCCACACAGCCCTGTCCCAAGCGGTTGCAGCCTGGGATCAAGGCGACCGCGCTGCCGCACGCGTGGCGTTGGGTCGTTCCAAAAGCTATCTGGTGCCTGTCGTCGATCTGGCGATGTCATCGCCTCAAGGCGGCGCAGAGCGGTTGCAAGCCGAGGCCGAGGCCCAGTTTGCCAAGCTTGAGACCGGTTTCCGCTTGTTGGATTCCGTGGCGCAGCTGGCTCCGTTGTTGGGGTTGTTCGGCACGGTCTTGGGGATGATCGAAGCGTTCCAATCCTTGCAGGCCGCCGGATCACAGGTTGATCCGTCGATCTTGGCGGGTGGTATCTGGGTTGCGCTGCTGACCACAGCCGTTGGGCTGGTGGTCGCGATGCCCACCGCCGTGATCCTCAGCTGGCTTGAACAGCGGATGGAGGCCGAGCGCGTGATCGCTGACAAGGCCATACTAACCGTTCTGCACCCCACCGGTGCGAAACCCCGCAAGGCCGGCGCGGGCGCATTTGACGGGGCAGTTGCAGCCCATGGCTAGGCCACGCACCCGCAGACGCCGATTGTCTATGACGTCGCTGATCGACGTTATTTTCTTGCTGCTTTTGTTCTTCATGCTCACCTCGACCTTCTCTAAATTCTCCGAGGTTGAATTGGCGGCGGCGGGGCCGGGGTCTGCCGCGCCCAGCGATGCCAAGCCGTTGTTTTTACAACTTGGCACCGAAACCTTGCGGTTGAACGGGGATGACCTTGGGCTGGACGCTTTGGCGTCGTCTGCCTTGGGGCAGGCCAAGGAAGGCACGGTTTTGCTGGTCTCGCTTGGGGCGGATGTGGATGCGCAACGGCTGACGGATTTGCTGGTGGCATTGCGTGGTTTCCCTGCTTTGCAGGTCTCGGTTCTGGGGGGGTAAAAATGCGCAAATTTGCCAAAACCAAGCCTCAACGCGAACCGACGATCGCCTTGATTAATATCGTTTTTCTGATGTTGGTGTTCTTTATGGTCGCGGGCACCCTGGCGCAACCGCTTGACCCGTCACTGACGTTGGTCGAGACGCGCGAACTAGAAGGCCAAGCACCGCCAAACGCGCTGGTGGTTTATCCTGACGGGCGGATCAGCTTTCAAGGGCAGGATCAGGCCGATGCCGCGACTTTTATCGCAAGCCTGTCTGAGGAAGAACGCGAGACCGTGCGCCTTGTTCCCGATCGCGCACTTCCCGCAGCGGCGTTGGTGACCCTCACGCGCGCGCTGCGCAGCGCCGGCGCTCAGCGGGTGATGCTCGTTACAAAAAGGGCTTTGGAATGATTTTTCGATCTCATCTCGCCAAGGGCGTATCGCTTGTTCTAGCGACGGGTATCGTTGCGGGGGCAGCGCAGTTGAGCGTGCCCAAGACACAGATTGAAATGGAGGGCGGCGGTCCTCAGGTCGAAGCCAGAATGGGGTCGACATTCGAGGATATGGCCGTTGGCACCTTGACGGCCCTGACCGCCGAAACAGCGGTAGAGCCCCCCGTTGAACCCGTCGCCGTCGAACCTGTAAAGGCGCAGCCCGTGCAGGCCGAACCCATTGCGACGCCAGCCCCGACGCCGATGCCGGAACTGGCACCGCAGGTGACGCCGACCCCAACCGTGATGGCGGCGTTAACGCCGGTGCCCGCAGCGCCCACCAGGCCCGTCACGGCGCTGGCCCCCAAACCCGAAACAATCGTCGCCGAGACACCCGAAACCCAAGCACCGATTGAATCCCCGCGTCCAAAGGAAAAGGCCCCCGAGGTCGTCAAGAAAAAGCCCGAAAAGAAACCCGTCAAACAAGCCACTGCACGGGGCAATGCAAAGCGGAATAACACCAAAGGCGCGGATACCGGCACAAACAAGAATGCCAAGGCGACAACGACAGGCAACGCCCAAAAGGCCGCCTCTCAGGCTGGTAATGCCGCCGTAAGCAATTATCCCGGTCAGGTGATGCGGCGGATTTCGCGGGTGGGCAAGCCAAGGGTCAAATCCAAGGGCGAGGCCGTCATCGCCTTCACAATCGCGGCAAACGGCGGTCTGGGCGGCGTTTCGATTGCGCGCAGTTCGGGGTCATCCGCCCTGGATCAGGCGGCGCTCACGCTGATCCGCAAAGCCGCGCCATTTCCGAAACCGCCGGCAGGCGCGCGACGTCAATACACGATCAAGATCAAAGGGCGCTAGGGCCGGACCAGTACGCCGGTCAGACCCGCCGCCCCCTCAGCACGTATCAAATAATCAGAGTAGGAAGTTTCATGTTACGCGTTTTGATGAACATCAGTGTCGCCTTGTGGGCAACGTCAGCGGCGGCGCAGGAATTTCCAGTTACGATCGACCATGCGTTTGGGCAAACAACAATCGAAACACGCCCCACCCGTGTGGCATCGGTCGGCTGGGCCAACCACGAGGTGCCGCTGGCCTTGGGTATTGTGCCTGTCGGCTTTGCCCGGGCGTCGTGGGGCGATGATGACGGCGACGGGTTGCTGCCTTGGGTGACGGAAAAGCTTGATGAGTTGGGCGCGCAGACCCCGGTGTTGTTTGACGAGGGCGACGGCATCGATTTCGAGGCGGTCGCATCCACCAACCCCGATGTGATCCTTGCGGCTTATTCAGGCATCTCGCAATCCGACTATGACACGCTGAGCCGGATCGCCCCAGTCGTTGCTTACCCCGATGGCGCATGGACCACGACCTGGCGCGAGATGATCCGCCAGAACGCGGCGGGCCTTGGCATGACGGCCGAGGGCGAGGCGATGGTGACGCAAATCGAAGAGCGGATTGCGAATGCCCTCAAGGACTATCCCCAGCTTAAGGGGAAAACCGGCATGTTTGTGACCCATCTGGACATTCGCGACCTGAGCACGATTGGTTTTTACGCCGCGGCCGACCAGCGGGTACAGTTCTTGGAAGACCTCGGCATGGCGACACCCCGTGCGGTCCGCGAAGCCAGCGAAGCGGGCAAATATTCGGGCCGCGTCAGCGCCGAGCGGATCGATTTGTTCAACGACGTTGATGTTGTCGTGACATACGGGGACATGGCGCGGTTGACCGAGCTGGTGAAAAACCCGCTGATCGCGCGTTTTCCGGCGATTGCGCGCGGGTCGGTGATCCTGCTTGCCAATGATCCGATGGGGACAGCGGCCAACCCGACGCCGCTCTCGATTGATTATGTGCTCGAGGATTATCTGACCCATCTGGCAGACGCGGTCGCACGCAGCGAGTAATGACCCTGACCCGCGACCATAAAGCCTTGCGTGTGATCCTTGTGGTCGCACTGCTGTTGGCGACGGTCGGCCTGTCGCTTGCCGTCGGAACACGTAGCGTGCCGTGGCCCGAGGTATGGGCGGGGCTGACCGGACGGATCGAGAGTATCGGTGCCGCCGCCGTCGCCGTGCGCATGCCGCGCACTGCTTTGGCCGTTTTGGCGGGTGGTGGTTTGGGGATCGCGGGGGCGGTGATGCAGGGCATTACCCGCAATCCGCTGGCCGATCCGGGGATTTTGGGCGTGAATGCCGGTGCTGCCTTGTTCGTCGTCGTGGGCATCGCCTGGTTCAACATTAGCGGTGCAACAACATTTCTGTGGCTTGGTATTGCGGGTGCAGGCTGTGCTGCGGTTTTTGTCTATGCCATCGGGTCAACCGGGCAGGGCGGGGCGACGCCGCTCAAGCTGACGTTGGCCGGCACGGCTACCTCTATCGCAGCATCGGCGTTTATCATCGCTGTCGTACTGCCGCGCAACGACATCGCGGGCAGCATTCAATCTTGGCAGGTGGGCGGCATAGGTGGCGCGCGGTTCGATACGATCCTGCCCAGCCTGCCATTCCTTGCCATCGGCCTTTTGCTAAGTCTGGGGTCCGCGCGCATTCTCAATGCGCTGGCCTTGGGCGAAGAAATGGCCGCGGGGCTGGGCCAAAACGTGGCGTGGGGTCGCGCGATGGCGGCGGCGGGGGCGATTGTGCTGTGCGGGACGGCAACAGCGCTGTGTGGCCCGATCGGGTTTGTCGGACTTGTGGTGCCGCATATGTGTCGGATGATTGCGGGTATCGATTACAGGATCATTTTGCCATTGTCGGCGCTTGGCGGGGCCAGCCTGCTGGGGATGGCCGATGTATTGGGGCGGATCATTGCGCGCCCGAATGAACTGGATGTGGGCATTGTCACGGCATTTGTCGGCGCGCCGTTCTTTATCTGGACGGTGCGGCGGCAACGGATGCGCGGGCTATGAGCGTTCAAACGGCAGAACTATCCGGTGCTGTGCAAGGCGCGATCCGTCAGCGGGTCAACCGGCGCAGCGTGGGCGTCGTGACCTTGCTGATTGCTACCGTGCTGATCTTGATGGCCGTCACCCTAAGCTGCGGACGCGGGTGCCTTGCCCCCCGTGATGTGATCGCGGCCTTGATGGGCGATGACGCGTCGGGGGCCACATTTGTGGTGAATGACCTGCGTCTGCCACGCGCGCTGATGTCTGTGGCAACGGGGCTGTGCTTTGGTCTGGGCGGGGTCGCGTTTCAGGTGATGCTGCGCAATCCGCTGGCCAGCCCCGACATCATCGGGATCAGCGCCAGTGCCGGGGCCGCTGCGGTGTTTGCGATTGTTATTTTGGCCTTTGATGGTTGGCTGGTCTCTGCCGTTGCTGTTGTGTCGGGGCTGCTGGTTGCGACGCTGATCTGGGCGCTGTCGTCCCATCGCGGTGCCGCTGGCGCGCGGTTGATCCTGATCGGGATTGGCGTGTCGGCCATGCTGGACAGTGTGACGGCCTATGTCTTGCTTGAGGCACCCGCGTGGGACCGCGCCGAGGCGATGCGCTGGCTGACGGGCAGCGTAAACGGCGCGCAATTGGCAAATGTCATCCCTGTGCTGGGCGCGCTGATTGTCTTCGGCGGGCTTCTGGCCGCCAGCGCGCGCGACTTGAATATCTTGCGGTTGGGGGATGACGCGGCCCGTGCCCTTGGCGTGCATACCGAGGCAACGCGGCTGCGTGTCACTTTGGCGGCAGTCGGGCTGGTGGCCTTTGCCACGTCGGCTGCGGGCCCCATCGCATTTGTCGCGTTTTTGTCGGGGCCCATTGCGGCGCGCGTGTTGGGCGGTTCACGGGGTATTTTGGCGGCTGCGGGCCTTGTCGGCGCGATCCTTGTGTTGGCGGGCGATTTCACGGGGCAGTTTTTATTGCCCGCACGGCTGCCTGTCGGCGTGGTCACAGGCGCGGTTGGTGCACCGTTTCTGCTGTATCTGATCGTGCGCACCAACCGAAACGGGGGCACAATATGAGCTTTGACCGAACCCTTGAGGCGCATGCGCTATGCGCCGGATATGACAAACGCACGATCCTAGAAAACGTCACCCTTGGTTTGCGCCCCGGGCAGATCACCGCGATTGTTGGCGGTAACGCATCGGGCAAATCGACGTTGCTGCGCACGTTGGCACGGATTTTGCCGGTGAAATCGGGGACAGTGCTGCTGGATGGCAAATCCCTGCATCACATGCGGTCGCGCGAGGTGGCGCAGATCATGGGGCTGTTGCCGCAATCGCCCATCGCACCCGAAGGCATTACGGTTGCTGATCTGGTCGGGCGGGGCCGCCATCCGCATCACGGGCTTTTCTCGCGGTGGAACAATGACGACGACCGCGCCGTATCCGACGCGTTGAAAGCGACGGGGATCGAAGCGCTGGCAGAGCGTGAGTTGGACACGTTGTCAGGCGGGCAGCGGCAACGCGCCTGGATCGCCATGGCGTTGGCCCAAGAGACCGAGCTGCTGTTGCTGGACGAACCCACGACATTTCTGGATGTATCCCACCAGATCGATGTGCTGGACGTGCTGGTTGATATGAACACAAGCCGGGGTACCACGATCGTGATGGTCCTGCACGATTTGAACCTTGCCGCGCGCTATGCGGATCATTTGATCGCGGTGGCCGACAAGGGGATCTACGCCGAGGGTGCGCCCGCCGATATCCTGACCGAAGGGCTGGTGCGCGATGTATTTGGGCTTGAGTGCCGTATCATCAACGACCCGGTTTCGAACACGCCAGCGATGGTGCCGATTGGCCGTCACAAGGTCGGTCGCACAAAAAATGACGCCGCATAACGATAACCAACTAAAATAGTACATTAAGGGTAGAGATCAAGGCGCAGGCGTTTTATAGCATTACCTTAGTGATTCACTAAATTATACGGGAGTTCCCATTGTTACGTTCTAATTCCTCACCGCTACGCTTTGGGCACGCGTCCCTCAAGTCGGTCTTGATGTGCTGCACGGCGATGTTGCCAGCTGCGGCTATCGCGCAAGATTCATACCGGCTTGATGACGTTACCCTTGAGGCAGAGGGTACCTATGCAGGCGCTTCTGATGCGCAATCGGTGGTGGCAACAGGGATTGATGCGGGCGGCAAGTTTTCAGGCGATCTGTTGGACATCCCTGCCAGCGTTTCGGTCATTACCAGCAAAGAGATCAAACAGCGCAACGCAGATACGGTCGAAGAAGTGCTTAACTACACCGCCGGTGCGTCGACCGACAGCTATGGCGCTGATGACCGGTTCGACTATTTCACCCTGCGCGGGTTTAATGCCCACACATACCGCGACGGTCTGATGATCGGTAAAAACTTTGGCGGTTTCCGCGAAGAGCCCTTTGCCTATGAGCGGGTCGAAGTGTTCAAAGGTGCGAATTCGGCAAGCTTTGGTATCTCGGATCCCGGCGGGTCGGTGAACTATGTCACCAAAAAAACGCGCGACGAAAAATTCGGCGAAGTTTACACCCAACTTGGTTCCTTTAATACGAAAGAGGTGGGGCTGGATTTTGGCGATAAGCTGAACAAAGATGGCACGCTGACCTATCGTTTCACGGGGCTGCTGCGTGACGGTGAACTGGAATACCCTTCCTCTGAAAACGACGAAGTCTTTGCCATGGGTGGGCTGACGTGGCGCCCATCTGACGCGACCGAACTGACCCTCGTTGTGGATCACGTTGACCGCGACTATGTGCCTGGCAGCGGCGGTTTTCCCGTCGGCTATGACTTTGATCGCGGCTCCGATTTCTTTGGCGAACCCGACTATAACTACCGTGGTGCCTCGCGGACGTCGGTGTCGCTTATGGCCGACCATAGCTTTGGCAACGGGCTGAAATTCTCGGGCAACCTGCGCTATATCGATCGCGAAGACGACTTTGGCTATGCCTATGTGTCTGGTGCGACTGGCACCACGGTGAACCGTGCGTTCTTTCAAAGTGCAGGGACGACCAAAGCGCTTATCGCCGATGCGCACCTGACCTATGACAGCGTCATCGCGAACGCCAAGAGCACGACCGTGGCCGGTATCGAATTTTCGCATGCCGAAACCACGGACAAACGTGATTGGGGGGCCGCCCCGTCGATTGATCTGAACAATCCCGTCTACACGGGCGCACCTGCAACTGTGGCGAACTTTGCCAATCTTGATACCGAAACCGACAGCCGTGCGGTTTACGTGCAACAAGAGCTGAACTGGAGCGATAAAACCATCCTGTCCTTTGGTCTGCGTCACGACTGGATCGACATCACCGAGCAGAACAACAATACGAATGCGACGACAGAGAATAACATCTCTGAGACAACCGGCCGGGTTGGTTTGACCTACAAGATCACGCCCGAGGTGTCCTTGTACGGGAGCTATGCGCAATCGGTCGTTCCTGCCAGTGCAGGGGTAGAGCCAGAGGAAGGCGATCAAATCGAGTTCGGTACAAAATGGCGCCCAGCCGGCACCAACGCGTTGTTCGCGGCCTCGGTCTATCAGCTGTCCAAGACGAACATCACCCGCACCAACCCTGTGACCAACCTGTCCGAGGCAATCGGCGAAGTCCGTGTGCGCGGGATCGATCTGGAGGCAAAGGCCGAAATGGGTGCCTATGACTTCACCGCATCCTATAGCTACCTTGATGCCGAGATCGTCGAGAATGGCACGTCGGGCAATGTTGGCAACACCCCGGCGCTTGTGTCTTCGCACATCGCGTCGATCTGGGGCAGCCGTACTTGGGAAAACGTAGGACGCGGTGATCTGACCGCTGGCTTGGGTCTGCGTTTTAACGGCGGCTATTACTTTGACGATACGAATGCGTCAGGCGAAACGGGCAGCTTTATCGTCGTAGATGCGGCGGTGTCTTATGACCTGACCAAGCAGACAACGCTGTCTGCCAGCGTCACCAACCTGTTCGATGAAAAGCACGTATCCTACGGCGGTTTCTATGCTGACTTCTACAGCCCGGGCCGCGAAGTACAGGTCAAGCTGGCCCATACTTGGTAAGCAATTGTGGGGCGGCGCATCGTAATGCGCCGCCCTTAACCAAATCAATTCAGACCCTCATTTTCGCCGTCATTCCATAGGTCAGCTATGCAAAAAACCACCGCAGAAACCACAATTTCACTCGCTGCGCCGCAGGCGCTGTTGGGGCAGTTCGTTGCGCATATGCGGGATGATCACGGGATGTTCTTTAACGTTTCCGATGATGGCGCGCATAGCTTTGAAAATGACGGCTACAGGATCGAACTTCGCCCTCAGCACCTTGGCCTGCGCATCCGCCTTGAGGCACCTGACGAACACGCGATGAGCTTTACCAAGGAAGGTATCGTTCACCACGTTGAGGAATTCGACACCGCCGCTGCCGAAAGCATCCGCTGGAATAACGAGCAGGCAGCTATTGGCAACACGCCCGAAAATTTCCGTGTGCTGACAGTGCGCAAAAGCGAACAGGTGTTTGACGGGATGCAGCGGGTTACGTTGCATTATCCCGACATCAAAACCCTTCAGACCCGCGGTATTCATCTGCGCCTGATCCTGCCGTGCGATCCGTCGCGTGTGCCTGTCTGGCCGGTAATGGGGGAAAACGGCGCGCCGGTTTGGCCTGTCGGTGCAGACCAGCTGCACGCCCGCTATGTCACGTTGAAAAACATCCGTGCCGATCTGGAAGAGGTCGATATCGATATTGTGCGCCATGGTACCGGGGTCGTTTCGCAATGGGCACAAAACGCCGCCGCGGGGCAATTGGCGGGGGCGATGGGCCCAACGGGTATGGATCGTCTGCCACCCGCGAAATCCTATTTTGTCGCGGCTGACGGCACGGGGTTGCCTGCGGTTGCGCAATTGCTGTCGCGACTGCCGCAAGATGCAGTGGGTGACGTGGTCGTGGCGCTGCCAGAAACCGTGAATCATCACAGCTATCTGCCGCACAGCGGGCTGAACATTCACACCCTGTCACCAGATGAATTTGAACAAAATGTCGTCGCAATGGCTGAACGCCTGACCCAGCAAGGCGAGACAGGATATGCCTTTTTCGCCGGTGAATTTGCCAACGCCCAATCCCTGCGCGCGCATTTCAAAAAGGGTCTGGGCCTTGATAAAACAACGCAGATCAGCGCCACATATTGGCGCAGGGAACACTGAGCAAAACCGGCGTTCTGCGCGCTGGAATTTGCCCTAAGCCCGTTGACAGTCGCCAGTTCATGCTTTCTTTGTCCGTCCAACCTAGTATGTGGAGACAGACATGAGCGATCGTCGCGGCCTTTTGATTATCCTCAGCTCACCGTCGGGGGCCGGTAAATCCACCCTTGCGCGCAAGCTGCGTGATTGGGACCCGTCGCTGCAGTTTTCTGTGTCCGCTACAACCCGCACCCCCCGCGTGGGCGAGGTCGACGGAAAAGACTATTTCTTTACCGACGAAGAAAAGTTCCGCACGATGGTGAATTCTGGCGATATGCTGGAACATGCGCGGGTCTTTGGCAATTATTACGGATCACCCAAAGGGCCGGTGCAGAATTCAATCGACGAAGGCCGCGATGTGTTGTTCGATGTCGATTGGCAAGGCGCGCAGCAAATCAGCACCTCGGCGCTGAAGCAGCATGTGCTGTCTATCTTTATCCTGCCACCAACCATCCGCGAACTGCGCCGCAGGCTTGAAACCCGTGGTCAGGATAACGCCGAAACCATTGGCTTGCGCATGGAAAAAAGCTGGGACGAGATCAGCCATTGGGATGGCTACCACTATGTTTTGATCAACGATAATCTGGCCGAGACCGAGGCCCGGTTAAAGGCGATCATCGTGGCCGAACGTTTGCGGCTTTCCCAGCAGCCCAATCTGGTGGATCATGTCCGCGCCCTGCAAGCCGAATTTGAGGAAACAGAATGACCCTATATGCCCTAGCCGATTTGACCCCGACTGTTGATGCAGATGCGTGGGTGGCCCCTGATGCCAATGTGATTGGCAATGTTGTGCTTGAGGCCGGATCGTCGGTCTGGTTCGGCTGTACCCTGCGCGGTGACAACGAGCTGATCAAAGTCGGCACAGGCAGCAATGTGCAGGAAAACTGCGTTTTTCACACTGATCCCGGCTGCCCGCTGACGATTGGTGAAAACTGCACGATCGGTCACAAGGTCATGCTGCATGGCTGTACCATCGGGGATAATTCACTGGTGGGGATGGGGGCGACAATTCTGAACGGGGCCAAGATCGGCAAAAACTGCCTGATCGGGGCAGGGGCGTTGATTACGGAAAACAAGGTGATCCCAGACGGGTCGCTTGTGATGGGCGCGCCGGGCAAAGTTGTGCGTGAACTGGACGCGGCTGCGATTGCCGGGCTGACGGCCAGTGCCCAGCATTACCAGGAAAACGCGCGCCGCTTTCGCCGCGATCTTGTGCCTGTCTAGCCGATGGTGATCCGTCCGCTTTTGCCCGATCTGCTGGCGGCATTGCCTTTGCCGACCCTTGCTATTGATCGTGAGGAACGGATTGTCGCCATGAACACAGCGGCGCAGACCCTTGTCGGGGCCGCTGCATTGGACCGCCATTATATCAATGTGCTGCGTCAGCCCACTGTGGTGGACGCCGTTGAGCAATGCCAGCGCGACGGCAAACCCCGCGAGGCGCATTACCTGTCCAGCGATGGGGGCAATGACACCCGGTATCAGGTATATGTCAGCAAGGTGAACGGGTCCGACTATGTGTTGCTTAGCTTTCAGGACATCACCCAACTGACCAAGGCCAGCCAGATGCGCCGCGATTTTGTGGCCAATGTCAGCCACGAATTACGCACGCCGCTGACGGCCTTGATGGGGTTCATCGAAACCTTGCGCGGCCCTGCACGCGATGATGCCCCCGCACGCGACCGGTTTTTAGGGATCATGACCGGCGAGGCCGAGCGCATGAACCGTCTGGTGGGCGATTTGCTGTCGCTAAGCCGGGTTGAATCCGAAGAACGGTTGCGGCCCACGCAAAAGGTCGATCTGCGCTATGTGGTGCAATCAACGGTGCGCAATTTGAACCCCTTGGCGGTCGAGGCACACGTGACATTGCTGCCCCGCATGGCCGATGTCGATCTGCCGATGATCGGCGATTCAGATCAGCTGTTGCAGGTGTTTACCAACCTGATTGAAAACGCGATCAAATACGGGGGTAACGGCAAAACCGTCGAGATTGACGTGGAAACAACCCTGCGCGACCCCGCTATGCGCGGCCCCGCGGTGCGGGTCACGGTCACCGACCACGGCCCCGGTATTGATCCGCTGCACATTCCGCGCCTGACCGAACGGTTTTACCGTGCCGACAGCCACCGCAGCCGCGCGCTTGGCGGAACGGGGCTGGGGCTGGCGATTGTGAAACATATCCTAAGCCGCCACCGAGGACGTTTGAAAATCGACAGCGAGCTTGGAAAAGGCAGTCAGTTCACGGTGATCTTGCCCTTGGACGCGGCCCAAGACTAATCGCGTTTAAAAAAGATTACAGTTTCTTGCGTTGTCATAAAACTGTAACACTACTGTCACAAAAGCCAAATGAAGAAGCCCTAGTGCTGCGAGAGGATCACCATGGGGGTGGTCAAAAATTCAAAGCTGACAGGAGACATCATGTCGCTCGTTAAAATCACTACGTCCGCCCTGGCCATTTCCGCCGTTTGTGCAACAGCTGCTGTTGCCCGCGATCAGGTACAGGTTGCTGGTTCCTCCACGGTTCTGCCGTATGCATCAATCGTTGCCGAAGCGTTCGGTGAAAACTTTGACTTCCCAACGCCTGTTGTTGAATCCGGTGGTTCTTCTGCTGGTCTCAAGCGTTTTTGTGAAGGTGTTGGCGAGAACACAATCGACGTCGCAAACGCATCGCGCAAAATCAAAGAAAAAGAAGTCAAAGCCTGTGCCGAAAACGGTGTGACAGACATTATCGAAGTTCGTATCGGTTATGATGGCATCGTTTTTGCATCCGACATCAACGGCAACGCATTCGAATTCACCCCCGAAGACTGGTACAAAGCACTGAGCGAAACCATCGTTGTTGATGGCAAAATCGTTGCAAACCCGAACAAAAACTGGAACGAAGTCAACGCCAGCTTCCCTGATCAGCCGATCCAGGCCTATATCCCAGGCACCAAGCACGGCACACGCGAAGTGTTCGAAGAAAAAGTGATCCTGGCCGGTTGTGAAGCCACAGGCGACTTCGAAGCATTCAAAGCTGCCAATGGCGACGACAAGAAAGCCGCCGAGAAAGCCTGTATCGCGATCCGCACCGATGGCAAATCTGTCGACATCGATGGCGACTACACCGAGACATTGGCCCGCATCGAAAGCAACAAAGACGGTATCGGCGTATTCGGTCTGGCGTTCTACGAAAACAACACAGACAAGCTGAGCGTTGCCACAATGAGCGGTGTTGTTCCTTCGGTTGAGAGCATCTCGACCGGTGAATACCCTGTGTCGCGCCCGCTGTTCTTCTACGTCAAAAAGGCTCACATCGGCGTGATCCCCGGCTTGAAAGAATATGCTGAGTTCTTCGTCGCTGACGAAATCGCAGGCCCCGATGGTCCTTTGGCTGAATACGGTCTGGTATCCGACCCTGAGCTCGCAACAGTTCAAAGCACCGTTGCAGAAGAAACTGTAATGGGCGGCGGCTCCTAAGCCTTCTAAGATCACCCGGAGAAGCATTGTTGCTTCTCCGGGTTTTCGCTACTGACTGCCAAAATTTGAAATTCGACCGCCCGTTTCACAAGGGCACGATTGGGGGCCTTTCGTGAGCAATCTTCTAAATGTGGCACCGACCACGCTGCTTGTTCTTGTGATCTTGTTACTGGCGGTATTTGCCTTTGTTTCCGCGCGCAGTCGCGCGATGTCATCGGCAGGCGGCGATGCCCGCAAACTGCATTCCTTGCCTAACTACTATGGTTATAACGCCGCCATGTTGACGGCGATCCCGGCCTTGTTTGTGCTGGCGATCTGGTTGTTGATCCAGCCGATGCTGGTCCAGAACGCGGTGATCGAAATGATCCCGCAAGCTGCGATTTCCGAAGGTTCATCCGTTAATCTGGTGATGAGCGATGTGCGCCGTGTGGCGGACGGGCTGGACGGTGCCGTACAGACCGGCGCGTTGACAGTGGACGCTGCTAAAAACCTGACTGCCGCAGACGATGTACGCTCTATTCTGGCGGGCACGGGGGTTGCGTTGGGTTCGGACGTGGGGGCAGACGTCTTGGCCGCCGCACAGCGTTACCGTGGCCTGCAGTCGACCGGCCAATGGCTGATGATTGCGGTCGTGATGGTCATTGCAATTGGCGGTCTCGCGGTTGCGCTGATGGCGACGACACCAACATTCCGCGCGCGCAATATGGTCGAACGCTTTGTTCTGGCGCTGCTGATCCTTGCGGCATCGCTGGCGATCCTTACGACCGTGGGCATCGTGTTCTCGATGCTGTTTGAATCGATCAACTTCTTTAAGCTGCACCCTTGGCAGGATTTCTTTCTTGGGTCGAAATGGGCACCAAACTTTCGCGGTGACAGTGATCTGTCGATCCTGCCGCTGCTCTGGGGTACGATCTACATCTCGATCATCGCGCTGCTGGTGGCTGTGCCCATCGGGTTGTTCGCGGCAATCTATCTGTCGGAATATGCCAACAGCAAGGTCCGCGCTTTCGCCAAACCACTGCTTGAGATCCTCGCCGGTATTCCCACCATTGTTTACGGTCTTTTCGCACTGCTGACAGTCGGGCCGTTTCTGGTCAGACTTTTTGGCCGGGGCGAAGACGGTATCTTGGGGCTGGACTGGATGACTGGTGCCACATCGGTGCTGACCGCCGGTTTGGTGATGGGCATCATGCTGATCCCCTTTGTATCGTCGCTGAGTGACGACATTATCAACGCGGTGCCACAATCGCTGCGCGACGGGTCCTTCGGGCTGGGTGCGACCCATTCGGAAACCATTCGCCAGGTTGTGTTGCCAGCGGCGTTGCCGGGCATCGTGGGCGCGATCTTGTTGGCGGCCAGCCGCGCGATTGGCGAAACCATGATCGTGGTTTTGGGGGCAGGGGCCATCGCCCGCATTTCCCCGAACCCGCTCGAGGCGATGACGACGATCACCACCCGCATCGTCAGCCAGTTAACCGGCGATACCGACTTTGCCAGCCCTGAAACCCTCGTTGCTTTTGCCCTTGGCCTGACACTGTTCGTGCTGACGCTGGGGCTGAATGTGCTGGCACTTTATATCGTGCGCAAATACCGGGAGCAGTACGAATGACCGATATGTCAAATTCGACCACGCCGCAAAATTCACTGCTGCGCCAAGATGCGCGGACGATCAGACGCAACCGCGCCGAAACCCGGTTCAAGGCCTATGGCGTTGCCGCGATTTCGGTGGGCCTGCTGATGCTGGTGATCTTGCTGGTCACGATCATCGGACGCGGGGCGGGTGCCTTTCAACAGACGTTTCTGACGCTGGATGTGCAACTGCTCGAGGCAAAGCTGGACAAAAAGGGCAACCGCGATCTGGGGGACATCAAAAAGGTGTCGACCTTTGGATATGCCCCCCTGATGGCCGCAGCACTTGAAAAGAAGGTCGCGGAGAGCGATGTCGAGAGCGATCTGAAGCCCAAAGAGATGGCTGCGCTGCTGTCCAAGGACGCTGCTGCACAACTGCGGGACTTTGTGCTGGCGAACCCCGATTTGATCGGCACGTCGGTAGAATTCCGGTTCCTGACCAACAGCCGCGTTGACGGCTACATGAAGGGGCGTGTGACCCGCGCGAGCATCGCAAACGACAAAAGCATCAACGCAGAGCAATTGGATCTGGTCGATGCCTTGATCAAGGACGGCGCGCTTGAAAAACGCTTTAACCTGGCCTTTATCACCGGCGCGGACGCGTCAGATGCCCGCCCCGAGGCCGCCGGTATGGGCGTGTCGATGATCGGCTCGCTGTTTATGATGCTGGTGGTGCTGGCGCTGGCACTGCCCATCGGTGTGGCCGCGTCGATCTACCTCGAGGAATTCGCCCCCAAGAACTGGATCACGGATATTATCGAGGTCAACATCTCGAACCTTGCGGCGGTGCCGTCGATTGTGTTCGGTATCTTGGGTCTGGCTGTGTTCATCAATTACATGCATCTGCCGAACTCGGCCCCGCTGGTCGGTGGTCTGGTGCTGACGTTGATGACGCTGCCCACGATCATTATCTCGACCCGCGCATCGTTGAAATCCGTGCCGCCCAGCATCCGCGATGCGGCGTTGGGGGTCGGGGCGTCGAAAATGCAGTCGGTGTTCCACCACGTGCTGCCTTTGGCCGCGCCGGGAATTCTGACAGGCACCATCATCGGTCTTGCGCAGGCCTTGGGTGAAACCGCGCCCTTGCTGTTGATCGGTATGGTCGGTTTTATCGCCTCGAACGCACCTGACGGGATCGCGTCGGGCCTGATGGATCCGAACTCGGCCATGCCCGCGCAGATCTATGAATGGGCCAAACGCGCCGACCCCGCATTCTACGAGCGGGCCTGGGGCGGTATCATTATCCTGCTGGTGTTCCTGATTACCATGAACGCCATTGCCGTTATGCTGCGGCGCAGGTTCGAGCGGCGTTGGTAAGGATGGGCGGTAAGGCTATGAAAGACAATATTATTTCGGAGATGGACGTGACCACAGACAAGATCAAAATCTCGGCCCGTAACGTGCAGGTCTATTATGGTGAAAACCGCGCTATCAAGGATGTTTCGGTCGAAATCCAAGACAAAACCGTAACGGCCTTTATCGGTCCGTCGGGTTGTGGTAAATCGACTTTCTTGCGTTGTATCAACAGGATGAACGACACAATTGATATCTGCCGCGTCGAAGGGGATATCCTGATTGACGGCGAAGACATCTATGACAGCAGCGTTGATCCGGTGCAGTTGCGCGCCAAAGTCGGGATGGTGTTTCAAAAGCCGAACCCGTTCCCCAAATCGATCTATGACAACGTGGCGTACGGCCCTCGTATTCACGGCTTGTCCCGCAATAAAAGCGAACTGGATGACATCGTCGAGCGTGCGCTGAAACGCGCCGCGATCTGGAACGAGGTCAAAGACCGCCTGCATGCGCCCGGTACGGGCCTGTCGGGTGGCCAACAGCAACGTTTGTGCATCGCCCGCGCCATCGCGACCGAACCCGAAGTGTTGCTGATGGACGAGCCGTGTTCCGCGCTTGATCCGATCGCCACTGCGCAGGTCGAAGAGCTGATCGACGAGTTGCGTCAGGATTATTCGGTCGTGATCGTCACGCACTCGATGCAGCAAGCCGCGCGGGTCAGCCAGAAAACAGCGTTTTTCCACTTGGGTAACTTGGTTGAATACGGTGCCACAGACAAGATTTTCACATCGCCCGAGGACCCTCGGACGGAAAGCTATATCACAGGCCGGATTGGATAATATCATGCCAGATCAACACATTGCCTCTGCTTTTGACCGCGACCTGGAAAGCGTTCAGGCGCAGATCATGAAAATGGGCGGAATGGTTGAAGACGCCATTCGTCTTGCCGCGCAATCGCTTGAAGCCCGCGATGAAGAACTGGCCGCACAGGTGCGCGACGGGGACAAAGCGATTGATGCGCTCGAAGAGCTGATCAACGAACGCGCCGCCCGCGTCATCGCATTGCGTGCCCCGACCGCGATTGATTTGCGTCTGATCCTAAGCGTGATCAAGATCAGCGCCAGCCTCGAACGCATTGGCGATTATGCGAAAAACATGGCCAAGCGGAACGCGGTTTTGGCGCAACTTCCCGAAGTCAGCGACAGCACTGGCGCGATCCGGCGTATGTGTAAAACCGTCGAGGCGATGCTGAAGGACGCGCTGGATTGCTATGTTCAACGTGATGCTGAACTGGCCATGGACGTCATCGCGCGCGACAAAGACGTGGACCAAATGTACAACGCATTGTTCCGCGAATTCCTGACCTTTATGATGGAAGACCCGCGCAACATCACATCCTGTATGCACCTGCATTTCATCGCCAAAAACGTGGAGCGCATGGGTGACCTCGTGACGTCGATCGCCGAACAGGTCGTGTATCTGGTCACCGGTACGCAACCGGACGAGGACCGGCCAAAGGCCGACGATACCTCGACAAGGCTGAAGGGCTAAACGATGTCTGTGGCGCATCCTCAGATATTATTGGTCGAAGACGAACCGGCGCAGCGCGAAATTCTGGCCTATAACCTGACGTCCGAAGGGTTCGAAGTCCGGCGTGCTGAAAACGGCGAAGAGGCGATGCTGCTGGTCGCCGAAGCCCTGCCTGATCTGGTGATCCTTGACTGGATGATGCCGCTGCTGAGCGGGATCGAGGTGTGCCGGCAGCTGAAAACCCGCGAGGACACACGCCATATCCCCGTGATCATGCTGTCTGCCCGATCCGAGGAAGTCGACACCGTGCGGGGCCTTGAAACCGGGGCGGACGACTATGTGGTCAAGCCGTATTCCATGCGTGAACTGATGGCCCGTGTCCGCACCCAATTGCGCCGTGTACGGCCTGCGACAGGGGGCGCGTCGCTTAGTTTTGACGATATTACCCTTGATCCTGAAACCCACCGTGTGAACCGTGCCAAACAAGCGCTGAAACTCGGGCCGACGGAATACCGGTTGCTGGTAACATTGCTGGAACGTCCGGGCCGTGTGTTCAGCCGGGATCAGCTGTTGGATCACGTCTGGGGCCGCGACATCTATGTGGACACGCGCACCGTCGACGTCCATATCGCACGGCTTCGCAAAGCGTTGACCCAACATGGTGGCGAAGATCCGATCCGCACAGTACGCGGTGCTGGATATGCATTAGGTTGATGCTGTAAGTCATTGAATAGTAAATGTAATGAGTAACCTTTTCTTGCTTTCAGTATGTCGCTGACAGCGCGATGATGTGGTTTAATAAGCGCATATAATTCACTGAAAAGTAACGAATTACTGGTGTTGGTTGCCGGTCGGTAGCTGATGCTGTGCTTTCACCCCTGACAATTGATGCCGATCAACACAATTGCGCGCCAGCAGGCGCAAGCTTCCGATACATTTATGTATTAGAGGAGATTTGTGATGATCGGACTCATCAGAATACTGTCGACATGTGCCGCAATGGCCATGGCGAGCCAAAGCTTGGCAGACACAGCGGATCGCGCGTTTGGCGGTGATATATTCAGGGCAGGTGACACAACGGCACCGTTGCAGGCCACACGAGATGTGTTTGCAACGGGGACATCGGTCCTCCTGCGCGGTGAAATCGCCCATGACGCCCATGCTGTTGGATTTGACGTGGATGCAGACGCGGCAACTGGCGGCGATCTATATCTTATGGGGGTTTCGGCCAGCCTGAGAGGCACGGTTGGCGGCGATCTAACAGCGTCCGGTTTCAGCGTCAGGACCGCCCCAGAATCCGAGGTTATCGGCAATGCCCGTCTGACAGGGGCGCAGGTGACGATTGAAGGGCCGGTCGGCGGCGCGGTTATGGCCGCTGGCGGTAAGGTGACCCTGAATGCCAAGGTGGACGGCGACGTCTTGATGGCAGGTGAAACCTTGATGTTCGGGCGGGAGGCCCGCATCGGTGGTCGGCTAACCTATTCTGCGCCGACCCGCATGGATATCCCCGAACATGTGATCGCTGCGGACCGGATTACATATGAACCCTATCACCGCAGCGAGGTGGTGAAAGACGCGCAAGAGATATGGTCTGACTGGGAATATCCTGCATTGCCGACCTTTATGTCGCTGTTTGGTGCGTTCCTGGTCACTGTTGGGTTCTTTGTCGTGATCGGTGCGTTGTTTCTGGCCCTTGTTCCAGACCGCGTCCGCCACCTGCGCCGCAAGATCGAATCGCGGCCCGGTATGGCATTGCTGTCTGGTGTCATCGGCCTGTCGATTCTGTTCGGTCTGGTGCTGATCAGCGCATTGACGGTGGTTGGTCTGCCGCTTGTGCCGATTATCCTGCTCGCCTTGATTACTGTCTGGACGCTTGGTTACATCCTTGGGGCCTATGCGCTTAGCATGCGGGTCGTGCACAGCTTTGGCTCTGATGAAAACCCGAAGATCTGGGTGCGGCTGTTGGCGCTTGTCATTGGTGTTACATTGGCGTCGCTGTTGAACTTCATTCCATTTTTGGGGTGGATGGCCAACTTTGCACTGGTTCTGCTAGGGATCGGCGGGATGACCATGGCGATTTTTGAACGGATGAACGGCGATGCGAACCCCGTTCCGGATATGCCCGATTGATGTTGAACGCAGGTCTTTGAAAACGAATATGACCGCCGACGGTTTTGTCGGCGGTCATAATTTGGGGCATCATACGTAGCGGTTATAACGATGATGATGGGTTCAGTCGTCGGTTTGTGACGCGTCAAGCAGCGCTTCCATGTCGAGAACCAGAACCGTCTGAGGTGTCTCGAGGGAAATGATACCTTCCTTGCGCAGAATGCTGAACGTGCGGCTGACTGTCTCAACCGTGAGGCCCAGAAAATCAGCGATGTCGGCGCGGCTCATAGGCAGCGAAAACGTTGTATAGTTGCCCAATGGCGATCCTGTGCGGCTGGATATGGCCAAAAGGAAGGACGCGACTTTCTCGGACGCTGATTTGCGGGCAAGCATCATGAAGTGGTCTTGCATGGCGGTGATTTCGCGCAATGCAGCGTGCAAAAGGCGCTGATGTGTTTCAGGATCGCCTGCGCCGGTTTCCAATGTAGAACGACGATGCGCGATGATTTCGGCTGTGGCCACTACGTCGCAATCTGTGTGATGCGCATCCCCGTTGGGAAAGCCGATGATATCGCCGGGCAACCCGAACGCGATAACCTGCCGGCGGCCATTCTCAAGCACCCGTGTCAGGCGCAAAACACCTGTTTTTACTTCGTAGACGTGGTTGGCGGTATCACCTTCGTGAAACAGATGCGTGCCAGTGGCATGATTTCTTTGCTGGCTATTTGGTGCGGCTGGTTGCCGCATCAGGTTCGTGGCCATTGTCAGTGTTGCTGGTGCAGTGTCGTTTGAAAGTGTTACGTACATTTTGAAATCCCCAATTTGCTTGGAGACACATTCTCAATTATTGGTCGCAGCAAGACGCACGCCGCTGTATCGATTTGTATCGGTTTGTATCATTGCGATACCTCCACTTAAGCGGGTGGAGTTTTTTTACTTTTATTGTATGATATTTTCGTGAGGTGATTGGAGCCATGCCGCAAAAGAGAGTCCTCGTCGTCGATGACGATGCCAAAATTCGTACGCTCCTTCGGCGCTGTCTCGAAGGGGATGGCTACGTTGTGGACGAAGCGGCCAACTCCCAAGACGTTCGTGATGCCTTTGCGGACGGTGTGCCGCATCTTGTTACCTTGGATTTGAACCTTGGTGACGAAGACGGCCTGAACGTCGCCCGAGAGATTCGCCGCGATCACGATGTTCCGATTATTATGCTGACCGGCAAGGATGACGTGATTGATCGCGTGGTCGGGCTGGAACTTGGCGCTGATGATTATCTGACCAAGCCGTTTCACGTGCGCGAAGTTCTGGCGCGGGTTCATTCGGTTTTACGCCGTTCCGAACGACATGCGCCGGTGGCGGCTGAACCTGCCAGCACAGAGCCGACAAACGAGGGGTTGCTTGATCTGGATGGTTTGAAGATCGGGCTGGACCGGATGCTTTTGATTGACCGTGCTGGTCAACATTGCGAACTGACAACAGCAGATTTCAAGCTGTTGACGGTATTTTTGAACAACCCCAAAAAACCGCTGTCACGCGACAGATTGATGGATCTAATCGGCGGGCATGACTGGACTCCGTTGGACCGGACCATCGATAACCAAGTGGCACGCCTGCGCAAAAAGATCGAGCGCGACGTTTCGCGGCCGATTTTAATCAAGACGGTGCGCGGCATCGGCTATATGCTGGCAGAACGCGCAGTTGCTCAGGGTTTTGTATCCTCGAATACCGCTTGAAGGGCCAAGGCCAATTCGGCTTGGCGGTACGGTTTGCGCAGGATCGCGGTATCGGCACCGATGTCTTCCATGCGCAGCACGCCCTCGAAAAACCCTGAGGTCATCAACACACGCAGGTGCGGTTTCTCTGCGGCAATCCGCTGGGCAAGATCATGGCCGGTCATTTTGCCGGGCATCACCAAATCGGTGAAAACCAGATCGATATCGTCGCGCTCTTGCACAATCACCCATGCGGCATCAGCCGTTTCGGCAGTGACACACTGGAACCCAAAGGCCAGCAGGCGGGCTTTGGACAGGCGCATCACCCGAACATCGTCTTCCACCAAAAGGATCACGCGGCCGCCGCCGATGGTCTCATCGGCTTGATCTTGGTCTTTATCCACAACATTCTTGGTATCCGCATCCTTGGAGGCGGGGAAATACAAGCTGATCGTGGTGCCTTGGCCCATCTCGCTGTAGATCGTGACGTGACCCGAAGATTGCTTGACGAAACCATAGACCATCGAAAGGCCAAGCCCGGTACCTTCGCCGGTTGGTTTTGTAGTGAAAAACGGTTCCATCGCGCGGTTGCGCGTTTCGGTGGACATGCCTTCGCCGGTGTCGCTGACAGACAAACGGACATAGCTGCCGGTATCGATGCCGATCTCTTGAGCGATATAGGTGTCGTCCAAAACAACATTTCGGGTTTCAAAGAATACCTTGCCGCCATCCGGCATCGCATCCTGCGCATTCAGCGCCAGGTTCAGAACTGCGGTTTGCAGCTGTGTCGCATCTGCGCTGGTGTGCCACAAATCCTCTGCCAGCGACGCTTCGATGCTCACATGTGCGCCGATCGTCCGCTTCAGCATGGCGACGGCTTTGGACACCTGATCGTTCATCGCGATCGTCTCGAGCTTGAGGCTGGTCGTGCGGGCAAACACCATCAATCGGGATGTAAGATCCGCGCCCAGCTCGGCGGCCTCAAGCGCGTCGGTGATCATCGCTCGGCTTTTCTCGGCGGTTTCTTCCATCTCCAACAGCTCGAGATTCCCGATGACGACGGCAAGCAAGTTGTTGAAATCATGCGCGATGCCGCCGGTCATTTGTCCGATTGCATCCATGCGCTGAGACCGCGCAGCGGCTTCCTCGGCTGCACGTCTTATGGATTGATCATGCAAAATGCCGACAAACGCGACTTCGCCCGCGATGTCCGCACGCCCGACCGACAGATGCAGCGGAAAGATCGTGCCATCCGCACGTATACCTTCGACGTCGCGGCCCAGCCCGATGATCCGTTTTTCGCCAGTATCAAGGTGATTGCGCAGGAAACCGTCGTGACGAACGGCCATGTCCTGCGGCATCAGAACTTTCACGTTCTGACCTGTAAGTTGTTCAACCGTATGACCGAAAAGAGTCGCAGCAGCCTTGTTCAGACGTAATATCTTGCCAGATTGATCCGAGATAAGAATGGCATCGACTGCCGCATCAAGTAGTGCAAGCAGGACAGCACCGTCATCTTCAATTTCCATGTGTTCACTTCCGCGTCAAAAACAGTGGCCGATAATACTTAAAATCACCGGATTAGTTTTTCACACATCAGCGCGGCGCGCTACCTAATATCCCTAGAAACGTTCAACAGTGCCATCATATTTGAAAGCGTGATCACCCCGACAAGGCCATGCGCCCCCACAACCAGGAATTTGCGCCGCCCGGTTTTCTGCATCAACTTGAACAAATCCAACGCCATCATATCAAAGGAAACAGTGTTATCGGGCGCTGTTGGTTCTACCACGTCTTCGACGATGGTGGTGGTCCAATGTTCGCGGTCAATCTTGTGCACGATCTGCGTATCAACATAGCCAAGCAGCGTGTCGTTTTCGACGACGGGGGCAAAGCTGATTGACCGCTTGAGAAAGACCCGATTGACCAACTCTGACAGGGACAGGCTTGGGTCGACCGTCCATGGATCATGGGTCATCAGGCTGGCCACTGTGCGCCCGTCCAAGGCCACCCTCGTTTCAAGCTGGATCAATGTCGCCCGCGATGTCGCAAGCAAGAACAGCGCGATCAGCACGGGCCACATCCCTGAAACCATAGACCCCGAAAACACACCATAAAGGCCAAGCGCGATAAGACCGTAGGCAAAGAAAGTCGAGACCGTGACCGCCGTGCGTGTCGACACCAACAGATCGCCTGAGCGCGCCCAAAGCCACGCCCGCAAGACGCGTCCGCCGTCCATTGGAAAGGCGGGCAAAAGATTAAACAGCGCAAGGACCAGGTTGATGATGGCCAAATATGAAAGGACCGATTGGACCGCCTCCGATAGCCCTGCGAAATAGGCTAGTAGTTCGATGAACCAAAACGCCAGCGCGATGGCAAGGCTGGCAAAGGGTCCGGCAATTGCGATCCAGAACTCGGTGTTACCGCTCAGCGGTTCTGACTGAAGCTCGGCAACGCCGCCGAACAAAAACAAGGTGATGCCCGAAACCTCGACGCCAAACCGGCGGGCAACGATGGCGTGGGCCAGTTCATGAAGCAGCAGCGACCCGAACAGCCCGAGCATTGCGATCACAGAGATCGCCCAGATCGTCGGTCGGTCGGCATCAGGCAGTTGGCTGGGGAAATAGGTTGTTGAAAGGCTCCAGACCATCAGCGCCGCTATCAGCAGCCAACTGGCGTCGATCTTGATGTCAAATCCGCGCAGTTGCGTAATCTTTATTGCCTTACCCCACATGTGTCATTCCAACGCTATTGTCTTGATTGTCAGGAATAAACCGACCAGCCAGTAGGGGCTGCGCGCACTCATCAGGGTCGCTTACCCCCCTGAGCGCCTTTGTTGCTTTTAGCATGCTGCCGTCCTCCTCACTTAGCCGTAGCTCCCTTGTTAGTTACGTTTTTCTAAACCGGGTTGATGAAGATCAATGCGGCGAGGCTTACCAGAGATCGAGGCATGAAATGTGTTCTGCGCGGCAGACTTAGGGGCGCGGAAGGGGGCGTTTGCGGTGGTTGCGATCAGAACGCAAAGCTGCGGCAGGCGTTTGCCACGGTCAGTTCCTCGTTTGTGGGCAAAACAAGGGTTTTGACCCGACTGTCCGCCGCATCTATCCGTGTGGCATTGGCAGCGTTCGCCGCGTCGTCCAGCTTGACGCCAAGCCATGCAAGACGGTCACATATCCCTTGGCGGATCAGGGCGGAATTTTCGCCGATACCGGCAGTGAACACCAATGCGTCCAGCCCGCCGATTGAGGGCAAAAGCCCCGCCAGAGTACTGGCCGCGCGAAAACAGAAAAGCGCAATGGCCTCCGCTGCGTGCGGATCGGCGCTGTCTTGCAGCACCTGAACGTCATTGCTGATGCCAGAGACCCCCAAGAGGCCGGATTTATTGTACAGCAGGTCTTCGATTTCAGGGGCTTCCATCGCTTTGGCCTGCATCAGGTATAGCACCACGCCGGGGTCCAGCGCGCCACAGCGCGTGCCCATCATCAGGCCATCAAGCGCGGTGAAACCCATGCTGGTCGCCCTGCTTTTGCGGCCCTTCATGGCACAGATGCTGGCCCCGTTGCCAAGATGTGCGACCATCACACGGCCCTCGGCCACTGGGCCTAGGTGATCGGGCAGGACGCTGGCGATATAATCATAGGATAGACCGTGAAACCCGTAGCGCAGGATACCTTCGTCGGTCAGGTCGCGGGGCAGGGCAAAGACCTGTGCAAGAGGGTCCTGCGTGCGGTGAAAACTGGTGTCGAAACAGGCGATTTGGGGCAGGTCGGGCTGCCAATGCGCCACGGCGCGGATGGCGGCGATGTTATGGGGTTGGTGCAACGGGGCAAGCGGCGACAGGGTCTGAAGCTGTTGCAGCACCGCGTCGGAAATGCGTGTCGGTTTGGTGAAATTCTGCCCGCCGTGCACGACCCTGTGCCCAACAGCGACAAGCGACCCAAAGCTTTGGTGGTTTTCCAACCACGGAAGAAGCATCGCGATCACCTGTTCATGGGTCGCACCGGCATCCAGCGTTTCCGGCAAGTCTGTACCAAGGGCGCGGCCTTGACTGTCGCGTGCGGAAAACACGGCGTTTTCCCCGATCCCGGTAATCTTGCCGCTGATCATGGGCACTGCCGACGTCGTATCCCGTTCGAAGACCGCAAACTTCAGGCTTGATGACCCGGCGTTGAGTGTCAGGAAAACCCCGCTCATGGGGTGGGTCCGGTGTTCGTGCTATGGGCAAATATTTGCGCCATCGCCGCAGACGCGATGCGTGACAATACGCCATCGGCCCGGCTGGTCAGCACGATTGGAACACGTGCCCCCAATACGACCCCGCCCGCATCTGCCCCGGCAAGATAGATCAACTGTTTTGCAATCATGTTACCCGATTCAAGGTCGGGCACGATCAGAATATCCGCCTTTCCAGCTACATCCGATACGATTCCTTTGGCATCGGCTGCGGCTTTTGAAATGGCGTTATCAAATGCAAGCGGCCCATCAAGCAGCCCGCCGGTAATCTGGCCGCGATCCGCCATCTTGCACAGGGCCGCCGCATCGACCGTCGAAGGAAGGTTGGAGGTCACAGTCTCGACCGCTGACAGCAGCGCCACCTTGGGCAGATCGATACCTAGGGCTTTGGCAAGGTCGATGGCGTTTTGGACGATGTCGCGTTTGGCAGGCAAATCCGGGAACGTATTGATTGCGGCGTCACTGATCAGCAAAAGCTTGGGGTAGGTCGGCACATCCAGCGCGAAAATATGGCTCATCCGGCGTTCGGTGCGCAATCCGGTCGCTTTGTCCAAGGCGGGTCTCAGCAATTCATCGGTGTGGATCTTGCCCTTCATCAACATATTGACCTTGCCCGCGCGGGCCAGTGCGACGGCCTGTTCGGCGGCGGCATGGCTGTGGGGCACGTCAATGATTTCAACGCCAGACAGATCGCAGCCGCCATCTTGGGCCGCAGCTTCGATTTTTGCGCGTGGTCCGACCAGAACCGGAACGATGATGCCTTTTTCACCCGCCTCAATCGCGCCTTTCAAAGACGCGGCATCACAGGGGTGAACGACGGCAGTCGGCACCGCTGCCAAGGACGATGTCGCGCTAATCAGTTTCTCGAACCGGCTACCGCGCTCGTGCAGATGCACCTCGGGCAACACCACGCGGGGGCGGCGGACTTTGGCAGTGGGGGCCACGACCAGCGCCTCTCCCTCGATGACGGTTTCGCCCTTTTGGTTCGTGCATAGGCAGTCCAGCGTGACATGATTGTGCTTTGCGTTTTTCTCGGTGACCGTGACACGGATCGTCACAGTATCGCCCAGCCCGACGGCCTGCAGGAATTTCAAATTCTGGTTCAGATAGATCGTTCCCGGCCCGGGCAGTTCCGTGCCCAACACCGCAGAGATCAGCGCGCCGCCCCACATCCCATGCGCAATCACTTTGTGGAACATGTCCGAATGGGCGTATTCCTGATCCACATGCGCGGGGTTCACATCGCCGGACATGACCGCAAACAGTTCGATATCTGCGGGCTTAAGCGTGCGGGTCAGTTCCGCGCTTTCGCCGACTTTGATTTCGTCGAATGTTCGGTTCTCAATGAATTGCATCAGATCGCGCCTTTCAGGGCTGTCATAAACATCGGTGATTACTCCTGAAAAATATAGGTGCCGGGCGCATCACAGAGCGGCGCGTATTTGTCTTCTTTGGTGCCCATCGGGGGCGGGGCGACCGGTGCGCCGGATTTGTCTTCCAACCACGAAACAAGGGCAGGCCACCAAGATCCGTCAACGACGTCGGCGTCGGCAAACCAGCGGTCGGGGTCGTGATAGGGTGCATCCTTGTGCTTGGCGCGCATGCGATAGTGGCGATGGGGGTGGCCGGGTTCGGACACGATACCCGCGTTATGCCCGCCATTTGTCAAAACAAAGCTGACATCGGTGTCGGACAAAAGATTGAACTTATAAACCGAATGCCACGGGGCCACATGATCGCGTTCAGTGCCCACCATAAAGACGGGTGCGCGGATATCGGTGATCGCAACCGGTTCGCCGGCCACCAGAAAACGCCCTTCGGCAAGGTCGTTGTTCAAAAACAGCTGCCGCAGGTATTGCGAATGCATCTTGTAGGGCATGCGCGTCGCGTCTGCGTTCCACGCCATCAGGTCGTTCATCTCGGACCGGCCGCCCATCAGATAGTCGTGAATAACCCGCGACCAAACCAGATCATTCGACCGCAACAGCTGGAATGCGCCGGCCATCTGTTTGGTATCAAGATAGCCCTTATCCCACATCATATCATCAAGATAGGCAAGCTGGCTGTCGTTGATGAACAGCGTCAATTCGCCCGCTTGAGTGAAATCAACCTGTGCCGCCAAAAGCGTCAAGCTTTTTAGCCGCGTATCATTGTCGCGCGCCATCGCGGCTGCGGCGATCGACAACAACGTACCGCCCAAACAATAGCCCACCGCGTGAATGTGCTGGCCGCCGGTGATTGTATCGACCGCGTTAACGGCATCCATCACCCCGCTGGAAAGGTAATCATCCATGCCCAGATCGCGGTCATCGCCATCGGGGTTCTTCCACGAGATCATGAACACGGTGAACCCCTGCGCCGTCAGATACCGGACAAAGGAATTTTCCGCGCTTAGATCAAGAATGTAATATTTCATGATCCACGCAGGGACGATAAGAATGGGCTCGGGCCGGACCTTGTCGGTCGTGGGGGCGTATTGGATCAGTTCGATCAGCCGGTTGCGATACACGACCTTACCGGGGGTCGTCGCCAAATTCCCGCCGACTTGAAATTCCTCAAGGCCGACGGGCTTTTCGCCGGTATTCGCCCGCGCTGCGTCCTCAAGGAAATTCTGCCAGCCGCGCACGAGGTTCATGCCGCCTTCGCTTGCAGTTTTGGCCAATACCTCGGGGTTGGTAAGCGCAAAGTTGGAGGGTGAATAAACGTCAAGTATCTGACGGGTGACAAAGGTCACCACATCTTCGTGCTGGCGGGTGACGCCTGCAACACCTGTGGTCGCATTTTGCCACCATTGCTGGTTCAACAAGAACCCCTGCGAGATCATATTGAAGGGCCATTGCTGCCACGCTTCGTCTTTGAACCGCCTGTCCTGAGGCAGCGGCGTGATGCAGGTGTCGGGCGTGTTCGGATTTTTGGCACAACGGGCGGCGTGGTTCGCGAACCGCCATATTTTTTTGCCGGCTTTCTCTAATAGCTCAAGCTGCTTGCCGGGGGCCGAAGACAGATGCAACAGCCAGTCCGAATATGCGGCAGCAAGTGCAATGGGGGATATGCCACCAGTGAAACGCGCCTGAGCAGCCTTCAGCCCCTTGTCCAACGCCTGTTCCATCGTCGCATGTACATGTGAACGGTGCTCCGGTGTGGTATTGGAATACAGGTTCGGTTTTGGCGGGGGGCTGGGGCGCGTTGCTAGTGATGTTGTATCATGAAGTGAGGCTATGTTTGCCATCTTCCGGCCCTTTCAAAAGCAACGCGAATGTATCATCCGGATACACCAGATCGGCCGCACGATAATTGACCTGCGTCAATCATCGGCCCGGTATTCTATCGCGCTTCGGAAATCGGCAGGTCGGTGGGGGTGATGCGCAGCGCGCGAAGGGCATTCAAGATAACGGCCACGTCGATCACCTCTTGGATCAGCGCGCCTTGGACGGGTGTCAGATAGCCGAAGGCCGCAGCAATCATGCCGATCACCGACAAACCGATCCCTGCGACCACGCTTTGCAGGGCGATGCCACGCGACCGGACCGCGATATCCATGCCCAGCGCCAGCCGGTCAACACGGTCGATCAGCAACACCACATCTGCCGCCTCGGCCGAGGCAGCAGCACCCCGCGCGCCCATGGCCACCCCCACATCTGCGGCAGCAAGGGCAGGCGCATCGTTCACACCGTCGCCAACCATCATCACCGGGCCGTTCTTGCGTTCGGTCAGCACCAGCAGCACCTTTTGCTCAGGGGTGAGGTCAGCCCGAACTCCGTCTAGGTTAAGGTCTTTGGTTACATCTTTGGCCACGGCTGCCCGATCGCCCGTCGCAAGCAAAATCCGCAAAACCCCAGTCCGGCGAAGGCTGGCCAGCATGGCGGCAATACCGTCACGAAGGGGGTCAGCCATTACGAGATGTCCAGCCATTGCGCCGTCCACGGCCACAGCAACGACAACCGAACCTGCCGCGCGCGCCAGATCGGACGTGCCTGTTGCGCCGACCTGTTGTGCCACAAACCCTTCGCCGCCTACGATGACATCGCGCCCTTCAATACGACCCGAAATGCCTTCGCCCGGGGCCTCAAGCACCTTTGACGGGACGGGAAGCGCAAGGTTGCGTGCCTTTGCTGCGGCGACGATGGCCTGTGCAACCGGATGGGTCGAGGTCTGATCAAGTGCGGCGGCAAGGCCAAGTATGTCATCCTCGGAAATGTCAGTATGGGTTTGAATGGAAACGATCCGGGGCCGTCCGTCGGTCAAGGTGCCGGTTTTATCCAGGATCAGCGTTCGAATGCGCGCCATCTTTTCAAGAACGCCGGACCCTTTGATCAGGACACCAAAATGCGCGGCGCGTGACAGCCCCGCGACCAGTGCCACGGGCACCGCCAAGATAAGCGGGCAGGGCGTCGCGATCACCAGCACCGCAACGGCGCGGATCGGATCGCCGGTAAACCACCATGCCGCAAAAGCGATTGCGACCGTCACAATCAGAAAGCCAAGCGACCAACGATCGGCCAACCGCGCCATGGGCGCTTTGGATCGTTGGGCTTCTTCGACAAGACGCATAATACCGGCATAGGTGCTTTCGCTTGCGCGGTGCGTCGCTGTCAGCTCGAACGGCTCGCCCGCATTGGTGGAGCCGCTCATGGCGGGTGTCCCCTGCGTCAGCCGTGCGGGCAAGGCTTCGCCGGTCAGGGCGGATGTGTCGACAAACGCCACATCAGAGGCAACCGTACCGTCAACCGCGACCGTGTCGCCCTTGCGGATCAACAGCAGGTCGCCGGGTTGGATTTCATCAAGAGGGATTTCTTCGAGGCTGCCGTTTCTATGGCGCGTTGCAGTACGGGGGACGCGGGCCAGCAGGTCGTGCATTTCGCGGCGCGCGCGGCCTTGGGCAAAGATTTCCAGAAAAGTGCCGCCGGAATACATTACCGCCACAACCGCCGCTGCAAGGGTTTCACCAAAGGTGAGGGCAGCGGTCATCGACAGCGCCGCGACGATGTCCAGCCCGACGTCACCGCGCGACAAGCTGCGCAAAATCTCGACCAACAGGGCGATCAGAACCGGCACCACCCCGATAATCCACAGCAACGTCGCCAGATCGCTTTTACCCGCCAGATAAAAGGCAATGCCCAAAACAAGGCCAGAAACAGCGCCAACCAGCAACGCAATCTTCACCCGGTCGTTGGTTGCTTGTTTCATATGGCTGTTCCCTTGGTCAAAGTATTCAGGCTGTTCGGCAAAAAATGGGGTGCCGGATTGAATATACCCCGGCACCCCGATGCGACATACCCTTATCGCGCGGCCCCGGATCAACGGGGCCTATACGTTCAGGTTTTCTGGTTCTTTTTCATCGCGTCCTTGAACGCGGCTTGGGCTTTTGTGTTCGCGGCATCAAAGGCCGAACGGGATTCAGTCAAAGCGGATCGCAAAGCGGCCCATGATGCCTTGCCTGCATCGCCCATGTGTCCCAGCTTGGCCCCTGCATTCTGGGCCATCTGATCCGCTTTGGCGACGGCTGCGTCGACCTCTGCATCACGGTCTGCCTTGAATTCGGCGGCGGTCTTTCGGATACGCTCTGCGGTATCGTTCCAGGCTTTTTGCTGGGCCTCAGCTTGTGCCTTAAAGGCGTCTTCGACCGCACCCGACTTTTCGCCGACGCTTTTCCAATAGGCCTCTACGTTATCTTCGAACGCGTCCCATTCCTTTTCGAGCTTCTCGCTGGTCTCGCTCCACGCCTTTGCGTCGTCTTTGTATTCGTCCTTGAGCTTGGCCTTGAACGCATCGCGGTGTTTTTTCATGTCCTTGAGCGTCTGATCCGCGTTCTTGCGGGTGTCTGCGGCGACGCCTTCGACTGTGTTCTCAACGACCTTTAGCACGGCTTCCATCTCGTCGAGGCGGCTTTTGACCCATTCGGTATAGGGGGAAATATCGTTTTTCTTGTTCATGTCACTCTCCTAGAGCATGCCTTGGAAATGATTGGGTAGAATAGAAATCCATTCTCCGAGGCGGGGTTGAAATTCTGTTAGGTGGTTTGGTCGATGTCGGTGATGTCACCAAACGCGCGACTTACGGCGATGGGGATCATGATGAGTGTCCAGCCTGAAATGATGATGCTGATCCCGGCAAGCGTGCCCAAGGCCCAGAGTGCGGCTGACGGCATCTGCCAGATCAACAAGGCACCCAAAACGGCGGTGATCAAACCGTCAAACAGCAACCATCCCCAACCGGAAAGCGGCCGCATGCGGAACGAAAGCACGGTCTTGATGACACCTTCAGCCAGGAACATCGCGGCAAGGATGATCGTCAGGACAAAGACACCTTCCAAGGGGAAGATCATCAAATACAACCCGCCGATCAGCCAAACAGCTGCGATCAAAAGGCCAAGGATGACACCGCCCCATTTGGGATAGCTGAACGCGCCAATGGTTTGGGCGATGCTTGCAATGATCAGCATGACGGCTGTCATCCACACAACGCCCAACGTGCTGATCAACGGGAATACGATCGCCGCAAAGCCCATAAGGATCATGACGACACCAAGGGCGATCATCACATTGCGGCTGCGTTTGATGCCGTCAGCGAATGGGAATTCGTCGGCAGGATTCATAGTCATGGAACATCTCCAGTGTTGTTAGTGTTGGTCGTTTCCGCAAGGCAACGAAAACGGCCATGGGGAAAACTGTGCTGCTGCGGTCATGGCATATCGGTGAAGGTACAAATCTGTGTCAGGCCAGCAGCAATGCCCCACACACCTGAGAAAACGAATATACGATTCGAGACTGTCGAGATTGATGCACATCAATCATTGGGCAGGGCCGTATCAGGGGCGGAAAAATAGCGGGTGGGACAGTTGATGCCGATCAAGTCAGGCGGGTCAATGGGCGGTAGTTTGGCCGGACCTCAAGCAAAGGAAAAACCATGTCCAACGCAAATTCACGTCCGCCTGCCGACAAGCCTTTCAAAGAAGTACCCCCGCTGAACGATCCCAAACCCGCATCAGAGCCCCCGCAGCCAACCGGCCCGCAGGACCCAAAGCAGAACCCGGCCCCGTCAGAGGTGCCGCAGCCTGATACCGCGCCCGAGGATCCGGCATATGATCCTTTTGATAACGGGAACTTTCCTGTTTAGATTTTGAAACCCATCAGTTCGAAAACCTGTAGAGAATAGAAAACGGGCCGCTGTTATTCAGCGGCCCGTTTATTAGGTCATTCCGTATGTCGGCGTATTAATGCGCCAGGAACACCGGCAGTTCAGTTTGTTCGATCATCGACCGTGTCGTGCCGCCCAGAACCGCCTGAACCATGCGCGCGTGCCCATACGCACCCATCACCACAAGGTCGGCCCCGAATTCCTGTGCGCGATCCTGAATACATTTTTCGATTGCCAGCTTGCCGCTTGGATACTGCGAAACGGTGACGTTACAGCCGTGGTGGCTGAGCCATGCGGCGACATCTGCGCCGGGATCTTGTCCATCGGCTTGTTCGGTCATCAGCGGGTCAATGCTGGCGATCACCACTTCTTTTGCCTCGGTCAGATAGGGCAGGGCGGCGTGCAGCGCGCTTGCCGCCGCTTCGCTGTCATCCCAAGCGACAAAAACACGGTCAACCTTATCCGCGATAGACCCGTTGATCCGCAGGCCGATTGGCGAATGGAACAAGATGCCTGATGCCGCCTCGCGTAGGAAATCAGGGTTTTCACGCAGGTTTGCGGCCAGATAGGCCTCGTCGCAGACGCGCGCCACACGGGCGACAGCATGTTTTGCGTTTGTCGTGGCGCACATTGCCGATTGTACATCGCCTGACACGTTGCTTCGGGCCAGCAGTGCTTCGACTTCTTGCACGCGGTCTTGTTGCGTTTGCTGTGCCTCGGCGACCAGTTCGGTCCAGTTGTCGGGGACGGTGCCCGCGCCGTAGGGCGATACATAGACCGGAAAGAACGGCGATGCGCCCAAGATCAGGCAAATCAAACGGCTGTCCTTCACGGCTGCGGCTTCTGCGGCCTCGCTGATCAGGGTGTCGGGGGTGTCGATGGTCATGACGTATAATATCGAGCGGCGCTTCATAGTGTTCTCCATTCCAAAAAATGCGCCCGGTCAACGAACTGGGGCAGTGGAGTACAAGATAACATCGGTCGCGGACGGTGAAATGATACAGATCAAACGGTCGCTAAAATTTGCTGGCATTATGAAACCAACAGCTATCAATGGACGTTTGGCAAATGGAATTCAAAGACTACTACAAGGTGCTTGGCGTCGCGCGCGATGCAACGGCCGACGAGATCAAAAAGGCGTTCCGCAAAGGCGCGCGAAAATACCACCCCGATATTAATGCAGGTGCTGACGCCGAGGCAATGTTCAAAGACGTGAACGAAGCCTATGAGGTGTTGAAAGACCCTGAACGCCGCGCGGCCTATGACCAGCTGGGCAAAGAGCCGCCCCAAGGCCAAGGCCGCTATCAGCCTCCACCTGATTGGGACAACGGATTCGCGTTTTCCGAAGGTGGGCCGCAGGGCGACGAAGGGTTCAGCGATTTCTTTGAAACCCTGTTTCGCCGCGGGTCCGGCCCGACGGGCGGCATGGGCATGGGCATGGGGATGGGATCGGGCAGGGGTGCCGACAGCCACGGGCGTGTCGAGATTTCGATCGAGGATGCCTATAGCGGTGCCGATCGCACATTGAGCCTGCGATCGCCGGTTGTCGGACCAAACGGCACCGTCACCATGCAGGATCGCAAAGTATCGGTGCATGTTCCCAAGGGGGTGTCGGCAGGGCAGCATATCCGGCTGGCAGGCCAGGGTGCACCGGGGGCCAAGGCGGCGGGCGATCTGTTTCTTGAAGTCGCCTTTGCGCCGCACCCCATATACCGGCCGGAGGGGAAAGACCTTTACCTCGATCTGCCCATCGCCCCGTGGGAGGCCGCATTGGGTGGTCACGTCGTTATGCCGACGCCCGGCGGCAAGGTGGACCTGCGCATTCCCGAAAATGCGCGATCCGGCCAGAAAATGCGGCTGAAAGGCAAGGGGCTGCCCGGCACACCAGCGGGCAATATCTATGCCACTTTGAAAATCGTAAATCCAAAGGTTGAAACAGAAGAGGCACGCGCGTTCTTCGAGAAAATGGCCAAAGACTTGGCCTTTGATCCGCGGGCCAGTCTTGGAGGGAAATGAAATGAAAAAGACAACGATGAATAGTGATGTTCTGGATGCCCTGTCGTTACCTGACCTGTGCAGATTTTGTCAGGCAGATGAAACATGGGTGATCGAACTGGTCGAACACGGGGTGATTGACCCCATGGGCAGCACCAGCGGGAATTGGCGGTTTGTGGGGGCAAGCATTGCCCGCGCCAAGAAAGCCAGACGGCTTAACCGTGATCTTGGCATCAATATTGCCGGGGTCGCTTTGGTGCTGGATCTGCTGGAAGAACGCGACGCGATGATGCGCCGTCTTGCACGCTACGAGACAATTTGATTGATATTGCGCGCGGGTGACACCGCGCCTGCGTGCGCTATCTACGTATTTGGTCGCCGGGCAACTGCTTGGGCGACCGTTGCCGCAAGACCGATCGCTTCAAAGTCAGACGAAAGCCGTGCATGACCCCCTTAGAAGACCAAACTCCCGTTTTTGAAATGACCGATGTCCATTGGCAATCGCTTGGGAAATCGGGGGCAGGGCACAAGCACCGCTATGGTCACGCCGTTGTCGTTTCCGGCCCCTTCGGCCAAGGCGGTGCTGCGCGTTTGGCGGCGCGAGGGGCGTTGCGGATCGGTGCGGGGCTGGTCAGTGTCGTGTGTCGGGCGGATGCGGTGGCCGAACATGCCGCCCAATTGAATGCGATTATGGTCAAACCCTATGCCGATGATGCCGGTTTTCTGGATCACCTCACTGCGATCAAGCCTCAAGCCATCTGTATCGGCCCGAACCTGGGGCTTTCATCTGCCAGTAAAACGCAGCTTGCGCAGGCGCTAACGCTGGGGCTTCCTATGTGTATTGACGCCGATGCGATTACCCATCTGTCAGACCGCTCTGAACCGCTGCCCGAGGTCGCAAACCGGCAAAGTGTTATGACGCCACACGAGGGCGAATTGCGCCGTTTTATTCCCGAGGTATTCACCGAAACTTCCTGCCGTGTGACCCTTGCCCGCCGCGCCGCCGACAAAGCCGGATGCGTGGTGTTGTTCAAAGGGCCGGATACCGTCATCGCGGGGCCAGATCATGCGCCCATGATCGTGTCATCCAAGACATTTCAACACGCCAGCTGGTTGGCAACTGCCGGATCAGGGGATGTGTTGGCTGGATTTATCACTGGCCTGCTGGCCCGTGGTTTTGACGGGTTCGCCGCTGCCTGCCTAGCCGCTGAGCTGCATTTTCGCTGCGCAGAGGCATTTGGCCCCGGTCTGATTGCAGAAGATATTCCCGAAATGCTGCCAAAGGTTCTGCGTTGACCTAAATCAAATCCGCCTGTGCGTCGCTGGTCTAGGGTGATTGAAACACAGGTGACAAGTTATGTTGATAACACACGATTGGCGCGCGGCATTCCCGGATTTGGCTGGTCTCTCTGACCATGTGTCGGGCCAGCTTGATAAACACGCCCGGTTCATACGCAAGCCCAGCGGGGCTGTGATTTCCAGCGCAGATACTGCGGCTGAAAGCCTGCTACTGGTGGTTGCTGGAACTCTGCGGGTGCAACAGCGTTCTGCGGGTGGCCGAGACAAGGTTTTGTATCACATTCAGTCCGGCGAAAGCTGTTTTTTGACGTCGGCATGTTTGCTGGCGTATCGCGGCGCTTCTGCACAGGCTGTCGCAGAAACAGATGTCGAGGCGGTGTTGATCCCTCGCAGTGTATTTGACGCATTGATGTTGGAATCCAAAGAATTCCGCGCCTTTGTTTTCGCGTCATATTCCAGCCGAATGACAGACCTGTTGATGAAGGAAGACGCGTTTTCCGGCAGGGATCGCAATACGCCTATCCACTAAAACAAACCTGAAAATGGAGAATGAGATGAACGCCAATCTTGGAACAGTAGACCGCGTAATAAGAATTGTCCTTGGCCTTGCCCTGATCGTGGCACCGCTTTTGAACATACCCGTCGTTTGGACCAACAGCATCCTTTCATACGGCAGCATCGCCGTCGGTCTTGTTCTGGTCGCAACCGGGTTTTTCCGGTTCTGCCCGGTGTACCGGATCTTGGGCGTCTCGACCTGCAAACTATAGCAGGCAGTGACGTCGGCCACATTAATCGCACCTCTCAAGGGGGGTGATCACAAACTGACTAAGGATAAATTATGCTAGACCAATCCCACTACGCCCGCTTGATCAATGCGCGCTTGCAAGAACTAGATGCCAGAATGCACGAGGTCGACCACGAGCTGGGCGAACCCAAGTCGGCGGATATGAACGAGCAATCTATCGACCTTGAAGACGACGAGGTCTTGGAGGGTATCGGCCTGGCGGCACAAAAGGAAATCGGGCTGCTCAATCTCGCGTTGGAGCGGATCAAAGATGGCAGCTATGGCATCTGTAAAAAATGCGGAGAGCCGATTTCAGAGGCCCGGTTGGCCGCTGTTCTCTATGCGCCGCTGTGCAAAAGCTGCGCAACTAACGGCTAACCGTGCCGCGCGCGTTTACAGACGCAATTGCATCGGCCTATGCTGCGGTACAGATAGGTTAACGGGCCGTTTTCGAAGAAGGGTAACAAGAGCAGATGCTGAGTGGTTTCCTTGCACAGTCATTTGCTTTTGCGTGCCTTTTTTCTGATCAATTCTCAAGGAACATCCGCGGCAGCGATGGCGTCCGGTATCACATCGCTTTATGGTTGTTGGCATGACTGAACCCATTGCCGTACCTGCGAAAACAATCCGTAGCTCGATCTCCGAGGGGACACTGACCCTCTCGGGGCGGTTGCTGATCGACACGTTGCTCCAGCTAAAGGGCAGCACGGCAGGCACAACGCTGGAAACGGTTCATTGCATCGATATTACGGACCTGTCCCAGATGGATACCGCTGGCGCATGGTTTCTTCTTGATCATAAGAAACGGGCGTCACAGCACAATATTTCACTAGAGATCAAAGGCGCGTCGCATGAGCAGGCGCAATTGATCGCGACGGTCGAAAAAAACATGCCGCCAGATGATCTGGAACCGGCAAAACCTTTGACGATCGCAGACCGCTTTGAGACCTATGGCCGAAAGGTGATGCGCGCATTGCGTATGACAGTCGAACTGATCTCGTTTCTGGGGCAGGTCATTGCAACATTGGGCGGCATCGTCCGGCACCCCAGCCGGTTGCGCCTAACATCGGTGGTGCATCACTGTCAGGAAATCGGCGTGAGCGCGGTGCCAATCGTGGCGTTGATGGCGTTTTTGATCGGTGTGGTGTTGGCATTTCAGGGATCGGCCCAGTTGCGCCAGTTCGGGGCCGAGGTGTTCGTCGTTGATCTGATCGCCATTTCTATCCTGCGCGAACTTGGCATTCTATTAACCTCGATCATCGTGGCGGGCCGGTCCGGGTCGGCGTTCACGGCGTCGATCGGTTCGATGAAAATGCGCGAAGAGATCGACGCCATGCGCACGCTTGGCCTTGATCCGGTGACCATTCTTGTGGTGCCGCGCGTGCTGGCGTTGATATTGATGCTGCCGGCATTGGGGTTCATCGCAGACATTTCCGGCCTGATCGGTGGCGCGATGATGTCATGGATCGAGCTGGGCGTTTCGCCTGCGGTTTTCCAGACGCGGCTGGTCAACAACACGGACGTTTGGCATTTTAATGTAGGTATGATCAAAGCGCCGTTTTTTGCACTGATTATCGGCATTATCGGCTGTTACCAAGGCATGAAAGTCGGCGGCGACGCTGAATCGCTAGGCCGGCTGACGTCGGCTTCGGTGGTGCTTTCTATCTTTATGGTTATCGTGATGGACGCGTTGTTTTCGGTCTTTTTCGCCGTGGTGGATGTATAATGGAACCTGTGAGCGATCCGATTATCAGCGTGCGGGGTCTGGTGACGCGGTTCGGTACGCATACGGTGCATAACGGTCTGGACCTTGACGTGAAACGCGGCGAGATCATCGGCGTGGTGGGCGGATCCGGTACCGGTAAATCCGTGCTGCTGCGCGCGATTGTCGGGTTGCTTGGACCCAATGCGGGCCAGATCGAGGTTTTCGGCCAAAGCGTGCGATCAACCTCTGACGCTGAGTTCCGGGCGTTGCGGCGTCGGTGGGGTGTGATGTTTCAGGACGGGGCTTTGTTCTCGTCTCTGACTGTGCGCCAAAACGTCGAGGCACCAATGCGCGAACAGCTCGCCTTGCCGGACGATGTGCGTGAAACCCTGGCCGGTATCAAGGTCCGCATGGTCGGATTGCCGGAAAACGCGATGGCGAAATATCCGTCCGAACTGTCTGGCGGGATGCGCAAACGCGCGGGTTTTGCGCGGGCCATCGCGATGGATCCGGAAATCGTCTTTCTGGATGAACCCACCGCAGGGCTTGACCCGATTGGGGCGGCGGCCTTTGATATCTTGATCAAACAATTGCAGGCTTCGCTTGGGCTTACCGTGTTTTTGGTGACACATGATCTGGACAGTTTGCATGCGATCTGTGACCGCATTGCTGTATTGGCTGATGAAAAAGTACTGGCCGTAGGAACAATGGAAGAAATGATGCAAGTCGATCACCCGTGGGTCCACGAGTATTTCCACGGTCCGCGCGCGCGGGCCGCTTTGTCTTCTGCCCAGAAAGAAGGGGCACACTGATGGAAACCCGCGCGAATTATATCTTGATCGGGGTGTTCACCCTGCTGTCCATTCTGGGCACCTTGGCGTTTTTCATCTGGCTGGCCAGCGTTCAGATCAACAAGCAGTATCAAACCTATGGCATCCTGTTCGAAAATGTGTCGGGGCTGGATGCTTCGGGCGATGTTTCGTTCAATGGTATCTCGGTTGGCAAGGTCGTCGGTTTGGAGATCGCGGAACAGGACCCGTCCAAGGTTTTCACAACAATCGAGATCGAGGCGAGCGTGCCAATCCGTTCTGATACCGTGGCGCAACTGCAATCTCAGGGGGTCACGGGGGTGTCTTATATCTCGCTTTCGGGGGGCACGCCCACAGCCCCGCCGCTGGTTGCCAACGCCGATGGCTGGATGATGATCCCCTCGCGGCGATCAACCGTGCAAACACTGGTCGAAGACGCGCCTGATATTTTGGTCGAGGCCAAAAAACTGCTTGAGCAGTTTCAGGCCCTCGCTGGCCCCGAAAACCAAGAACACGTGACCAACATCCTACGCAATATCGACACCTCATCGGGCCGTCTGGATGAGGCATTAAGCGACTTTTCAGAAATTACCGGCACGGTTCGCGATGCGACTGACCAGATTACGCAGTTTACTAGCCGGTTGGATACAATCGGCGCTGCGGTGACCACGACCCTTGAACAAGCCGACAGCACGTTTGAAGCGGCCACAGTTGCGTTCGGAACAGCAGATAATGCGCTGACAGATTCATTGGGTGCAATCGACAGCGTCAAAGGTACTTTCGATCAAGCCAAAACCATTCTGACCCAGCAGGTTCCAGACATCCTGGTGCAGGTATCCGAGGCGACGGCGCGGGCGAATGCAGCGATTGTTGATGTGCAGCAACGCACGGACACAACGCTGGACGGGTTCACGCAAACAGCCGCGCTGTTGAACGCCCGCCTTGTCGAGCTTGAGACAACGCTGGCCGGTGCCAATACCGCCTTTGCCGCCGTGACCGATGCCTCGGACAGTTTTGACCATCTGGTCGACGGTGATGGTACGCTGCTGGTGGCCGAGGCGCGGACGGTTCTTGCTGATGCAAAAACAGCCATCGACGGGATCAATGCAGTTATTCTGAACGATGTCCCTGCCATCACCGCAGACATTCGCAGCGGCGTTGCCACCGCGAACCAAGCCATCGCAGACGTCGCGGCGCATCTGACTGACTTTACCGGCCGGTTGGACCCCATGGCGGATGATGTGCAGTTGGCAGTCCAATCAGCCACGACGCTGTTCACCCAAGCACAAGTTAGTTTGACCGCCTTGGAAACGACGCTTGGTGTTGCCAATAGTGCGCTTGGGTCTGCGCAAACCACCTTTGAAGCGGCGACTGTGGTGCTGGATACCGATCTGGCCCCTATGATGACAGACATTCGTACGGCGTCTGACCAGATCACCCGCGCCGTAACCGAAGTGACCGCCGATATCCCCGCCATCACATCCGAGCTGCGCGCCTTGATCGCACGTAGTGACGCGGTGGTGCGGCAGATACAGACCGCCGTGGCAAACAGCACCCCCGGAATTGGCGATTTTGCCAACACAGGGCTGCCCGAATTTACAAGGCTCGCCACCGAGGCGCGCACGCTTATCGACACATTGGGCAGTCTTACGCGCCGCATTGAGCGCGACCCGGCCCGCTTTATCTTGGACGGTCGCGTCCCTGAATACAGGAGATAGATCTATGCAAACCATGACCCGTCGCGCCGCCATCATCGGGGCGCTCTCTACGCTAAGCGGCTGTACAGCAATAACGTCTCTTAACAGCGCGGCAGCACCGTTAGACACCTATGATCTGCGCCCCGCCGCCGGATCAAAAAGCGGTGGCCGCAGATCACGCACATTGCTGGTGGCCCGGCCACAAGCGTCGGCAGCACTGGCCACGGACCGGATTATGATCAAGCCCGACGCGGTATCAATCACATATCTGCCTGATGCCCGCTGGGTTGATGAATTGCCGGCTGTTCTACAATCTTTGCTGATCCGCAGCATATCCGAGACGGGCCGCATCGCATATGTCGGGCGCAGCGACGCGGGCCCCATCCCGGACAAAGCATTGCTGGTGCGCATTGACGCATTCGAGGTCAACGCCTTGGGCAACGGCACGTTTGATGTCACGGTCGATCTTGATCTCACCATGATCAATGACAGTACCCAGCGTGTGGTCGCATCGCGGCGGTTCTCAAAAACGGTTCAGGTTGGATCGGATCAAGTAACTGAAATCGTTGGTGCATTTCAGACGGTATTGAATGATCTTTTGCCGGCGATGTCAGACTGGGCGATCGCAAGAACGTAAAAAACCCATCGCTGGTTGTGGCGCAGGGTAGGGGGCATGAACCGGGTCCTAGGGTTGATATGGATCAATGTGCCATAGGCGTACGCTGTCTAGATTGAATTCAAATTCAGTATTGCGCAGAAGGACGAACCCATGACTGTCACCACCGAACCAGACCACAAGACCACCGTCATCAAAATCCCGGAAGCTGTCGGCGTTTTCGACAGTTTCGAGGACCTTCAAAAGGCCTTTTACGATCTGCGGATGGTCGGCTTTAGCAGGTATGACATCAGCCTTCTGGGCACAGAAGAAGCCCTGAAAGAAAAACTGGGCACCACATATTGGCGGTCACCCGAACTGGAAGATGACCCGAACGCGCCGCGCGCCGCATTCGTATCCGAAGAAGCAATCGGCGAGCTGGAAGGCGGCATCGCTGGCGGGTTTTTCTTTTTAGGATCGTATGTTGCCATGGCTGCGATGCTTACAGCGGCAAGCACATTGGCGGCGTCGATTGCGGCCATCGCAATCGGGGGCGTACCTGCCGCGATCATCGGCGCGCTGCTGGCGCGGCGTGTGGGTCAACACCACAAAGAATATTATGCGACCCAGATCGAACATGGCGGGATTCTGCTGTGGGTGAGGGTGAAAGACAAAGAGCATGAAGATCTAGCGGTCAAGATTATGAAAGAACACTCGGGACGTGATGTACACGTCCACGGGTGGAGCGAATAAGCCGCTCACTGCACATGTCAGATCTCTGCCAGTCGCCCGCTGGCGGAGATTACGTGTGATGAGATTAGGTGTGATAACCTGAAAAACGGCGTTCTGAGCGCCGTTTAATCCTAACGATCCCAGTTGTTTCTGTACCCCGGCGGCTTGCACGCTATGCTTGGTCAGGGTGTAAGAAGAAAGGCTAGGGGGATGCGTTTGGACAAGCCTTCATGGATCGGCAAAATTCTCGCGGAAGACGCGGCGAGCCAAGAATTGACCGCATTCCTGAAAACCAAGCCAGAGGTGCAGCACTTTAGCTTGGGGGATGGCCTGAAGGTCACTGGAAAGAGCTGGGTGTTTAAAGCCGAGATTAACGGTGAAGATGTTGTTATTAAACGCTTCTTTGAGGATGATGTATCGCGTGTGGTGCTCAATCTGAAAGACGAACTGGACTTTCTCGAGCGGTCGTTTGGCGACAGCCGGTATCAGGCCAATCGGTGTCTTTACGTCTGGCCGCAAGACGGTATCGCTGTGCTGAGTTTTGCCCCCGGAAACCGGCTGGGTGACCAGATTGCAAGCGCGTCAGGTGACGACCGTCGCCAGCTTATCAAGCAAAGCGGAGAATGGCTCCGCCGGTATTGTTCATTTCGTCAAAGAGACAGCCGTTTTGGACCCGCGTTCTGGGTGAAAAAGGTGTTGTCGGTTAAGACAGATCGCATTTCGTCACCGCAGGATCGGTTCCTTCTGGATCGTTTGCTCACGTCCATTCGTAGCCAAGTTGATGGGGTAAAAGGGGTGCCGGTTGTGCAGGCCGCCACCCATGGCGATTTCGTCGGGATTAATGCGCATTATCACCAAGGGACGATCTATGGCGTTGATATCCAAGGCGAAAGCTGGCTGGCCGTCGCCAAGGACGTGGCGCGTTTTCTGGTTTGGTTGCAAATTCACAATCCCGTTTCTGCGGGCGGGCATCGCTATGGCATATCATTGGAATATATCGATGCGTTTCTGGAAAGCGGTGTGTTGAACGCCAACGAACAAACAACGACGCTGCCGTTTCTGATCGCAGAGCAATTATACGGCAGGTTTGTCGAAGGGTACGCGCGCGAAGATTTACGAGATACCACACGGGCTGCGATAGAAATGTATCTCGACAAAGCGCCGGGTGGCGATGTTCAAAGTTGCTAGTTAGGGCGGTTTTCAATGTGCATTAAAGGCGTATCAGTAATACTTATAATTTGTATTATGTTATATTTAGATGCGCAGAGATCGCGCTGAGCAATCTCTCGCTATACATTCACCTCTGGCGTGAAGCTTTTGATATTGCTGATGAAAACCTGTTTCATCTCGTCGAGCTTTGATGGCTCGATCAGTGCCCCGTTTACAAAGATGACATTGTGCTGCGTCGGCATGTATTCACTGTCGCGCAGGAATGGATAGAACCCCAGATCGGCGAATTGCTTGGCGACATGCTCGACCGTCTTTTGACCCTCGAACCGTTCGACACGTTCGACCTCGGCCATGGCGAACAGGCATTTGGGCAGCGCCGTCTTTGCACCATCCAAAAGCTGGCTTAGCGCGCCTTCGACGTCGATCCACAATGCGGCGCGCGCGTCGCTGAGCGATGGCAGATATTCCTTGAACGCGGGTTCGTTCTCAAGATCGTCAAAGGTGATGCCCGGGACTTCGACGTTTTTGGTGCGGCCGAAATCGAGGTTCCGCAGGATCGAGTTCGAGGTCTTCGTATGCCCGCGTTTCCTGTCACGGTCTGAATCGCTTAAGACCAAGTTCAACGGACCCGTCTTATCTGTCAGCGCATAGTTTAAGTATAAAACGCCGACATCTTCGGCCAAGGGCCCGAATTTCGCATAGTTGAACGGGTTTGCCTCAATCGCGACGGCTTTGCGGCCCGGTTGGGCGCGCATAAACCGTTTGGACGTCGGTGCGCGGTGTGCACCAAGTTCAAGGATGCAGCTGACGTTTTCAAGGGTGATCATCTGGTTGAAAACACGGACAAGTTCCTGGTTTGAGTATTGCCGGAACGCGCGGTCGTATTTGGCCACCATATCATCCTGAAATGCGGCCTGCCCGGCCTCGAAGTCCTGATATGTCATCTGCTGTGCCGTCCCCGTCTTTACCTATCGTGATCTGCTGTCCATAGTTCACACGTAACAGCGCCGATATAATTTTCCATGCTCAATGATGTGATTATGGACCTAAGGCAGCCGTCTTGAAAGGACTTGAAATGACCAAGTTGAAAATGTCTTCGGCGCAGATGGTGCAAGCCGCGCGGGCACGGATTAAAGAGATCGAAACCCCCGATCTTATCGCCATGTTAGAGGATCCTGAGGTCGTGATCGTCGATTTACGCGACATCCGGGAACGCCAGCGCAGCGGCTATATTCCGGGCAGTTTTCATGCGCCCCGGGGTATGATCGAGTTCTGGATTGACCCCGACAGCCCCTATTTCAAACCTATCTTTGGCGAGGATAAGAAGTTTGTTTTCCACTGTGCATCGGGGTGGCGATCGGCCATCACGACCGCGACGTTGCATGATATGGGGTTCGAGGCGGCACACCTGCGCGAGGGGTTTTCAACATGGGAAAAGCACGGCGGACCGGTCGAATTCCCTGAAAAGAAAGACTAAACAGGCTTTCGCGCCTGTGATATGCGTGCGGGACCACGACAAAAGGCATGGCACATGACATCTATTCTGATCCTGAACGGACCCAACTTGAACCTTCTTGGCACGCGGCAGCCAGCGGTTTACGGGTCAACAACATTGGCAGACGTCGAAGCGATGTGCCGGTCCCATGCTGACACGCTCGGCTTTGCGCTAAGCTTTGAGCAATCGAACCACGAGGGTGTGATGATTGATCATATCCATGCAGCCAAGGGTGCCCATGCGGGGATTATCTTGAATGCGGGCGCGTATACACATACCTCGGTGGCGCTGATGGATGCTATTTCGTCGGTCGAACTGCCCGTTGTCGAAGTCCACCTGAGCAATATTCACGCCCGTGAAGCCTTCCGGCATAAATCCTATATCGCGCCGGTGGCCTTGGGGCAGATCTGCGGCTTCGGGGCGCAGGGCTATGTGCTGGCGCTGGATGCTCTTAAGGGGCATTTGGCCAAGTAATAGGCTGATCTAAAACGCAAAATCCTGAAACGAAAAAAGGCGGAAGCGCATCTGCGCCCCCGCCCCTCAATCTTGTTATCGGATCGCTTAGCCTTTGGCGGCTTTTGCAACTTCTGCAGCGAAATCTTCTTTGACGACTTCGATGCCTTCGCCAACTTCCAAACGTACGAAACCAGTGATGGTTGCGCCGGCTTCTTTTGCGGCGGCACCCACGGTCAGGTCTGGGTTCACAACAAACGCTTGGTTCAGCAATGTCACTTCGGACATGTACTTTTGCATACGGCCAACGATCATTTTCTCGATCACGGCGTCAGGCTTGCCGGATTCGCGTGCGATATCCATTTGAACCTGCTTTTCTTTCTCGACTACGGCTGGGTCCAGATCGGCTTCGGACAAGGACGCAGGGTTAACAGCGGCGATGTGCATCGCGATCTGTTTGCCAAGCGCTTCGTCGCCGCCGGTCAATGCGACCAGAACACCGATTTTGCCCATGCCGGGTGCAGCAGCGTTGTGCACATAGGATACAACAAGGTCGCCATCGATGGACTGCATGCGGCGTACCGACATGTTTTCGCCGATTGTCGCGATTGCGTCTGTGATGACGGTCGAAACGGGCTTGCCGCCCATGTCGGCTGCGTTCAGCGCGTCGATGTCGGACACGTTTACAGCGACGTCAGCAATGCCGGAAACCATTTTCTGGAAGTCGGCGTTTTTGCCAACAAAGTCGGTCTCGGAGTTAACTTCGACTGCAACACCGTGGCCGCCTTCGACTTTAACCGCGACCAGACCTTCTGCAGCGGTACGGCCGGATTTTTTGGCCGCTTTGGCCAGACCTTTGGTCCGCAGCCAGTCAACGGCTGCTTCCATGTCGCCGTCTGTTTCAGTCAACGCCTTTTTGGCGTCCATCATGCCTGCGCCGGTCGTGTCGCGCAGTTCTTTGACCATGGATGCTGTGATTGCCATCGCTTTGGTTCTCCTTGAATTGGGATGATATGAGGGGCACGTTTGCCTGCACTCATGTCTCAAAAATGTAATGGTTTCACGACAGGCAGGGGAATGTCCCCTGCCCGCCCCTTAGCGATGTCGCTTAGGACTTTGCCGCTTCTACAGTTTCCTGCTTGGATTCGATATCCAATGGTGCGTCGGCGCTCATTGCGTCGTTGGAAACAGTTTCGGTGGATGCTGCGCCAACTTCAACGCCGCCGTCTACCAAAGCTTCTTCCTCGGGTGCTTCTTCCATGGCACCGATGTCAACACCGGCTGCGCCGAGCTGAGCGGACATACCGTCAAGCGCTGCACGTGCTGCAAGGTCGCAATACAGGCCGATCGCGCGTGCCGCGTCGTCGTTGCCTGGAATGATGTAGTCGATGCCGTCTGGCGAACAGTTGGTGTCGACAACCGCAATAACCGGGATACCCAGTTTGTTGGCTTCGGCGACTGCCAGTGCTTCTTTTTTCACGTCGATGACAAAGATCAGGTCAGGACGGCCGCCCATTTCGCGGATACCACCAAGGGATGCTTCCAGTTTGAACTGGTCACGCTCCATGCCAAGACGCTCTTTCTTGGTCAGGCCGGTAAAGCCGTTTTCGGACTGCTCGTCGATGGATTTCAGACGCTGGATCGACTTGGAAACAGTCTGCCAGTTGGTCAATGTGCCACCCAACCAGCGGTGGTTCATGTAATACTGTGCGCATTTTTCGGCGGCATCGGCGATGGGCTGTGCGGCCTGACGCTTGGTACCAACGAAAAGAATGCTGCCGCCTTTGGCTACGGTGTCACGGATGACTTGCAGGGCCTGGTCCAGCATTGGAACAGTCTGTGTCAAATCCATGATGTGGATGCCGTTACGCGCGCCATAGATGAATGGACCCATACGTGGGTTCCAACGCTGCGTTTGGTGGCCGAAGTGAACGCCTGCTTCAAGCAATTGGCGCATGGAGAACTCTGGAAGAGCCATGTCTTTATACCTTTCCGGTTTTGCCTCGTCGGGGGTCTCGATCCCTTGTTGGGACCAACCGGCGGACATTCAAGGATTTCTCCCTCAAAGGCCCAACCCCGACTGCGGGTTTAAGTAGCGCGCGTATAGGATGGTTTTTGACAATGCACAAGGGCTGTTTAATTGGGATTGCGGCACATAAGAAACGCCATCCCGTCTAAAAAAGGGAAATCCACAAAAACCTTCTCGCAGAAGTTGATGCGCCTTAATGTTTGCTGTTATGGGGTCACCATTGCGCGCTTTTATGGCCTGTTTCAATGCTCAGGGAGCTTATTTCTTTTGGACGATCCCATCCCGCTGTCATTCCGCGACACCCCTGCATCCAAGGCAGCGCCGATGATCGAGGCGTTCGCCCGTGATGTGCAAAATATCCTTGGAGAGCAAGGCTATTTGATCAATGACCGACTGCTGAAGTTATTGATGGCGGCACGTGATGCCCTGCGGATGGACGATGTTTGTATCACACAAATCAAGAGACGGCGGGTGCGCGTCCTATGCGCCACGCCATCGGATACTTGGCCGCAATCTGTCGCGCTTAACGATATAGATATGTACACCACAGGGCAGATCATACGGCAACAAACCATGGTCGCATCAGAAGCGGTAAACGCAACGCCGATTACCAAAACGGTGGATCTGACCGGACGCAGCCCCGGGCGGTACATCGGGGCCCCCATTTTATTTGACGGCACAATCTGGGGCACGGTCGAGATGTCGGGCAGCGCCCAGCCCGATGGTTTCAGCCCGGACGAAATTACAGCCGCCGTATTTCTTGCTGCTGTTCTATCGGTGCCGCTGGCGCTGCTGTCCTGACCCTAACGGCCCAGCAGGTCGATCTGGTGACCTTCGCGGACAATGCGTTCGCAGGTCACGGCAAGCGCCTTGCGGTCTGAAAATTCTATCACCTTAAGGGGCGGATGATAGCGTGTGATCACCCTGCCGTGTTCCTTGGCCGCGAGGGTGGCCAGCAGATGCGAACCAAACGACATATCCCCCCACCAGCCATAGAACCGGTCATCTGATCCGTCCGGCGTGCTATAGGTCACGCTGACAGGCTGTATCCAGATAACATCGCGCAACTGCGGGGTCATGAAGGCCTGAAAAAGCGTGGTCTTGAACGGCAGAACCTGTTGCCCGTCGGTGCTGGTGCCTTCGGGGAAAAACAGCAAACGGTGGTTGTGCAAAAGCCGCTGTTGAAACAGTTCGGTTTGCTCACGCGCGCGCTTGGGGTTGCGTTCAATAAAGACGGTGCCGGTGGCACGGGCCAACCAGCCAATACCGGGCCAGCCTGCAACCTCGGATTTGGCGACGAAATAGATACGCTGGCTTGCGTTCAGCGAAAAGATATCCAGCCAGCTGGCATGGTTAGCCACTACGGCACCGGGGTGCTGCATCGCTGTCCCGATGCGGCGGCGGCGCAGACCGATGATCCAGAATGCAATGCGGCAGACCGCTTGGGTGATGTAGGGCGACACCGGCCTGCCCTGCCCGTACAGCGGCCGTTCAACCAGCCGGATCAGCATCAAGACGATCAACCCGACGGTCACAAGCAGCGCGAGGGCCACACCACGGAACAGGACACGCAGCCACCCCACCGGGCCAATGCTGTGTTCCAGCAACGCCTCTGAGCCATCCCAACGCGGGCTCATTTGACCGCTCCGCTGTAAATGCGGGCTTGGCGCTCGTTCAGCTTGGCGGTGTCCATGATCAGGCACACGTCGGTCGTGTTGAATTCGTGATCAATAAACGCGCCGTCCCCCACGCGACCGCCAAGACGCAGATACGCTTTGATCAGGCTTGGCACCTGTACCATGGCAGGCCGGCGGTCCAGCTTTGCGGCGGGGATGATGTTCATCTCTTGATGTGCCTCGTCGCGGGCGCGCACCCTTAGATCGGGCGGCGCAAGATGGTTGTGATAGAGCAGCGACAATGGCTGCGCGAGCGCTGAAATATCTGTCCCGTGAAAGCTGGCCACGCCAAATAATATCTCGATCTGATGTTCGGCGACATAGGTCGCAAGACCGGACCACAGATGATGCATGGCCGCCCCGCCGCGGTAATCCGGATGCACACACGAACGCCCCAATTCAAGCACACGGCGGCCCGAGCGTTTGAGCAGCGTCAGATCATATTCGGCCTCGGAATAGAAACCACCTGCCCTTTCGGCGGCCTCGGCCCGCAAAAGCCGGTACACACCCACGACACGATCCGATTTTTTGCATGACAGGATCAGGTGATCGACAAAATCGTCGTAATGATCCTTTTCAAGCTGTTGGTCATGGTCAACCAAGGCCCCGCTGGCACCCAGTTCCGTCACAAAAACATCATAGCGCAAACGCTGTGCCGCGCGCAGGTCAGCCGGCGTTTGGGCCAACTTGAGTTCAAAATCTGCGGCGGTTCCAAAGGTCAATGGGGTGTTTCCGTTGTCATGGTGGGGCGAAGCCGTGGTTTTCTGGGGGGGGTGGCTGATATTAACCGTTTGCTAACGTAGAGCTGTCACCAAAGACAGGCGTCAAACCGACCCGGAAGCTATCTATGACCATTTTACCTTCGCTGCGAAAGTTAACCGTTACTTTGCCATGTATGTTACTTTGCACTTGTCCGACACCCCAGTTTGGGTGCTGCGGATGCCGAACCAACATGCCCGGCGTCAAAATGGCATTTAGATCATCCATGGGGTTTCCTTTAGCGGGGTTGGCAAAATATGCCTAATTCAGAGATCGAACTTGCAGCATTGGTGGGCAGCCGCATTTGCCATGATTTGATATCGCCCATCGGCGCAGTCAACAATGGGTTGGAACTGCTTTCGATGGCGGGTGCCGGATCAAGTTCGGAAATGACCCTGATTGGCGAAAGCGTTGACAGTGCCAGCGCGCGCATTCGTTTTTTTCGCGTGGCCTTTGGTGCCGCTGAAAATCAGGTTCTCGGCGCGTCTGAAACCAATGGTATTTTACAAGACTATCACTACAACACCCGCTGGAATGTGGTTTGGACTCCGACTGAATCGCAACAACGCACGGATATTCGCATGTGCTTTCTGGCGTTGCTGTGCATGGAAACCGGCATGCCTTATGGCGGCACAATCACGGTCAAGACGTCGGGTGGTAAATGGACTTTGAGCGGTCAGGCAGACAAGCTCAGCATCGACCCGGAACTGTGGTCCGTTCTGGCCACTGGACAGACCGCGATCAAGTTGCGGCCCTCCCAGGTGCAGTTTGGATTGTTGCCCGTCATCGCACGCGACGCGGGCAAACAGATCACATCACAAATCCTCGAAAACGAAATTACCCTGTCGTTTTAGGGTGTTGACGTCTTGGGGCGCTTTAGCTGCGAACAGCACCGTCCCCACGCACAAGGTATTTAAAGCTGGTCAGCTGCTCGGCACCCACAGGGCCACGTGCATGCATCTTGCCCGTGGCAATCCCGATCTCGGCACCCATGCCGAATTCACCGCCATCGGCGAACTGCGTTGACGCGTTATGCATCAGAATTGCGGAATCCAGACGGGTCATGAACTTGGTCGCCGCCGCATCGTCTTCGGTGATGATGCAGTCGGTGTGGTTGGACCCGAATTCACGGATATGCGCGATCGCCCCATCGATATCGGGCACGGTCTTGGCAGCGATGATCATGTCCAGATACTCGTGACCCCAGTCATCATCGGTCGCAGGCACGGTGCCCTCGATCTCGGACAGGGGGACAGCGGCGCGGACTTCGACACCGGCATCGATCAGCGCTTTGATCACGCCTTTGCCGATGGTACGCGCGACTTTTTCGTGGATCAGCAGACATTCGGCAGACCCACAAATGCCCGTGCGGCGGGTTTTCGCGTTCAACACAACCTTCAGAACCTTTTCGGGGTCTGCGGCCTCGTCGATATAGATATGCACGATCCCTTCGAGATGGGCAAAAACCGGCACGCGGGCCTCGCGTTGGACAAGACCGACCAACCCTTTGCCGCCACGAGGGACAATCACGTCAATCGTGTCGGTCATGGTTAACATTTCGCTTACGGCAGCGCGGTCACGGGTGGGCACAAGCTGGATCGCATCCTTGGGCAGGCCAGCTGATTCAAGCCCCTGTTGCAGCGCGGCGTGGATGGCGCGCGAAGAATGAAAGCTTTCCGAGCCGCCGCGCAGAATGACGGCATTACCGGCCTTGAGGCACAGCGCACCCGCGTCAGCGGTCACATTGGGGCGCGATTCATAGATCACGCCGATCACACCCAATGGCGTGCGAACACGTTGGATATGCAGACCTGATGGCTGGTCCCATTCGGTCAAAACCTCGCCAACAGGGTCTTTTTGGGCGGCGATGCTGCGCAGGCTGTCGGTGATCGCCTTGATCCGGCCTTCGTCCAGCAAAAGACGGTCCATCATCGCGTCAGACAGCCCCTTTTCGCGGCCAAATTCCATGTCCTGCGCATTGGCCGCCAGAATATCAGCACGCGCATCCCACATGGCGTCGGCGGCGTTTTCAAGGGCAGTTTGCTTTTGCGCGGCGCTGGCAAAACCAAGGGTCGCGGCGGCTGCTTTGGCGCGGCGGCCAATGTCTGCCATCAACGCGGGAATGTCGGATGTCTGTGTCATGTCCAAAGTCATTGTCTCAGATCTACTTTTCTTCATTTCGGTTACAGCACTACCTAAAGCCTTCGGCGAGGATTTTAAACCATTTGGAAATCAAGATAGTGCAAGATCATCCCGGTGGATCAGTGCGGCACGGCCCGGTGACCCCAAAAGGTGTTCTATTTCAGTGCTTTGGCGGCCTTTGATGATCTCGGCCTCGTGAGAGGAATAGCGCGTAAGCCCATAGCCGATCGGGTGACCATCCGGTGTTAAGATCGAGATACTGTCGCCCCGTGCGAACGGACCCTGCACCGCTGTCACACCAGCAGGCAGCAGCGATTTACCCCGAGACATGGCCGCAACGGCACCGGCGTCAAGGGTCACACTGCCGCGTGGTTTCATCGCAGTGATCCACAGTTTACGTGCCGTCTGGGGGTCGGATTGCGCGGTAAACCACGTCGCATTCGCGCCGTTTTCCAGGGCAAACAACGGGCGTAGGGGCGACCCTTCGGAGATGGCCATGGCGCAGCCCGCGGCAGTTGCGGTTTTGGCAGCCATCAGTTTGGTTTTCATCCCGCCCTTGGACAGGCCCGATCCCGCATCGCCGGCTTGTGCCTCGATCTCGGGGGTGATTGTGGTGACGGTTTCATAGCGGATGGCAGCCGGGTCATCATTGGGGTTCGCCGAATAAAACCCGTCAACATCCGAGAGCAAAATCAGCTGATCCGCCCCCACCGTCACCGCGATTTGTGCGGCAAGGCGGTCGTTGTCGCCAAAGCGGATTTCATCGGTGGCAACGGTGTCATTTTCATTGACGATTGGTACTGCGCCTAGCGACAACAACTGCTCCATCGTGGCGCGGCTGTTGAGATAGCGGCGGCGGTCGGCGCTGTCTTCGAGGGTGACCAACACCTGCGCGGTGGTGATGCCGTGGGGTTCGAGCGCCTCTTCGTACGCGCGGGCAAGGCGGATCTGGCCAACGGCGGCGGCCGCTTGGGACTGTTCCAATGCGAGTGTGGTTGCGGGCAGCCCCAACACGCCGCGCCCCAAAGCGATGGAGCCTGAGGAGACGAGCACGACATCTTTGCCCTGCTCTTTCAGCCATGCGACGTCTTGCGCAAGCGAGCGTAACCAATCGGCGCGAAGCTTGCCCGTCGCCCGGTCCACCAACAGGGCCGAGCCGATTTTAACAACAATACGTTTGCCGTCGCTTAGGGTGCCCAAGGTGCTTCTTCCTCGGCGGGGCGGAACCGCAGGCGGTCATCGTCGATCTGGCCGCGCAATGCACGCAGCACGTCGGTCACGCCTTCGCGGGCGACGCCAGACATCATCATGACCTCGCCGCCGCAGGCTTCTTCCAATTCGACACGGGCCGCTTCGCGTTCTTCTTCGTCCAATGCGTCGATCTTGTTCAGCACGGTCACGCGCGGCTTGTCGGCCAGATCACCACCGTATTTTTCCAGCTCGGTGATGATGGTTTGGTAATCTTCGGCAATGGTCGCAGAGGTGCCATCGATCAAATGCAATAGAACGGCGCAGCGTTCCACGTGGCCCAGGAACAGATCGCCAAGGCCGCGCCCTTCGGACGCACCTTCGATCAGGCCGGGAATGTCGGCGACCACAAATTCGGTATTGTCCACGCCCACAACGCCCAAATTCGGGTGCAAAGTTGTGAAGGGATAGTCGGCGATTTTCGGGCGCGCGTTCGAAGTTGCGGCCAGAAACGTGGATTTGCCAGCGTTTGGCAGGCCCAAAAGCCCAACATCGGCGATCAGTTTCAGACGCAGCCAGATCGTGCGTTCAACCCCTTCTTGGCCGGGGTTGGCGCGACGGGGTGCTTGGTTGGTGGCCGATTTAAAGTGCAGGTTGCCCCAGCCACCATTACCGCCACGGGCCAGTTCAACGCGCTGGCCCAGTTCTGTCATGTCGGCGAGAACGGTTTCCTGATCCTCGTCCAGCAATTCGGTGCCGACGGGGACGCGCAGAATGATATCATCGCCATCTTTGCCGGTACGCTGCTTGCCCATGCCGGGCTGGCCGTTACGGGCGAAAAAGTGCTGCTGATACCGGAAATCGATCAACGTGTTCAGACCGTCCACGGCCTCGGCCCAGACGGAACCACCGTTGCCGCCGTCACCACCATCAGGGCCACCGTATTCGATGTATTTCTCGCGGCGGAACGACACACAGCCGCCCCCGCCTGCGCCAGAGCGGATGTAGACTTTGCACAGGTCGAGAAACTTCATTTCAGGGGCCTTTCCGGGGCGCGGCAGATCACAGTTTGATGCTATATGTCCATGTAGGTACGCAGGTCTCGCGCGCCAGACAATAGCTTTCGGCAGTCCCGAGATAGCGGAAACCTGCGTTTGTTAATACTTTGGCCGAGGCGGGGTTGTCGCGAAACACCGAGGCGAACATGTTCTTGTTGCCCAGCGGGTTGGCCTGAACCAGCCCTTGCACGGCTTCGGATGCCAAATGGGTGTTCCAGAATGCGGGTGCGACCCAATAGCCGACCTCGGATTGGTCGCGGTCCATTTTGACAAGGGAAATCACCCCCATGACTTCTGCACCGCCGGTTTTCAGCCCGTCCATAACCCACACGTCTTCGACACGCTCGTCGCTGGTGGCGCGTTTGATATAGGCGTCGATCACGCCGGGGGGCAGCGGATGCGGAATGGCGACCGTGCTCATCGCGACGCGCGGATCGCTGGCGTAAAGTTCGATCATCCCCAGATCGGAGCGGCGCACAGGGCGCAGGTCAAAGCGGTCCGTTTCAATTACGGGCTGTGGTGTGGGTACTTTCAGAATTTCCACCGTCATGTTCCTCCTCCGAACAGTACGAATAGGACTGATGCAACTGTCAGACCGGCCAAGGTCCACATCAGGTATTTCTCCCAGATGGTGCCGGCGACGGTCTTTGCAATAGCGGCCCCTGCAAGTGTCCAAAGGGGGTGCAAAGCGATCTGACAGCACAGCAACACGGCCGCGACTGTCGCGGTGGCAACCAAGGTCGGCGTGCCGGGGGCGACAAAGGCGGTAAAGCTGCCGACGATCATTGCCCATGCCTTGGGGTTCAGGGGATGGACAATCAGCCCGGCCAGGAAACCGGGGGCATTTTCGGTTTCATGCCCCTGCCCCAGTCGCAGGTTTGCAACCTTCCATGCCAGCCAGATGATATAGGCCGCCGAGGCGAATTTCAGCATGGTAAACAGCAGTGGCGCACGTTCGGCCAGCTGCATCAGGCCAAAGCCGATGGGCCAGATGATCAGTTGTTTGCCCAACACCACGCCTGCCACGAACGGCAGCGCGGCGCGAAAGCCAAAGCGCGCGCCGGTGGCCATCATCGCCATGTTTGCCGGGCCCGGTGTGCCAACCTGACTAAGGGCGAATACCGCCAGTGATGTGATTGCGACACTCATGACAGTTTACCTGCCGACAGGAATGTCCCTGCGGCCACGCATTTTGCGCGCGCCGCGATGCCAGTGATCCGGAAAGAGCGTTGTGGCAGTGTCATCTAGCCCTTCCTTTCTGGACAGAGAGATTGAACAATTGATTAACAGCAAAAAAGGACCGGCGTTTCCGCCGATCCCTGAATTTTTTCAAAACCCTAGTAGGTACGGCTTACTCTGCGGCTTCTGCCACTGGCAGGACCGAGATAAACGTGCGGTTTTTCAGACCCTTGTGGAACTGAACCTTACCGTCGACCTTGGCAAAGATGGTGTGATCTTTGCCCATGCCAACGCCTTCAGCTGGCCAGAATTTTGTGCCGCGCTGACGCACCAGAATGTTGCCAGGAATAACAGCTTCGCCGCCGTATTTCTTTACGCCAAGACGACGCCCTGCGGAGTCGCGACCGTTACGGGATGAACCGCCTGCTTTTTTATGTGCCATTGGTGTCTCTCCTTAGCCTTTTGCCAGTTCTTTGGCCTGTGCGATCCAGTCTTCACGACCCACACGACCTTTGAACGACAGTTTCTCTTCGATTGCTTCTACGTCTGCATCTGTCCACGCTGCGATTTGTGCAAATGTGGTGACGCCTTCGCCGTTCAGCTTGCCAACGATGACGGGTCCAACGCCAGAGATCTTGCTCAGATCGTCTGCGCCTTCAGCTGCTGCCGCTTTTTTGGCTGGCTTTGCTTTGGCTGCCTTCGCGGGCTTTTCAGCAGCAGGTGCTGCCGCTTTTTTCTCTGCTTTGGTTTTCTTCGCAGGCTTGGCTGCGTCAACCTTGGCGGCTGCGTTGGATTCGATGGCTGCAACGGCTGCTGCGCTTACCGAACCTGTACCGATGGCTGCTTTTGCGCCGGACTTGCCTGCGCCAGATGCCATGATCTCGCCGATTTTAACCAGCGTCAGCTTTTGACGGTGGCCCTTGGTGCGCTTGGAGGAGTGCTTCCGGCGGCGCTTGACGAAGTGGATGACTTTCTCGCCCTTGATCTGGTCAACAACTTCGGCCTGAACGCCGGCATCGTCTACCATAGGGGAACCAACAACAGGGCTGTCGCCGCCCAGCATCAGAACTTCGTTGAATTGGACTGTTTCGCCCGCGTCAGCAGCCAAACGTTCTACCCGAAGCATATCGCCGGATTGAACTTTGTACTGCTTGCCGCCTGTCTTGATGACCGCAAACATGCGTATTCCTTTTTCGCTTTCGCGTCCTATGGTCCCCAGAGCGGGAGTTTTCGGGCCTAGACCCACCTCGGACAGCGCACCCCATTTCGGGATGATCATAAAATAATAAAGGCATCCGAGACGGATACCTTTGGGTTGAGAGCTGCCAAATGCACCACCGCCGCCTTTATGTCAAGCGGCGAACCGGGGTTTTAGGGGCTAAAGCTCCTCTGCGACCATATTCAGCGCGACGGCCCGGCCCAAGGCATATGAAACCTCTGCATAGGCGGCACCATAGCCGTCAAACAGCGCCCGGTTCAGCGCAAGGCCCGCTTTGGTTTGTGCAAAGGCTATATAGTCGTCTAGCGCCGCGTCATCCAGCGGTGAATAGGCCAGCAACAAATAACCATAAAGCCAGCCTGTGGTGTCCTCGGTAATCTCGTCTTGCTGTTCGCCGACCTCCGCCAGCATTTCCTGCTCGGTCATGTCCACGGCACCACCATCGGCCAAACCCCGCATGAACTGATAGTTCGAATTCATCGCGGCGGTTACGTTGCGGTCAATCATATCACCACTGTCGATCAGCGCGGCAATCCGGGCCAGCCGCGGATCATCACTGCCTTCGAGCTCGGCAAACTTGGTTCGGGCGGCGTTTTCGATATCTTGGTCACTGATAGCGGCACGCGCGGCGTTCTCAAGCGTGATGACTTGTGCGCCGACGCCCGAGGCGAAGAAATCGATCGTCTGCTCGCGCATGTCACCTTGCAGCTCGGCCTCAAGAAAACCGCGCAAGGTTTCGGTCATCCGTTGCGGGCTGTAAATCGCATCGACCTGCAACTGCCAGCCGGGGCCCCCCTGCCCATTCAACATTTCCGCGTTCAGAGTCTGGGCATACTCCAACCCCTCGGTCTGCAAGATCACCGCGACTTCGTCGATCTTGAGAACATCCATCATGACCTGCGCCCGTGCGTCGGCCCACAGCGGTGCAGCCAACAGCCACAACAGCGGCGTTACAAATAATAGACGCATCATAGATCCTGACTGGGCTGCATGCCCGCCAAACGCTGCGCTACTGCCTCGAAGCGGTTGGCCATAATTTCGTATTGCACGGCATTCATCAGGGCATAGACCTCTTGCATCTTGGGGTGTTCCAGCGCCTGCGCATAGGCCAGCATCTCTGCATCCGAGAACGCCTGATAGGTATAGGCCGATCCTTCCAGCGCGTTTTTCTTGATCGATACGCGCATCTCGGCCTCTTGGCTGCGGACGGCTTCGCGCAGGTCGGGTTCTTCCATTTGCAAGCGGATGACCCCTGCCCCAGCTGCGGCCATCAAAAACCTGATCTGCACCTCTTGAATGGCCCGGATCGAACTGTCTTCGACATCGCTTGCCGCGTTCAATTGCTCTAACAATGCGACACGGGCGGGATTAACCCGCTGCAATCCGCTCAGGATCGCGGCACCTGCCTCTGACTTGGCCGCGCCATCCTCGTTCATATGCGATGCGTTTTCAGCAGTAACCAACCGTTTGCCCAGGTCCAACGCATAAAACGCCGCCGCATGCTCTAGCGTATCATCACTTAGCGTTTGCGTCAGGATGTCAGAGCCCATCTGCAACATGACATCCGTGTCAAATACCTCGCGCACCAGCCGCGACCATTCAGACCCGAAGGCCTCCGCATCAATACCCAGCATATCAGGCGCTGAATCCGCCGACAGCCGGATGCTTTCCAGTGCCACGCCAAATCCCGTCACCTCGAGAAACGCATCGACGCGCTCCCGGTCAGCAGCATTGGAGGGACCTGCGAAGCCGGTCATCCAGACCGCAGCTGCCAAAATGACCAAGTGACAAATTTTCTGAAGCGCCTGCATCGCGTGATCCCATTATTATCATCCGTCCTTAATCTAGGACAAATCAGACGCGCAGCAATGAAAATCCCCGTGACCCAGAATTATACCGCCGCCCCCCTTGTCAGCCCGTCCAATCGGGACTAAACGAGCGCACCACACCGATGCGGAGAGGTGCCGGAGTGGTCGAACGGGACGGTTTCGAAAACCGTTGAGCCTCTAAAGGGTTCCCAGGGTTCGAATCCCTGTCTCTCCGCCATTTTACCTTATAACTACATGGTAAATATTGGCTTTCCTCAATTCCGACGGCCGAAAAACTCCAACTGGTACAGTTCGCTGGTACAGTCGAGGCTTATGGGATGGGCGGAACACCGAGATTGGTTAGACGCGGCGGCGTGTTTTACTTCCGTATGGCGGTCCCCAAAGAGTGGGTCGCTACGCTTGGGCGGGCCGAGATCAAAACCACGCTCAAAACCACAGATCGCGCAAAAGCTACCCTGCTCTGCCGCAAAATTAGTAATGACATGGACGTGCTTTTCTTCAATAAATTGCACATGGCTAACGCATTACTTGCACAGATAGATGAGCGCATCCGGGACATCTTTCAGGACGCCCTGAACGAAGGGCATAGCTTTCGTCAGGTCTTCGGGCCGGAAATCGACAAAGACGACGAAGCGGTATCTGCCGAAGCCCGCCAAAAATCTTGGACAGCAATACTACAAAGCCAACACTACGACACAAGCTTACTCAACGAAGCCAAAGCAGTCGTGGGCCAACTTCCCGAGAACCCGACAATCAGCTATTTAGACGAGTTCTATCATGCATGTGAGGGTATCCTGCGGGGGAGGGTCGAGGCCGACCGCATTTTGGCCGCACGGCTGCGGGGGCAGTTTCATCTAACCGCCCCCAATGACCCAATGTTCGAAGGCATGGCGGTGACGGATATGCCGCCACTACCGGGGGAAGTTGTTAAGCCCAAGATGACATTGGCAGGGGCTACGGAAAAGTTCATCGATTTCCAACGCGCAAAGGGCAACAAAGAAAAGACGCTGGGTGATTTCAAGCTTACAATGACTTGGGTGTTGTCGGTCGTTAATCCAGAAAAGCGGATTGACCAAGTAACTAAAGAGGATGTGCGCGCGGTGCGCGATCTCTTTGGGGCGGTGCCCAAGCACATGGATAAGAACCCCGCGACGAAAGATCTGACCGCTGCAGATGCCGCGAAGGTCGGCGGGGGTATGGAAAAGCTCGCCCCGAAAACCCAACGCAAACGTTTTGCCGCCTTTACAGGACTACTACGGTGGTCCGTGTCCGAAGGTTATGCCGACGTATTTATCGGGGACGGCATCGGGATCATTGCAAAGGCGAAGAAAATCAAGGAACGCAAACCCTATTCGTCGGAACAGCTTAAGCAGGTCTTTTCCTGTCCGATCTACACTGGCCGCAAGAGCCTTAGCCGTTACAACATCCCGGGCGAAGTGCGGCGTAAAGACTATCTTTTCTGGGTGCCCTTGATCGCGCTATTCGCCGGAATGCGGGCGGGCGAAATCCTGCAATTGACGAAATCAGATATCAAGACCGAGGCAGGCATCCCCTATTTTGACGTCACGAAATGGGAAAATGTGCAGGACGAGGTAGATAAGTCGTTAAAAACCGAAGCTAGCGAGCGCCGCGTTCCGATCCACAGCAAGTTAGTTGATACCGGTTTTTTCGACTATGTTGCCGCGCAACCCATAGGCCGGATTTTTGCCAGAGCCAGCCAAGGCAGCGACGGTACTTACACGCAGTATTATTCCAAGCAGTGGCGGATGACGGCGCAAAAAGCCGGGTTCTACACCCCGCAAACAGTGTTTCACAGCTTCCGGCATAATTTTGTTGATGCCTGTCGGAATGCGAAAGTGCCCGAAAACATTGCCATGCAGTTGGTCGGGCACAAGGACCAGAAAACCCACGGTGGCTATGGGGCGGGGGCATCCCTGGCGGTCTTGCACGAAGAGATAGAACGGGTCCGCTATGCGGGGTTGGATTTAAGCCACTTAAACGGGAAAGGTTGGACATATTGAACAATAAATGCTATATGGGGCATGGTCTAAGTGCTGTCCGTGATACTGGCTATTTTGTGGTGTCTGCGCTGACGAAGCGGGTGATGATTCCACGCGGCCGAGATCGCGAGTTTCTTTTACAAGACCCAAACCCTACTCAAAAATGATCAATATCAAATATGGCGACGGGTATAGCCCCCATCTATTTATAGATCGCATCATCGTCAAATTGGACTTCCACCCCGGTGAAAAGGCCCATCAGACACACAGCGCCTTATTGCCGCTGTTTGATGATCCAGATTGCTTTTCTGGCACTAAGCCCGCCTCTCCGGTCGAAATCCAAAAGAGAATAGTGTTGGCCAGCGTGGCAAATGCCAAGCACCACCCTCATTTCATTTATCGCCATGCAAATCATCAAGCCCAATGGATGCGGATGACGCTGCACCCTAGAGATATGGAGTTGCAGGGGTTTGAAGACTTGCACAGCATCTTGGGTCAATTCACAGATCACGGCTGGGGCAGCTTTGTTGGCGAGGCCAAGGTCACCCAGATTGAAGTGTCCATCGATTTAGAAGGCATTCCATTTAATACCGTCCATATTCTCCCAGATCAGGCTCAGACAATGACCGTTTATAAAGCGGGTAAGCAAACTGAGACAATTTACATTGGTAAAACTAAGGCCAATCAGACGGTCATTTATGACCGAGCCGCAAAACGTGCGAAGTTAGGCCAAGCCGAGAAATCGTCACCTTGCACACGGATTGAACGAAAAAAATCCAACCTCAACCTCAAAGTGCACCAGCTGGGTGAACTAAAGAACCCCTTCTCGCACGTGAAATTTGTGAGTATCCCCGCCACCAGACCCTCAACAGAGCCCAAGGAGTATATGTGGGCGTTGTTTACTGACTCGGTGGCCCAACGTGGGCTAGACCCCGCCTTGAAGCTACTTCCACAGGATAAACGAACAAAATACAGGAAACATATCTCCGCGCATAAGCGGCCCTGGTGGATGCCAAACATCATATGGAAGGGGTGGCCGGGTGTTCTGGAAAAATTGCATATGATTGATGTAGATCACTGGCAATAGTCGGGGACAGATTCCCCCCAAAAGACAATATCAGCGACATTTTCAAAACCCGGCTTTGACTGTGCTGTACAGTGCATTGCTTGATTCGCAAAATTGGAAACACGGCCAAATTCTCAAGATTGGTATACAACATATAGATATTTGTATATTTGCAGTTGATTGCAAAAATATTGACACAAAATATAGCTTTTGCCGATTTTGCTTTCCCTGTCGGTGTCACAGGGTATTCTAAGCGAGGTTAGACGTTTCCGACCCCCTCCAGACCAAGGAGGGTCAGATGACAGACACAACCATATTCACAAGATTTCAGACCATAGCGGCGCACGATATCGCGGGCAGGGATTGGGGGGGACGGATCGCCCCGTTTTCAAGTACACAGTGGGTGGCAAGCTCAGTATTGCAGAAAGCTATCCGCAGAAACCAACCGTACGTTGCGGTTCAAGCCGGACGGTTTTTGTTGGAGGTGAAACGGGACACCCTTCTGCGCCGTCTCAACGCCATCGCTGCCGAAGACATCGGCCTTGCAGACATTCAAACGGTGGCGATCACAGCCGCATGTCTGAAAAGCGCAAAGGTGCGCCGCGATTTGGGCGGTGAGGCCATCGTAACCGATTATCTGATACGCCGCATGTGTGCTGCGCGTAAATCTCGGTCAGCGGATGATCTGCTGATGACGGTAGAGCGCTTGCCCGAACTGGCATCTGACCGTATCCGCTTTGCTAAGATGTCAAACGTGCGTCTGCGTCAGGTCGTTATGGCGTGCCCATTGCTACAGTGGAAAGCGTTGGCGCTGTGGTATTTGTTCGGGACGAAACGCTGCGCCAGTGACCACCTGCTATTTCGTCAGGGCAATCCCGATATGGCTTGGGACACATTGGCTGAATTGGGCGTTGCGCCAACCATGCTTCAGGTTTCCCGTGAAAACTTCACCAAGACCGTGACGATGCTGGCCCCCTATATGTCGCTGCTGTCTCTGCAAAATGATGTGGTTTCCGACCGGGTGCATAATGACCCGACCCCGGTTGAAACTGTGATCAAAGGCGTGCCGTCTTGGGGCTATGATATGTACACGCGCCCCGGTCGTGCTGCGCTAAACCGACTGCTTGACTCAAATGCAGGCGTGGCGTCTTGGGCGGCAGCCTACCTGCCAAGGCATGGACGCGTGCAGATACTAGGCGAATTACTGTTCCGGGTCGAAGGGCAATGCCTGTCTCAACGGTCAGACGGATTGTTGGGGACCGAACTGATAGAGCGATGGGAGCAGCGCTGTGCTGGAATTTCAACAGAAGCCGTACAGCATGGCATGAATGCTTTGCGGAACGCTTTGCCAGACCTCAATACGATCCGTGTTGAGATCGCGGCGGAGGGTGTGAAATGAACAATCTAACCCTAACCCGGCATAATCCTTTCTTATCCCGACCTACAAAGGCCCCAAATGGGCCTGCTTTGACAGGTGATGAAGCGGTTGAGCATTTCATACGCGAAAGCCTGTCAGAAAACACGCGGCAGGCCTATCGATCCGATCTGGCCCACTTCACAGCTTGGGGCGGTACATTACCAGCCACACCCGAGGCTGTTGCCCGATATCTTGCGGAACACGCCGACAGCCTTGCGACCGCCACTCTCTCAAGGCGTGTGGCTACCCTCAGCATGGCCCATGCGGCCAACGGCTGGCCAAACCCATGCCGCAAGGAATTGGTGCGCGCAACGCTGCGGGGGATCAAGCGGGTGAAAGGCACGGCTCAGGATCAAGCCAAACCCCTGCTGCGCGAAGACCTATTCTTGGTGCTGGACGCCTTGGAGGATGATCCTCGCTCTCTCAGAGATCGCGCATTATTGCTGATCGGCTGGGCTGGGGGCTTTCGGTCTTCAGAACTGACTGGATTGGACCTTTCAGACATTGAAGAGGTGCGCGAAGGCCTGATCCTGCACCTGCGCAAATCTAAGACTGACCAGACGGGCCAAGGCCGCAAGATCGGCATACCCTTAGGGAGGACACGTCACTGCCCTGTGGCGGCGCTTTCAGCGTGGCTGGACGGCAGAGCGCAACCCGAAAGCAGGGTGTTCCGCCCCGTTGATCGTCACGGCAATATGCGGGGGGACCTGCTGCGGCCTGATGCCATTTCGACGATCTTACGGGATCGGTTAGCTGGGGCTGGGATCGAACCTGATGGCTACAGTGGACACAGTCTGCGGGCGGGCCTAGCCACAAGCGCAATTAAGGCTGGGGTGCCTACATACAAGGTGCGGGCACAAACAGGTCATGCGTCCGACGTGATGCTGGCCCGATATGTTCGGGATGCAGGGCTGTTCGATGGCAATGCGGCTGGGGTGCTCTTATGAAGCAGTAGGCTTGATGTTTTCTGTATTCGGAGGTTGTTTTTACAGATATTCGGTAAAAAGGGCGGATTCCGGAAGTTCGCCGCAAGCGCGAACGCACTCAGGATCCACTGCGGAAGCCGACATTCAGTCTGCCTGACGCAGCCGAACCATGATTATCGACATGGCGTCGTAAAGTGTATTTTCGCTCTAACTTGCCAATGTCTTAACAGGAACAAGTGCAGAGGACAGGCGAAGGCGAATCCAGGTATTCAAGCTTCTCGGCCTCCCGCAGCCAAACGCAATACTTCCAGCCGCTCGAAATCTTATGCCAGTATGACAATTCGACGCGGCGCAATTAGAAAACGTATTATTGTTTGCGTCGATGATTCTACCGTCCTTCTCTATCCTTACGCTTACGCCTTTGTGTGCAATACTTACTCGCTCAATTTTGACAGTCTCAGGGGGCAAAAATCGTAGAATCAAAGAATGATTTCGAGCACGCGACCGGATGACAATACCGTTTCCGCTTGTATTTACGTCCCATAGATCGTCGCCAATTATCCATTCATTTTCTCGAATTTCGAGAATTACTTTCCCAGTCTCATCTCTAATCCTTGCGTTGAGGTAAAATCCCTCATCAGCCTGCCGGGGCTTAGTGAACCAAATTACCTTTTCCCCCGCAACTTCTAAGATTATTTTGCACTGGCGGAACTCTGAGTTGCCGAGGAGAACAATCGGTTGATCGCCGGTCAACCGAAATGCTCCAAATGCATTCTCATTACGCATACAATAAGGATCTGCATCCATTTTTGCGACCTGCGCATTTGTCAGCAAGCCATGTTTTTTTTCATCATGACAAGATCCACACAATAGGGTAATGCCTTTGGCGTTGTGCTCCATTGCGTCAGCGTATTCTGGGTCGAAATGGTCATACTGTATGATCCCACGTCCACAGGAAACACAGCCGAAGCCACATCTCTGACGAACCTCCAACTTAACTGCAGGGGGTATAGGTCTTGAAAGGCCGTGCTGGTTCAGTTTGTTTTTCATGGCACTCTTCATGTTGAGAACGTTGGGCCCTGCATTTTAGTAAATTGTAACGGAGCCGCCTCGAACGGCAACCATATTCTCCAACCTTGGAAACTCCCCCTTGCCGTCAAACAATCCAGTCCATGTGACAGTCACAGCGAACGACCGGATGGTCCGAACTTTGGACCTTGGCCTGGAAGGTGCTGCTGCGCGTTGCTACAAAGGTCCGGTTCGGGGAAGCTGCGACGCATCGAAGGCCATCCTGGCGATTGGCCGGAGAGGGCCGGTTATGAATATCCGTGCTTGGAACCATTATCGCCAATTGTAGAAAAATCAGCATACCCTCTATATTCATTTCTTTGGCGAAAAGTCTTCAACTCTTGCGAGGTCAAATATGAAGATTCATCCGTTTTACGACCAGATATGGGAGGTTCGTCTCGCACTTGTTCTCGATGCCCTTACTGAAGCGCAAGAGCCTTTCCTAAAGGTGCACTGGCAAGCCAACGGCCTCCCAACTCAGATCACGGTTAATGGCCGTGATGAAACGCCCTATCCTAGCGAAGATTTAGCTCGTTTGTATGAAGCTGCGCGGTTAGCAAAAACCGGAGAGAGCGCAGAGTATTACATGCCACTTCGAACAGCTTTGGATCATGTCTGTGATGTAATGCGTTTGCATCCTAGTTTAGCCTGCGCCTCGAAAACAGTGTTTGGAGACGATGGCTTGCAGGTCAGCATCCTCAATAGGAGCTCTTTTACAAGTTTGACCCGCATAATTGTTGGGCAAATGGTTCGCCATAATTCGAACTCGAAAAAGAATTTTCGCGGCCCCATCGCTGAACTAAGCTCACTCTTGCAGCTATCTCGTGGGGGGCGCAGCCACTCACTCTCTAATCATCTGGACCTCTGCTATGACATCGCATTGTTTCACGGCGCTTGGGTTCGAGACACTGTCGACCTTGGTGAGGGATATTCATTGATGCCTTACTCGGAACTATGCGAGTACGTTGACAGCGAATGGTTAGAGGACATCGCGCCAGAACACCTCCGGCACCGTCACTGGGAAGCTGTTTTTGCGGTTGTACATCAATCCCGCTGGGAGCCCGAAATTCGCCCGCCTGACTCTCACGATGATCGAACTGTAAGGGGGTTGCCCGCTTTATTCGATAGGAAAATATCAGATTTCTCAAATCTACTCGCCGTGACTACCGGAGCGCAAGTACATTGGATGATGACTTTTGAAGGATGTGTGCCGAGAGCGGCAAGCTATTTGCTTGGCCTAATTCATGGTAACAGCTCCAGTCGCAAAGGTCGTTCCATCGGCCATTTGTTTGATCCATTTAAGAAAGGGCAAATAGTTGATCTTGAGGCGATCGAAATTGCTCGGAAACACTCGTTCAAGAGAGATTGCGAAACTTCAACCGAGCTTTCACCAATCATCCTACGTTTGGCTGAAGCGCTTCGCAGAGATGGGCGATACGCAAGTGACGATAAAGTCCTAGACGTAGCCGTGTCGCTCGAACGTCTCTTTAAGCCATCGGGAAGAAGCATCAGCATGGACTTACAAAATTCTATCGCAGATTTTCTGGGTTCGAGCGATGAACTAAAGGCCCAGCTAAAAGACAAAGTGAAACACTTTTATGATGTGCGGTCGGCAATCGTTCACGGACCGATAGACACAAAGAAAAGGCACCTTCTCACAGAAGTCGAAGAAGCATTTCATAATGGATTTGAGTTGGCTCGTCAGACGCTTCTGAAAAAACTGGAGATCGAGCCATTGTAGAGAAAAACTCAGACCTGTTGAGCTGGATAGCTGGCTTGGTTAACCGCGTCGATCAGTTGAGCTCAGCGCCGTCCCCTCAATTCTATCTCACATTCCCCGCCCCAGACGCCTGAGAGGGTGCAGGGACAGACGGCGAGTGGTCCTTGCCTTGGAGTGTCC